>Ga0164315_10000174_pt1 | contig 39881 bp, 43 predicted proteins | sample GuaBasSedimGuay6_FD_113737 | JGI IMG/M metagenome (GOLD analysis project Ga0164315, IMG submission 113737) | Subseafloor sediment microbial communities from Guaymas Basin, Gulf of California, Mexico - Guay6, Core 4569-2, 0-3 cm | ecosystem: Environmental > Aquatic > Marine > Hydrothermal vents... | reverse complement strand
ATTATCAATAAACTCGATGATTTTATGGCAACAATACAACAAATGACAACTCAGATAGGTTTAAAATTTATTCATATTAAATGTAGTTATGATGATGAAATGCCTCGCCCTGCTTTGGATAAAATTGTCATAAATTCTTTGCATTAAAAAATAACATGCACAAGGATATTACAATAAAAGCAATTTCTGATTTTCTTGGTCTCATTCTGAGTATTGTTATATTAAGTATAGTGACGAAAAATTTAGGCACGATTAAATATGGTGTCTTTAGTCAGGTTGTAACTACTATCACACTTTTAGTTCCTGTTTTATTGATTAGGTTAAATACAGCCTCGGTGAGATATTTCCCAATCATAATTAAAGACAAAATAAAAATAAAAGAAAAATTTATATCAATATTGTTAATTATATCTGGATTATCTTTTGTTGTGAGTTTAGGAATTTATTTTAACAAAGATACTGTGGCAAAATTAATTTTTGACGATATCTCTTATTCATATTTAATTTTATATTTATCCATTTATATTTTTGTCAGAGCAATTCTTACATATTTGATAGATTTTTATCGCTCAATCAATAAAACTAAATATAGCAGTGTGTTTATTGTCACAAGATTTTTTTTTATTTTTCTATCAATAATAGTTACCCTTACAACAAGTTTTAGCATTGTAAATGTGTTGGTGGCATATATCACATCAGAGGTTATGTTAATTTTTGTTATTTTTACCATTCTTTTTCAAGGATATTTTAAAAACATTAAGACATATTTTAACTTTTCAGGATTAAAGCCTTATTTTTTGTATAGCATTCCATTAGTCCCGTATTCTATTTTAATATCTATCAATCAATTAGGTGATAGATTTTTTATTACTCATTTTCTTGGTATAGATAAGGCAGGTATTTATACTTTTTCTTATAATTTAATTGGGGCTGCTTTTATGATAAATACCGCTATTGCTTATGTCATTTATCCGTATATCAGCCAAATGTGGGCTAATAACAACAAGAAAAAAGTAAAAAAATATTTAGAAAAAGGGCAGAATATGTTTTTATATTTTGCTATTCCTATAATCGCCGGTTTATTTGTATTATATCCTGATTTAATTGTTATAATAGCCGGCGATGAATTTGAAATTGGTAGAGAGCTCATCTTATTGATTGCACTGGGGTATATCTTTTTAGGTATATACGGTATCAATGGTTATATAATTGATCTTAGCCAAAAAACAACTTTTTTTTTGGTTATTCTTATTATCTCTGCTACAACAAATATGATATTAAATTTTGTCTTAATTCCAATTTATGGTATTGCCGGAGCAGCATTTTCAACATTTGTTACCTATTTTATCCAAGCTGTAATAATGTATTTTATAGCCCAAAAATTGGTAGGGTTTAAAATAGATATAAATTTTTATTTTATTTTTGTTTGTCTGTTATCTACTTTTGTTATGTTAATAACAATGAGTTTTATAAAAATGGATAATGTGATTTTGCAGTTAATAACATCTTTTGTAGCAGGAGTTGCGATTTATTTGGGATTGACATATTTTTTATTATTGAAAAGAAAAAAATTAAATATTTATAATTTATTAGAGGATTGATTTTTATGAAACTAAAACAAAAAATAACTTTTTTTTACACGGATGGCATTGAGAAACAAACAACCCAACCAATTGCTGATGAGGCTTTAAAAAGAGGATATTCTGTTAAGTTTACGGACAATATTTTAGAAAAAGCAGAAATTGGTATATATTGTCAACATAACTGTTTTCCAGAGAATTCAAAGTTTTCTGTTATTATGTTTCATGATTTAGGACAAGGGCATAATCGGTGGCCAGATATTTGGCATGCTGAACCTTGGCATAAATTTAATATAGGCATTTTATCAGGAAAAGAATGGGTAAAACGTTGGCAAAATTGTTCTTCATATTTTTATGCAAGACCAAAAATTGGTGTCTTTGAGTTAGGTTGGCCAAAAGCAGATGATCTTTTTCAAAAAGATTTTAAAAAAAATACAGATGACCTTAAAAATAGTTTAAATTTATTGCATCCTGTAACAATATTATATGCTCCATCTTGGGAAAATGATAACAAGCAAGATGAATTTGTGCAAAGTTTAAAAAATCTACCAGTTAATTTGTTATTGAAACAAGCCCCATGGAGCAAGCATTATCCCGAAATATTAAAAAATATTGAAACAATGGATAAACTACATCGCAACTATAAAGACAATGTTTTTGTTGCCGATAGGAATGTAAGTATAATGCAATATTTAAAAGTGGCTGATATACTTGTATCTGACGAATCAAGTGTTTTGATTGAAGGTTTATTGTTGGATATTCCAGCAGTAGCAGTAACAGATTGGCGAATTCCTGATTGCTCGCCACCACGACTGCCGAGCATTCCATTTGATTTTGTTATAAAAACAGCAAAAAAAGAATTAAACAAAACAATATTAAATATTTTGAGTGATATTGACAAATTTAAAAAACAGTTAGAGACTAAAAAAAATAATCATTTTAGTTTGTTGGGTAATAGTGCAAATTCTATAATGGATTTGATAGATAATTGTGTTGCTGGTGATTTTAAAAATATTAAATCTATACCACCAAATAAAGAAAAATATAATTTATCAATTAAATGGTTTTTTAAAAGATGGTTGTTTGAAAAAAAGTTAAAACTTAAAATAATTTTAAAAAGGTATCTAAAAAAAGTATGAAAAAATATGTAAAAAATGAAATTGTTCTTGACGAAAGCGAGGTGTGGGTTTTGTCAAATCATAATAATTTTAATTACTCAGAGGGGGTAAAAGCCGAGAAATATTTAGAAAAAGTTTTTTTGAAAGCAAATGATCTTAGTTCAACTTCTTATGAGTTAGAAACCCATATAAAAGACTGGTCAAGTGAATATCATTTGACAAGAAAACGAACTCAATTGCTTCGTGGTTTTGATTTTAATAAAAATAGCAAAGTGTTAGAAGTAGGTGCAGGTTGTGGAGCAATTACACGTTTTTTGGGGGAAACATTTGACGATGTGGTGGCAGTTGAAGGGAGCATTGCACGAGCCAGATTAGCCAAACTACGAACAAAAGATTTAAATACCATTTCAATTCTTTGTGCACCCTTTCAAAAAATTAAATTTAAAAAGAAATTTGATATTATTTTTTGTATTGGTGTTTTTGAATATTCCAATATCTTTGTTGATGGAGATGACCCATACGATGTAATCCTAAAATATTTCAGTGATATATTATCAGAGAATGGTGTTGTTGTAATTGCCATTGAAAACCAATTTGGTTTAAAATATTTTGCATCCAGCGGAGAAGATCATACCAACATTATGTTTGATGGCATTGAAGGTTATTCAAAATACAAAAATAGATGCAAAACATTTGGTTATGATGAATTAGATGCTCGTTTAAAAAAATATTTTGATAAAACACAATTTTATTTTCCTTACCCAGATTATAAAATTCCATCCTGTGTTTTGTCTGAAAAGTTTTTGAAATCAGCAAATGTTGGTGAGTTGGTAGGAGGTTATTCATCAAGGGATTATATGAAATTACGACAACCATTATTTGATGAAAAATTAGCACTCTTAGAAATAGATAAAAACGATAAGTTACATTTTTTCTCGCATTCTTTTTTGGTTATAGCAAGCAAAAATGATAATAACAGTGCAGAATTTAACCAGCTTGGAATTATGTATGCTAACAGCAGAATTAAAAAGTTTCAAACCACAACAAAATTTAAACAAAAAAATAACAACATTGAAGTTATTAAAAAACCAACATACGATTGCGAACAACCAAAACAAGAAAAATTAACTCTTAGCCTAACTACTTCTCAATGGGTGGATTCTGTCTCTTTGCATATGCAATTATTCAAAAAAGTTAAGACAAAAAATATATCACTTGAAGAGATTTTTAATCCTTGTAGAATTTGGATAAAAACTATCAAACAAAATTCTTATACAAAAAATAAAGTTGTTTGGGTTGATGGCAAATATATTGATTTTATCTGGCGAAATTCTTTTATAAAAAATAACGAATGTATATTTATAGATCAAGAATGGAAATGGGGCGAAGATATAACTTTAAATTTTATAGTTATCAAAAGTATATTTTATTTTTTAGATGAAATCCAAAATTTAAATGGTGTAAATCCAATTTTGAAGATTATATCCACCAAAAAACTAATTAAAAAAATTGCCTCCATTATGGGGGTAAAAATTGACAATGATAACTTTAAAGAATTTATAACAACAGAGGCAAAAATTCAAAGCATGGTCAGCGGCTGTGCTTTGAAAAAAGCAAAAAATAGTTTTAAATTCAAGCTCCATAGCCAGATGTTATTTAACAAAATCAGATCTTTTAAATTAGTGGCACTGCATATTTGGCAAAAAATTGCTTTTAGGTTAGGTGTTTAATAAAATAGGGCATTATTCTTTAAATTAGGTTATAATGTCAGATATTTTAATGACAAAAAGAGATGGTTAGATTGTTTTGTGGCGAGTTATAATAATGCAATGTTTAAATATAAAATTTTAAAATAGGATATAAAATGCAAACTTATCAATTAGAAATGAATGATAACATATCAGATAAAATACTCTGGTTGCTGGGTAGTTTTAAAAATGACGTAACAATAAAAAAAATAGAACAAGATAATTTGGCTAAGCTTGATGAGTTGTCTGTATCTGTAAGCCGTGCTTTGAAAGAAGCCGATGAATCTAAAAAAAATAACAAACCGCTGACAAATGCTTGGGATGTTCTTGATGACTTGTAATATTGTAGCGGTCGATACCTTCAAAAAAGAGTTAAAAAAATTATCAAAAAAATACAAAAACATTAGAACAGATTATAAAATTTTATTGGAGATGTTGTCTGCACTGACTGTAAACGATTCATCGGTTCATATAGGTAAAAATTGTTACAAAATTAGATTAAAAAATAGCGACAATAATAAAGGAAAAAGTTCAGGATATAGGGTTATTTATCTAAAAAATGATGAAAATAATAACATAGTGCTGTTATCTATATATTCAAAATCAGATCTTGAAAATATACCAGAACAACAAATAGATGAAAAAATTATGGAGGCAATCGAAAAACATTACCATAGGTAGACAAATCTATTTATGATGATTTTTCCTGATTTGATTTGTATGTAGAGTTGATGGGTGCATATTTAATAAAACAGAGTGTTGTTTTTAAATTAGGTTATAATGTCAGGTATTTTAAGAATAAAAAAGAGACGGTGGGATTGTTTTTGTGGCAAGTTATTAAACTGGCAACAATAAATATCTCTTTTTTGACAAGGGGGCATGCCCCCTTGTTGGTTCTTGTGCAGGGTTGGAGACATGTATTTAACTGCCGAGTTAATATAATAAACTGATAAGGGCTATAAAATGAAAAGTGTAAATTTACAAATAGATGACAACATTTATAACAATGTAATGTTTTTGTTAAATAATTTAAAATTAAATGGCTTAAAAGTAATTGAAAAAAAACAAAAGAGAGCCAAAACAACTACAAAAAACTCAATAAAAGAATTTTTTGCTACAAAAAATGTAGACGTTTTCAAAGCCATTGATGACCCAATGCAATGGCAAAAACAACAACGAGACGAATGGTAATGATTTTTTTTAGACACAAATGTAGTTATATACCTATCAAAAGAAATTATAAATATAGACGATATTATTGATGAGAACAAAAAATATGCCATCTCCATAATCACTTGTATGGAAATCTTAGGATATAATTTTCAGAACAAACAGGAAGAAAACTTTATAAAAAACTTCTTGTTATATTTTGAAGCGGTATACATAGATAAGGATATCACAAACAAAGTAATAAAAATTAGAAAAAAATATAAAATCAAATTGCCTGATGCGATTATTGTTGCTACTTGTATTTCACACAATGCAATGTTGCTTACAAACGACATTAGATTAAAAAATATAACAGAGTTAAATTTAAAATTATTAGGGGTTTGAATTGCAGCCAAAACATTATAATGCGATAGTTCTTGCAGTCGCCCACAATAAATTTAAAGATATAAAGTTTATGATAATCACACAATCAACATCAAAACAATTAAAATTAGATATTGAAAAGTATAAAAAACAGCACGGTAACTTAACTATTAGAAAATCAAATAAATTTCATGATAGATTTTTGATAATAGATAAAAATATTGTTTATCATTTGGGGGCAAGTTTAAAAGATCTAGGCAAAAAAGTATTTGCTTTTTCTAAGATAGATATCGGATCTTTTGAATTTATAGAAAGGTTAGATAAAAGACAATAGCTATAATGCAACCGTATCTATTTCCGCATATAGGGTATTGACAAGTAAAATGATAAATATAAAACAATGGAGGATAAAAATGTTTAGCAATTCTAATTATAATGCGATAGTTCTTGCAGTCGCCCATGATAAATTCAAAGAGATTAAGTTGGATAATAAAAATCAAATAGTTTATGATATTAAGTCAATTTTGGATAATAGTGATGAGAGGTTGTAGCATTTAAAAAAAACTATGATAAATATAATTCTATGTGGTGGGTCTGGTACACGTCTTTGGCCGATAAGCAGGACTCTTATGCCTAAACAATTTGTCCGATTGTTTGGTAACAGGTCTTTATTTCAACTGACGGCGACAAGAAATAAAAAATTTTGCGATAAAAGTTTAATCGTCTCAAATACCGAACAGTATTTTGTCGCCCACGAACAAATAGATGAATTAAAAGATGATAAACTTGTTAATATAAAATATTTATTAGAACCGATTGGCAGAAATACAGCTCCTGCTATAACTCTTGCTTGTCTGTCTCTTAATAAAGATGATATTGTTTTGATAACGCCATCTGATCATCTAATAAAAAATGAAAAGCAATATCAAAAAGTCATCAAACAAGCCCAAAAATTAGCCGAGCAAAATAATCTGGTAACTTTTGGAATTAAACCAGATCACCCCAACACTGAATATGGTTATATTGAATCTGATAATAAAAATGTAATAAGTTTTACTGAAAAACCAGATATAAAAACCGCAGAAAAATACTTAAAAAAAGGTAATTTTTACTGGAACTCTGGGATGTTTATGTTTAAAGCCGGAGTGTTTTTAGATGAGCTGCAAAAACATTCACCAACAATTTATCAAAAATCAAAAATTGCATTTGATGGCATAACAAATAATAACAATTCAATGTTTGTAATTGAAAAATCAAAAATGGCAGATATTCCAGCAGACAGTATTGACTATGCCGTGATGGAGAAAAGCAATAAGGTAAAAGTTGTGCTCTCGGATATAGGCTGGTCTGATCTGGGTAGTTTTGATGCACTTTTTAAAGAATTACCAAAAGATAAAAATAATAATACCAAAAACAAAGAGTATATAGGAGTGGATAGTAAAAATAATCTAATCTATGGCAACGATCGTAAAATCACAACGATAGATATTACAGATACAATAATAGTTGATACCGGAGATGCCCTGTTGATATCAAAAAAAGGCTCATCAAATAAAGTCCAACAAGTAGTCGCAGAGATAAAAAAAGATAAAAGCCAACAACTACACAATATTCATTTAACAGGTTATAGACCATGGGGCAGTTATACGGTGTTGGAGGACAAAACAGGCTATAAAATCAAAAAAATAAAAGTAAAACCGCAAAAAAGACTAAGCCTGCAAAGCCATAAACACAGAAACGAGCATTGGGTGGTGGTAAAAGGCGAAGCAACAGTTACGATAAACGACAAAACATTTAAAGTTGCAGAAAACCAATCAACCTATATCAAAGCAGGCGACAAACATAGGTTATCAAATCTTACAGATAAACCTTTGATAATAATAGAATCGCAGGTAGGCTCATACACCGGAGAAGATGACATAAAAAGATATGATGATGATTTTAATCGTGATAGGTTATAATGTCTGTTTTTTAACCAAAACTTAAAAATCATGAAAAAAGCATTTATAACAGGAATAACCGGACAAGACGGCTCATATTTGGCTGAAATTTTATTAGAAAAAGGCTATGAAGTGCATGCCATAATCCGCCGTGCTTCGGTTTTTACTACCCAGCGAATTGACCATATTTTCAATAACCCAAATTTGAAAATATATCATGGTGATTTAACCGACTCATCAAATCTACACAGACTGATTGCTAAAATAAAACCAGATGAGGTTTATAACCTCGGTGCTCAATCTCATGTGGCAGTCTCTTTTGAAGTGCCAGAGTATACCGCAGAGGTGGTAGGCACAGGAGCGATAAGGTTATTAGATGCTATCCGTGATGAAAATATAGATTGCAAATACTATCAAGCCTCTACATCTGAGTTATTTGGTGGCATCCCAGGCACAGAACCACAATCTGAAACTACTCCATTTTACCCCAAATCCCCATATGGAGCTGCCAAATTATATGCCTATTGGGTGACGGTTAATTATCGTGAATCATATGATTTGTTTGCTTGCAATGGGATTTTATTTAACCACGAGTCGCCCAGGCGAGGCGAGACATTTGTTACCAAAAAAATAACCAAAGCTGTTGCCAAAATCGCCAAAGGAGAGCAACAAGATTTAAAATTAGGCAATATGAACGCCAAAAGAGACTGGGGACATGCCAAAGATTTTGTCTATGCTCAGTGGTTAATGTTACAACAAGAAAAACCGCAAGATTATGTAATTGCCACCGGTGAGACTCACACAGTGCGAGAATTTGTCCAAATTGCATTTGCAGAGGTAGGAATAATTATAAAATGGCAAGGACAAGATATAAACGAGATAGGAATAATTGACGAAATTGATGAGGATAAATTCCACAAAAAAGTCCAAAATTCTACGACAACAGTAAAACAATTAAAAGGCAAAACAGTCGTTAAGATAGACAAAAAATACTTCCGCCCTGCTGAGGTGGAGTTATTATTGGGCGACCCTGCAAAGGCGGAGGCAGAACTCGGCTGGCAGAGGAAAATTTCATTCAAAGATTTAGTATCAGGTATGGTTAAATATGACTTAGAGTACAACAATTTTGGTGGCAAAGAGTGAAACCAATAAAAGCCATTGAAATAACAAGCATTGAAAATAAAATAATCCAAATAAGAGATGAGGATATAATATTGGATAGCGATGTTGCTAAATTATATTCAGTTGAAGCAAGGGATATTAACAAAGCTGTAAAGAATAATATTAATAAATTCCCAGAAGAATATGTGTTTGAAATATCAGATGAAGAGCTTAAAACTTTGCGGTGGAAATTTTCCACCGCAAAGTTATCAAAAACAATAATGCAAAAATCAGGCGAGTTGATAGCCGATATATTGGATGATAGTTTAGAAAACATCGAATCAGAGAGAACAATAGAGTTAAATCTTGCCGTCCTAAAATTCAAACACACTTTGAAAAAAAATAAAAAAACAAAATGAATGAATCAGCCAAAATTTACCTATCAGGTCATCGTGGATTAGTGGGTTCGGCTATAATGAAAAATCTACAACAAAAAGGTTATAAAAATATAATCCACAGAACTCATCAAGAATTAGACTTATTAAACCAAAAAAAAGTCAAAAAATTTTTCAAAAAAGAAAAACCAGAATATGTAATCCTCGCCGCAGCCAAAGTCGGCGGCATAGAGGCGAACAACAAATACCGTGCCGATTTTATTTACCAAAACCTGCAAATTCAAAACAACATAATCCATCAAAGTTATAAAAACAAAGTTAAAAAATTATTATTCTTAGGTAGCACCTGCATATATCCAAAAAATGCCCCCCAACCTATGGTTGAGGATAGTTTACTTACATCACCATTAGAATATACCAACGAACCCTATGCGATAGCAAAAATAGCTGGTATAAAAATGTGTGAAAGTTATAATATTCAATATGGCACAAACTTCATATCTGTAATGCCGACAAATTTATATGGACCAAATGATAACTTTGACTTAGAGACCTCACATGTCCTACCAGCACTGATTCGTAAAATGCACGAGGCGAAAATAAATAATAGCAAGCAAGTAGAGATATGGGGAAGCGGCAAACCGAGACGAGAATTTTTATATAGCGAAGATATGGCTGATGCCTGTATATTCATTATGCAAAACATAAATTTCCAAGATTTAATTGCTGACCGTCATTGCGAGGAGCAAAGCGACGTGGCAATCTCAAAACAAATCCGCAATACCCACATCAACATCGGCACAGGTGAAGATATATCAATTAAAGAATTGGCTAATACAATAAAAAAAATAATAGGCTATAATGGCAAACTTTATTTTAACAAAAACAAACCAGATGGAACTATGATAAAACTCACTAATCCTACAAAATTACATAATTTAGGCTGGAGACATAGAGTTGATTTGGGGGATGGAATTCAATTTTTATACGAGTGGTATCTAAATAATAAGGATAATGATTAGTGAATAAATTTATACCAATATCACAACCAAGTATAACTCAAAAAGAGATAGATTATGTTACAGATGCTATTAAATCAGGCTGGGTTTCATCTTTAGGAAAATATATAGATGAATTTGAGACAAAATTTGCAAAATATTGTAATACTAAATATGCACTTGCAACATCAAATGGAACAACAGCATTACATTTAACCTTAGTTGCGTTAGGCATTACAAGTGAAGATGAAGTAATTATTCCAGATTTTACTTTTGTAGCAACAGGTAGTGCTGTAAAATATATAGGCGCAAAAGTTGTAACAGTAGATATTGAAGAAGATACTTTATGCATAGATCCAAAAGAAATAGAGAGATCTATAACAGCTAAGACTAAAGCTATTATACCTGTTCATCTGTATGGTCATCCAGCAGATATGATCGCTATAAACAAAATAGCTAAAAAATATAATTTATTTGTTGTAGAAGATGCAGCAGAAGCTCATGGAGCAGAAGTAAATGGTAAAAAAGTTGGTGGATTAAGCGATGCTGGGATTTTTAGTTTTTATGGCAATAAAATTATAACATCTGGTGAGGGTGGCATAATAACTACAAACAATAAAAAACTATATGATAAAATGAAACTTTTAAGAGATCATGCCATGAGTAAAAATAAAAGATATTGGCATACTGAAGTTGGTTTTAACTATCGTATGACAAATATTCAAGCTGCATTAGGTGTAGCCCAATTTGATAGAATTGATGAATTATTAGAAAAAAAGAAAAAGATATTTGAGTGGTATCAAGATGGTTTAAAAGATATATCTAATATAAAATTAAACTTTCAAAAAGATGGGTATAAAAATGTTTATTGGATGGTGTGTATTGAATTTGATAGATATAAAGAAAAACAAAGGGATAGATTTATAGTAAACTTAAAAAAACAAGGCATAGATAGTAGACCTTTCTTTTATCCTGTGTCAGATATGCCTATGTATGATAATTGTGATACACCAATTACTCATAAGGTATATCAACGAGGTATAAATTTACCTAGTTATTTTGATATTAAAAAAAGTGATGTAGAGTATATTGTAAAAGCAGTTAAAGAATTAGTGTAATGTATAGAAAAAAAATATATGAAAGGTATTTAACATCAGATGGATTTAAAAATTTTGATGAGATAGAAAAACAGTTTAATTCTCTTTTTTATTTAGATGATAAAATTATAAATAATTTACCAAAAAATAAAAATGCAAAAATATTAGATTTAGGTTGTGGTTTTGGTATGTATCTTAAGCATATTAAAAATTTAGGCTATAAGAATACCAAAGGTGTGGAAATAGGAGATGAACAAAATAAATTTTTGAAAGACAAAGGGTATAATATAATTCAAAAAGATATTTTAGAGTTTTTAAAAACAACAACAGAAAAATATGACTTCATCAGCATGTTTGATGTGTTAGAGCATTTTACAAAAGAAGAAATAGTGGAACTTTTGCCACTTTTACAAAAAATATTAAATAATAATGGCACCTTAATTGTGAGAGTGCCAAATGGTGAGGCTATGTTAAATGGTAGTATTATGTATGGTGACTTCACTCATGAGACATTTTTTACTTCAAAAAGCCTGCAACAAATTTTTAATATATTTAATTTTTCAAACACAAAAATTTATCCCATATATCCAATTAGACATGGAATAAAATCCACCATAAGATACTATGGATATAAATTTTATGAATTGATTTATAAAATAGGTGTAATATTTGAAACGGGGGGGGGGCAACAATTTTATTTCAACCAGAAATATATTGGGAATTATTAAAAAATGATAATAAAATATTTTTTAAAATCTTTTATATTTGCAAATAGAATAAAACTAATAAAAGAAAAAAAAGAACTATACAAAAGAATAACAGCCACAAAAGATATTAAAAGTTATCAAGTTAAAAAGTTTAATATCATTTGGGGTGATGCAATAAATAACAATTCATTTTATAAAATGTGGCAAAAAAAACATAATTTGCCAGATAAAATAAATAACATTAATGATTTAAAAAATTTTCCAATTTTAACCAAAAAAGATATCCAAAACAACCAAGATTTAATTTTTAAAGATTTAAAAAATTATTCAACGGTATCAACTGGTGGCAGCACAGGAGAGCCTACAAAGTTTCCTGTGGGAAAAATTGAACAAGATTTAACCTATGCAAATAACTATATGGCAAAAAGTTGGTGGGGGTTAGAACCACTAGATAAAATACTCTTATTTTGGGGACATTCTCATCTTTTTGGTAGCGGAATTAAAGGTAAAATAAATCAATATAAAAGAGTTTTATCTGATTGGTTAATAAACACCAAAAGATTAAATGCTTATGATATGTCCATAGATACACTTGATAAATATTATCAAGAATTAAAAACTTATAATCCAAAATTTATAATTGGTTATACTTCATCTATTTATAAACTAGCTAAATATATAAAAGAAAATAATTTGCAAATGCAGTTAATCAATCTAAAAGGTATCATTGTTACATCCGAGTCAGTAACTGAATATGATATTAAACTTATAGAGGGTGTATTTAAAGTACCTTGTATCATAGAGTATGGTATGGCAGAAACTGGTGTAATAGCATACTCAACTAATAATGACAATAATATAAAAGTATTTTGGGATAGTTTTATAGCTAGAGAAATTGATGAATCACTTTATGTTACAACACTTACTGATAAACTATTTCCATTGATAAATTATCAAACAGATGATTTGGTTAAAACAGATGATAGTGTAAGTATTTTAAATATAAGTAAGATAGCAGGTAGAACAAAAGATATTTTAAAATTAAAAGTAGGTAATAAAATACTTGAACTTAGCGGTATTTTAATGGTTCATGTTTTAAAAAGTTATAAAGGTATTTTTGAAATTCAATTTAAGCAATTACCAAATTCAAGGATAAAAATATTATTTACAGCATCTAAAAAATTAAATACCATAGGAGTTGAGGAGTTTTTTATAAAAAATATATCACAAGATCATTCAGAAATAAAAAAAGGTGATTTTGAATTTGAACAAGTAAAAAATATAGAAAAAACAATAGCAGGCAAAGCAAAATGGATAGAAAAAGAAAAATAGTATTTATAGGCTTTGATATAGAAGGCACAGGTGGGATATCTACATATAGTCGTTATCAAGTAAGAGCATTAAGAGAAAGTTTTGAAAATGTAAGAGTTTATACGCTTGATAAGTTTGATAAACAGCATAACGGATATAGTGATATAACCATAAAATATACAAATAAATTATTATTAGTAAAGTTATTATTTAACTTAATTAAAGAACAAAAGAATATAGATTTTATAATATTTAATCATGTAAATTTATCTTTTTTAGGAGCAATTTTAAAAAAACTATATAAAATAAGATATATGATATTTGGGTACAATACAGATGTATTGATAAACTTAAAAGGTTTGTATGAATTTGGATTTAAAAATTCTGAAGCTATAGGTATTGATTGTAAATATACTATTGATAGATTAAAAGAATTTCACAATTTTGTGCCTACTACACATTTACTGTATGACCCTATAGATACTAATTTTTTTAAACCAAATAATCAAAAAGAATCACAAAATATAATTGCCAAAAAGTATAATCTTAATCTTAGTGATAAATTTATCATAACAACTATTGCACTTATGAGAAAAAGTGGCAACAAAGGACATAGATTGATAATAGATGCTATTAAAAAAATAAACAATAAAAATATATTATACTTTGTTACAAGTGGCGGAGAGGATAAAAAAAATATAGAACGATATGTAAAAAATAATAACATGCAAAAACAAGTTATATTTTTTGGGTTTGTGGAAAATGAATTGATACCACACTTTTACAATTCATCAGACCTGGTGGCACTTATAAGCAAAAATGAATATGGTAAAGGGGAGGGTGTACCTCTTGGTCTAATAGAGGCATCGTCTTGTGAGGTGCCAATATTAGCAGGAGATGAGGATGGCAGTTATGAGGCAATAAGTGATAAATTCCCAAATGGTTTTAGAGTAAACCCTAGAAATATTGATGAAATAGCTGAAAAAATCAAATTTTACATAGATAATCCAGATATAAAGAAAGAACATGGGGAAAATGGTAGAAAGTTTGTGATAGAAGAGTTTGAATATAGTAAGTTTAGAGATAAACAAACTAGTATTATAGAAAGTATTTTAAATGACTAAAAAAATAAAATTCTACTACTTTGCCCCACATCCAGTGCAATATCATTATGGCATATATAAAGAACTATCAAAACTTGGTAATCTTGATTTTAATGTTATATATGAAGATGATATAGGTCTAAAACCTACTTATGTAGAAGAATTTAAAAAAGAGATAAAATGGGATATAGATTTACTTGATGGATATCCCTATGAGTTTATGAAAAATTATAGTTCAAAACCACATGGAGGATTTTTTGCTCGTGTAAATTTTGGTATATTTAAAAAGATACTTATTGAAAAACCTGATGTAATACTATTTAAAACATATACCAATATAACGGATTTCTTTATAATGTTTTTAGCAAAACTTACTAGAACTAAGATAATATTTAGAGGTGAAGCTACTTTAAGGGGCACTGAGAATAATCCTACATTTAAACAAAAATTAAAATATATATTTTTAAAAAATTGGCTAAAAATGTGTGATGTTGTGATGTATAGTTGTAGTGGAAATAAAGATTACTGGAAGTTTTATGGAGTGGAAGAATCTAAAATGTTACCGATTCCTTGTGCTGTTGATAATATTTTTTTTAGGAATAAAAGAAAACAATATATTAGTAAAGAAGATAATATAAAAAAAGAGTTGGGTATAGATAAAGATGATTTTGTCATTATCTATGTATCAAGAATGAATAGTAACAAAAACTTAGAAACTTTAGTAGAGTCAATAAACAATATAGAACATAAAAATATAAATCTTTTATTTGTTGGAGATGGACCAGAAAAAGAAAAAATAGAAAGCCTATGTGAAGAATATAGTATCAAATCAACCTTTGTAGGATTTAAAAATATTTCAGAGATATCAAAATTCTATTCTATAAGTGACTTGTTTTTACTTTTATCTAAAGATTTTGAAAACTCACCAAAAGTTTTAAATGAAGCTATGAATTTTGAATTACCAGTAATTATTACTAATTTAGCAGGAACAGTAAAAGACCTAGTGGAAGAAGACAAAAATGGATATAGTGTAAATCCACTTGATATAAATGAAATATCTAAAAAAATAGATTATCTTAATAAGAATAGAAATATTGCAAAACAAATGGGTCAAAAGTCATTAGATATAGTAAATGAGTGGACATTTGAAAAAGATGCTTATTTTATAAATGAAGCAATTAAAAAAATATACGAGGAAAAACAATGAATATAAAAGAACATTATCAGAATATAGCAGGTGGAGGAAGAGCCAATAATGAACCACGAGTACAAATTGTTGCCTCATTAGTTGAGGATAATAATTTAAAAATATTAGATATAGGTTGTTATGATGGAGAAGTTAGTGCTTTTTATAAAAAAAAGACAAATATTGTTGATGGAGCAGATATCAATGAAGAACCATTATTAAAAGCAAAAGAAAGAATTAATGATACCTTTATAGTTGATTTAGACCAAAAATGGGAAAATATATCAAGTGACAAATATGATGTTGTAATAATGAGTGCTGTTCTTGAGCATGTATTTGATTATAGAAATGTTTTTACAGAAATAAATAGAGTTTTAAAAAATAATGGTATATTTATTCATGCAACACCAAACGCTACAAGCTTAAGAAGTAGAATAGAACTACTTAATGGTGATGTACCAAATTGGTTTAAAAATTTTGAACATATAAGGCTATGGACTAGGAAGTATTTAAATAACACCATAAAAGAATATGGATTTAGTGAATCTTATTTTACGGGTTGTTTTGTATCTGATAAAAAGATTGGAAAAATATATTCTAACTTTTTTCCTAATACTGCTCCTATTTTTATTCAAAAATTTATATTGAAAAAATGAATCTAAAATTTCAAACACCAAAAGATGGAAACTATTTTTTTGGTTACTATGATAAATCACCATTAAATATAAATAATTCTAAATTACTAGCTTGCAAAAGTGAGTTTATGAATAGAATAGTAGAAAAAGATGATATTCTTGATATTGGTTATTTTGATTATAAAGATTCAAATGAGTTTATAAAACTAACTGAAACAAAATCTTGGAACTGGCAACAAGGTTGCATGCTTCAATGGTTTGGTAATGATTATGATACTAAAATTATTTATAATGATAGAATAGATGATAAGTTTGTAACTATTATATTTGATACTCAAACAAAAGAAAAAGAAATATTACCAATGGCTTATTATACTGCAAGTAGTGCTGGTGATTTTATACTTTGTATTGATAATGAAAGACATTGTTTTTATAGAGGTGGATATAGCTACAAGGGAATTGAAAATCTTGTTAAGAAAGTAGCACTTCTTGAAAATGATGGTATATGGCATATAAATACAAAAACAAAAGAAACAAAACAAATCATAACTTTAAAACAGATGGTAGCTATAAAGCCACTTTCAAATATGAAAGAAGCTGTTCACTATGTAGAGCATCTTATGATAAGTCCAAATAATAAAAGATTTGCATTTATGCACAGATGGCAAACTTCTGATAGTGGTATATATGCTAGGTTATATACTGTAAATATTGATGGTAGTGATCTGTTTTTACTTAATGATAGTGGTCGTATGAGCCACTATAGTTGGAGAAATGATAGTGAAATAGTTGGGTGGGGAGGACTTAGTAACCCTATAAATAGCTTAAGAAAGTATAAAAATATAGTAAAGTTTTTTATAAAACCATTGATGCCGTTATATAAAAAATTATCTGGTGGTAATAGTGTAGATGGTAATACAAAAATTAGTGCTATGATAAGTGGAGATAGCTATATAGTATTTACTGATAAAACTAATAAAAAAGTAAGACTAGCTACAGATACACTTACGAAAGATGGACATCCAAGCTTTTCTAAAATAGATGACAATCTTATGATAACAGATACTTATCCAAATCCAAATGATGATTTTAAAGAAGAATTGATATTGTTTGATATGGATAAAAAAGAGATAGTATCAAAACTAAAACTAAAACATCTTGAAGAGTTTGCTTCAAGTGCCGTAAGATGTGACTTACACCCTAAATGGTCACATGATGGAAAATATATCTGCGTAGATACACTAGATAAAGGTTATAGAAGTATATATGTATATGAAGTTTAAAGAAAAACTAAATAGTAGAATAGGAAGAAACTCTATCTTTTCTATACTAGACCAAGTACTAAGCATTGGGATGAATTTTTTACTTTCTGTATTGTTTGCTAGATATTTAGGTGCTGAATCTTTAGGTCAATATACTTTAGGGTTAGCAATAGTAGGTATTTTAGCAATATTTTCTAACTTTGGTATCACTACTATCATGAACAGAGAGATAGCAAAATCACCTAATAAAACTAAACTTTATCTCGGTAATGCTTTAGGTATAAAACTTTTTATATCTTTTCCATTACTCATAATCTTTACAATCTTTACAGTCTATATCTTTGATTATAGTTATGATACGGCATATATTATAGTGCTTATTGCTATTTATAATACTTTTGTATCTAGTATCACTTATATTGGTTCTGCTTTAATATCACTTCATAGAAATGATATCTTGTTAAAAATTAATATTATAAATAAATTTATATCTTTAATTGGTGCTTTTGTGCTTTTAAGTTATGGATATAAACTTACAGAGCTTTTATATCTTTTTATTTTTATCTATAGTATGTTATTTTTATATGCTATTTTACAAGTAAAAATTATAATACCAAATTTTAAAATTATTTTTAATAAACGATTTAATAAAACTTATATTTTACTCTCATTCCCACTTGTGATGGCAAGTGCTGCTGAGTTTATCAGCCTAAGGATTGATACAGTGTTTATAGGTAGCATGATGGATGAAATATCCGTAGGGTATTATAGTGCTTCATATAATTTATTGATGGGTGCTATTCTTGTTCCACTTGCTTTAACAAAAGTATATTTTCCGAATTTTATTGATTATTATAAAGAAGATAAAGATAAAGCATTTGATTTGTTTACTAAGTACAATATTTATTTTATAGGTTATTCTATCCTTGTAGGTATCACATTTTATTTATTAGCGGAATATTTTATAAGTTTTATCTATGGAGATGGATTTGAAAGTTCTGTAAAGGTATTAAAATACCTATCCTTTGCATTAATAGTATTAGCTTTAAATAGACTTTATAACTATACTTTATTAGCAATGAAACAAAATAGTTATTATTTCAAAATCACATTTATAGGTATGTGTTTAAATTTGATTTTAAATTATATTTTAATATTAGAGCATGGTATATTGGGTGCAGTTTTTGCTACTATTTTTACTGAGATGGTTGTAATGGTGTTGGGGATTTGGAAGATAAGAAAGTTGAAGAATAATTATGAAATCACTTAGATTTAATATAAACACAGGCTTTTTATTTTTATTTAAGATTTTTATTTTAACATATACTTTTATTGATTTAATAAGAAGATTTTTTGATAGTAGCAAGGTATTATTAATGAGTTTAGATATTATTATAGTGACAACACTATTTTATTTTGTAGCTACAAATAAATCTAAGATTAGATATATCAATAATGTTTCTATATATTTAAGAGTAATATTATTTTTATTTTTTATCATTATATTATTACAAGTCTTTAATCCATACTATTATGATATAAAAACTTATATAGTTGGGTTTAGAAGTTACTTATTAGCCGTTCCTATTATTTTAATAGGCTATCACTTCTCAAAATACAAATTATTATTAAATAAAAATATGATAGACTTTATAATTACACTATCTACAATTACTGTAATATATGCAATTTTCCAATTAAATACTGATTATACACTTTTAGCAGGAAGTGGAATGGAGTTTATTGCACCAATGGAGCATGGAATACATTCACATGGTAACGATATAGTACAATTAACTTCATCATTTTTTGCTTCATCTAAAAAATATGGACATTTTTTAATGATTATGTATTTAATTTATATTGGAATATCATTAAGTTTATATAAAAAAGTAAATATTTTTATTGTTATATTATTCATTGTTGCTCTTATAGTTTCTGGAGCAAGAGAAAGTTTTGCTTTATTTATTTTGGTTAATTTTGTATTGATAATTAAATTTTTAAATATTAAATGGTGGAATATTTTTTTAGTATTTAGTATCTTTAGTTTGATATTATTTATTCTCTTTGCAAATGATGACTTGTTACTAAAGATTGAATTTATGTTTAGTACTCCTGACGAATATTTGAGAAGAATTTATATGTTTTTTCCTTTTGCTTTTTCAGATTTTTCAAATCCTAATATGTTTTTTGGACTGGGTGTTGGCAAATACGGTCAAGAGACAATGCTTAATCCTATGCTTTTGGATACAACAAGAGGAATAGATAGAGTTTTCTTTCATGATTTAGGTTTTTTTAGTAGTGCTTATGGTTTTATGGACGCAGGATTAGCTAAAGTAACCATAGAATTAGGTTTTTTAGGGATTAGCATCTATTTGATATTTATTGTATATATACTATATTTAGCTGTCAAAAATATTATGTATATAGGTGAAGACAAATTAAAATTAGCATTTTCATTATTTATAGTATTATGGGTTATCTATATGATGAAAGCCCATCCAAATATAAGTGATATATCTATGTCTTATTTTTTATTTTTTTCTATAGGTTATATTTCATATAAAGATAAGAAATATAATGATAAATAATACAGATAAATTTATAACTTTAATTAAAATAGTACTGAATAGTAATATAGATTATTTTAATAAATTGGAGGCAATAAAATCTAATAATTTACAAAAAGTGAAAAATAAAATACTAGATGACTATGATATTAAATATGAACAACAGAATTATAACTTAGATAATATATTTCAAGAAAATATCAAACTATTTATAGAAAAAAGTAAAAAAGATTTTACTATGGACATGAGTGTATTAGATAATATTTTAAAACAAATAGAAATAGATTATTATTTTAAAAAATATGATAAAGATACGGCTAAATTGTACTATTCTATTGTACAAGCTTTGAGATACTATGGTATATATAAAGAGCAACAAATAATGAGCTTATCAAATCATACATTTTGGGAAAAATTAATCAAAAAGATATATTTATTAAATTTAATGAATACTAACTTGTATAGTACCTGTTGTGATGAAAATTATTATAAATTCAATAAAACTATACCAAATTTAGTGGAATCAAAAGAGAACATAGAAAATACTTTAAATGAAAACATAGACATTATAGATGGTAAAGTAATATTTAGGAAGAACCAAGAAGAGAGAATTGTACAAAAGATAGAAAAAAAGTTATCATCGTATAACTTATTTTACTTTTTAGAGTATGTCTTTGAATATAAAAGTATAAATCAAAAGAATCATAGATTTGAGATTAACTTTCCATACAAATATATTATAAATTTATTAATTAAAAATATATCTATGGCTAAACATAAAATAACTGATGAAATTAAAATCAAAAAAATGCTTGATTTAATATGTTCATTTATATCATTGTATGAATTAACAGCTGAAAATCAATATGAAAATATGAATATGACAGAATATACTATCATGAAAATATTAAAAAAACAAATTTTATATTCAAATTTTTATTCAATACATAAGTTAAAGACAAATACATTGTTGGAGTATTTAGATAATATTATAAGCCCTAGTATAGACAATAGTTTATTTTTTAAAAAGTTTTCTTTTTCCATAAAAGATTTAAGTACATTTGTAAAACTGTTAGATAGACAGCCAACTAGTGTAATTGTTTTTGAAGAAAACAATATTCACAATAATGAATTAAATATATTAAAACTCTTTTCGGTAGATGCAAAAAATATTAATACTAATTATACAACAGCAGCAAATTTAGATAAAATTGAAAATATTTTTGTAATGAACCCAATAATAAAATATAAAAATAAATTTTATATTATAGGATTTCAGTATTTTAAGTTAAATTTTTATAATTCATTAATAGAAAAAATAAAATCAATACTAGATAAGAAAATAAACGAAAAAATTGGTAGTAATATAGATGTATTTGTAGAGGATATTTTTAAAACAATAAAAGACAAACATAACTATGAGCTTTTTTCAGGTAATTATAGACCTCCTAAAAAAGAAAATCCAGAAAGTGATTTAGTAATTAAATTAGATAATGATATTATTTTTATAGAGAATAAAAATAAATACTTAACAAATAAATCGTTTTCAGGATATAACTCAAATATTTTAAAAGATTTAGTTTTGTCATTTGGCTTTTCACAAAAACAACTTTTAAAACATGAGCGAAATTTAATAAAATATAAATTATTAACATTCGATAAAGATAAAAGTAAAGTAGCATATAATAAAGAAAATATTATAAAAATTTCTGTTTCAACTAATAATTGGTATTCAATTATGAATAATATACCTAGTAATTTACTCTTGTCTTTAATACAAATAAGATTTGAGATTAATCCAAATATAACCTATGACGATATAGACTCTTTTAAAAAAGCCAATAAATATCTTGATGACCTTCAGTCTATTATTGGTGAACTATCAAACAGCAAAGATTTTAATATGAAAATAATTTTAAATCAAATGTTATTTTTACCATTAGAATTAATAGTTGAAAAATATATGGATGATAATTTTATTGATATTTTAAAAAAACTAGTTAGAACAAAGATGAATACAGACAATGTTATAAATATTTATGATTATATTGTATTTCTGGATAATTATAAGGAAAAGAATAAATGAAAATAATTAATTTAATAGAAAATCTAGATAACACCTATGGAGGTCCTGCAAAATCAGTACCTTATATGTGTAAATACTTAAATGATATAGATATAGATACAGAAATTTTATCTGTAAAATATAATAAAAATGAAATCAATAGTTTAGTAGATGAATATAAACTTGTATGGAAATCTTTTAAATATGATTTTATTAAAAAGATAAGACATTCATTGGGGTTAAAAAAATACCTTAATGATACTTTGAAGAATGAAAAAAATATAATTTTACATACTCATAATCTTTGGAATTATATACCTTATGTAGCTTTTAAAATGGGTGAGAAGTATAATGTTCCTTTGATATTGGCTATTAGAGGGTCTTTGTATAAATGGTCATTGTTACAAGGGAAATTGCAAAAAACTATTGCTTGGAAATTATTTCAAGAAAAAGCTTTACGAAATGCCTCTTGTATTCATGTTACGGAGATAAATGAACTTAAGGCAGTCCGAGATTTAGGAATAAAAATACCTATTGCTATAGTGCCAAATGGTATTAATTTTGAAGAATTTAAAAATATTAAAAATAAAATTGATTCTAAAAAAAGCTTTGGATTGGATGTTGATAAGAAATATATCTTGTTTATGTCAAGACTTCATCCTAAAAAAGGATTAGAGTATCTTACAGATGCATGGATTAGTTTAGCTAATAAATATAAAGAATGGGATTTGTTAATAGTTGGACCAGTGTATGATGAGAAGTATATAGTAGATATAAAAAAAAGAATTAAAAAAGCTAATTTAGAAAACAGAGTTACTTTTACAGGCATGATAACTGGTGAGAAAAGAGTTGATAGTTTTGGAGCATCTGATTTGTTTGTACTTCCTAGTCATACGGAAAACTTTGGTATAGCTATAGCAGAAGCGATGGCTACAAAACTACCAGTGATTACAACACATGGAACACCATGGAAAGAGATAGAAGAAAAAGGTGCTGGTTGGTGGGTAGAATTATCTCAAAATAATATTAGTGTAGCAATAGAAGAAGCTTTAAGTTGTAGTGATGAAGAGTTGAAACAAAAAGGTTTAAATGGTTATGAGTTGATTAAAAAATATGAGTGGAAATATCAAGCAAGCAAGATGAAAAAACTATACGAGTATATATTAAATGGTGGATATAAGCCAAAGTTTGTTTATGATGTAGGAGATGAAATTTGAAATTACCAATCACAATACCAATGTTTAATTTTAAATGAAAGGGAGATTTGATTTTGAAAATTTCTGTTATAACAGTAGTTTATAATAATGTTTGGACTATACGAGATGCTATAGAGTCGGTGTTGAGCCAAACACATAAAGATATTGAGCATATCATTATGGATGGTGCTTCAACAGATGGAACTATAGATATAATTAAAAGCTATAGATATGAAATCACTAAGTTCATTAGTGAACCTGATAATGGACTTTATGATGCTATGAATAAAGGTATATTATTAGCAACAGGTGATGTTATAGGTTTGTTAAATAGTGATGATTTTTATAAAGATGAGTTTGTTATAGAAAAGATTGCCAAAGAATTTGCAATGACAAAAGTTGATTGTGTGTATGGCGATTTGCAATATGTAAGTGCATCTGATGTCAACAAGATTGTAAGATATTGGAGGTCAAAACCATATAAAAATGGACTTTTTCAAAATGGTTGGCATCCTGCTCATCCAACTTTTTTTGTCAAAAAAGAAATTTATCAAAAATATGGTTTATTTAATCTTAACTTTAAAATCGCCGCAGATTACGAACTGATGTTAAGATTTTTAGAAAAATATAAAATCAACTCATCTTACATTCCGCAGGTTTTAGTCCAAATGAGGTTAGGCGGAAAGAGCAACAGTAGCATAAAAAATATAATAAAAGCTAACATAGAAAGTTATAAAGCATGGCGGATAAATGGATTATCTATAAATCCTTTTATGTTTATAATGAAACCGCTTTCTAAAATTTTGCAGTTTGTAAAAAAATAGAGTCTTGGTTAGCAAAATAACATAATCATTCAAAAAAATCTGCCCAGATTGGGTCGGATGTTTGTTTATCCTTGACAAGAAGGACAAAAATGATTGTAATAGCTTCTTTTCAAGAGGATAAAAAATGAAAAAACAGTTTTGTAAAGCCATTGTTTTTGGTTAAAATATCCATAATGCTTGACATATTGTAAAATATGTTTATAATGTTAATTTTTACTAACTATGATTAGTAAAAATCTAATTTTTTAGGAAGTATATAATGGAAAAAGCCATCTTAAATCATAATCCGCATTGGCAAAGGCGGTCTTATAATTTTTATAATAGAGATAGATTTAAAACTATTGTTGATAAGTTGCACCTCAAACATATACAGGTTTTAAAAGGCATCAGAAGAAGTGGCAAAACTACTTTGTTTAAATTGCTTATCAATCATCTTGTCCAAACGGTTGATAAAAAATCAGTTTTATACATCAATCTTGATGATCCATATTTTAGTGAGATTTGTAATGATAGTAAAAATCTTTATACTCTGTTGGAATTAAGTGAGAAAATAACCGGCACAAAAGTGCAATATTTATTTTTGGATGAAGTGCAGAATGTTGTCTATTGGGAAAAATTTGTCAAAGCAATCTATGATAATGAGGTTGTGAAAAAAATATTTATTACAGGTTCGAACTCATCTTTGTTAGATGGGGAATATGCAAAACTGCTAAGTGGCAGATATATCCAAGAGACAATTTATCCGCTATCTTTTGCGGAGATTGTTGCTATAAATAAAATAAATGATAGGCAGGCTTTGTTGGAAAATAAAGCTAAGTTGTTAAACATCATAGACGATATGATGAATTTTGGTTCATTTGTTGAGGTTATGGATGAGGCAAAATACAAAAGGGATATAATTTTAAGTTATTATGATACTATTATTTTTAAAGATTGTGTCGCTAATAATCATCTGCGAGACAGCAAAACTTTCAAAGAGGTTACAAATTTTATAATATCTAATAGCACTAATTTATATTCTTACAACTCTATTGCTCGAGTTTTAAACATAAATGACAATACCGTAAAAGAGTATATAAAAATATTGATTGATAGTTTTTTATGCAATGAAATAAAGCAATATTCTTATTCTTTAAAAGAGCAGATAAAAACCAAAAAAAAGATATATATAAGTGATAATAGTTTTTTGAGCCAAACATCTTTTAGGTTTTCAAAAGACTTCGGCAAAAGATTTGAAAATCTTGTTTATACAGAGCTTTTAAAACAAGAGTTTGAAATATATTATCACAACAAAGACTCTGAATGTGATTTTATCTGCATTAAAAATGAAAAAATTATAGCCATACAGGTATGTTATAAACTGACAAATCAAAATATCACAAGAGAAATGGCTGGTTTAAAAAAATTAAAAATCAAAACAGATAAAAAAATTCTGCTTACCTATAATCAGGATAAAAACAGCATAAAACAAAATGACTGTGATGATATTTTGATAGTGCCATTTTGGGATTTTTTTAGTGCAAGTGTTGCAATTATGATGTGAATTCAAGGAGTTAAAAAAATGAGATTAAACAAACAATACGTCCAAGTAATTAAAAAATCTTTTAATGATGTGTTTCAAAAAGGTGAAATTTATTTGTTTGGATCAAGGGTTGATGACAGCAAAAAAGGCGGAGACATTGATTTGTTTTTGGTAATTGAAAACAAAATAAATATATTCAAAAAGAAATTGAAATTTTTGGCAAAAATAAAAAAGGAATTAGGTGAGCAGAAAATTGATATTATATTTAATTTTGATGAAAACAGGTTGATAGAAAAGGAGGCAAGAGCATGGGGAATAAAACTTTAATATGAGACCTTTGTATAATTCAAGTGTGATTTAGAGCAATAAGAAAATAGTGTATATTTTATCAAAAAATGAGTTGGAAAAAATATTAAATAGTATAAAAAAATTGATGACAAAGAAATAATTTTATCCTGTGGCTTTGATGTTTATTTTTGTCCTTGACAAGAAGGACAAAAATGGTTATAATTGTCCTTTTTTAAGAGGATAAAAAATGAAAAAGCAGTTTAAAAAAATTATTGTTGATTTTATTGAAAGAGATATGAATGATATTCTGCCAAGAGAATATCAAATTCCGCTTGAATCTAATAAAGTTATTTGTTTAATTGGGGTGCGTCGTGCGGGCAAAACTTCTATTCTTTTTGATGTTGTCGATAAGTTGAGAAAAAAAGTAGTCAGAGAAAATATAATTTATGTCAATTTTGAAGATGATAGATTATATCCTTTGGGTTTGAAAGATCTTGATTCACTGCTTGAGTCTTATTATGAATTATATCCTGCCAAAAGAGATGAAAAAATATATCTGTTTTTGGATGAGGTGCAAGTGGTTGACAACTGGGAATTATATGTTCGGCGCATATATGATACATCAGATATTCAAATTTATATCACAGGCTCATCTGCCAAACTTTTGTCCACCGAAATTGCCACAAGTTTGCGAGGACGCACGCTAACTTATGAAATATATCCATTTTCGTTCAAAGAGTATTTGTCGTATAAAAACATTGCCATCAATTTTAACTCATCTAAACAACTAAGTTATATTAAAAATGCTCTATCAGATTATCTTATCAATGGTGGCTTTGCTGAAACTATCAATCAAGACCAGATGATATCACAAAAAATATTAAGTGATTATTTGGAGTTGATTATATATAAAGATATAGTTGATAGACATAATGTAAAAAATAGAAGTTTGCTGAAAATTTTAACCAAATATTGTTTTAATAATATTGCTACCTTGATAAGTTTTAACAAGCTTTTTAATAATTTTAAATCACAAGGTTATAAATTAAGCAAAGATACAATTTATGAATATGTGTCTCATTTAGAAGATGCTTTTGCTCTTTTTGTTGTGCCAATTTATCGCAACTCTATCAAACAACAGCAAAGAAATCCCAAAAAAATGTATGCCATCGATAACGGATTTAAAAAAATATATGACTATGCTTTTGACGATGATATGGGTAAATTATATGAAAATGTGGTATTTTTGCATTTGCGACGCATGAGTTCACAAATTTATTATTACAAGCAAAAGCAAGAGGTGGATTTTTATGTCCGATTAAATAATAAGAAAATTTTAATCAATGTCAGTTATGATATCACCAATCCAGACACAAAAAAAAGAGAAATAGCAGGTCTTATGGAAGCTATGGATTATTTCAAATTAAATCAAAGTTATCTGATAAACAATGACCATGATGAAATTTTGAAAATAAACAATAAAAGAGTTATCATAAAACCATTATTTGAGTTTTTGTTGGATTCGGAAATTTTTTAGGAGCGTATAAATGAAAGGAATAATTTTGGCAGGTGGGTCCGGCACACGGCTTTATCCTATTACCAAGGGGGTCTCAAAACAGTTGGTGCCAATTTATGACAAACCGATGATTTATTATCCGTTGTCGGTGTTGATGCTGGCAGGTATTACGGAGGTTTTGATTATCTCGACCGCGACTGATTTGCCAAGGTTTAAAGATTTATTAGGTGATGGCACGGAGATTGGTATGAAATTTTCATATATAATTCAACCCTCTCCTGATGGACTGGCACAGGCTTTTATTTTGGGGGCGGATTTTATCGGTGGTGATGATGATGTTTGTCTGGTGTTAGGCGATAATATTTTTTATGGTGCAGGATTAGTTGATTTATTGCATAAATCGGTCCGAAATGCTCGTGTTGAAAATAAAGCTACCGTGTTTGGTTATTATGTCAAAGACCCACAATCGTATGGCGTGGCAGAGTTTGATGGTGATGGTAATGTCATAAGTTTGGCAGAGAAACCAGACAAACCAAAATCAAATTATGCGGTGGTGGGGCTTTATTTTTATCCTAACGATGTCGTGGCAAAGGCTCATAATGTCAAACCATCTGCACGAGGGGAGTTAGAGATAACAACTTTGAATGCGGATTATTTGAATGAAAATAGATTAAAAATGGAACTGATGGGTCGTGGGTTTGCTTGGCTTGATACTGGCACGCATGATTCAATGTTGGAGGCATCACAATTTATTCAAACAATTGAAAAACGCCAAAGTTTGAAAGTTGCCTGTATTGAAGAGATAGCTTTTCAGATGGGTTATATCAATAAGGAGCAGTTATTAAAACTTGCCGAACCTCTGTCTAAAAACCAATACGGCCAGTATCTAATTGAGCAGGTTGTGGGTAAAAAATAATTTTTTATGGTATGATAATCTTTTTTTATGGAATAAAATATGCACAGTTTAAAGTTGCACATAAATGATAGTGTTTTTGATAAAATTATAAATTTGTTAAAAAATTTTTCAACAAATGATGTAATGATAGTAGAAAATAAAACAAGTAAAAAATCGCCAGACGGATCTCAAAATTGGCAATATTGGAGCGATAACGAATTAGATAATTTTGCTAACAACACTATTGGGTTATCTTCTAATGATTTTGATGATGACGATGAGGATTATTCAAAATGGTAAGAGGCATATATTATGTTGAAATTCCATATTCAGATTTTAGCAAACTCAAAGGCAGACCGGTTTTAGTTTTTCACCAACTGCAAAATGATTTTTTATTTTTACCGCTTACATCAAATTTAACAAGAGATGGAGTTAGGTTAAATAATTCTGATTTAGAAAGTGGATTTTTAAAAAAAGAATCAGTAGTTGTTGTGCCAAAAATCAGTGCAATAGATTGCAAAATAATTAAAACCGCCAAGTTGTTAGCAACAATTGATACAATCAAATTCAAGGAAATACTATCGTATGCTTGTAATTCTTTGCAGTGTTATAAAATATGAAATTTATCAAAACTAAAATCCTCGATATTGTAATCATCGAACCTGTGGTGCACGGTGATGAGCGTGGCTATTTTGTTGAAACTTTTCGACAGGATTTGTTAGATGAGTTTTTAGGGTTCAAAGTAAAGTTTTGTCAAGATAATGAATCTAAAAGTTGCAAGGGGGTTTTGCGAGGTTTGCATTTTCAACTGCCACCCTTTGCTCAGAGCAAACTTGTGAGGGTCATAAAAGGTGCTGTTTTGGATGTTGCTGTCGATATAAGAGTAGGCAGTCCAACTTTTGGCAAACATGTAACGGTAAAATTATCAGAACAAAACAAAAAACAACTTTTTATTCCTCGTGGTTTTGCTCATGGCTTTGTTGTGTTGGAGGACGATACTATTTTTTCCTATAAGGTGGATAATTTTTATTCAAAAGAATGCGATAGAGGTTTGGCTTTTGATGATGACAAAACAAATATCGACTGGTTGTTAGATAAAAATGAGTTAAAATTATCAGATAAAGACCAAAACCAACCAACCTTAAAACAAACCCCAGCTTTGTTTGAATATGGAGTGGATTATTATGTTTAATATTTTAATCACCGGGGCAGACGGACAATTAGGGCAAGAGTTTAAAAACCTATTGGTGCAATTTCAACAATATAGTTATTTTTTTACCGACAAAGATGAGTTAGATGTTACAAATTATAATGATGTAGAGCTATATCTTAAAAATAATCAGATAAATATAATTATCAATTGTGCAGGTTATACCAATGTTGATAAAGCACAACAAGAGCCTGATTTTGCGGATAAAATAAATAATCTCGCAGTCGAAAATCTGGCAATTTTAAGCAAAGAATATAGGGTAACACTTGTCCATATTTCAACTGATTATGTTTTTGATGGTAACAATAATATTCCATATAAAGAAGACGACAAACCAAACCCCAAATCAATCTATGGCAAAACAAAATTATTAGGAGAGAGTGCAATTTTCAAAGCAAATCCAGATAATTGTATTATCATTAGAACTTCGTGGTTATATTCAAATTATGGCAATAATTTTGTCAAAACTATGTTAAAGTTAGGACAACAAAAAGAGCAATTAAATGTTGTTTGCGATCAAATTGGCACACCTACTAATGCTGCCGATTTATCTCAAACTATCTTAAAAATTTTGCCAAGAATCAAAAATCAAAAACCGCAAATTTATCATTACAGCGATGAAGGAGTGGCAAGCTGGGCGGATTTTGCCACAGCCATCATGCAAATGGCAAAGTTAAAGTGCAAGATAAACCCTATCCTAAGTCAAGATTATGCAACAGTTGCCCCGCGTCCGTTGTATAGCGTGTTGGATAAAACAAAAATAAAACAACAATTTAATCTTAAAATACCTCAATGGAGTGATAGTTTGAAGCGCTGTTTAAAGATAATTTTACAATAGGATATTTATGAATAAAGTGAATAAAAAGTCAATTTTGATAACAGGTGGGGCAGGTTTTATTGGCTCTAATTTTATCCCCCTTTTTGTTGAAAAATATGAAGATTACAATATTATAAATCTTGATTTATTAACCTATGCTGGGGATTTGTCTAATCTACAAGAGATAGAAAATCATCCTCGTTATAAGTTTATTCAAGGGGATATATGTGACCGCCCATTGATTGAGAGTATTTTTGGCGAATTTGACATAATGGGGGTTATTCATTTTGCCGCTGAATCTCATGTTGATAATTCTATCAAAAAACCTGAAATTTTTATTCAAACTAATGTGACAGGTTCTTGGACTTTGTTGGATGTGGCTTATAAATATTGGTTAGATGCCCCTTTTAAGTATAAAGAAAAATATAAAAATTGTCGCTTTCATAATATCTCAACAGATGAAGTATATGGCTCACTGGGGAGCAGCGGTTTATTCACAGAAAAAACAGCCTATGCTCCTAACTCGCCATATTCCGCCGCTAAGGCTTCGGTGGATATGTTTGTCCGTGCTTATAATGAAACCTATGGTTTGGATGTTATCATTACAAATTGTAGTAATAATTACGGACCAAAACAACACTCTGAAAAACTAATCCCCACGATTATCCGCAAAGCCTTGAATGGTGAGAGTATTCCTATCTATGGTGATGGCAAAAATATCCGTGATTGGTTGTATGTTTTGGACCATTGCAAAGCCATTGATTTGGTTTATCATAACGGCAAAACTGCTAATATTTATAACATAGGGGGCAAAAATGAGCGAACAAATTTACAAATTGTTGATAGAATTTGTACTATTTTGGATGACAAAGTTCCACAACAAAATGGCAAATCATATAAAGATTTAATAACTTTTGTTGAGGATAGAGCAGGACATGATAGACGATATGCGATAGATGCTACAAAACTTGAAAATGATTTGGGGTGGAGTGCCGATGAGGATTTTGATAGTGGTATTTTAAAAACGGTTGACTGGTATTTGTCAAAATATGCAAACCTAAAATAAAATTATGCTATTATGCACATATCAAACAGAACAAGGATAATGTAATGAGTTTTTTAGATGTTAAAACAGATTATGCTTTTAAAAAAGTGTTCGGTAGTGATGGTAGCCGGGATATTCTTATCAGTTTTTTGAATGCTATAATTTATAAAAATAAAACCCATAAAATAAAAGATCTAATCATAGTGGACCCTTATAGTATTCCTATGATAAAAGGTATGAAAGATAGTTTTGTTGATGTCAAAGCAGTCTTGGATGACAACAGCAAAGTAATCATAGAAATGCAAGTTTTAAATCACAAAGGTTTTGAAAAAAGAGTTTTGTATAATGCTGCGAAAAATTATTCAATCCAATTAAAAGCAGCAGAAGATTATCATCTATTAAATCCTGTAATTGCTTTGAGTATTGTTGATTTTGTTATGTTCTCTGATACTAATAATACAATCAACAGTTTTAAATTGCTTGAAAAAGAACAACTAATTACTTATACGGATGATATTGAACTTATTTTTGTAGAATTACCAAAATTCAAGAAAGACATCAAAGAATTAAAAAATATAACAGATCAATGGATATATTTTTTAAAAAATGCCGGTAGTTTGGAGCATATTCCTAAAAATATGGATGTTAATTTGAAAAATGCATTAGATGTAGCAAGCAAAGCACACTTAAACGAAGAAGAGTTAGAAATCCAAAGAAAAAGAAAAGAGTTTATTTATATTCAAAAAAGTTCAATAGAGTTAGCAGAAGAGAGTGGAGCAGAAAGAGGAATGGATAAAGGGTTAAAGCAAGGCATAGAAAAAGGCATAGAAAAAGGCATAGAAAAAGGCATAGAAAAAGGCATAGAAAAAGGCATAGAAAAAGGCATACTGGGCATGCACAGATTTAATGTGAGTGTAGATGATATTGCACAACATTTCAATTTAAACTGCGAAAAAATCACAGAAATAATAGCATCAGCTCGCAAATGATTTTAATAGGTGAAAAATACAAATTTACGGAACTTGAGACTCAAAGACTGAAAAATAAATTTGCCAATATAAAAAGATTAAGTCTAACAAAACAAACCACTACACAGACAATAACAACGATTGAGGATTTATTAAAAAGCCATAATTTTGCTATTATTGTTTTGAATATTCATCAAAAAACAGATAAAAAAATAATTCAATTTTTAACGGATTTAAAATTTAACTCCGATTATAGCAATTTAAAAATCATCACAATTGAACATTTTTTAGAAGAGTATTTAGAAAAATGTTATATCCCGCAAGACAATACTGATTTGCATTATTTGGACGACATAAAAGGATTTAATTTATACCAAAAAATAGCTAAAAGAATAATTGATTATTTTGGAGTTTTTTGGTTATTTTTTTTCTCGTGGTTGGTAATGATAAAATGCAGATTTAAAATAAAAAAACAAAGTCCAGGAGAGATTTTATTTAAACAAAAAAGAGTGGGGCTCAACAATAAAGAGTTTGTTTGTATTAAGTTTCGCAGTATGAATAAAAATACCGAATTTTTTAATCACTACACCAAAAAAGACGACCCCAGAATATTTGCCTATGGCAAAATAATGCGTTCAAAACGTTATGATGAGTTGCCCCAGATGTGGAACATTTTAAAAGGCGATATGCACCTTATCGGTCCTCGGGCGGAGTGGGTTGATTTGGTCGCAGGTTATCAGCAAGATATTCCGTATTATAATATTCGACATTTAATCGCCCCTGGTATCACAGGACACGCTCAGGTTATGTATCCATACGGAGAATCAGCGGAGGATGCTCGTCAAAAACTAATGTATGATTTATATTATATCAAACATTGGAGTATTTGGTTAGAGTTCAAAACCGTTATTAAAACTGCCTTGGTTGTTGTCAATAAAAAAGGCTTGTAGTTAAAAAATATTCGTCACTGCGAGGCAGAATGCCGTGGCAGTCTCATAGGGTGTCCGTTATTCCCCAAGAGATTGCTTCGTTCCTCGCAATGACGTACTAAATTAGAGATTGCTTCACTTCGTTCGCAATGACGAGATTCTTTTTTAAAGTTTAGTGCGAGTAAAAAAGGACTATAAATATATTGTTAAAAAATTAAATGGTTGAGATTATTTTATCTTTAATTTGATTGTTTTGCCACCGTATTTATGCACCTTATCATAGGCACGAATGGTTATGGTTTTAACATTAGAGGGTATTTTTACACCAGATAAACTACGGGTAAAAGGTTGTTCTGTTACATGGGGGTGATGTAAAATACGAGTTGCTATCACATTATTATTTTCATCAATAATATCCCATTTATTGACATAATGATCCCACCCTTCATCTTGGTGCAAAACTGTCACTTGAAAGTTATACAGATTAGATTTATTTTTGTTAAATTCAACTTTGGTTACATTCGCTTCACCGCTATACACAAATGCAGAAAATACCAAAATGAATAACATCAGGATTCTTAATAGATTTTTCATAAAAAACTGTTCCTTTAAAAAGTTAAGTAAGATTAGTTATAGCTAATATAAAAACAAAAAACATATAGTTTTAATTGTTTGCAGTTGTCTTGTTATGGTTATAAACATTAGTAAAATACAATAAAAATAATATAAAGCCAGTAATTAAAGCATCTATGTATCCTAATGCTGCCACTATCGCAGGTTCAATTGCATATCCGATAAAAATAGACAAAAACCATGCAATCAGAATAAGCATAAAATACATAGGTTTAGCCCAAGGTTTGAATAAATATAACCCTATCGCCGATTTTAATTACCCCTACAGGTTTTGATAATAATCCATCAAGATTTTAGCAACCTCAGGACGTGAGAATTCAGGTGGTGGTGCCTCGCCATTGCCGAGCATTTCACGAACTTTGGTGCCAGACAATAAAACAAAATCTTCTTTGGTGTGTCCGGTGGGGGCATCTCGCATCATAATTACTTTATTGAGTTTGGTGGAATAAGCGGTATGATCGGCTTTAAATATCTCAATTTCTAACTCGCCGTCTTTGACTTCATCAAAAATCTCTTGGGCTTCAAAATCACCATAATAATCGCCAACACCTGCATGATCTCGTCCGATAATAAAATGAGTGGCTCCCATATTTTGGCGAAAAACAGCATGCAAAACTGCCTCACGCGGTCCTGCATACAACATATCAAAACCATACCCATTTACCATCACAGTATTTGGTGGAAAATAAATTTCTGCCATTTTACGAATAGCGGCATCTCGCACCGGGGCTGGGATATCGCCAGGTTTCAATTTACCAAGCAACATATGAATTACAACTCCATCAGCTTTAATCGCATCCATTGCCATATGGCATAATTCTTCATGGGCGCGGTGCATAGGGTTGCGAGTCTGAAAAGCTATCACTTTATTCCAGCCGTGCTCTTTAATTTCATGGCGAATCTCAACCGCAGTTTTAAAAGTGTCTGGGAACTCGGTGGCAAAATAACTATGATTTAAAACTTGAATATCTCCTGCAATAACGACATTTCCTTGTTCCAAAAAAGCGGCAACTCCTGGATGTTCTTTGTCATTTGTGCCATAGGTTTTTTGACAAATTTTTTCAATTTGTGTATCTGTCAAGGTTTCAACAGAGCGGACATTTTGCACCGCTAAGATCGGGTTGCCCTCAACATTAGGATCTTTCAAAGAGATAGTGTCGCCTGCTTGTATGTCTTGCGAGTTTGCCACAACATTCATCACAGGGGTAGGCCAAAAAAGCCCAGAAGTTGTGTGCATATTGTCGGCAACTTCCAAGCTATCTGCGATATTCATATAACCTGTTAAGGGGTTAAAATATCCACTGCCGAGCATGACAGCATTACCTGCTGTTTGCGATGACACCACGATTGATTTTAAATCTCGTGCCGAATGTTGCAGTTCATCATTTTTATTTGAATCATAAACGAATAATGGGTTTAACTCATCTGAGCCGTGTGGTTTTATCATATTAATTTTTTCCTTTGTGAAAGTGTTTGAAAAATTTTATAACAAGGGGGCATGCCCCCTTGTTAAGATGAAGTTTTTAGATTAAAGGCACAATTAAAAGCGCAACAATATTCATAATTTTAATCAATGGATTGATAGCAGGTCCTGCGGTATCTTTGTATGGGTCACCGATAGTGTCTCCTGTGACGGCGGCTTTGTGAGCCTCTGAGCCTTTGCCACCAAGATTACCATCTTCAATATATTTTTTAGCATTATCCCAAGCTCCTCCACCTGTGGTCATTGATATCGCTAAAAATAAACCTGTGACAATTGAGCCCACCAGCAGACCACCAAGTGCCTGAGCGCCAAGCAATAAACCCACGGCAACTGGAATCACAATCGGCAAAAGCGAAGGAATTATCATCTCTTTAATGGCAGATTTAGTTAACATATCAACCGCTGTGCTATAATCAGGTTTGGCTGTGCCTTTCATAATGCCTGGAATTTCTTTGAATTGACGGCGAACTTCAATCACAACCGAAGATGCGGCACGTCCTACCGCCTCCATTGCCATAGCACCAAATAAGAACGGCACTAAACCACCAATAAACAATCCAATAATTACCATATGATTTGATAAATCAAAACTCAAAACTTGCCCATGAGAGTTTAATTCGTGAGTATAGTCAGCAAATAAAACCAAAGCAGCAAGTCCTGCGGAACCTATCGCATATCCTTTGGTGACAGCTTTGGTAGTATTACCTACGGCATCCAAGGCATCTGTGGTTTTACGAACAGATTCAGGTAACTCTGCCATCTCGGCTATGCCGCCGGCATTATCTGTAATTGGGCCATAGGCATCAAGAGCTACTACTATTCCTGTCATCGATAACATAGAGGTGGCAGCAATTGCTATGCCATACAGACCTGCAAAATAATGAGCTACAAAAATCCCCGCACATATTACAATTACCGGAGCCGCGGTTGAACGCATTGATAAAGCCAGCCCTGCTATAACATTAGTAGCATGTCCTGTCTCTGATGCTTTTGCAAGATTCACAACAGGTTTATATTCTGTGGCAGTATAATATTCGGTAATTACAACCAAAAAAGCAGTTACTACCAAGCCTACTATTGAAGAGAGATATAAACTCATCACCGAAAATCCACCAGAGTTATCACCCATAAGCCAAGCTGTGGCAGGATAAAAAGCCACAACCGATACCAAAGCAGAAATAATTAAAGCCAGATAAAGGGCATTCATAATTTTCCCCCCCTCTTTAACGCTTACAAAAGATGCACCAACAATTGATCCGATAATTGAGATACCTCCCAAAACTAATGGATAAATCATGGCATTCATATCTCCTTTTAATAGGGTTACACCAAGCAACATAGTAGCAATAATTGTAACCGCATAGGTTTCAAATAAATCCGCTGCCATGCCGGCACAATCACCAACATTGTCACCAACATTATCAGCTATAACCGCAGGGTTACGAGGGTCGTCTTCTGGGATTCCTGCCTCAACCTTGCCGACCAAATCAGCACCGACATCAGCACCTTTGGTAAAAATTCCGCCACCAAGCCTGGCAAAAATTGAAATTAGTGAACCACCGAAGGCTAAACCAACCAGAGGAGCCAATGATATGGTTTCTCCAGCAGGGGTAAATAAACCAAGAATAGCAAAATATCCTGCCACACCAAGTAAACCTAAACCCACTACTAACATACCAGTTATAGCACCACCTTTAAAAGCGACTTGCAGGGCAGGGTTCGTTCCCATCTTAGCGGCAAAAGCAGTTCTGGCATTGGAGCGCACCGATACATGCATCCCGATGAAACCTGCTGCCCCTGATAAAACAGCACCCAGAGCAAAACCTATGGCAGTAGAAAAACTCAAAAATATAGCGATAATGACAAATAAAACTGCACCGACAATGGCGATAGCAGTATATTGACGTTTTAAATAAGCCGCTGCACCCTGTTGGATAGCGAGTGATATCTCCTTCATCCTATCATTGCCCTCAGGTAAGGATAAAATTTTCATAGCTGAAAAAACACCATATAAAATAGCGATGATTGATGCGGCGATTGCAAATAAAGTTCCGGACATAATAATTACCTCGTTAAGTTAAATTAGAAAAAATACTATCTTTAATGGAATCAACGGATCCTATGCCGTTAATTTTGATATATTTTGGTGAAGTTTTTTCACCAGAGCTTGCATAGTTGTTATAAAATTTTATCAAGGGTTCGGTTTGAGAATGATAAATATTTAACCTCTCTTTGACGGTGGCAGGTTTGTCATCATCACGAATAATTAAATCCTCGCCTGTTTCATCATCCTTGCCGTCAATTTTTGGTGGATTATATTCTGTGTGATAGGTGCGACCAGATGATAGATGAACTCTTCGCCCTGCCATTCTTTTGATTATTTCATTATCATCAACGGCAATCTCAATCACGGCATCGATTAAAATTCCAGCTTGTTTCAAAGATTTTGCTTGAGGAATCGTGCGTGGAAAGCCATCAAAAAGATAACCATTTTTACAATCATCCTCAACAACTCTGACCTCCATCATACTCATAATGATGCTATCTGATATCAAGCCACCTTTATCCATAATTTTTTTAGCCTCCAGACCTAATTCACTGCCAAATTTAACCTGTGCTCGCAACATATCACCTGTTGAAATTTGAGGAATATTGAATTTATCACATATAAATTGTGCCTGTGTGCCTTTGCCAGCCCCAGGACCGCCGAGTAAAATAATCCGCATATAATATATCCTTTATAACAAAAAGCAGGTATTATGCCATAAAAACATATTTATTTTATGGTTTTATTTAAATATGGGTATTATTATTTTTAATTGCCATATAATTATAGGAGACCTTTGCATAAACCAGGTGCTGTTTAGAGAATGTGCTTTTATAAATTGTGCTTGGTTTATGCAAAGGCTCAAAGAACTAAATAGTTGAATGCAGATAAACGGACACAAACCAATATATTTAAAAAAGCAAAAATTTAAAATGTATAATTCTCGCCCTATGAATATCACAATTAAAAACAAAGAAGAGATTGAAAAAATGAGAGCGGTTGGCAAAATTACCGCCGGCATCTTAAAATTTATTGAACCCTATATCAAAGCCGGCATCACAACAATTGAACTTAACGACATTTGCCACAAACATATGATAGAGGAGTTAAAAGTAATTCCTGCACCATTGAATTATCGCGGTTTTACCAAATCAATCTGCACCTCGGTAAATCATCAAGTGTGCCACTCTACCCCTACCCATAAAAAACTAAAAAAAGGCGATATAATCAATATTGATATAACTATCATCAAAGATTTATATCACGGTGATAGTAGCCGAATGTTTTTTGTCGGCAAACCAAAAATCGCCGGCAAAAGGGTATCGGATATTTCATATGAATGTTTAAAGCGGGGCATAAGAGTCGTCAAACCTGGCATAAAATTATCTCTAATCGGCAAAACCATTGAAAGCTATGCCAAAAAAAATCACTGCTCGGTAGTGGAGGATTATTGCGGACATGGCATAGGTTTAGCTTTTCACGAAGAACCGCAAGTTTTACATTATTTTGATGAAAAAGTTGAGACAGTTTTAGAAGAAGGTATGACATTTACCATTGAGCCTATGATAAATATCGGCAAGAAAAAAACTTTATTGCTTGCAGATAATTGGACTGTTGTGACCGCCGACCACTCTCTATCCGCCCAATGGGAACATACTATTTTGGTGACAAAAACAGGCTATGAGGTTTTAACTTTGCAAGAGAATGAAACGATATGAGTGATAAATCCAAGGGTATGTTTCAAGGTTTGATGGGTGTTTTGTTGTTTTCTTTGATACTCCCTATTACTAAATATATAATTGAGTATTTTAACCCCATATTTATTGGTTTGGGACGTTCTGTTGTGGTTGTGGCAGGAATAATTGACAATTTAAAGTTAATAGTTGAGAACAAAAAAACAACTGTATTCATCCCTATACTCTCATAATACTGAACCCAATTCAGTATCAATTTATCCCGCAAAATCGCCCATGTAGTTGGATGGATTCCGTATCAAGCACGGAATGACGGTGTAGGGGATGCACGGAATGACGAGGGGATGCACGGAATGACGGTGTAAGGGGATGCACGGAATGACGGTGTAAGGGGATGCACGGAATGACGGTGTAAGGGGATGCACGGAATGACGGTGTAAGGGGATGCACGGAATGACGAATTAT
>Ga0164315_10000173_pt1 | contig 39954 bp, 33 predicted proteins | sample GuaBasSedimGuay6_FD_113737 | JGI IMG/M metagenome (GOLD analysis project Ga0164315, IMG submission 113737) | Subseafloor sediment microbial communities from Guaymas Basin, Gulf of California, Mexico - Guay6, Core 4569-2, 0-3 cm | ecosystem: Environmental > Aquatic > Marine > Hydrothermal vents... | reverse complement strand
ATGAGCATTCTGGCAATAAGCTTTTCATTCTCTTCCTGCGAAAAAGATGTGCAAGAAAATCCGGTAAATAATCTTACCACGGCTACAGATTATACGGCAATGGTTGGGATTTTAGATCTTGCTGAATTAGATGATGCCACTGAAGGGGATGCATTAAAGTCAGCTGCTGAGTTAGATTTTGGGCCATGCTTTGTAGTGACCATTCATGATAACGATAGTGAGGATTTCTGGCCTCGTTCATGGACATTCTCATATGCAGATGAAGAGTGTGTGGATTGTTTTGGCAACACAAAATTAGGATCTGTACATGTTTTTCTAACCGACTTCTGGAAAAAAGAAGGATCTTCAAGAACAATAACTTTCGAGGACTTTTCTATCAATGGAAATAAATTAGAAGGGACCCGTAATATTTTAAACACAGGTTTCAATGACTTGCAGAACCTTACTTTTGAACGTAGTTTTCAAGATGCAAGCTATTCAACGGCTGATAATGCCACCATGTCATGGGAAAGCAATCGCAATGTTGAAATGATTGCCGGATCTGAAACCTTTTTAGCAGCCGATGATGAATATATGGTAAGCGGTGGCGCAAGTGGGACTAACTTCGAAGGTAAAGCATTTACTGTAAGCATAACAGATGAATTACACTACAAAAAATGTAGTCTATTCCCCGTTTCCGGGGGCATTTCTATTGAAGTTGAAGGCGAATCCGTAATTTATATTAATTATGGTGATGGGGAATGTGATTATCTGGCCGAACAGACAGTTGACGATGTGATCACGGAAATCACACTTGGAAACGGCATTCAATAACTGAAAGATCGGGCTAGATTATTCAGGATATTACAAACTGAAAGATATATTTTTAAAAAAACCTGAGATGGATTTCTATCACCGGATTGGGTTTTTGTACCAGAATACTTACATACAGTGTATATACTGGTCAACCAGCTTTTTAACTTCCTCGGTTTTATTAAATAGTCGTTCACTTAAAGATTGATCATCAAAGGCCTTCAATTTTTTTATGAAATTATCAATGGTCCCATCAGGAAAAACGCCCTCTCTTTGGTAGAAGTCAGCATCCTCCTCCAAATACTTTGCAGATTCACTACACGATGCAGGTAAGGCGGTTAAACGGTTTAAGACATCTTTATGTTCAGGTTTGAAAATATTCACATTGACATATAAGTCGTTGGCTCTTTTTAATGAGTCCTTTGAAAGCAATCCCTCTTTTGAGGCCAGTATCATCGCTGCCATCAAATGATATAAATCGGAAGAGCCATCAGGCACCCTGAATTCAACCGTTTGCTTCCCGGGAATATAAGGCACTTCCCCTCTTTCCTGAGGATTAACGTCCTTAATCATATTTGTCTTGGCTATCCATCCCAAAGGTACACGAACCAATACCGATCTGTTACTATCCCCCCAACATACCATCGTAGGTGCCTCTTGATGGGGAACCAGTCTTAAGTAGGAAGTGGGTATTGTATTCCCAAATGCGGTTAAGGACTGCGCTTTATCCAAAATACCCGCTATTATTTTTTTCGCAATATCAGTTAAGCCTTTATCATCAGCCATATGGTTTATACCATTTTTTTCAGCCAGGAAATGTATATGTAAACCGCTGCCGGCCTTCCCTACGGAAATTTTCGGGGAAAAACTAATGGTCACTCCATATTTCTGACCGAGCATTCTCAATATCCATTTCGCGATGATCAATTGCTCCACTGCTTCTTCAGCATCTACCGGATTAAACTCGATTTCGTGCTGCTCGTACATATGAGTTTCCGTAGTGAAGTTGCCAACTTCCGAATGACCATACTTTACCTTTCCGCCACACTGCGCAATAATCTGTAAAGCTTCTAATCTCAGGCACTCCCAATTGGTAAACGGAGCTGCAGTATGATAACCTCTCTGATCCGCAGCCGGGTACAGGTCATTTTTTTCACTGATGATGTAATACTCCAATTCGCCCATCGCTTTGAAAGAATAGCCCGTTGTTGCTGTAAACAGCCTGGTTGCTTTTTTCAAGATATACTCAGGAGCACTTTCAAGCGGTTTACCGTCTTTGGTATAAAATGAGCACAAAATATCCAGTGAGGGCTGCTCTGTAAATGGATTGACAAATACCGTCCGAAACCTGGGTATCACATACAAATCGCTGGATTCTGCATCGATATAAGAAAACAAACTTGATCCATCAACGCGCTCTCCTGTTGATAAGATAGACTCCAGATAATCTTTACTTGTAATGACAAAATTGAGTGTTTTCAATTTTCCATCTTCACCAACATATCTGAAGTTGAGCATCTCAATATGATGATCATCGATAAACTTAATGATGTCATATTTTGTAAACTCACAAGCCGGTTTTTGAAGATGTCTTACCATCTTGTTCGGATTCATTAAAACTTCCAGATCTCTCATTGCATTATTTCGGTCGGTTTATTTATGCGCCTGAAATTAGATATTATTCACACAAAGCATAAGCGAGCATCATGTGCTTCCCAACATCATTTTACTGCTTTTAATTAACTTCCCTTAGAATTGCATAATTTTAGAAACCTGATATGACTATTCTTTCAATGCTTATGAAAAATCATGAACTATAAAGGAAAAAGATCAATTTTTCATAGAATACCAGCCTGGGGATTATCCAAACTAACCATGATGCTCTCTTTCATTCTGGTATTTGGTCTGGCAGCACTTTGGGAAGGTTTGAATATCGCAGAAGAGCATGGGGAACTAATCCTGAATATTGTTCTATTTGTTTTCATTGCCAGCGCATGCTACCTGATATGTTTAATATACCCACGTAGCTTTTGGTATGTTCCGTTTCTTTGTAATCTAATTACCATCATCTCTGCAATTGTCGAACCCATTAAACTTACGCCTGATTGGTATTATATAATTGCCGGATGGGGCTTATCCCTAATTGCAGCCATTATTGGTTCCTGGATGGGGAGGAAGAAGAAACCTGATTAGTCCTGATGCAGTTCAGATTGATTGGCACCTCAATTTGACTCATGTACCAGAAGGTGGTATATTGCATTTACCATCAGCCAAGATAAATGGCTGTAGAGCCTGCCTTTCATAACAATATCAATATGAGGAACATATCATTAGTAGCAGCTCGAAGCATGATTCTCCTTTTCATTTTATTACACCTATCAGAGGATCTTGCTGCCCAGTTCGATCACCAGCAAGATATTGTTTACGGATACAAGGATGGAATGGCACTGGTATTGGATGCATACATACCAGAGGAGAATAAAAAGGGAGCATCTGTGATCTGTGTCATGTCAGGCGGCATGCGATCAGGGCCATACTGGTGTCATTATGCGGTTTACGATCCAATTATCAAAGGATTGATAGAATCGGGCTATGTGGTATTTGCAGTAGCTCACGGTAGCCAACCCAGATATACAATCGAAGAAATCAGGAGAGATATATCCCGAGCTGTTCGATTTATCCGGCACAACTCTGATAAATATGAAATCGATTCACAGAAAATAGGTATCATGGGAAGATCTTCCGGGGCACAACTTGCACTAATGGCCTCTCTGGGGCCATTGCCATCAGACCCAGTTTCGTGGGATACTGTCGAACATGAATCATCATTTTTGCAAGCAGTTGTGTCCTATTATCCAGGTACAGATCTAATCAATTTCGGACAGGCGAATAAAACAATTCTTGAACACTTCCAATCAATCGGGTTTTTGATAGACGCAGCTTTTGATTTCCACCAATGGGACACTTTGACAAACCGATTTGAAAGAATAGAAGATCCTGAATTAATCCGACAACTATATGTTGAGAATTCTCCGCTCGCCCATGTTAGTGAAGATGCGCCCCCCGTACTATTATTTCATGGAGACGCAGACAATACTGTTCCAATACAGCAGTCGGAAATATTGGTAACACAGTTAAAAAAAGTTGGTGTAACACACAAATTAATTATAGCCAAAGATCAAGGTCATGGTTGGGAGGATCCCATAGAAAATGAGCTTCTTAATATAATAAACTGGTACAATATGCATTTGTTAGGTATGGAAAATTAGGCATTTGATTTTATTTAAATTAGTGCCATGAATGATTATAAAAAGAATTCAAAAAACTTAACGGGACAACGCCTTCCGATTTCAGAAAACTGATCCGGTGATCGTAAATTAATTGGTCCGCTTTCCTGATTCCGGTCGAATTCAATTTTTATCATCCTCATATTTGACAAAAATATCAGGGCGATGAAAAAAATAGTTATCGATACAAAAAGGCTGATTGTAAAAACCTGGTTCCAATTACCGCTGGTAGTCAGGGCAATTCTAACAGGATTTCTGGTTAGCACAATGGGTGTTATAACCTGGACAATAATCGGAACAACCCTTCCCATGCCCTGGTCGTTTCTATTGATGATAGGAATTCTCTGGGCCTATCTGAAATATTTTAGCGGCAGTTGGGGGAAAGAGAGTACCAGGAGGACCAGGGCTGCAATGTTTAGAAAAACGAGGTTGTCCAGGCAGGTCTGGTTCTTATCTATTCTCTCCATTGCATTGATTGTTCTGATTGAACAATCAGGAATGGTGGTCACATTTCGTATCATGGAGTTTCCGGCCGACAAATTTTCCAGTGAATATGACTTCATAGCAAAAGTTCCTAAATGGGTTGGATGGCTGGTGGTGATCATGATCTCTGCAGTTGCAGGAATTTGCGAAGAGATTGGATTCAGAGGGTATATGCAAGCACCTTTGGAGAAACGCTATTCTCCCCTCTTATCCATAGCAATTGTATCAGTGGTGTTTGTTCTTGTTCACCTTCACCAGGCATGGTCAGGTCCAATTCTTTTACAAATATTTTTCATAAGCGTATTATTTGGTTCAGTTGCTTACTACTCTAGATCCTTAGTTCCAGGCATCATTGCCCATTTCATCATGGACATATTTAATTTTGCTTTCTGGTGGACCGATCTGGGGGGACAATTCGATCAGAAGACCATCTCAATTACGGGAGTTGACACGCATTTTATCTTCTGGTTGCTGGTCCTGGTCCTGAGTATGGCATCATTTATAATTATCCTTAGTAAATTCAAGCTTCATGACCCCCGTAAGATTCCATAAGCCAAAAAAAGCAATCTAATTCCCCTGCATGATGTTAGGACTGCTACGCCTGCTGTACTTATACAGTTCGAACCTGCTCTGCACTGTTTTAGGAGGCCAGTAATTGTTACTCAAATCGCAATCGGCAGTCTCCAGATTCGGATCCAACTCCACAGATAACACTGGCTTCGTAAATACAAATACCTTGCTGATTTCGAGGTTATTTCTGCTCCATATTTCGGCCGGGATTCTGACCACCTCGGAAGTCCCGTCTTCGAAGTTGAATTCCACAATTAAAGGCATGATCATACCCCCTACATTTTTAAAGTCCAGTTGCACAAAGTACTGGTCGGTTTCCAGAAAAGCCTTTTCTTTGTCGTTTAATTGTCCCAAATAAGCTTTGTAAGATTCAGCATCGCCAGGAGAGGCTTTGTATGGATCATAATCATCGTAGAAATCCCGCATATCCGAGTCATTCTCCACTACCGATTTCATACCCGACCTATTCCTCTGCACGGCTATCTCCTCGGGCCTGCTTTCAGCCTCACTTTTCAAATGGGCTTTCTCTTCTGCAGGATCCCCACTTTGGACGGTGAAAACTTTCATGTTTTCTATGGAGAGATCCACATGATCGGTGCCATAAAACCAACCCTTCCAAAACCAGTCCAGATCTATGGCTGAAGCATCCTCCATGGTTCTGAAAAAGTCTTCAGGCGTTGGATGCTTGAACATCCAGCGTTGGGAATATTTCTTAAAGGCATAATCAAACAAGTCTCTTCCCATAATGGTCTCCCGAAGGATATTGAGGCCGGTGGCCGGCTTAAAATAGGCATTGGGAAGAAACTGAACCATCAGGTGTCCGTCTGTCATAATGGGTGCCAGCTGTGTCTTATCCCCTTTCATATAGGGAACGATATCCCTGGGTCTTCCCATGGGATTTGGACATTCATGATCCCACTCTCTTTCAGCTATGCCTTCCAGGAAGGAGTTCAAGCCTTCATCCATCCAGGTCCATTGTCTCTCATCAGAATTCACTATCATGGGAAAATAATTATGACCTACTTCATGAATAATCACCCCGATCATCTCCCATTTGGTCGATTCAGAATAGGTGCCATCGGGAAGAGGGCGACCCGGATTAAAAGAGACCATGGGATATTCCATGCCCACTGTAGCTCCATGCATCGACCATGCCAAAGGATAGGGATACTCAAAGGTATGCCTCGAATATACCTTCAAGGCATGGGCCACCACCCGGGTGGAGTACTGCCCCCACAATGGATTCCCCTCTGGTGGGTAAAGAGACATGGCCATAACTGTTTGCTCACCAAACTTAACCGCCATGGCATCCCATATGAATCGTCTGGAACTGCCAAATGCAAAATCCCGTACATTCTCAGCGCTGAAATTCCATGTGGTTGTTTCCTTCGATTTCTTCTTTATGGCTGCTCTGGCCTCCTCTTCCGAAATGATGACCACTGGACTATCCAGAGCCCTGGCAGCCTCTTCCAACCTGGAGCGCTGCGCTTCGGATAGTACATCCTCCCCGTTCACCAATACCCCTGTCGCCCCAACTATGTGATCTGATGGAACTGTTATCTCCACCTTATAATTTCCAAAGGTCAGTGCAAATTCACTCCTTCCTATAAACTGCTTATTCTGCCATCCTTCAAAGTCCGTGTACGCAGCCATTCTTGGATAAAACTGTGCGATGGTATAGAGGTAGTTATCATCTTCAGCAAAGTATTCCATTCCCGAACGCCCTCCATTCAGGGCCTGGTCGTTGATGTTGTACCACCAGGAAATTTCAAGATCAATCATTTCACCCGGGTTCAACAGTTCCGGAAGTTCAACTCGCATCATGGTATAGTTAATGGTATATTCAAGATCCTCACCTGCTTCGTTTTTGACACTGATGATCTTAAATCCTCCGTCAAATTCATTTTTCAAAACAAACTCGTTGCCCTCTGCTAAAAGCTTTTGCACATCAGGCACATCCGACGATACAAGCCTTTCCGGCATATACGATGTGCTGGTCAGTTCTCCCAGGTTCCCCTTTTCACGTACATTCTGGTCCAGCTGAACCCAGAGGTAATCCAGTACATCGGGAGAGTTGTTATAGTAGGTGATAATTTCATTACCGGTAATTTGCTGCTTCTCATCATCCAGAGCAATCTTCATCTGGTAGTCGGCCCGCTGTTGCCAGTACATGGGTCCGGGTGCTCCGGCAGCATTTCTGTAGACGTTTGGAGTGTGAAAACTTGTTCCCATCTGTCTGAATACATTGTTGGCTGGTACAAACTCACCCTGAGAAAACAGGGATGGAAAAACTGCCCATAAGATCCAAAATAACGTTCTCTTTTTCATCTGTCGTGATATTATTATTTCCTTAAGATAGCAACAAAGCAGATATCTTGTTCCTGCCCAATAGAATAATTTATATATCAAGAGATTAGGTGAACAAAACAGAGGTACTTCTTGTTTCTCATTGCAGTCACCAAAGAATCAGCTTGCTGAATCTTGAGTAGTTAACCACCAAACCTTAGGCCTAACTGCGTGAATAGAATTTTCCATTTCTTGCAGGAGCTGAAACGCAGAAATGTAGTTCGCCGGAATACAGTATATGCAGCCACTGCATTTGTTATTCTTGAACTCACTTCCATCATTCAGGAGCCATTGAACTTACCCGACTGGACCCTGACCATAGTTATTATCCTTTTAAGTATCGGTCTTATCGTTTCAATCATTCTCTCCTGGATCTATGAGATCAATCCTGGTGGTGGAATAGAAAAAACGAAAACGGTAGACAAGGTCAGAGATGGTGATGCTGCTGATGTTTCATCTTCATGGAAAATCGCCACTTACGTAAGCTTTGCAATCATCATCTTCCTTATTGTTCTGAATATACTTCCACCCCGGGATCGGTCCCCGAAGCCTCAGATACAAGTAAATTCCATTGCAATCCTACCCTTTGAAATCCTGGGTTCAATTCAGAATGAAGCTTCATTGCACGAAGCACTACCCATTGCACTGACCATGGAGTTGCAAAATATTGAAGGATTTACAGTCAGACCCCGAAGTTCCACATTAAAATATAAGGATAGTGATCTTCGAAGTCCAGAAATTGGCAATCAATTAAATGTAAACTACCTGTTGAATGGATACGTTCAGCAACAAGGGCAGAAGATAGCAGTTGATATTATGCTTATCAGGGCCATGTCGGAAGAGGTAATCTGGAATGCCTCTTATGAGATGGAACTGGATGATATCTTCAAGATCCAACGCAACATTTCAAAACAGGTGGTGGCCTCACTAAAAAACAGTTTTTTGCCAAGTCGGAGCAAATTACAGATAATCCTGATGCCTATATGGCATACTTAACGGGATTGAATTACTACTGGAGAGATGAGAGTTTTCTTGAATACGATATGTCCACCAAACATTTTCAACGAGCCATTGATCTGGATCCCAGCTTTGTATTGGCATATGCAAAACTTGCAGCAGGGCATAGTTGGATTTATCATTACCATTATGACAGGTCCCCGGAGCGATTGGAGAAAGCGAAAGATGCCCTTGAAAAAGGATATATGCTTGATCCGGAAAACATGGATATAAAGCTTTCTGAAGGGGCCTACTACTACGTCCAGCAAGACTATAAAACAGCCGAGAGTTATTTGGATCGGTTTATCTCTATGGACAATGATTTTGGCGACTACTATACAAATAAGATCTTTCTTTATCTGCTTTGGGACGAGGGAATTGAAAGAAGTAGGCAGGCCTTGAGTGAAATGATGTCCTACCCAAATTACATGGAGTATGAATTTCTGGCATATCACAAGGTTGCCCTTGAACTCATAGAGGAAGATTACGATGAAGCCATTGCCACCATGCAATTTGAAGAGGATATTATCATGGAAGGTCAGTTCCGTTACTATCCAAAAGTTTTAAAACTGGCTGAAATCTATAAGATGCAGGGAAAACCAGAGCTTGCAACCCCCCATTTTGATTCGGCCAGGATCGTTCTGGAGGAGAGGGTTGCTACTGATCCCTCAGACTCGAGGTATCGCAGTGCACTGGGTATTGCCTATGCAGGTATGGGGAGGAGAGAGGACGCTATCAGGGAAGGGGAACTGGCGATGGAAATGATGCCACTGGAGAAGGATTTCTACATAGCTATCTTCAGAATGGATGACCTGGCACATATCTATACAATGACTGGAGAGAGCGAACTCGCCATTAAAGTCCTTAATGACATGCTTTCCATACCAGGAAATGTATCGGTGAACCTATTAAAGAAAGACCCTACCTGGAAACCATTGTGGAATCTTCCTGAGTTTCAGGCAATGCTCAAGAAACACGTGAATTAAGATATTAGTTGTAATTTGGGATCATGAAAAATTCACTTATCCTTATTCTGGTTTCAAGCTTTTTTATGCTTGGTTTAACCGTTGGCAAAAATAAATCCAACGCTTTGATCCCCGAAAAAGAGATGGTCCAGGTGGGAATTATTGTTGAAAATGTTGAAAAATCAGCCCGGAACTGGGCCGAATTTCTGGGGCTGGAGAATCCTCCCGCAATAAGTGTTGCCCGTGGTAGTGAACTGAATCCCACACAATATAACGGTAAACCTTCCAATGCCACAGCAAAGCTGGCATTTTTCAATCTTGATAACATCACCATTGAACTTATTGAACCCGATGGAGAACCAAGTACATGGCAAGAATTCCTTGATACCAAAGGAGAAGGTATTCATCACATCGCCTTTAATGTAAAAGGAATGGAAACCTACATTGAAAATTTCACAGATCATGGCATTCCAATGATTCAGCATGGAGGATGGGATACTGGAGAATACAGCTATATGGATGGTAGTGAAAAATTAGCACTGATCATTGAGCTGCTGGAACACTACAATTAGTAAGCTCCTTATAATTAGTTAAATACCTGTTAATTATCTATTAATTAAGAATCTTTCCAGATAAGGGTTGTAATTTGTTTGTATAGCAAATCACTTTAAACTTATCTCAATATGGAAAATTCAGCAGGACTACAGGTAAAAGAAGCCATAAAGGTTGATCCTTCAAACATCATGCAGGTGGGCATGGGATTCTGGGCTTCAAAAACACTATTGACAGCGGTAAAGCTGGAGCTCTTCACCTTATTGGCAGTCAAACCATTAACAGGAAGGGAAGTAAAACTTCAAATATGCTTAAACGGCAGGGGACTGTATGATTTTCTGGATACGCTGGTTGCTCTGGGCTTCTTACAGAAAAATGGAAACAAAGAGACTGCTGTTTACTCAAATTCACCCGATTCAGATCTCTTTCTGGATAAGAACAAGCTTTCATATATGGGGGGATTGCTGGAGATGGCCAACAATCGCCTCTACCCTTTCTGGAATTTCCTGGAGGAAGGACTAAGGAGGGGAACACCCCAGAATGAAATAAGGACAGGTGAGGCCTCGTTGTTTGAGAAGATCTATTCGGATATTGACAAAACCCGCGAATTTGTAAATGCCATGAGCGGTGCACAGGCCGGAAACTTTATCGCTTTTGCCACTCAGTTTGACTTTTCCACATACAATTCAATGTGCGACATTGGTGGAGCTGGAGCACAATTATCCGCCCAGGTGGTTTCTCACAATCCACATATGAAATGCATCTCCTTTGATCTGCCTCCCGTAAGCCCAATCGCATTTGAGAATGTGAGCAAGATGGGCGTTTCAGATAAAGTAGATATTAAAGCAGGGGACTTCTTTACCGATTCATTCCCAAAATCAGATGTGATTACCATGGGAAATATTCTACATGATTGGGGTACGGATGATAAGAAAATGCTGATCGGTAAGGCGTATGAAGCTTTGCCTGAAGGGGGTGCCCTGGTGGTGATTGAGAATATTATTGATGACGAAAGGCGTGAAAACGCCTTTGGATTGATGATGTCGCTTAATATGCTGATAGAGACTGCCGAAGGCTATGACTTCACAGCTGCCGACTTTAAGGAGTGGGCCACTGAGGCAGGATTTACAGAAACTTCAATCATGAGATTGACGGGACCCGCCAGTGCGGTAATCGCCATTAAGTAATCCACACTTTTCTGATTGATTGGGTGGTTGAATTGTTGTTTGTTGTTTTATAGATGAGAAAGACCCGTGATTTATTTCACGGGTTTTTTTGATATTCATGCGATTCCAATCATGTTCTAACTCTCATTTGTAATTGATAATCAGATGGTTTATATTTAGAAGACAAAACCTAAGCCCAATGTCTGATAAACCCGGGAACCTTGCTAAGTTCTGGCAGGAATTAAAACGCAGAAGAGTCTTCAGGGTAATTGCCATGTACGCAGGTGCTGCATTTGTTATCATCGAAGTAACCAACAACATTGTGGAGCCGCTGGGATTACCAGCCTGGGTTCCTACAGTGGTGATTCTTCTTTTGATCATAGGATTCCCTGTTATTGCCATCCTCTCCTGGATCTTCGATTTAACCCCAGAAGGCGTAAAAAAGACCGAGTCCTTTGAGAGCGCAGCTATGAAGCAGGAGTCCGAAGAAGCTGGGAGAAGGAAACTTCGGACCAGCGACATTGTGATTGCTGTACTGGTTATTACCGTAGGGATTCTGGCCTATCCAAAGTTATTTTCAAAAGATTCCCTGAAGGATGCAAGGGACCAGGACGGCAGAATATCCATCGCCGTACTGCCTTTTGAAAACCTGTCAGGCGATACGCTGTATAATATTTGGCAGGGTGGATTTCAAAATCTGCTAATTTCCACTCTTTCAAACTCAAAGGAGCTATCCGTCCGAAAATATCAGGCTGTAAATGATGTATTGAATAGCAGCAAAGAAATCAATTTAGGCTCACTCTCTTCCACGCTTGCCAGTGACCTTGCACACAGGCTTGATACAAGAACTCTCATTTTGGGAAACCTTTTAAGGGCTGGAACAAAAATCCGCATTAATGCCCAACTGATAGATGCAGAAACGGAAGAGATTTACAAAACCTACCTGATAGAAGGGGATTCCGAAAACGACTTCTTTGTACTGGCTGATTCCCTTTCCTGGATGATCAAAAACTATATTGAGATAAAAAGCATCTCTGATCAGTATAATGCCCCCGGGATCACCAGAAATGTAATGACAAAATCTTCCGAAGCTTTCAAAAATTATATACGTGGATGGGATGCATTCAAATATATGGAGCTGGGTTCGGCCATAGAGTGGTTTGCCAAAGCGGTAGAAGCCGATTCTACCTTCATCAATGCCTATGTGTTTGGGGCCTATGCAAACCTGATGTATGGAAGAAACTGGCCAGCCAAAAAAATAGTAAATAAAGCCTCTGAAATAAATGCTGAGCTAACCACCGAACAGGAGCTTATGATCAATCAGCTGTACGCCTACTTCTTCAAAACCCCTTACGAAGAGATCAAAGCTATTAAACAACTCAATGAAATTGATGAGCTAAATCCTCTCTACTGGCATCAGCTGGGTTTTGCATACTACAAATTATTCGAGTATGAAGAGGCTGTCCAAAGCTGGGAACGGCTCTTCAGGATACACGAACAGTGGGGAACAGACTACCAGAACCCCTATCCCTATTTCTTAATGGGAGATGCCTACCACAAACTAGGCGAACATGAAAAAGAAGAAAAGATCTTGGCACTTGGACATAAGGTATTCCCGAATGCCATCATGATTCAACAGTTCCAGGCAATTTGCGCTTATTCAATGGGGGATAATCAAAAAGCTGAAAATATTTTATCTGAATATAAGACCATTAGGCAGGATATTCTCCATTGTACCGAGGCAATGGTTTCCTCGGGAATTGGTGCAATATATTCAAATTCTGGTTTACTTGAAGAGGCCGAATCGTACTACCGTGATGCGACTCAACAGGACCCGGAGAACTTATACTGGATGCATGAATTTGCCTGGTTCCTGATTGAAAATGAGGTAAATATCGAGGAAGGTATTAAACTTTGTGATGGGATTCTTGAACAAAACCCCAAACACTGGCCCTCCCTGGATGCAAAAGGCTGGGCTCTATATAAACAGGGCAAATATGAAGAGGCACTTGCATTGCTCAAGGATTCCTGGGATCTGAAACCCGCCTATAGCCATACCGGTTATCTACACATACAGGAAGTGGAGAAAGCACTTGCCAGGCAAAATATTGAAATGTAACCGTTAGAACACTTTGCTGGCTTTACTCCTCCTTCTTTGTCAGATTCAATTCAATGTTTTGCCCCATCTGCTTCATGGCCCCTTTAATGGTATTCTCCCCGGTCAGGGTCCCTTCGTACAAAAAGTCAAGCTGATTTACTTTGATAGTTAGCTCCGGCTTTTTGTACACTGTAGTGTCCACTGCAATCCCAAAAGCATTCTGGTCTGGACTATCCAGGGTAGAGGTATACCCCTCATCGGTTTCGGAAATATTGAAGTTAATCCTAAGCTGGCCATTGGGGGTATCAATCGCTCCACTCCAGGTACCCACAATCTCCTGTCCATACAATGAAAAAACGGCCAGAAGCAGGATGAGAATTGTTGTTGTTCTTTTCATATTCAGGTTTTAATACACCAATAAAGTTAAACTAAAAAAAAAGAAAATGACAAACAGAGCCCTGAACAACTGGTCTTAAGGTTTCTATTCCGACATGGCCGATTTTCCGGCCAGCCACCCAGTGGAATAGGCTATCTGAAGGTTATATCCCCCGGTTTCAGCATCCAGGTCCATTAACTCTCCTGCAAAATAAAGTCCCGATACCAGCTTTGACTCCATGGTTTTGGGGGAGATCTCAGGGGTAGTGACTCCTCCTGCAGTGATGATAGCCTCCTTAAAGGATCGATGACCGCTGACGGTGAAATTAAAGTTCTTAAGGAGATGCCGTATCCTCTTGCGCTCCTTTGAAGAAACCTGGTGCCCCTCCTTGTTCGGATCAATTCCCAATCGCTCCAGGAAACCCGGAATCATGGATGAGGGTAACCAGTTGCGAAAAATATTGGAGATCATCTTTTTACCATACTCATCCAGATCGCGAATCAATCTCATATCCAGTTTCTGCTCATCCAGGGCAGGTTTCAAATCAATGGAAACCTCCACCCTATTTTTTGACTGCAGTTCATCTACCACAATTCTGCTCAGAGTAAGAATGATGGGACCCGAAATACCAAAATGGGTAAAGATCATCTCTCCAAAATCTTCACTTCTTTTTTTGTCATTCACCCATATGGTTGCCCGCACATTTTTCAGGGTGACTCCCTGAAGCTGCTGTGCCACCTTTCCTTCTGTCTCCAAAGGAACCAGTGAAGGCCTGACCTTCTCAATGGTGTGCCCAACCGTTCTGGCCAGTTCATAACCATCTCCATTGGATCCGGTGGCGGGATAAGATTTACCACCGGTAGCCAGTATTACACTTTTGGTATGAAACACCTGTCCATTTGCCTGGAGCCCTCTGATAAGACCATTTTCAACAATAACCTTCTCCACCCTGTATCCACAGCGTATTTCCACTTTGATCCCTTTGACCCATTTCAGGAGTGCCTCCAGAACATCTGAAGATTTATTGTTTGAAGGAAAGTATCTTCCCCCTCTTTCAAGATTAATCTCAACCCCCTGGTTCCTCAGTAACTCAAGAATATCCTTCGAAAAAAAATGAGAAAATGCTGTGCGAAGAAACCGGCCATTGGGGTAAACACGCGATATAAAGTCACCCATCTCCGCATCATTGGTAATGTTGCATCGTCCCTTTCCTGTAATCAACAGTTTCCTACCCTCCTGCCTCATCTTTTCAAGTACCAGAACCCTGCCTCCTGCCTCTGCTGCACTCCCGGCTGCCAGCAATCCGGCAGGACCGGCTCCAACGACAATTACATCAAATATCTCCATCCTTTACAAAGGTATCTTTTTGCAAATTACCGGAGTGTTCTATTTATACAAATTCTATTTAGTCGGAATAGAAGTCAATCTCCAAAACAACCAGGGGTTTACAAACGTTCACCAATGACTGACCATTTGTTGTCAGCTAAAACGAGGCACCATGAAAACTAATTTCAGAAAGTGCACCCACGCTTTTACCGCCCTCATTCTCCTTATCACTTTCGCCTGTACCAACTACCAGATTCCTGATAATCCCTTAGCTGATAATCCGGTTAATAATCCTCTATCCGCCACAGAATCCACCTGTGATTCTGATACGGTCTATTTTCAAAATACGATTCTTCCCCTGGTGGTCTCCTCCTGTGCAACCACAGGATGCCACGATAAAGTTTCACACAGAGATGGGATCATCCTGACCGATTATGCTTCCATCATAAGAACTGGGGAAATTAAACCAGGCGATCCCGGAGACAGTGAATTTTTTGAGACATTGACAGATGATGGCGACGATCTGATGCCTCCCCCTCCATACAGTCCACTCAACAGTGATCAGATCCAGCAGATCAAAACGTGGATTCATCAGGGGGCAATAAACAATGCATGCAATGACGGTTGCGATACAACACTGGTTACTTTTTCACAAACCATCTGGCCCATGATGCAGAACTATTGTACCGGATGTCACAGCTCTGCCAGTCCTGGTGGTGGAATTGTCATTGCAGGGTATGACGATATGGTGTCTCTGGCCGGAAATGGAAGCCTGATGGGATCCATCCGGTATGAAAGTGGTTATTCCCCTATGCCCATCAACAAGCCCCTGAGTGATTGCAATATCACTCAGCTACAGAAATGGATAGATGATGAATTTCCCCAATAGGAATCAAGAGATACCGTATATTTGAAGATGGAATTCTTCAAAGCGGTGGACATTAGGCCTACAGAGCGAGAAATTAAAGACAATCTAAAGCTTACTTATGAGAATCCTTTTAACAGGTGCCTCCGGGTATATCGGAAAACGTCTTGTACGAAGACTGATTGAACAAAAGTATGAAGTAATATGCGCAGTTAGAGATCTGGACCGCATCTCACTGCCTGATTCAATTATTAACAAGGTAAGCTTCCTGGAAATAGATTTTCTGAAACCGCCAGACCTTGATACCCTTCCCAAAGACATTGACGGAGCTTTTTACCTGATCCACTCCATGTCCCAGTCCATAAAGAATTTTTCGGATTTGGAAGCTGAGGCTGCCAGGAACTTCAGAGATTACATGAATCTTACCCGGGTGGAACATGTGGTTTATCTGAGTGGAATTGTGAATTCGGAAGAACTGTCCAAGCACCTTCAATCCAGGAAAAATGTAGAAAATTCACTGGCAGAAGGGAATTATAATTACACAGTTCTCAGGGCAGGAATTATTGTGGGATCGGGAAGTGCATCCTTTGAAATCATTCGTGACCTCACTGAGAAAATGCCCCTCATGCTGGCTCCAAAATGGGCCTTAACCAAATCCCAGCCTATTGCGGTCCGCAATGTAACAGAGTTCCTTTCCATGATCATTTTTGAAGAGAAGTGCTATAATCAACGATATGATATTGGAGGACCTGATATACTTACTTACAAGGATATGTTACTTCAATACGCCGAAGTGAGGGGCTTGAAGCGCAAGGTTATCTCCATCCCGATCATGTCCACAAGGTTATCTTCCTATTGGCTATTTTTTGTCACTGCAGTCTCATATAAACTTGCTGCCAACCTGGTCGACAGTATGAAAGTGGAAGTGGTTGGGAAAGAGAATAACCTAGCCGATCAATTTGGAATTGAACTGATTCCTTATAAGCAAGCCATTGGGATGGCATTCTCCCGCATTGAACAAAACTATGTGGTTTCCACCTGGAAGGACTCTATGATTAGCGGAAGACTAAGTAAGGATGTGCACGAGTTTATCCAGGTTCCACAGTTTGGCGTATACCGTGATGTACAGGAGAAAAAAATTATAAATCCGGAAACCGTACTAAACAGGATCTGGTCCATCGGTGGAGAAACTGGCTGGTATTATGCGACCTGGATCTGGAACATCAGGGGAATTCTTGATAAACTCTCGGGTGGCATAGGGATCAGAAGAGGGAGGACCAACCTGCATGAAATTCATGCAGGAGATGCATTGGATTTTTGGAGGGTATTGCTTGCCGATAAAAAGAAGCGGCGACTTCTCCTGTATGCCGAGATGCGTTTACCCGGGGAAGCCTGGCTGGAGTTCTCAATCAAAGAAGATGACACACTTCGGCAGGTAGCCACCTACAGACCTAAGGGTGTATTGGGCCGCTGGTATTGGTATATGCTTATGCCTTTCCACTTTTTCATATTCAAGGGAATGGCAAATCGAATTGTAAGGTCCTAGTAAAGGTACCTGTGGCAATCAGCGCAGGCCATATCAGTCCACGCCATATCAATATCTACAGGATGCCGGAATTCCAGTGAGCTATCTACGGATGTGGTTTCGAAATGCTCTGCGTTTCCCTGTGCAAGAATGGTGTGACATATATTGCAATCCCTGGAAATGACCTGGCCATCCTCGCTTTCATGATTCCCATTATGACACCTGAAACAGCCATTGAATTCCATATGTCCCACATGACTGGGGTAGGCATCCCAACTAGCTTTCATCTCGGGAAAGATATGCTTGGAATATCCCTCCAGAAAACCATCAATTGCCTGACTGACCAACTGGGGATTTGTTTCAACTATTTCCGGATAGTCGGAGGCGTAAAAATCATTGACCAGTTCTTCGATTATCATTCTTCCCGAATCACGGGTCGTAAATTGGGTATTTAATACCTGCATGGCAAGTGCCTTCACCTCAGGAAGCTCTACAGGGATTTTGCCTGCTGAAATCAACTCATCAGTAAATCTTTGTGGGGGGAGGAATTGATGAGAGGGTCTGTTGTGGCAGTCGAGACAATCCATCTCCCTTAATTCCAGACTATCCAATGCTTCTGGTTCAAGTGCTTCGTAAATGTCCTGGTAGATTACTGTATCTCCGGAAGCCTTATTGATATAACGCACCCATGGCAGATACTCTCGTTTATGGGTAGAGGCCACATACTCAATCTTTACATCTGGGTTCACATGCCAGTGAATGCCCTCTATGAGACCCTTGGCCCTGTGCTCGGATCCAACCTTCATTTTTAATTGAATGTTCCACTCCGTATTATCCAGGTCGGCCAGGTAATGCTTGTTGTTGTGTAACCTGTGGGAATAGAACTTTTCGGGCCAATGACACTCCTCACAGGTTTCCCTTGCGGGTCGCAAGCTATGGATCGGGGTCTCAATAGGCGTTGGATATTTATTAAAAGTAACAGAATAGACCTGGTATAAACCCGAAAGCTTACTCTTCACATACCAGTCAGCCCCTGATCCCACATGACACTCCACACACGTCACCTTTGAGTGAGCTGATTCCTGGTAGGCCACGTATTCAGGTTCCATTACACTGTGACAGAGAGTCCCACAGAACTCATTTGATTCTGTATAATGAAATGCATGGTAGCTACCGATCCCGGTGAGCATAAGAAAGACAATGGTTGAAAAAATAAAAATTGCAATGGCATTCCACTGCCGAGAATCACTAAGATCGATCTTGGTCCATAAGGAGGTGCTCTCCTCTCCCTCCCTCTTGATCCTCTTTGATCTCCTTGACATCCCAATGGGGATCAGAATAAGTCCGATAATCAGGATAACAGGCAACACCATGTAGATGAAAATGCCCATGTAGGCCCCTTCATAATCAAACAGCAGATTGGCGATCATTATAAATACAAAAATCAATGCACATACACTTGCAATGATACTCCCGATAAGTGAGAGTGGATTGTAGTATGTTTTTGGAAGTTTCATAGAAAGCAGAATTGGTCGAGGCGAAATTTATAAAAATTTTAACACCCACTGAATGCAAACGAGCAATACATTAATATTCAACGATAAATATCTATGCTCCAACCTGAACTAATTGAGAATTTGTGAACTATGAAGGCAGGGTAGCAATGATATCCTTTAGAAAATCATTGACACTGAAGTTGCTAAGGCTGTAGCCCATGCGTACAACCACCAATTTCTTTGAAGGAATAATGTAGACCCGCTGTCCCAGAAATCCATCTGCAAAAAATAGATCATCGGGAACATCTTTCAACTCATTTTCTACCTTGGGTTCCTTAAGCCAGAAGGTACCGGCATAGGTTCCATTGGATGCAGGGGCAGCTGTTTTCATATATTTAATCCACTCAGGTGCCAGAACAGTATCCCCTTCAAAAATTCCATTATTCAAAAAGAGGAGCCCAAACCGGGCCCAGTCCCGGGTCGATCCATAACTGAAGGAAGAAGCTACGAAGAGTCCGTTTGCATCGGTTTCAACTACGGTGTTGAGCATTCCGATGCGATGAAAAAGACGTGAGTAGGCATACCCGTGATAGGCATCATCATCTCCAATGGAACGCCTGATCAACCCTGACAACAGGTTGGCATCGCCCGATGAGTAGTTCCAGTAGCTTCCAGGCTCATGGGCAGCTTCGCATGCAATCACTGAGGCAAACATATCGTCACTCTGCATAAGCATTACTGTGGCATCCGAAATGGTAAAGTAATTCTCAATCCAGTCCAGTCCACTGCTCATATGAAAGATGTTCTCGACTGTGATATTCTTTCTATGATCTCCTGCCCACTCAGCTATTCCAGTGGGGGCTTTCATATCCAGCTTTCCCTCCATGACCAAAGCGCCGGCCAGGGCCCCGGTTACTGTCTTGGTCATGGACCAGCCATGAAATTTTGTGAATTCATCATACCCCTCCAGGTACTCCTCACCCACAAGTACATTGTCATAGATCACTGCTACTCCCAGGGTCTTTTTGAATGGTTCGATACCAGGAGCATCAACGGCTTCGTCGAGAATATTGTTGAGCTTATCATAGTCTACCCCTGCGGGTAGTGACCCTGGCATCACATCACCAAGGGGCCAGGGGATGGTATCCTGACTGTAGCCCGGATCGGGGATATTAAATGAGTCTGCCCTAAGTTCCTCTTCAGGTTTATCCAATACGATTACTGCTCCCAGCCCCTCCCTGAAAACCACTTTTCGTTTGCCCAGACCAAACACAGTTGCAGTAACTGACTTCTCCTCATAATCGATCTTAAATTTTGCAAGGCTGATTGGGAAAAAAGAGAGATCCTCTGCAGAGACCCTCTCCGGCGACTTCTCCGCAAGAAATACACTGGAACACATTCCTTTTGCAACAAATGCGGTAATAATGGGTAGCCTTGGCCAGGCGAACCAGGTTGCGGTAATGACCAATGCGATCAAAAACAACCAGAGAATTCTTTTGAGAAGCTTTTTCATAGCACAGAGCCTTAGAAAGGATTACCGGTAATTGTGGTTTTGATATCGATTGCTATGGTGATGGAGATTCCTTTCAGTGAAGCTGCACCTATACAACTGATGGTAAATGGCTCTACGGTGGTTAGAATTTTTGAAACTTCACCATAAATACTTTGTACATCCTCCAATTTGAGCTCAGAACCTTTCTTTATGGGCCACTCACTCTGCAGCTCCCAACTGGCTTCAATATTGCTGTTCTCAATGGTAAAGGTTGTTCCTTTAAAAAGAACCAGGTCGTCTGTAGGCTGGTCACCAATACTCACATTCGTAACAGTAGCTATAATTCCATCTGCAGTAATTTCCTTAATTCTATCCGCATTGTCCGCTACATCATCATTAACGGTGGGATCAATTACTGCAAACGATTCAAATTCATAGTATCCGGCAGCTTTGGTGGCACTTTCAGGGATATCAATCTCCAGATCTCCCGACAGGGTGGTTTCCACATCCACATCAAAAATGCCCTTGATCTTCTCACAGGAAGTAAAGCTTGCTGAGAGCAATACCATTAGTACTACTATTCCTAAATTTTTCATGACTATAGGTTTTAATTGTTTTTCAATTGCTACGTTAAAAATATCCCTTAATCGGTACGTAGACAATCTATTGGATGAATACCTGCTTTGAATTTTTATAAAATGCCCTATTTCGGTGACCGAACTTAGAAGGCCGCCTGATTAAGAAAATTGGAATATTACGAAAGTAGTAAAATCAGTGACAGAATTGAAGCTCCCTCTACTTCTTCATCAGTGAAAGGGACTCCTGATCGGCCCAGACCATCAATGCATCAATCTCGTCCTGACTCATCCTGGCATCCTTGTGAATAAGTATATAACTTTGCAAGGGCATGTTGCTTGCTTCAAGCGCCTCATAGACATCAGACAGAGCCCCTATTTTTTCTGCTTTACTAAGATTTCCAAATTCGCTCAGATTGAGGTCCTCTTTCCCATCACGAACATGTTTTTGGAGATACCACGATACCGGGGAGATTCTGCTGTACCATGGGTATTCGGTGTGGTTGGAGTGGCAATCGTAACAGGAGTTGATCAGGATCGCAGCAAGGCTGTCTGGCACTACAGACACAAGCAACAGATCACCTTCCTGTGTAATGTTCCCCTGGTTCTTTTCAGGCTGGAAGAACTGGAGGATAATCAGCACAACAATAACCAGAAGTAGAGCTAACTTTCTTCTCTTTCTCATCAATTGGCTCCCAGCAATTTGTCAGAGGCTTCCTTTGTCCAGTCACAGATCAATTTTTTCTGGGCATCAGTAAACTGCTTGTCCGGATGGCTCTTCAGGTACTTTTCAGGAGGCATTTTACCTTTTTCAAGCACCTTGCAAATGTCACCAAGAACAGCCACTTTTTTGCTCACCCTGTATCCCTCCCATTCATTGAAATTCACAGCTTTAAGTGCATCTTCTGATTTTGCACCTGTGGTGTGACAATCATAACAGGTCGATTCCAGCAATGTGCCAACTTCTTCAGGTATCTGTGAGATCAATTCGGGATCGGGCAAGTTGGACTGAAACAGGATAAACATTCCCCCTGCTATTACAATCAAAGCAATTTTCTTTTTCATGGGTTAACTTTTTAGATTGTCAAAGATATTTTCTTAATCTGTAAGGCCGTAAGATACAGAATTTCAATTAATAATAGTAGCTGAACTCAATCTGATATACCCTCCAGAGCGGATCAGGAACACAACTGTTCTCTTCAAAAATCTCCAGATGCAATTTGATCTGTTTTCCGTAAATATTCATAAAGTTAGGAGGGCTGGATGGGTACCAGGAGACTCTTGCTGAATAATTTGAACCCTCTCCTCCCCAGCTGATTCCTCCAAGGTATTCATTCTCCACATTAGAGATCCAAACGCGGTGCGAAGGCAGTTTACCAACCAGGTCACATCCTCCAATCACATATGAATCCAGGTAAAACATAGCACGTTCGGCATCTGCTGGAATAGAAATAAATTCCTTCAATACCATGCGCTGCCCTCGGCCAACGATATAAAATCCATCTGAAACAAGACCTTCGAACTCCCATTTATCACTCTCAGACAGATAGATATCAGATATAATCGTCCTTCTGATCTTGATCCTGGCATCGTAAGAATTTCCTGAATTGTCCATAATGATCTGAAAGATCATAGAGTCATTGAGAAAATGACTCTCATCGTTTTCACTCTGTATCATTAGGTTCCTTAAACCTACAGGAACATTTTCCAATAGAAACACACCATTTCTATCGGTAAAACCGAACAGGTCGCTCTCTGTTTCATCGGGATTCAGCAGCACAACTTTAAGTCCCTCATAGATCACATCATCAATGGTTCTCACAACTCCTGACACTTGTCCTGTCTGGACTGGACTGGTCATAGGAATATGAAAAACAGATTTTGGATTGTCCACATATATCAATGCCTCGAATGGGTCAAATCCTGGCTTTGTAGCTTTTATCTGTCTATTGCCCTCTTTAAGGTGTTCAATCACATATCGCCCGTATTCATCTGATTTAGTTGTGAATTTTCCTATGGTGACCTCCACTTCGGGTACCGGAATTGAAGTTCCTTTGAAATGAATAACTCCTGAAATTAAAAGCCCCTCACTCACCTGTATGGTTTTGGTCTCCGTAACCACCGATTTTCCATCAGAGACAGAAACAGTGATGCTCTTATAGCTAAAAGGCTCTGCTCCTGTGTAGAGTTCCCAATTGGTGGTTTTTTGTTGGGGTGTGGATAGACTACCCCCCTCAGATTCCCATAGATACTGAAGATCATCGTGATCTCTGTCCTCTGCACTAACCATGACCCTGATATCGGAACCCGGTGTGAAGTTTCCGTCTGGTTCCAGAACAATTGACTCAATAACCGGCAGATGATTTGCCGGTTGTTTCTGGCATGATCCAAGGAGAATAATCCCTCCAATCCATATGTATCTCAAACCTTTCATTGGCTGTTACTCCACAAAGATATCACTTTGGTAAAGAATGGGTTATTTGCCTCTGCTTAATTTACGGCTGCGGTTCCAGGTTATAAATTTACGCAACAGGTCGAGTACAAGAGTTAAGTAAAGGAGGGCCGAGGAGAGCCATATGATGGCCAGATTGAACCAGAATGTATCGAAGGATTGGTTTCCAAGTTTTTTCACAGGAGCGAAAAACTGAGCCCGGCCCATCTTTGAAGCAGGTTGCTGATAAATGGGAGATACTTTTCTCACAAGCCTGTTGTTCCATTCCACCACAAACTGTCCCTTGTTTAATAATACCTCCTCCAGTCGCTTGTTGGAATAGCTCTTCTTTCTAATCAGATACTGATCTTCACCCCCCCATTGGCTAATGAGACGCCTGGAGAGTGCATCACTCAGATTATCATTGTGGTTCTTTACCAGCCTGAAGTAATCCCTGACCTTTTGGAGTGAATCACTGGCCACTTTATAGATGTTTTCATCAAAGGATTCCGGTTCAATTAAACTAATATCCCCAAACGAAGCGACCACACTCATTTCATCCAGGTCATAAAGCTCATTTCTAATTAGTGAAAGCTCTTGACTCGACTCGTTCAGATCTTCTTCACCCAGGTATTTGAAGTGGATTTCATTCAGATGTTGTTGAATGCTGGAGACCCGATTGCTCTCGAATACCGCATTGTTCCGTGCCTGATCAATTACAAAAAATTCCCTGGTGAACTTATTCCCTTTAAACTGGTGGACTGCCATTGCCTCGAAAGCCCATCTGGAGGTCATCATCTCTCCTATGATGGGCACATAGCTGGGATGATCAATAAAATTATTAAGCTTGTCAAAACGAATCATTACACCACCGAACAGAAGTTGTGGAACAACAATAAACGGAATAACAATATAGGTCGTAACCACAGAATTCATCCCAGATGATATATTCAATCCTAGCATATTTGCCAGACAGGCCACTGTAAATAGGATGGCCCAGTAGTGAAAGAGCATCCCCTTTATTTCCAGGATGGAATTACCTATGAGGACAAATGTGAATGTCTGAATGGCCGAAATAAAAAAGAGTACAAGGATTTTTGAATGAAGATAACTGAGGCGGCTGAGACGGAGAAATGATTCGCGTTCCAGGATTTTACGATCCCTGATGATCTCCTGTGCACTTATCATCAAACCTATAAACAGAGCCACCACTATAGCCATAAACATATATACAGGTAGGTTCACATTCTCTCTGAATACATAACCGCCAGATAAGGACATATCTTTTTTATACCGTGTAAACCATCCGATAACAAGCGCCAGAAGTGGTGCTTCCAGAAAGTTAATCAGAACATATTGTCGGTTTGCAAGTTTGGTCAGAATATTCCTTTGACTGAAAATCCGGAACTGGCTCAAAGGTGACGGTATATTGAAATCGATCTCAGGAAGGGAAGCTTTTCTGGGTTTTATCTTCTGTTTTGACTCAATTCTTTCCAGGTAGATTCCATACCACTCTTCGGGCGCAACTTTTCGTTCCCTGGTTGCCTTCCCATATTCATCCACTTCCCTTGCCTCAACCATCTTCAATATCTCTTCTGGCATTACATTGCCACAAGAAGCACAGTGTCCCACATCGGCATTTACATAATCTGAGAGCTCCTTGAAATATGTAATGGCATCTATGGGGTTGCCTTTGTATATCACATGCCCCTCCTTGTCCAGAATCAGGAATTTGTCGAACAGTTTATAAATATCTGAATAGGGTTGATGAATGTTCACCACCACCAATCTCCCTTTCAAAGCTTGCTCCTTCAACAGCAGCATTACTTTCTCGGAGCCCATGGAAGAGAGCCCTGATGTGGGTTCATCCACAAACAGAATGGCAGGTTCTCTGATAAGTTCCAGGGCAATATTCAATCTTTTTCGTTGTCCCCCGCTAATAAGCTTCTTCAGTGGACTCCCTACCTTCAGGTGCTTGATATCCTCAAGGTCCAGGTCAATCAGGACCTGACTAATCTTTCTGATGATCTCCTTTTCCGAGTGATTACTCAGGCACAATTTTGCATTCAGATAGAGATTGCGGAACACTGTCAGATCCTCCAACAACAGATCATCCTGTGGCACAAATCCAATCATGCCCTCAATTTTCGAGGGCTCCTTATGGATATCATTGCCGTTGATAAAGATCTCACCCGATTGGGGTTTCAACTTGCCAGAGAGAATGTTTAGAAGTGTTGATTTACCGACACCGCTTCCTCCCATAATTCCTATGAGGTTGCCTGACTCTTTACTAAAACTAAACCTCCTGATTCCTTTGGAGCTGTTTTTATAGCGATACTCTATATCACGAGCTACAAAATAAATCTTGGCAGCCTCCTCAGTATAGTGAAACTTCCTCGAAATGTCACTGTAGTAGACAGGGCGTATGTGAGCCCCGGTAATCAATGAACCACTTTCCATCAATTCGATCCTTTCAGGGATGATGTTCTGCCCATTCAGGAAAAGGTTCATGGTTCCCAGGTAGCGAAATACAAGTGTGTCGGTGGTGGGATGATGAAGGATTGCTATTCGGCCTTCCAGCTCTTTTTCCCGGATATGCTTGATGCCACCCACATAGGGCTTCTTTTGGCGATCAATCAAAAGAACCTTATCAGATTCAATCTCATCGAATGCATTGAGCACAAATTTCTTTGTATTCTCATGTTCCGCCCTTGAAATATTTAATGAATCGGCTACAGTCCGGATAAAAGCCAGCTCCTTTGAAGTCATGACATCGTCCTCGTTAGTAAATTCAACAAGGCGAAGAAAGACAATGAACTTCTCCCGCTGCAGGAGGCTTTTGTTGATCTCCTCAGCAATCTGTTTTAGCTTATCGGAATCCGAAAGGGTCTGTTTTGAAAGTGCTATACCTCCACCGAAAAGATGAGGATGATGGATTTCCAGATAGCGATCAAACACCACCAGGTATTTGTTGATCAAATTCGTTTTCAGGTGTTGCCTGAGGAATCTCTTAACAATGGACCTGGCTTTGAAAGAAACACCATCCTCTGATACATTTGCAATAATTGCAAAAAGCTGTAACAGTGCATTTAATACTGTCTCTTTCATTATGTAAGGTCAGCGATGAGCTGACTAAAAACTAAACAATGCTGCCGCGCAATACGCCGATCCTGGAAGATATCTTCTCCAGCTGTTCAGCCGTCAGGGCGTCCCCTACCTCATTATAAATGTCCTGAAGGTCAAACAATCCTTTGAATATACTCTCCACCTCTTCTATATCCTTTACTGGTTCAAGCAAACTGACCAGTTCGTTGAGAGATTTCTTCTGCTTCGCAAGAATGATTAGAATTTCAGCGTTGTCTCTAGCTCTTGATGCAACGTTGGCAGTAATGTACATCCCTTCAATCCAGCTGCCACAAACCACCAGACGAGCCAGAACATCCTGTTCATTTTGGACCAGATAGTTCCACGTATCCCCAAAAGATTCTGAAACAATGGTAATGAGCGAGTCCCTGTCATCCATATTTTTTTCAATCCTTGCAGCATAGTCGATGTTGAAAGTGGTGGATATCCCCAGGTCCTCGATAAGAATTTTTGAAGCTTCCAGGTAATTCATGGTACCCTGCTTCATCATATAGGTGGTGGCATAACAGAGGTCGGTTGCGTAAACTCCCAGATTTAACACTTTATCACGATGGGTGATATAATCACCTGCTTTAGCAGCCGAATTAGAGAGTGACAGGATATATGGTGCCCCGGATTCATAAATTAACTTTGTAATTTCGTAAGAATCAGGAATGGGATAACCCGATAATTCCTTGATAACCTCCTCTTTGGGAACTGGGTTTTCGTCAGGGGAAGATGTGTTTTCCTTTTTTTGCGAGCTTGTATTGCATCCTGAGAGAATTAGCAGTACCACTGCCATTAACCCTGAAATTACTGATATAGAATGAATATATTGTCTCTTCTTCATGGCTAAAGATTTAATAGATGTTCATTTTTTTAGGTTACAACGGTCACACAATTTAGTAAAAAGAGGTGTCAATTGAAAATTAAATATTGATACCTCTCTCTCTTTTTAACATTTACAGGCACTCTTCGAGAGAGTAAAATCGGAGACTGACCCAGGCAGAATTGTTAAAAAGAGAAAAAAGAGGGCTACTTTATGAGAAAGATGGAACCCATTTATAACTATCCCGTACAAAGAAGCGGAATGCTTATTAGTGAAGAATCCCTACATTTGATTCTATTATTAAAGACATATGAAACATACACAAAAAATATTTGCATTTATTCTTCCATTGCTGGCTCTGTTTCTCATTCCAGGTTGTCTCAACCTTGATGAGGATCCCATTCTTACTGTGAGACCAACGGTTGAACTCAGCGCTCATATTAAAAATAAAAGAATATATGCAACTGCACAGATCAATGTGAATCCCGATATTACTATTGTCGGAACCATGCCAACGAGGTTTGTATACATCGGCAATCTGGCCATTTATAATGCGAATACAGGAAATATTATCGATGTAAATGCTTTTAGCCAGGGAGGGCTCTCACAAGTATATACTGTAACAGCCGATACGGCTTCCCATCAAAAGCTTGTGGTTATTGCCGAGGGTGTTATAGAAGCCTATGCCGATATCGAAGATGATGGTGATCCATCCAACGATAAACTGATCTCTGCAGGAGGCTTTCACAAGGAAGCAGTATATATTTTATCCGAATTGCAATCTATCGAACCTGAGTAAAACGAGCGATGAAGCTCCGGCTCTTACATATAAGGTTTTTAATTGTGATGGCTGGGATTTTTTTTAATCTGGCACTCTGCGGCCAGACCATACCTTCCGGTCCGCTCTCCATCCCTGTTTATCACCCCGTAGTGCTGAACCCGGCCTACGCAGGCAGCAAAGATTTTACCAACATTGGTTTTACATCAAAAGCCATAAAGAACCCATATCACCAGATACTCAGTTTCCACAAAAGGCTGGCCAGCTCCAGCGGTAATTTTTCAAAGTTTGGATTGGGGAGCTATACATTTTTAGAGCAGCTTGATCAATCGTGGAATACGGGGCTTGCCATTGCCGGGTCGTACCACTATACTCTTGATGCTTCGAGGGTTCACAATCTTTCAGGAGGAGCTGCCCTGAAAGGTATTTTTAATATCCCCAAAAGTTCCGATGAGGACATAGGTGACAGCCTCTCTACCACTTTTACCCCCGATATGGATCTGGGTTTGTATTACTATGGGCCCAGTGCATTTGCAGGTATTTCAGTCACCTCTCTTTTTGATCTTTCAAGGGGATATCATCTGTATGGCGGATACAAGTTCCTGTTAAACAGAAATCTTTCAATTGTTCTCGAACCCTCATTACTGGTCTCCTTAAATGATTCTACCATGGGTGAACCCATTGAGCAGATTACACCCTACCTCAAATTATACATGCAGAACTTTTATGTGGGTACCTACATTAAATCAAATCATCTCTTTGCCCTTTTCTTTCAGTACCAGTTTCCCAGATTTTATACAGGTGTATTTCTCGAATTCCCATGGAAAGGTTACCTTAATGATGATAATATTATATTTGAACTATCGGTTGGGATCAACCTGGGGATGGAAAAACAGAAGATTCTTCAACACAGGCACTGGTAAAATTAAATTGAAATGAACCGGATCATATCAAATACCACACTTTTCATTCAACTGATCATTTTCGGTGGAGCCATACCAGGTTGGATGATGTCCGCTTCAGCACAGGAGATCCCCGGGAAAGATTCAATCAGGGTTGAAGAGCTACTGGTAAAAGATACCGTAGATCTGGAATTAAACGGACCTTCAAGTGATATCTCATTTTATCTGAATGGGATGGTATTTCTTTCCAATTCCAAATATCATCAAAAAATGATCCCTGATCACATCACATTTGGCGTGATAAGGTCCTATTTCGTACCCCTGGACTACATTTCACTGGAAAGTAGCAAGCCCCTGTTTTCAAGTGATAATTTCCCATATCCACCATCAGGTATGTCATTCACAAGGGACTACAAGAAGGTCTATTTTACCAAACCTGTAGAACTGCAGGGAAAGGCACAGGTAGAGAAGATCTTTGAAATGCCAATCATCGATGGAGAGGCCACAGGCTATGACCAGTTGTCCTTTACTACCGGCCCTTCACGCTTCCTGCATCCCGCCATATCAGTCGACGAATCGTTCATGATATTTTCCTCCGACCGTACCCCCTCAAAAGGTGGTCTTGACCTGTTTATAACAAGGAATGATTCCAAAGGGTGGACTCAACCTGAAAATATGGGTGCACACATCAATACCAGCAGCCATGAATGGTACCCTTTCCTTGATCACAATAACAACCTCTATTTTTCATCTTCAGGACATATGGGTTTTGGAGGATATGATGTTATTGTCTGCTATTACAATGGAACTGGTTGGGATCGTCCTCAGAACCTGACCAACTACATAAACACCGAACAGGACGAATTAGGTTTTTCCACCCATCCCAATAAGCAGATGGCCATTTTTACCAGGGTGATGAAAGGGGAATCACATGGCGAAGTATTGAAGATCAACCTGAATAAAAATGCAATACTGGTTTCAGGAGACGAAAATTCCAGACAAAAAGATGTCTCTCTACTTCTAAAAGATCTGATATGGTCGGGTTATGCTGCTGGCAATTACATCTCTTCAGGACCGGCAGAAAGTAATCCATTGGCGAGCAGTGCTCCTCTGATCGCTGATCAGAGTGAAGAGCCAAAACCTGAGCCTCTAAATCCATTGACAATGCCAATCATTTATGAAGAAGAAACCAAACCCGAACCCGCCATTGAGATAGCTGCAGCCACTCCCCCGGCAAAAGAGGTGAAGACTCAATCCAGCTCCAAACCAGATCCCAACAGAGTTACATTTCGTGTTCAGATCCTCTCCAATACAAAAGCAAACAGCAAACCTGAAGTAATCATCGATGGGAAACGATACACCACGTTTGAATACTTCTACAAAGGTGCATACAGGATAACAGTAGGTGAGTTCGTTGACCTGAATAAAGCGAATGCCTTTAGGACCAGGTGTAAAAACTCAGGATTTAACCAAGCCTGGGTGGCAGCTTTCAGGGGAGATAAGCGTGAAACGGATCCATCTGTATTCAGAAAATAGCCACATGCTTCATCTTGTTGAACACCCATTAATCGAACATAAACTCACCCTCATTCGCAGGAAGGATACGGGGACGAAGGACTTCCGTGAGAACCTGAATGAAATTGCCGGCCTCATGGCGTACGAGATCACCAGGGATCTACCCGTGAGACAGATACAGATTGAGACACCCATGGAGAAGTGCCCCTCCTATGAGCTCTCCAGGAGCATTGTATTGATACCTATTCTTCGGGCAGGTCTGGGGATGGTAGATGGAATAAGCAGCCTGATTCCCACGGTGAAAGTGGGGCATGTGGGGATGTACAGGAATCACCGAACACTCGAACCGGAGAATTATTATGCCAAATTTCCCGGAAATATTAAAGATGCCGTTGTAATGGTTCTGGATCCCATGCTGGCCACAGGCGGGAGTGCCAGCAGTACCATTGAAACACTCAAAAAGGAAGATGCATCAATCATTAAGCTGGTCTGTATCGTGGGCGCTCCAGAGGGTGTGCAACGAATAGAAAACGACCATCCGGATGTAGATATTTATCTGGCCTCACTGGACAGGGGCCTGAATGAGAATGGATATATCGTTCCAGGTTTAGGGGATGCGGGTGACCGTATTTTCGGGACGAAGTAGACCGGTTCCCTTCTCCATAGGATCTCTGTTCTTCAAATATTCATTCGAAATCTTGGTTATATACTATTTTATTAACAATTGCCAAACATTTTTAATCTATATTTGTTATAAGTAGACAGTTTAGAACCATTACATTACTATGAAAAAGATAACTTTAATCATCCCGTTACTCCTGATAAGCGCTATTATTTTTTCTCATCCACCCGATGAGCCCAATCCTGCTAATTTGTCTGATGTATCCTGGCACTCCATTCGTCTTGTTGAGTTTGAGAGCGGTAGCATTGATGAAGTAAAACAGATTATTCAGAAATTTGAGACCGCATCTGTTTCAGCAGGAATACCCCCTACTTCTGTAAGGTGGTTCGAGTCTGGCAAATACGACCTGGTAGTTATCTGGGAGATGGACCAGCAGCCCACTGTTCCTGACTGGAACTGGAATCCGCAGGTGGACAAGTGGTGGAATTCATTTGTGGCCCAGGAGGGATCAGAAGAAGCCGCACAGAAGCTTCAGGACCAATACACCTCCCTGATCAACTCAACAGTAACAAATATTGCCCGTAAGTCGAAATAGCATTTCATTTCATCAAAAAATACTTTTTGCCCTCCTCTTCCAGGGAGGGCTTTTTTATGGTGATCAGTATGACATTGGATTATAATCATTTTTGGACTATTTTTACTTAAAGATCTCCGAGATGTCTAAATCCCATAAGCAGAAAAAGCCTGGTCAGGGCAGTAGCGATATAAATCAGACCCGATTAAGCAAGAAACTCTATTTCAGCGAGCTGGACCGTTTGCAGTTGGAACTGGTAAAGTTGCATGAATGGGTGAAGGCAAAGGACCTGAGGGTGGTGGTTCTTTTTGAAGGCAGGGATGCCGCAGGAAAAGGAGGCGTAATCAAACGTATTACACAGCGCCTCAATCCAAGGATCTGCAGGGTGGTTGCTCTGGGCGTCCCTACAGAACGAGAGAAAAAACAGTGGTATTTTCAAAGATATGTGGCTCAACTTCCTGCTGCTGGTGAGATTGTTCTTTTCGACCGGAGCTGGTACAACCGGGCCGGTGTGGAACATGTGATGGGATTCTGTACAGAGGAGGAGTACTGGGATTTTTTGAGATCAAGTCCACGATTTGAAGAGATGCTCATCCACTCCGGAATCATTGTGGTTAAATATTGGTTTTCGGTGAGTGATGATGAACAGGAGAACCGATTCAGGGAGAGGATCCAGGATCCGCTGAAAAGATGGAAGTTCAGTGAAATGGACCTGGAATCGAGAAGCAGGTGGATTGAATACAGCAAGGCCAAAGATGAAATGTTTTCCTATACAGATACAAAAATATGTCCGTGGTTTGTGGTGAATGCAGATGACAAAAGGCGGGCCCGCCTCAACACCATACATCATCTCCTTTCTCTGATTCCATACAAGGAGATAAAACATAAGAAGATCAATCTGTCCCCCATATCCATGGAGGGTTATGTAAGGCCTCCACTTACCGATCAGACCTTTATTCCAGAAGTCTATTAATGAATAGAGTTATGCAGCCATTGAATTCGCCAGGCTAAACTGTTTCTTTGTATATTGAACGCATGAATCCACTATACCAACTTTGAAAATCCCACATCATGAAAACCTTATCCAAATCATTTTCATTTCTTCTTCTATCCATCTTTTTGCTCTCCTGTAGTTCGGAGAATAAGATTGACCTATTTAATGGTGAGAACCTCGACAACTGGAATATCTTCGTAAGCAGTCCGGATGTAGCACCAGGTGACCTTTTCTGGGTCGAGGAGGGTGTAATTAATACCACAGGGGTACCCAATGGATATATTCGTACCAAAGAGATCTACAGCAATTTCAAACTCCATGTGGAATGGAGGTGGACAGAGAATCCCTCCAATAGTGGGGTACTGATCCATGCTCAGGGCAAGGAGATGATCTGGCCTCTATGCATTGAATGCCAGCTGATGCATGAGCATGCAGGTGATGTAGTACTTATCGGGAAAGGATCAGGAATAACAAGTAAAGACTCCACATATCTGATTCCATCTGAAGAAAACAGGTATAAAGTGATTCCAAAATTTGAGGAGGTAAGTGAAAACGCTCCCGGTGAGTGGAACAGCTACGACATTACCTCCAAAGATGGAGAGATTGAGGTGATTGTAAATGGCGTCCTTCAGCACAAGGGCACTGGTATGACCTTGACCGAAGGGAATATTGCCCTTCAATCGGAAGGATCACCCATGCAATTCAGGAATGTTTACCTGCAACCCCTTTAATAAAACGTCACCTGTAGGATTTGCCCTGTTCTACCAGCCCGACATGGGATTATCCACCTCAATGGAGTCCTTGTACTGTGCCACATTGAATCCTGCTTTATAGCAAAAACGGGTCATTCTCAGGAATTTATCATAATCGATAAGCTTCTCCTCATCGGTAATCATGTGGTAGTCGCGGTGGGTACCTGTGGAATAGAACAGAACAGGAATATCCTTCCTGGCGAAACTAATGTGGTCACTCCTGTAAAAATAACGTTCTGAGTGATTCAGGTCGTTGTAAGTATAATTTCCAACCAGGTTCATCTCCTCCAGGCTCTTTCGGTTGATCTCCATCAATACCTTACTCTGCAGGCCACCGATCACCTTTATCGAATCTCCTCCCATAATGGTCAGCCCCGACCTGGTGCTCTCTGCATCTTCCGGTGATTTGGTTCTACCAACCATATCCAGGTTGATCACAGCTGCGGTATTCTCGTTGGGCACCAGAGGATGATCCGCAAAATACTGGGACCCGAACAATCCAATTTCCTCGGCTGAGACCCATAAAAATCCAATGCTTCGTTTGGGACGCTTCTTCTCTTTCATATAAGCCTCTGCAATTTCGATCAGCGCAACCGTACCTGAAGCATTGTCATCTGCTCCATTGTAAACTCCACCTTTGCCATCGGTCCCGATGTGATCATAATGGGCCAGGTAGATCACCACTTCGTCCTTTAGCACTGGATCGCTCCCTTCGATGAGGCCAAATACATTGGACACAACCACATCTGTGGTCTGCATCTGTAATTGAATGTTTACACGGGTTCCCTCAAGGTCAAAAGAGTGAGGTTCCAGGTTCTTGTCAATCTCCTTCTGAAGGGCTTCCAGGGATTTGCCTGAGCCCTCCAGTAGTTGATCCGCCACGCTCCGGTGAATCAATATAAAATGGGAACTCATGCCCTGCATTTCGTTACTCTCCTCCTCTGTCTTAAGGGTTCTTGATTTTCCCAGGAATTTGACAGCACCTGGATACTGGTCTTCGATGGAATGAAATCCCGATTTGGGATCAAATACCATTAAAACTGCTTTAGCTCCTTGTTGAAACAGGGCTGGCAATTTAAATTGCATATTTTGCATTCCACTCCACTTCTGATGATCAAATTGCATCTGCGTACCCTCCTTATTCATGGGTGCCCGGTTCATAATCAACACTACTTTTCCCTCTATATCAATATTTTCAAAGTCATTGTAGTTGTTCGCCTCATCATTGATTCCATACCCCAAAAAGACCACTTCGCCTTCAATGATCGTCTCCTCCTCCTTTGTGGGCGGGAAAATATAGAATGACTCACTGTTAAGGATGGAATCTGCACCCTCCCTGAAAATAGTGATATGGCTGTTCTCCCAGTTGTATGCCTTCTCCTCGATCACATAAGGTTGCATATATCCATTCTCTGGATCGGCCGATTCCAATCCCAGAGCTTCGGCTTGTACCGCCAGGTATCTGGCAGCAACTTCAAGTCCGGGTTCACCAGTATCCCTCCCCTTTAACTCATCGGATGAGAGGAAAAGCATATGTTGTTTCAAATCATGCTGGTTAATTGATTCCAACCCCTTCTTCTGTGCCTGTAAAGGAGCAACAAACAGGCTGGCAACAGTTAGCGCAATGAAAAGAATATTCTTCTTCATAAAATGAGGGCTTAATAAGTAAAAAATAGTGAGGGTGGACACATCCCCATGCCCGGGTTGAATATAGCCAAAATTCTCTGAATGGGTGAAAAGTCAGACTTCCAGGTTGGTAATGACTTCGGTTTGCTTGAATTTATAGGGTGGGTAATCATATACCGGAATACGGGTTTCGGTCTGCCCGAGCGAGTATCCATACAACCCGTCATAATCTTCCTGGTCCTCTCCCAGTTCTTCCAGTTGCCTAAGGTATTCGTGTATGGATTTGGACTCTATGATGATCACCTTCCCCATTTTATGTATGATGGGACTGTGAGTCCGGGTCTCATCATAATCAAACTCCAGAATTCTACGTCCATATCGGGTAATACCTATTACTCTGAATGTTAAACTCTTACCCACACCCGGAAGGTTTAATACGTTCCTGTCTGTGGCAAGGAAAGGCAACCCGGCATATCTTCGGAGCGCATCAATATTCTCCACCATCATATTGGCCTCATCGGGAAATTGTCTTATGGTATCGTAATACTGCTCATCGATCTTTCCTGCTACTTTCTCTTCCAGTTGCTCCTGGACTACCCTGGCATTTGGTGCAAAACCAGCATTATTTTCCATGTATCCTTTGACCGTGAATGTATAATAAGGCAGTACTCCAATGTCGTTCAATACCTGTCTCAGTCTGGCCGAATGACCCCTTCGGGAAGCTGCGGCTGTGAATACAAGCTGATTTGTGACCGTCCACCCGGCTGCGATGAGACGTTGTATGGCCATGGTTGATTCTGGTGTGACCTCCATGGGCGATTCAAAATGGGTCTGAATCAGGAATTGAGTGATTCCCACTGTGGAGGCTTTCTCTTTAAACTCTTTTAAAATCTTCACCAGGTTTAAGGAGATTCGCTGGGGAAGGTAAACAGGAAGTCGCGATCCAATCCTGATCCTGACCAGCTCTGCCAACTTCTCACCATCGGGTAAGGACCTGTTCCTTTCCACCTTCCTGAGAGCCATTTCATAAATCTCATCCAGTAGCAATTTCAGTGACTTATCAGAACTCATTAATCCATCTCCTCCTGTGATCAGGATATCTCTCAGCTGAGCATCCTTTTCAAAATAGTCCATGAGTCTTTTTAGCTTCTCACCCCATTTCTCCGTCGGCTCCAGCTTCTGGAGGTTGAAATTTAGCCGGCCTCCCTGAAAATCGTACATACGCTGACAGGAGGAGCACAATCCACCACAGGCCCTACCCAGGGTATCCGGAATCAGAATGGCCACTTCCGGATAACGACGATGTACGTTATGCCCTTCGGGCAATAACCAGCCTGCAGCATTGGGTTTTCCAGACTCTATCAAGTCCTCCTTCTCCCAGGCTACGATACTCCCAAATTCATTAACCAGCTGCTTGCTGTAAAGTATATAGTATCGAATGGCCAGATCGGCACCCACTGCAAAGTAGGGAACCCGAACATGGAGCAAAGAGAGGTAGTAGGGGTTGACAAAAAAAGGAATTCCAGCTTCTTCTGCATCCTTTAATACCTTCATTGTATCGGGATCCAGGGAATTATCAAGCATCTCATTGAGCAGTTCAGGAGAGCGTATGGCAAAACGAAGGTGGAACCTGTAATCCTCCCACCACCTTTGCATCTTATCCAGCTTCAGCTTCGTAGACAGGTTAGGCTCAAAAAAATACCTGGTACTCTTTAGTCCACCTCTATCGATCTGGTCCATGAGAATCCGGATGATCCGCTGCTTATTCTCCTCCCTGACCTGCACAATGCGAGGATCCAGACCTGAAGGGAAACGGGCCATCCACGAAGCAACGCGTTCCATAGAAAAAGATTGTTGCTTATTCTCGCCCCTGAGCTGACGGAATAACATAATCATGTCGATGAAGAAATCGGGTTTGGCTCCTCCTGTTCCCTTATTTACTGCCAGCCAGATCAATCTCAGGGGATTGCTGACTGCTATCTCACCCCTCAGGTTTTTATCAGCATACTCTTTACCTGCATGACCAATGTAATCCAGCACCCTTATAATGGCAAAATCATGCCATTCCAACTTATTAAAGAGGTCCCGGTTTGAATGCCGGGCATGATAAAACTTAAATGCGTTCTCCCGGTCTTTCAGATTTTTCATAATCCACTCTCTGACTCCCACCACCACCTCTGTTTCGTTTTTCGAATTACGCAGGATCTTCTCGAACTCGGGATTCTCATTCAGCAATTGTTTAAGTAGTTTATGTGACCTGACATCAATTGCGATTTTATCAAGTTTTTCTATTTCGGTCATGATGGGGAGTTTAATGCATAAGTAACCCAAAAAAGGTACATAAATCAAGTGGAGTTGCAAACAAGTTTTTTATTTACTTTTACACCCGTATTTAATCTAATAGAATAACAAAGCATGGAAGAGATTAAGCTGGATATTAGCAGGGTTTATAATTTTATCTCCAAAGAAGAGATTAAGAACCTCGAAAACGAGACGTTGCAGGCTCAGAAGACACTGTACGAAGGATCAGGAGACGGAAGCGGCTTCCTGGGATGGCTCCGCCTTCCTTCAGAAATTACCGAACAACAAATCGAACTGATTGAGGAGGTTGCCCAGGGCATTACACCCAACACAGATATCCTGGTCGTAATCGGAATAGGAGGTTCATACCTGGGGGCCCGTGCTGTAAATGACGCCCTTGCCAACAATTTCTCGCACCTGTTAAAGGGAGCAAAACCTCCACAAATGCTTTTTGCGGGCCACAACATTGGTGAGGATTACATGCATGAGCTGTTGGAATTGCTTGATGATTACAATTACTCGATTGTGGTGATTTCAAAATCGGGCACCACCACCGAACCGGCCCTTGCATTCCGGATCCTGAAAGATCACCTGGTTGAAAAGATCGGGAAGGAAGAGGCTGGAAAGAGGATTGTTGCAGTAACTGATGCCGAGAGAGGAGCACTTCGCCAGCTGGCCGATGAAGAGGGATACAAAAGTTTTGTAATCCCCGATAATGTGGGGGGCAGATTCTCTGTTTTTACACCTGTTGGATTGATTCCGTTGGCCATTTGCGGTGTGAATATTCGCCAACTTATAGAGGGAGCTAAAGAGATGAGCCAGAGATGCAGCCCGGATACTCTATTTGAAGAAAATCCTGCTGCCCAGTATGCTGCCACACGGAATGCCCTATACCGTTCGGGTAAAAAGATTGAGATCATGGTAAATTACCACAATAAACTCCACTTTGTTTCTGAATGGTGGAAACAGTTATATGGAGAGAGTGAAGGAAAAGAGGGTAAGGGGATTTTTCCTGCTTCTGTGGATAACTCGACCGACCTTCACTCCATGGGCCAATACATCCAGGAGGGGGAAAGAATTCTCTTTGAAACAGTAATCAGCGTGGAAAAAGCCAACCATCAGATAAAGGTTCCGGCCAATGAGGCAAACCTGGACCAGCTCAACTATCTTGCATCAGATCCCATCGACCATGTGAACAAGATGGCCGAGCTGGGAACCATCCTGGCGCATTTGGACGGAGGTGTCCCCAACATCAGGATCTCCTTACCCATGTTAAATGCTTTTTACCTGGGTCAGCTGCTCTACTTTTTCGAAAATGCCTGTGGCATCAGCGGGTACATGCTGGGAATCAATCCATTTAATCAACCAGGTGTAGAAGCCTATAAGAAAAACATGTTTGCCCTTCTGGAAAAACCGGGTTTTGAAAAGGAAACTGCCCAGATTAAGTCCAGAAGATAAACAAATCACATCATACAATGTTAAAGGACCGGGGTTATCCCCGGTTTTTTATTTATATACCATGAAAGAGCTCTTCCCCAACATCAATCCCACTGTAAAGGGCATCACCCTTGCATTTCTCGCCACCCTGGGGATGGCCAATGTTTATGTTTTCTCAAAAGCCGCATTGCTGGAGGTGAACTATTTTCAATTCCAGTTCTACTGGTTTGGTTTTGCCCTGGTCTGGGTATTGCCTTTTTTAATCCTGTCTGGCATAATCAAAAAGATCCCTCTTTTAAGAAGAGCCTCCTTTGTTACCCTGACCATTATTGGATTCCTGGAGCTGGGAGCAGCCAGTCTTCTCTTCCTCTCCATACAACTTGCCGATAATCCCACCACCATCTCCTTCCTCTCCAACCTCACTCCCATCTTTGTGACTCTTCTGGGGATCCGCTATCTGGGAGAGCGGTTCAACATGGTAGAGGCCATCGGGATCATCCTGACCATAGGTGGCGTCATCTTAATCACATATACCAGGGATACTACTTTCGGAGAATTCTTCGGAAAGGGATCAGGCTGGATCCTGGTCTCATCGGTATTCTCTTCCATCAGCATAGTCACCGCCAAGAGCAGAATTAAAGATATTCACCCCGGGATTCTCACTCTCAACCGGATTGTTTTTCTCTTTATAGTAGCACTTGGAGCTATGCTAATCAGACAGGAAACATTTGTGGTCACTGGAAGTGCAGCAGTTAACATGGCCATTGGCTCCATGTTGGGTCCATTTCTTACCGGTTTGGCTCAATATTCCTCATTGAGGTATATTGAAGCTTCCCGTTCCATGATCATTCAATCTACCCGAAGTCTTTTTGTGCTTGTGGGAGCCATGATATACCTCGCCATCTTACCCGAAATGCTTCAATTGATTGGTGGTCTGATCACCATTGTGGGTGTGATCGTCATGACCTGGGGGAAAATGAAAATTAAAAGAATAAAGGCAGGAACCTGATTCGATCCCCGCCTTCATCAAACTAACCCAACAAACCAACTTCACTCAAACTTTCTACTTTCTACTTTCTACTTTCTACTTTCTACTTTCTACTTTCTACTTTCTACTTTCTACTTTCTACTTTCTACTTTCTACTTTCTACTTTACCTCT
>Ga0164315_10000172_pt1 | contig 39968 bp, 29 predicted proteins | sample GuaBasSedimGuay6_FD_113737 | JGI IMG/M metagenome (GOLD analysis project Ga0164315, IMG submission 113737) | Subseafloor sediment microbial communities from Guaymas Basin, Gulf of California, Mexico - Guay6, Core 4569-2, 0-3 cm | ecosystem: Environmental > Aquatic > Marine > Hydrothermal vents... | reverse complement strand
GGACACGGTGTACCTTAATGGAGAGGTAATGCGAAAATTCCAGGAAGACAATAAAAACTATGTTGAATTCAGCATTATTGCTACCAATCAGGATGATGAATTATCAGCCAGGGGTTATGCCATAGCGGAGTTGCCCGGAAAAAGCTGATCTTGAATGCGGAAAAGCGTCTGACCGGCAATTCATCGGCTTGAAAAATGATGAATTGCCCCCATTGTGTACTCCAAATTTCGGTCACTGGCCGACAGTCGTAATCTGTAAAGTAAATCTTAAACAGGAGTAGGGTATGTCCGCAGCTGCACAAACAGAAACCATGGGCTTTCAGACGGAAGCCAAGCAATTACTGCATTTGATGATTCATTCGTTGTACAGCAATCGCGATATATTTTTACGCGAATTGATCTCTAATGCATCGGATGCCTGCGACAAGCTGCGATTTGAGGCGTTGGAAAAAGAAGAATTGTACGAGGGTGAAAGCGATCTCAAGGTTCAAATCGAAGTTGATGAGGAAGCTGGTCTTATCACCGTGTCAGATAATGGCATTGGTATGAATCGTGATGAAATTGTTGCCAACCTCGGCACTATCGCACGCTCTGGTACGGCAGAGTTCCTGGGCTCTCTAAGTGGTGATCAGCAGAAAGACTCACATCTGATCGGCCAGTTTGGTGTGGGATTTTATTCTGGTTTTCTGGTAGCAGACAAACTTACCGTTGAGTCGCGTCGAGCCGGAGACAAGGCTGACGAGGGTGTACGTTGGAGTTGCGATGGCGAGTCTGAATTTACCGTGGAAAACGTGGATCGGCCTCATCGAGGCACCACAGTCACATTGCATCTGAAAGATGATGCAAAAGAGTATGGTAATGACTGGCGCTTACGCAGCCTGGTCAAGAAGTATTCCGATCATATTGCGGTGCCCGTGGAAATGCTTAAGCCCGCACCGCCACCCTCCGTGGATGAGGAAGGCAAAGAGCAGGAAGAAGATATTGTTGATGTGCCCGAATTTGAGCGAGTAAATTCAGCCACCGCATTATGGACACGTTCAAAAAAAGATATAGAAGATGGCGACTATCAGGAGTTTTATAAACATATCTCCCACGATTTTGAAAATCCGTTGGCCTGGAGCCACAATCGGGTAGAAGGCAAGCTGGATTACACCAGCCTGGTTTATGTGCCCAGTCACGCGCCCTTTGATCTTTATAACCGCGATACCGCCCGCGGTTTAAAACTGTACATTCAACGCACATTTATTATGGATGATGCCGAACAGTTTTTGCCGCTGTATCTACGCTTTATCAAAGGTATTGTGGACTGCGCTGATCTTCCGCTCAATGTGTCCAGGGAAATATTGCAGAGCAGCCCAGCGGTCGATTCCATCCGTTCCGCACTCACTAAACGAGTTCTTGATTTGCTGGAAACCATGGCCGCAGAGAAACCGGACGATTATGCGCAGGTATGGCAGGCTTTTGGTGCTGTATTGAAAGAGGGTCCCGCCGAAGATTTCGTTAATCGTGAAAAGATTGCCGGCTTGCTGAGATTTGCGACAACGCGCGGCGAAACTGAATCGATATCTCTGGCTGATTATGTCGCTGCCATGAAAACTGGGCAGGAGAAAATCTATTATCTCATCGCTGAAACTGAGGTGGCAGCACGCAACAGTGCTTATCTCGAAGTGTTCCGTAAACAGGGTATCGAGGTGCTTTTGTTGAGCGAACGGATTGATGAATGGGCTATGTCAGGTATCCCTGAGTTCGATGGCAAACCATTGCAGGATATTAGTCGTGGCGAGCTGGATCTGGGTGAGCTGGGCGGTGATAAATCAGATGATGCCGATGATGAAAAAGGTGTTGAGCTCAAGGAAAAAGTGCTGGAAGTCATCAAGTCAGTACTGGGTGATAAAGTAGAGGATGTAAGGGTTACCAAGCGACTGACTGAGTCTCCTGCCTGTCTGGTGCTTGGGCAGGGGGATGTTAGCGTACAAATGAGAAAGATAATGGAGGCTGCAGGCCAGCCCGTACCAGAAAGCAAGCCCATACTGGAAGTCAATATGGCCCACAAACTGGTATCACGTCTCGAAACTGAGGCGGATAAAGAAAAGACGGAAGATCTTGTGGGTATATTGTACGATCAGGCAGCATTGTCCGCTGGTGAACAGCTGGATAATCCGGCCCTGTTTGTACAGCGTATCAATCGATTACTTTAGGGCAGTTAACACTAATTGGATGATAACAGACCCCGGGAGGCTGTAGGGTTGCAGCCTGCCGACGCAAACCAGTAATGGAAGGCCGGACCGTCCTGATAATGACTTTACTGTCGCCATAGTGAATGGTTAATGACTGAAAAAAATAACAACATTACGGTATTAGGCGGCGGTAGCTTTGGCACCGCGATAGCTAATATGATCGCTGCCAACGGTGCGCACACTACCTTGTGGATGCGTGATGAAGAGAATGTACAACGCTGTCGGCGCCACCACGAGAATGATCGCTATTTGCCTGGGTATAAGCTCGATAAGCGCCTGCATATCACCTCAGACCTGGCGGTGGCTCTACATGGTGCAAAGTTGGTGTTCTTTTCGGTGCCGAGCAAAGCATTTCGCGATGTTTGTCGGCATGCTGCAGATTTTATCGAGCCGGGCACTATGGCGGTCAGCACTGCCAAGGGTATAGAGGGTGATACGTTCAGGTTAATGAGTAGCGTGCTTACAGAAGAGCTTGACCAGCCCAGAGTGGGGGTGATCAGTGGCCCCAACCTGGCGCGAGAGGTTGCTCGTCAGGAATTAACTGCGACGGTGATCGCCAGCGCTGATGAGGGGCTATGTAGCACGGTACAGAAAATATTGGGGACCACGTTTTTCAGAGTTTATGCAAATCACGATATGTTTGGTGTTGAGCTGGCAGGAGCACTTAAGAATATATATGCGATAGCAGCGGGAATTGCTTCAGCCATGGACCTCGGGCAAAACACGATGAGTATGCTTATCACCAGGAGTCTTGCGGAAATGACTCGTTTTGCAACGCGTCTTGGAGCTGATCCCATGACCTTTATCGGCTTGAGCGGGGTGGGCGATCTGTTTGTAACGTGTACTTCGCCGCTGAGTCGAAATTATCGTATTGGCCAGGCATTGGGCCGGGGTAAATCGCTGGAAGAAGCGATTGAAGAAGTGGGGCAAGTGGCGGAAGGCGTTAACACCACACGCACCGTCAAACTAAAGGCCGATGAACTGGATATATATATGCCGCTGGTTACCGGGCTCTACGAAGTTATGTTTAACGGTGCATCGATTAGCGATGTCATAAAGACGATGATGGTATCAACTCAGACAGAAGATGTTGAGTTCCGCGTTCAGTAGCTTTTGTAAACATGGTTAATCAGGGCAGCTAGTTAAGGAATGAAACTGTATTTTATGCGCCATGGTATGGCCGTTAATGTAGCTGGTGCCGGCGCTGATGCTGAGCGGCCGTTGACCGAACAGGGGCGTCGGCAGGTGGCGGCAGTGATAGACCGTCGTGAAGCCGTACTTGGTGATCTGGAAATGATCATTACCAGCCCTTATCTCCGCACGCGTCAGACTGCGGGCATAGTCAGTGAACGACTTAACTTCCAGGGTGAGTTACTTGTCTGTGATGAGCTGACACCCGACAGTAATATTACGGTGCTGGCTGGTTTGCTCAATAAGCTGAATCCAGTAGCTGCATTACTGGTTACTCATCAACCATTCATTGGCAATGTGCTCAGTGCGTTGGTGGGTGATTCACAACTGCGGGCGATTGAGCCGGCCTGGCTGGTCGCACTGGAAACCGAGGCGATATCGCCCGGCTATGCCGATTTGGCCTGGTTACAGATGCCGGGCAGTTAAGGTTCAGGGCGGCCTGATCTGTTGGATTAGGAGTCTATTGGATTAGGAGTCTATTGGTTTAAGCGTCTACTGGATTAAGGATAAAAACTCCTGACGTGTCGTCTGACTGCTACGGAAAACACCCAGCATCGCGGAAGTTTTCATCGTAGAGTTTTGCTTTTCTACACCGCGCATCATCATACACATATGCTTGGCTTCCAGAATGACACCCACACCTAATGCACCGGTCACTTCTTCTATGGTGGTGGCAATCTGTGTGGCGAGGTTTTCCTGGATCTGCAGGCGTCGCGCAAACATGTCAACTACTCTGGCTACCTTGGAAAGGCCGAGTACCATGCCATTGGGAATGTAAGAGACGTGGGCCTTGCCTACAAACGGCAACAGATGATGTTCACATAAAGAGTAGAGCTCAATATCCTTGACGATGACCATTTCGCTCGAATCACTGGGAAATAGTGCTTCATTGACAACCTCATCGATATTTTGGTGATAACCACTAGTGAGGAATTCAAATGCCTTGGCAGCACGCTCCGGTGTATTTATCAGCCCGGGTCGGGAAAGGTCTTCTCCAATATGCTCAATAATCCTAGCGTATGCATCTTTCATAGATAATCGGCATTTTTAATGCGGCTATAAAAAGGCCGGATACCCTATGATAACTTGTTAAAAAGGTAAAGATTTATTTTCTATCTAAAGGTTAAAATAGGCACTTTTTATGCAGGTGATGTGCGTTGTTAGATAGTTCAATTAAAGAACAGTTGAATACGGTTCGCGATTATATTCGCTACGGTGCAAGTTCGTTTAATCGCGCTGGTTTGTATTTTGGCCATGGCACGGATAACGCCTGGGACGAGGCCACTGCGCTGGTATTACATAGTTTGCATCTATCCCCGTACAGTAAGCTTGAAGTGCTGGATGCACGGCTGACCGATGCTGAAAAAGATGCTGTTGCCGACATATTTGAACAACGGATAGGTCAACGTGTCCCGACACCGTATTTGATCGGTGAGAGCTGGTTTGCGGGTTTGAAGTTTCACGTTGATGACAGGGTGCTGATTCCTCGCTCACCGATTGCTGAGTTAATTGAAAGTGAATTTGCACCCTGGTTATACATTCAGCCGCAACGTATTCTGGATCTGTGTACTGGCTCGGGCTGTATTGGTATAGCCTGCGCGCTGGCCTTTCCTGATGCTCAGGTGCTGTTAAGTGATATATCCAGGGACGCGCTGGCCGTGGCAGAGAAAAATATAGCAGAGCATGAGGTAGGTGAGAGGGTGACGACCGTCGAGTCTGATTTGTTTGCAGCTGTCAGTGAGTGTTTTGATTTCATTGTTGCTAACCCACCCTATGTAGATGCTGATGATTTGTCGATGATGCCCGAGGAATACCGGCATGAACCAAAGCTGGCACTAGCGTCCGGACGAGATGGCCTTGACTTCACTCGACGCCTGTTACGTGAAGCCGCAGAATATTTATCTGAAAAGGGTTGTTTGTGCGTTGAGGTGGGGAATAGCCGTGAACATTTAGAAGAAGAATTTCCCGGTGTGCCTTTTAACTGGCTGGACTTTGAACGTGGTGGGCAGGGTGTCTTCATCCTGTATCGTCAGGACCTGATTGCCTGTGCAGACTGTTTGGGGTAGATATATCGATGGATATCTGCATCAAAGAACTCAGAAATGGCTGTGCAGCGTTTATAATGAATCAACGTAATCAAATCGATAGTTAATCATCATAGAGGTAAGGGGTGTCAGGTAATACCGTAGGGAAAATATTTACAGTAACTACTTTTGGCGAGAGTCACGGGCCAGCGCTTGGCTGCATTATTGATGGTTGCCCACCGGGGCTTGAATTGTGCGAAGCTGACTTGCAACATGATCTGGATCGCCGTAAGCCCGGACAGTCTCGCTATACAACTCAGCGTCGAGAAGCTGATTGTGTGCGTATTTTATCTGGCGTGTTCGAAGGTAAAACCACGGGCACGCCAATTGGTCTGCTGATTGAAAACACTGACCAACGCTCTAAGGACTATGGTGCCATCAAGGATTTGTACAGACCAGCCCACGCCGATTACACCTATATGCAAAAATACGGTGTACGGGATTATCGGGGGGGCGGACGCGCATCGGCCCGTGAAACCGCCATGCGGGTTGCTGCCGGGGGCATAGCCAAAAAATATTTGCAGGAACAATATGACGTAGAAATCAGGGGTTATCTTAGCCAGCTTGGGCCTATTGCCATAGAGAAAGTGGACTGGGATGAGATTGCCAACAATCCGTTTTTCTGCCCGGATGCAGACAAAGTAGCTGAAATGGAAGCATTTATGCAGACACTGGTAAAGGAAGGGAATTCCATCGGTGCCAGAGTGACCGTTACCGCACGTGGCGTACCGCCGGGTTGGGGCGAGCCGGTATTTGACCGACTCGATGCAGAAATTGCCGGCGCGCTAATGGGAATTAATGCAGTCAAGGGGGTCGAGATTGGCGATGGTTTCGCCTGTGTAGAGCAAAAGGGCACTGAACATCGCGATGAAATGACGCCCGAGGGTTTCCTGTCAAACCACGCCGGAGGCGTCGTAGGTGGTATCTCAACGGGGCAGACGATTACTGCCCACCTCGCGTTGAAACCTACCTCCAGTCTGCGCATCCCGGGACGATCTGTCGATGTGAGCGGTAAGTCGGTCGAAGTCTCCACAACTGGCAGGCATGACCCGTGTGTTGGCATTCGTGCAACACCTATTGCCGAGGCGATGCTCGCGCTGGTGTTGATGGATCACGCCTTACGCCATAGAGGCCAGACCGGCGAGCGGCCTGGCACGAATCTAATTATTCCGCCTGAAATTTCCAGTTAGGTGTTGAGCGGAGGGACCACCACTGTAGTACCGTACTGGCGGCTCTCCGGGTTCTATTTTTTCTATTTCGCCCTGTTAGGGGGCATGTTTCCCTATTGGCCACTCTATTTGCAGAATGCGGGCTTTGATGCCGAGCACATAGGTGCTTTGCTGGCCATCCCTATGCTTACCAAGGTTGTGGCGCCCAATATCTGGAGTTGGCTGGCGGACACTACTGGCCGTCGCCTCGGTATCATTCAGCTCGGTTCGTTGCTGGGCTTTATCTGTTTTACCGGCGTGTTTATTGACGACGGGTTTTGGTGGTTAGCCATAGTTATGGTCAGCTATAGCTTTTTCTGGAATGCCGTTCTACCTCAGCACGAAGTTATTACGCTCAATTACCTGGCGGATAAACCTGAGCGCTATAGCCGCTTGCGCTTATGGGGCTCGGTTGGCTTTATTATCGCGGTGACAGGTGCTGGCAAGCTATATGAAAACGCGGGGATCGATACTTTTCCGTGGTTGGCTCTCGGGCTATTAGCAACTATTTTTTTGAGTAGCCTGACTATTCCAAAACCTCTGGAGGAAGGCACTCGGGTACAGCGTGATAGCCTGTGGCGGGCGGCCATGCAGGGTTCGGTGCTGGCTTTCCTGTGTGCCGGTATCCTTTTGCAAATTGCCCATGGGGCCTACTACAGCTTTTTCAGTATCTACATGGAGGAGCTGGGTTATACGCGTACTGCTATTGGTATGTTGTGGTCAATTGGAGTTGTTGCCGAAGTGGTTGTTTTTATAGTTATGCACAACCTGCTGCTCAGTTTTGGAATTCGTACTGTATTGATCGCGAGTCTCGTATTGGCTGCGCTGCGCTGGTTTATTATAGGTTATGGCAGTCACTGGTTTGGCTTGCTGATATTTGCGCAGTGTTTGCACGCGTTTACCTTTGGTACTTTTCATGCGGCTGCTATCGATACGATTCGGCGACTGTTTAAGCCCAGTACCCAGGGTGGTGGTCAGGCCCTTTATGGAGCGGTCAGTTTTGGAATTGGTGGTGCGTTGGGTTCCTTTTTGGCCGGTAGATACTGGTCTGAGGGTGCCGAGTTTGTTTTTGGAACTGCTTCCTTTTTATGCGCTATAGCTGCAGTAATAGCCTGGTTTGGGTTTCGGGATCCTCGATTGCACTGATCGTTAGTTGCGCTGATTGATAGTTGAGATAAATGTAAAGGATTGATATTCCCTGATCATGAGTAAGGTGTCAGGAGCAAGGAGGCAGCTGCGAGCTTGCCGAGAATACCAGCAAATTACAAAGCTGCGGCTTTGGCCATCAACAATATGTTCATATTTTGCTGCTTTGATCCTGCGAATGGTGTCTGATCACGGGCCAATTTGGTAGTATTTTGGTGTCAACTAACAGAGTATAACTATGGCGCTTCGAGTAATGCAGGGAGAGCAAGCCACGGAAATCCTGTCCGCACTGGGAAAAGGCGGCTCCACTGCTTTTTTTTACAATTTTAGACAGTGGTATTTACCTGATAGTCCGCAAATACAGCTGCTGGTGGTAGCGCTAGCGGACGATAATGAGCATGGCAAGATTTGGCTGTTAGTTGCCGAAGCAAACGAGCCGGTAGTTGCGGCGGCAGTGAATGCCTTAGCAGGAGTGGAAATTTCCCAGGCTGCGCTTACCGATCTGGCTCGCGCGTGCCAAGTACCCCTGGTTGATCTTTCCCAGCCATTGAAACTGGAGCCGGTTAGCATCCCTAAACCCTGGGGGCAGGAAATCTGGTACACAGGTATCGAACAAAGAGGATTGTCTCTTGTCAGCGATGGTAATTATGCTGTTCCACTGGCCTGGCTTATCGGCATTTTGCCGGGCTATTTAACAGGAGTTGGCGATCAGCCGCCTAATTTGCTAAAAATTCTCGACCCACTGCCTGATCCGGTGTACGGCGATCTCTATTTCGAGCTTCATCAGGAAAAGCGCGAAGTCTATGTGGTTACACATGTGGACAAAGAAGCATGGCCGGATGGCATTGGCGGTATTCGCTATGGTTTTTCAGACGAGATGCGCAAACGATTCGATAATGACAGGGCGTTTCGGTCGGCCTACCGGGACGCTGTGAAAGCCTACCGCGGAGTTCGAAAACAAGTCGATGTGCTCATCGATGGTATGCGCAAGCGTGATGGTATAGCGCCTGATGAGCCAGTGCCGGCGCTTCAGGCAAAGCAGTGGCATGGAGAGGTGCCCGGTGAGTTACGTGAGACGGAGGCCCTCTTGAGAGAGGCTATGGACAGTTTTACTCAGCTAATGCCGCTGCAGGTGGGAGATGTTGTAAAAGTGCCGTTGCTAATGCCCCATGCTTTACAACACGGTGTGCGCACGGTGGAATTTCAAACTCCTGCCTATGAACGAAAAATTCTTTCTTTTGCACAGAAGGTACTAACTCAAAAGTCCTGGGATACCAACGAAGCTGTTGAGCTAATGATTTTGGATCCAGCCGAAGCCCAGGGTCTGACAGTTTTAGAGGATGGCGAGGCAGTAAAACGAGAGCAGATCGTGAGCTTCCCTGACTTTGCAGTGCAGCGAATTACGCTTGAGAAGGATGCCAGCTGGTTGCTGCCAAAAATTGAGTCTTATGCGTTGGTCATTGCAGTGGTGGGTACCTTAGGTTTCGGGGTGCGGAAAATAAGCAGTGAACAGGCAGTATTTGTTCCTGCTTATTGTGAAGACATTGAATTTCGTAATTTGTCAGTGGGGCCGTGCGTGGTGCTTGTGTCATTCCCCCGGTAGGTTGCGGGCCGACAACAATTTGGATAAGTGCATGATCAGGTTGCCCAGTGCCTGGTGGTGTGGCAAAATCTGCACCCTTTTTTGAGGGCTCAGTCCTGGACGGCTGTGAGAACGTAGGCGAAAGTGGCGGAATTGGTAGACGCGCTGGATTTAGGTTCCTGTGGGGTAACCCGTGAGAGTTCGAGTCTCTCCTTTCGCACCAATTAATATGCAATGTGTTTCACCGAAGCGAAGCACTTCATAAGATTTTTTATACACGTATTGAGGAAAATTCATGCAGGTTTCCATCGAGAAAACTTCCGGGTTGGAACGGCGTTTAACAGTAGGCGTATCCGCTGAAGAAGTTGATGAAAAAGTGACTGCAAAGCTGCAGGAGTCTGCCCGCTCAGTGCAGTTGTCTGGCTTTCGGCCGGGTAAGGTGCCGTTCAAGGTGGTGCGTCAGCGTTTTGGTGCTGGGGTGCGTCAGGAAGTAGTCGGTGAGGTAGTGAACCGCTCATTCTACGAGGCAATATCTCAGGAAGACGTGCGTCCGGCGGGTCAGCCAGACATCGAGGAAATAAAAAATGAGCAGGGGAAGGATCTTGAATACGTTGCTACGTTTGAAGTTTATCCTGAAATCGAGCTTGTAGATCTTGCCAGCATTAGTGTTGCTCAACCGGTAGTTGATATCAGCGAAGAAGATACTGACAAGGTAATACAGAGTATCCGCCAACAAAGAGCTAGCTGGGAGGAAGTTGACCGGGCTGCCGCTGAGCAGGATAGAGTTAACATTGATTACAGAGGCACCAGGGATGGCCAGGAATTTGAAGGCGGACAGGCTGAAGGTTCTGATCTGGTGCTGGGTTCGGGACGTATGGTGCATGGTTTTGAAGATGCAATTACAGGGATGTCGGCTGGTGAAGAAAAGACAGTTCCTTTGACCTTTCCTGAAGACTACCAGGCGGAAGACCTTAAAGGTGCCGCAGTTGAGTTCTATATCAAGGTAAATTCGGTTAACGAACAGCAGTTTCCTGAGCTGGATGACGAGCTTTTTGCTCAATTTGGAGTGAAAGAGGGTGGCGAAGAGGCATTTCGTAAAGAGGTGCTCAGCAATATGGAGCGCGAGCTCGGACGGGCTATAAAGGCCAAGGTCAAAGGACGTATGTTTAAGGCCCTGAGTGACCTCCACGATATTGAAGTACCAAAAGCTCTGGTTGGCAGCGAAATAGCCGGACTGCGTCAGCAGATGGTTTCTCAGTTTGGCGCTGGCCAACAATTTGACGCATCCATTTTTCCAGATGAACTATTTTTTGCAGAGGCGGAAAGAAGGGTTACCCTGGGCTTGCTGGTCGCCGAGATCACTCGTTTTGCTGAGCTTGAGGTCGATGCTGACAAAGTACGGGTTCAAATCGAAGAGATGGCGGCCACCTATGACCAGCCAGATCAGGTGGTGCAATATTATTACAGCAATGAGCAGGCACTAAACGGGGTTCAATCTGCAGTTATGGAAGAGCAGGTGGTGGATTATCTGACGTCTTGCGCACAGGTCAGTGATGAACCAGCTAGTTACGAAGATGCCCTGAAGCCGGACGAGCCAGACGAGCCAGAGACGCCGGACGAGCCAAAGTCCGACGACGATTAATGTAGCTCCAGTCTATTGGCGTAATATAAAGCGAGTGGGCCAGGATTGTAATGGTAGTGCTTGCCTTATTAGCCTGCAAAGATACAATTATTAAATTTTCCTATATAGAGGCTTTTATATGGCTCACGATGAATTGAAGTATGCGTTGAATATACAGGGTGCTGGTGGACTGGTGCCAATGGTGGTCGAGCAAACGGCTCGTGGTGAGCGTGCCTATGACATCTATTCGCGGCTGTTAAAAGAAAGAGTAATTTTTATCGTTGGTCCCATCGAAGATTACATGGCCAATTTGATTGTCGCCCAGTTGCTGTTTCTTGAGTCCGAGAATCCCGATAAAGATATACATCTATATATCAATTCGCCCGGCGGGTCGGTAACAGCAGGCCTTGCAATTTATGACACGATGCAATTCATCAAGCCCGAGGTGAGCACTATGTGCATTGGGCAGGCAGCAAGCATGGGTGCATTTTTGCTGGCCGCCGGCGCCAAAGGTAAACGATATAATTTACCTAATTCTCGCTGCATGATCCATCAGCCCAGCGGCGGTGCTCAGGGCCAGGCAACTGATATCCACATCCATGCACAGGAAATCCTCAAAATAAGGGAAAGGCTCAATGAGAGGCTCGCTTTTCACACTGGACAATCGTTGAAAAAAATTGCTGAAGATACCGAGCGCGACAATTTTATGGATGCCGAGGAGGCCCTGTCTTATGGCATCGTCGATGAAGTATTGGACAAGCGCGCCTAGAGAGTATACGATTTTTTAATGATTAATTTGCGACAAGTGTTTAACTTGTTGAAATATAGCAATATTGTTCTGTTTGAGAGGGTGGTAGTGTGAGCGAACAAAATAATGATGATAAGGAAAAGCTTCTTTACTGTTCTTTTTGCGGCAAAAGCCAGCACGAAGTACGTAAACTTATTGCCGGACCTTCGGTTTTTATTTGCGATGAGTGCGTTGACCTCTGTAACGATATAATTTCAGAAGAAATGCAGGAGGCCAAGTCGGAGGAGACTGTCGAAAAACTTCCGACGCCGTTAGAAATTAAGTCGATTCTCGATCAGTACGTCATCGATCAGCAGCGGGCCAAAAAGATACTATCGGTGGCTGTATATAACCACTACAAAAGATTGCAGGTAAGTGCTCAGTCAATACGTAGTGATGTCGAATTAGGAAAAAGTAATATTTTGCTGGTAGGACCGACTGGCAGCGGAAAAACACTGTTGGCAGAGACGCTGGCTAGATTGCTCAATGTGCCGTTTACTATTGCCGATGCCACCACGTTGACTGAAGCTGGGTATGTAGGCGAGGATGTTGAAAATATAATCCAGAAATTGCTACAAAAGTGTGATTACGATGTGGAAAAGGCCCAAAATGGCATCGTATATATCGATGAAATCGACAAGATTTCGCGCAAATCTGATAATCCATCAATCACTCGTGACGTTTCTGGAGAAGGTGTACAGCAGGCACTGCTTAAACTGATTGAGGGCACCGTTGCGTCCGTACCACCTCAGGGTGGCCGTAAGCATCCTCAGCAGGAGTTTTTGCAGGTAGACACCGCAAATATGCTGTTCATCTGTGGTGGTGCATTTTCCGGCCTTGAAAAGATTATTCAGGGTCGCTCAGAGAAAAGTGGTATTGGCTTTGGAGCTACAGTGCAAAGCAAATCCGAGCAGCCTAATATTGGTGAAACACTAGCTGACCTGGAGCCTGAAGACCTTATCCGTTTTGGTTTGATCCCAGAGTTTGTTGGCCGCCTGCCAGTGATTGCGACCCTGGATGAACTAGACAAGGATGCCCTGGTAAATATTCTTGTAGAGCCGAAAAACTCGCTTATCAAGCAATACGCAATGCTGTTTGAAATGGAAGGTGTGGAGCTGGATATACGTAGGGATGCGCTCGAGGCGATCGCTGAGAAAGCCCTGGAGCGAAAGACCGGTGCCAGGGGGCTGCGTTCCATTATTGAAAACGTATTACTGGATACTATGTACGAAATTCCTGACAAGAAGGATGTCCATAAGGTCGTTGTGGATAGTGCCTCTATTAACGGTGATTCTGAGCCACTGCTGGTCTATGAGAATTCTGAACCGATGAAGGTGGCGAGCGAAGAAGCCTGAAAAAAGGACCCTGAAGGGTCCTTTTTTGTTTTATAGAGCTTGTATTTTTGCTCGCAACCCCCACATTTTTAATAGTTTGCACTTAAGTAAATGATTTGAAGTGAGGTTTATATGACTGAAGAAAACCAGAAAGAAACTTCTGCCGGGCGGTTGCCAATGTTGCCGTTGCGTGATGTTGTGGTTTTTCCTCAAATGGTTATTCCGCTCTTTGTAGGAAGAGAACGGTCAATTTTGGCTCTTGATGAAGTAATGGCCCAGCAAAAGCAGGTCGTTTTAGTGGCTCAAAAAGACGCTTCCTGCGACGATCCCCAGGCAGCTGATGTGTACAGCGTTGGCACATTAGCGACCGTGCTACAAATGCTTAAGCTGCCTGACGGCACTGTTAAGGTGCTAGTCGAGGGAGCTGAGCGGGTCAATATTTTGTCCATAGATGAAACCAATGATTTTTTTATGGCAGATTACGATGTGATTCATGGCCATGAAATCGCGCCGGAAGAGTCCCAGGGCCTGGTTCGAGTGCTAAATACGCGTTTTGAGAAATATGTTGGCACTAGCAAGAAAATACCTTCTGAGGTGGTAACGACGGTGGCCGGTATTGAAGAGCCTGGCCGGCAGGTAGACACAATTGCTACGCATATGTCGTTAAGCCTTGTGCAAAAACAGGAAATTCTTGAAATTGTTGATGAAACAGAAAGGGTTGAGAAGTTACTGGTGCTTATGGAGGCTGAACTTGACGTAGCCGGTGTAGAGCAGAAAATTCGCGGGCGAGTCAAAAAACAGATGGAAAAGAGCCAGCGTGAGTACTACCTCAACGAACAGATGAAGGCGATACAGAAGGAACTGGGGGATATGGATGAAGTGCCCAGTGATATGGACCAGTTAGAAGAAAAGGTGGCTGGCTCTGGTATGCCTAAACTGGCTCTGGACAAGGCCAAATCTGAATTAAATAAACTAAAAATGATGTCGCCAATGTCTGCGGAGGCATCGGTGCTGCGTGGTTACCTGGACTGGATGGTTAGCGTACCCTGGAAGAAAAGATCAAAAGTTCGTCACGATCTGGAGCGGGCCGAACGTATTCTCAATGAGGATCATTATGGTCTGGATGAAGTAAAGGAGCGCATCCTGGAATTTCTGGCGGTCCAGAAACGGGTTAAGAAGCTTAAAGGCCCCGTTTTATGCCTAGTTGGACCTCCCGGTGTTGGTAAAACGTCTTTGGGTGAGTCGATCGCCCGCGCCACTGGGCGTAAATTTATCCGTATGTCCCTGGGGGGCGTTCGTGACGAGGCTGAGATCAGGGGGCATAGGCGTACATATATCGGCTCTTTGCCGGGGAAATTAATACAGAAAATTTCTAAAACAGGCGTGAAAAACCCGCTGTTTTTGTTGGATGAAATTGACAAGATGGGTATGGATCATCGCGGTGACCCGGCTTCGGCCCTGCTTGAAGTGCTCGATCCCGAACAAAATAATACCTTTAACGATCATTACCTGGAGGTGGATTACGACCTCTCCGAAGTGATGTTCATCTGCACTTCAAACTCAATGGATATTCCTGGTCCGCTACTTGATCGCATGGAGGTTATCAGGATTCCCGGCTACACAGAGGAAGAAAAGGTCAATATTGCGGAAAAATATCTGCTGCCTAAGCAACTTAAGGCTAATGGTCTGAAAGCTGGCGAGCTTGAAGTTGATGAGTCCGCAATGAGGGATATAGTCCGATATTACACGCGAGAAGCGGGAGTGCGTGGCCTGGAGCGAGAAATTGCAAAAATTTGCCGTAAAGTTGTTACCAAACATGTGCAAATCGATAAAGAAGAGTCCGCTTCGGTGAGTGGCTCTGATTTGGAAGAGATGCTGGGCGTGTACAAATTTGATTTTGGGCGAGCTGAAGATCAAAACCAGATTGGCCAGGTGACGGGCCTCGCCTGGACATCTGTTGGTGGTGAACTACTGACCATTGAATCGTCAGCGGTACCTGGTAAAGGTAACATCATTAAAACCGGCTCCCTTGGCGATGTTATGCAGGAATCTATTCAGGCGGCACTGACGGTTGTGCGTAGCCGTGCGCAAGTATTGGGTATTGAACGGGATTTCCATCATGATTTTGATCTGCATATTCACGTACCCGAAGGCGCAACACCAAAGGATGGACCGAGTGCAGGTATCGGCATGTGCACTGCGTTGGTGTCGGTGTTGACGCAGATACCTGTGCGTGCAGATGTGGCCATGACCGGCGAAATCACCTTACGCGGAGAAGTCTTAAAAATCGGTGGTCTCAAGGAAAAGTTACTTGCTGCGCATCGAGGCGGTATTAAAAAAGTGATTATACCCAAGGGCAATGAGCGTGACCTGAAGGAGATTCCCGACAATATCAAGGCTGATATGGAAATCCATCCGGTTCTGTGGATTGATGAAGTACTCGAAATTGCTCTGCAGGAGGCACCTACACCGATGTCTGACGAAGATTATTTTAAGGCTTCCACCAACGGTGCAGAGGAAAAAGATGGGAAAAGTTCGGTCGCACGGGTTAGTACTCACTGATTGAGGCAGAGCCCGCTTGACCCTGTGTGGACATGTTGGTATAAATCCACAGGCCGTAGATAGTAGCGTAGCTTTATCCTCCGTAGGCTCAGTGGGAAAAGGAGGTCGCTGGCCGGTATGTGACTGTAATAGCTGTTAAAAAATTGAAATAACCGCAAATAAACGAAATAAAGGGGTTGAATGTGAATAAAACTGAACTTGTTGACGAGATTGCCGAGGCTGCTGATCTATCTAAATCTTCTGCCAGTAGGGCCCTGGATGCAGCGATTGACGCAATCACAGGGACATTAAAAAAAGGTGACCCTGTTTCATTGGTGGGGTTTGGTACCTTTTCTGTCAAGCATCGTCCCGCGAGGAAGGGCAGGAACCCACGGACTGGTGAAGAAATAGATATCCGCGCGGCTAATGTGCCTGGTTTTAAAGCGGGCAAAGCATTAAAGGAATCGGTTAATTAAGCTAATACTTTAAGAAAACAACATTAAATACAGGCGCATTATAATGCGCCTGTATTCGTTTGTACGATAGATAAGGGTTTGTGATGCTTCAGGATTTTCGAGACAACTTGAAGGGGACGGCAGTGTTTATAGTCGTCCTCATTTCAATACCGTTTGCACTGGTCGGCATAGATCAGATTTTTCTCGGTGGTTCCGCTGCTGAGGCAGAGTTGAGTGTTAATGGAGAAAATATTACCAGGCTAGAGGTAGATCGTGCACTTGCCATTTATAAACAGCGGTTGTTTGCTCAATACGATAATTTAAACCCGGCAATGCTTGATGATGAGTTATTGCGAGCCTCGGTTAGTCATCAACTGATACGTCAAAAAGTATTGGTCCAACGCGCCAATAAAGTCGGCCTGGGGGTTGCTGATATCGCTTATGCAGAACTGCTTAAGAGCATTGATGAGTTTCAGATAGAGGGGCGTTTCGATCGTGATGCCTATGAGTTCGCACTTCGTCAGATGGGGTATACACAGAATAGCTACCAGGACTTTCTGGAAGCTAATATGTTGATTTCACAAATAGCTTCGGGTGTTGGGGGGACGGGTATTGTTACCAGTCAGGATCTTGAACTTGCTGCGCAATTACTGGAGCAAAAAAGGGATTACTATTACCTGACCCTTCCGGTTGCTGATGTGCGAGAGACACTAGTGATCGAAGACTCAATAATAGAGGCACATTACGAACAAAATAAAGCGACCTACAAGACTGAGGAGCAAGTGGTTATCGACTATCTGGAGCTCAGGGTTGACGACTTAATGGCAGAAATCACAGTTGATGAGGAGATGGTGCAAGCGCAGTTTGATGCCGAGTCGAAGGAGCAGGCAAGTTCCGCGCGTAGTCGTGTAGAGCATATTCTGTTTGCTAATGGGGATGATGCAGTAAACGAACAGCGAATTGAAGAAGTGCAGGCAAAGTTGGCGGCAGGAGAGGCATTTAACAAACTGGCACAGGAATACAGCGATGATTCCGGTAGTGCAGAACAAGGCGGCGATCTTGGTTATGTGGATCCTGGTGCTTTTCCAGAAGCTTTCGCAGATGCATTGGCTGGCTTAGAAGTTGGACAGGTTTCTTCTCCCGTGGCAACTGACAGTGGAAGCCATCTGATTCGCCTGGCTGAAAAAGAAGCTGCGCCTGTTTATGAGCAGGAAAGTGATCGCATCAGAGGAGAGCTGAAAACTCAACTCGCCGAACAGTTATTGCCAGAGAGAATCGATAGACTGCGCGAATTATCGTATAACGCCGAGTCTCTGTCGGAAGTAGGTGATGAACTGAATATTTCAGTTAAAACTTCTCTGCCCTTTTCAAGAGCAGGTGGAGAAGATATAGCCACTTTTCCCAATGTGTTGAGTGCCGCTTTTGAGAAGGGAGTTCTTCAGGAAGGCTACGCTAGTGATGTGCTTGAACTGGATCCGACTCGGTTTGTAGTTATAAAGTTACGGGAGTTATTGCCGGTCAGGACATTACCGTTTGATGAGGTTCGCCAAATTATAGCGGACAGCCTTCAGGTAGAGCTTGCTGAGCAGATGGTTATGGATAAGGGCGAAAAAATTCTTGAACAGGTACGCTCGGGAGCTGATGTCGAAGAGCTTGCAAAACAGGAGGGTTTGTCCTGGCAGGTGAGTATTGATACCCGCCGCTTCGGCGGTATGGTTGATGCGGGAGTCAGGGATCAGGCTTTTGCTCTGCCAGCCCGTAGTGTTTTACCGCGTGTGACAAGTTTTATGTCTGGTGAAGGGGACTATGTCGTATTGTCGCTGACTAAAGTAGCGCCTGGCCGACTTGACGGCATTCCCGCCGAACAGCAACGTAACTTGCGAGGTTCAATACAGACAACTCGAGCGCAGAGGGAGTACCGATCCTACGGGACTAGTTTGGTTGCAATAGCCAAAATTGAAGGACTTAATTGAAGGGCTTAACTGATCGAGAATATGGTAAGGGCCTGAGGCTGGCGCTCAGGGAGTCTAATTCACTGCCGTAGCCTTCTTGCTTTGAAAAAGTATGCAGCCCACAAATATTGTTAAAAGCAGCTCCTGGTCGAGCGATATATTGCCGCTGGGCGTTAACTAGTTCCTGGGCCGCTAGTAGAACGAGCTTTCAACGTTGTTGCTGCCCTGGTCGGTAATATCAAATTGAACGAACCTGACGGTGGGATGGCTTTGCGCAGTAAGCCGGGGTTAAGCATGTAAAGTGTGTCGACTTCTATGCCTGCTAATTTGGCAGCTCGTTGTAAATCGATGGGTTTTTCGAGCTTGGTAATGCTAAAATTTATGTCATTGTCCAGGTGAGGGATGTTAACTCCGTACGTACCTGTATTCGTTATGACCCTGGTTAGTGCAAGGAAGTGAGGTATATAGGCTTCGGTTTCTTTGGAAAGGTTTAGCGACCAATAGTCAGTCTTCAACCCCTTAGAGCGATTTTCCCGAATTGCCCTGCTCAGTCTCCCTTCTCCGCCATTATAGGCAGCAAGAGCAATCAGCCAGTCTCCATCAAAACGCTTATGCAAATATTCCAGGTAGGTGAGCGCTGCTTTGGTCGATGCAATAACGTCCCTGCGTCCGTCATACCATGAGCTACGAGTTAGCCCTAAAGCCTTTGCAGTGGATGGCATGAACTGCCAGAGGCCAGCTGCTCCACCGGAGGAATAGGCAAATGGATTGTAGGCGCTTTCGATAAAGGGCAGCAACACCAGCTCAGCGGGCAGTCCTCTTTCTTTTATTTGCGCCGATATATAGGGCATATAAAGAAAAGCACGCTTCATAGTGCGATCAAAGTAAGCCTGATTATTTGTATATCGGCGCAGGTAGCGGTCAATACGTGGGTGTGCTCCGTTGTCCGCAAAATGCTGATTGTTGGCAAGCTGCACCCACAAGTTTTCCATTTTTTCAGGTTTAGCTTTGCCCGTATCGGTGTCACTGGCAACCAGGTCCTTTGATGTTAGTATCTTTGTGTTAGTGATCGCTTGCTTAAGTGTGGTTTCAGCGGATTTAGATTTATCGCCGCCGAACGAGGTTGACGATCCTTTTGCTGTTGCGGTTCCCGTTGCATTTGAGGGTGATGCCTTGATAGCCGCAGGCGTCGAAGCACTACTGGAATTGGCGTGATATGACTGCCCATTGCAGCCAAATAATATAACCGGCAAAAGGAATGCGGGCATTAAGGTTTTAAGTATCATAGAAGAATAGAAACCACACTTAATGTTAATTTTAAAAATATAATTTAACTTATTGAATCAAATGATTATATTTGATTAGGCGCGCGGTTTCGATCTTAAATTTCCGCGTTCGATTATGCATAATTGCAATGGTCGAATTATGCTTATTTCCAATAAAATTACTGTGCGCGCATTCACAGGAGATCGATAAACCATTTGTCCTATGTGCTTGCTTTTGACGAAACAGTACCGGCTTAACAGTACCGGCTTAACAGTAGCCGCTAAAAGTACCGGTTCACTGGCTTAAGAGTACCGCCCTGTAGTTTAGGTTTTTAGCTTTGGCAGAGTACTTCCAAAAGCAAGTTTGCACATAATATAATGACTTGGGTGTATAAGTCATTAAAACAGGTGAGATATTGTTGAAATCCGGCCCAAAAGCTCTCGATAGACTCATCACCAAGTTTCAGGTGCCTACTCTCATGGAGTCTCAGGCAGGCCTGGTCAACTGGCTGGCGACCCCGATGGGGCAGTATTTATTTCATCACGAAATGCAAATTAGTTCTGGTGGCATATTCAATGTGCCGGGGTATCGGGCTGCACAGTTAGGTATTTCTCCTGCTCACAGCCTGTTAACGGGTCTGCAACAGGAGCATAAGTTAATTCTGGCGCCCGTTTTTGATAGCAATGCCGCTTGCGTGTGCGACTATCAAACATTGCCACTGCCATCCAATACTCTGGATGTTGTGCTTTTGCATCATGCGCTGGAATTTTCTCCTGAGCCCCACAAATTATTAAATGAGGTTGCCCGAGTAGTTGCGGCTGGTGGTCACATAATAATTATTGCGTTTAATCCTTTTAGCCTGTTTGGTTTCGCAAAGTGGGCAGCGGGTTCGTTTTCTACGCAACAGGTTTGGCGGCATCATAGTTTACGCATGGCGCGATTGGTCGACTGGTTGCAACTAATTGGTTTTCAGATTGTTACTGCCGATCGGGGTGGTGCAATGAAAGGTATGCGCGATAGCCAGATAAATCGAGATCGACAGTTGTCTGGGTGGATTAGAAGACGTATTTCAGCAGGGGCATTTTTTGTCATAGTTGCGCGTAAACAGGTAGTGCCGTTGACCCCGGTGCGCCAGACTCGTTGGCCCCCTGTCAAAGTGCCGGCGTTTGCTGGGTTGAAAACAGTTGATAAGGACAGTGCCTAAAACGAAGAGTAATGAATATAGTGAAGAAACATGTAGAGGTTTTTACCGATGGGGCGTGTAGGGGTAATCCCGGTCCAGGAGGCTGGGGAGTGCTGCTGCGTAGTGATAGTATCGAAAAGGAGATGTACGGCAGCGAGCCAGAGACGACTAATAATCGCATGGAGTTGATGGCAGCGATAAAGGCTTTGACGGTGCTTAAAGAACCCTGTCGGGTTGATTTAACATCTGATTCTGAATATGTGCGTAAAGGCATTACCGAATGGTTACCCAACTGGAAAAAACGTGGCTGGAAGACAGCTGCCAAAAAACCAGTAAAAAATAAGGACCTGTGGCAGCGCCTAGAATCTGTTGCCGAGCGCCATAAGGTGACCTGGCACTGGGTTAAAGGGCACAGCGGTCATCGCGAGAACGAAATTGCTGATCGGCTGGCAAACATTGCGATTGATGACATGCTGGCGGCGTTATGAGGCAAGTAGTTCTCGACACTGAAACGACCGGGCTGGAATGGAGTCAGGATCATCGCATTATAGAAATTGGTTGTGTAGAGCTGGTAAACAGGCGTCTTACCAATAATCATTTTCATCGTTACATTAATCCAGAGCGGGAGATAGACGCAGGAGCCATGGAGGTCCATGGTATTACTCATGATGATCTGGAGGGCAAACCAGTATTTAAAGCTATTGCCGACGAGTTTTTGGAGTTTGTTAGCAATGCGGAACTGATTATTCATAATGCCCCCTTTGATGTTGGTTTTATAAATCATGAATTTGCGCGGATGGGCCGAGACGATTTTCTAATTGAGAGCCAGTGTGCCATCACAGATACACTGGTGTTGGCACGACAACTCCACCCAGGACAACGTAACAGTCTGGACGCACTGTGTAAGCGTTACCATGTAGATAATTCGCAGAGAACTCTGCATGGTGCGTTACTTGATGCAGAAATTCTTACCGATGTTTATTTGTTGATGACCGGTGGCCAGGGCGATTTAAGCCTGGGCGGCGAAAACTCCATGCAATCAATCGGTGCAAGCAGAAGTGTTACTCGCCTTGATGACAGTAGACAGCCGCTTAAGGTTCTCTATGCCGATGATGCCGAGCTTGCGGCGCATCGCAGGAGGGTTATGGCTATTGAGTCCGCCAGCGGTAAACCAGGGCTGTGGCACGGCCCACCAGAATCGAATAAGTAGGCAGGCAGCCTGTGAAGGTTGCCGCAATATCCCAGCAAATCGCCTGCACGATAGCGCAAGTTGGCGACTAGTACTAATGGAGTCTCTGAGCAACGAATTATCCCACCCACGCCCAGATCTAATTGCTGTGCCTCGTCAAGAATCAGACGACCCGACAAAAATATTGCTCCACGAAATATCGGCCAATAATGATCGCTGTCTGTACTATTGCTTACAATTGAATGCAAAATAATCATGAACTGTGACGTCGTTCACTAAAAATAGTTGATATTATCTGCGTATTTTTGTGCTGGGGTGTAGCTCACAAAAGTAAAATATCATCAGCTATGAACTCATACCAAAGCGTTGTATCATGATAGAATAATTTTATATTATTTTTTGAACTATATGATTATAAAGAACTTTCATCATAGATTAACGATTGGGTTGGCATTGTCCCCATGCACACATTAAATAACCATGTTATCGATCTGCTCGACACAGAACTTGGCTTTGCCATAAAAGAGGCTCAGGCCATGGCCGCGCAGCTTGATGCTGAGCACCTCGATCCATTAAATGATGCGATTAAACAAATTCGTGGGGTGTGCATTATCGCTGGTCTGGATGGCTTGCGGCAGTTGGCTGACGAAATGGTTTTATCCATTGAAGCAGCTTTGGCTAATGAAGTTGATAAAGAAGCGCTCACCAGTCTTTTGGCTAGTAGTTTAGATACAGCCGACAAACTTGCCGCCGCTATTGTTGTTGCCAAAAAAGAAAATGCCTGCATTTTATTGCCCGAAATGACTGCGTTTAGACGTTTACGCGGTAAACCCCCACTTTATGAGTATCATTGCTTAACGAATGTTTCGTGGCCACCTTTTGATAAAGAAGTTGCTTCTAATCCTCTTGCCGGCGAACAACGGGATGATGTCAAACGTTTACTACACCTCTATCAGTTCGGTCTGCTTGATATTATTCGGGATAATAACCGTAAGAAAGCCTTTGTTATTCTTTACCGAGTTGCTCAGCGTTTGCAAAATATTGCCTTGCTGGTGATGGAGAAGGACTACTGGTGGGTGATCGGTCTTGTGCTCAGAGCATTTGCTGAAGGTAGGCTGGATCTGCAGGTGGAACGTGTGCGTCTGCTCGCAGCAGTTGAAAAGCAACTGAGACTTCTTGCCGCAGAAAATCCTGGCGAAGGGCGTAACCCCTACCCAGAAGGCTTATGGCGGGCATTTGTCAGTCTTGTGGCCTTGTTTGAGGCGAGTGACGATGAAGAAAGAGAGCGAAGAACAAGAGCTGGTATTCCAGAGCTTGATTTTTCCGAACAGGATATCAGTACCATAAGGGAATCTCTTTACGATCGGTCGGATGAAGATAGCCAGCAAACATTTCAGACTTTAAAAGAGTTACTTCAAGATGCACGGTCTCTGCTCGATGGTACCCAGGAAGAAAATAGAGAGGGCGCTAGAACTATAGTTGCGGATTTGCACCTGGTGTTTGAAAGTATTGCTTCACTGTGGGAGCAAGCAGGCTTTCGGGGTCTGTCGAGGTGTTTCGCGCAGCACAGTACACGTTTGCAATCGAATAGACCTGACAGCGAACTGCCCCCGGAAATGATAGCTGATTTTATCGATACTATTTTGCAGGCTGAGTGTGCCCTGGTTGAATTCAATCATGCCCCAGCTACCAGGACGGAAGCAGAAATGTGGGAGAACAGGCCATTAACCGAAATTTTGCAGGACAGTCTGCTTAAAACCGCACAACTTGCAGTTATGGGTGAGTCCGAGATACATCTCAGCGAAATAAAGGAGTTGCTTGGCGACGTCTCCTCGGGTTATTCCGGGGAAGAAGTCCTGCCAGAGCTCGAGTCAGCTTTCCAGGTTGTTACCGGTAGCGCTCGTATTATCGGGCTGGATCGACTCGCAGATCTGACTGCGCAGTGTCTTGTTTTTGTAAAAGAATTACTGTTTTCGAGTGAATCTGAGCGGTTGGTAGAAAATTACTGGGAGGTTTTTGCGGATAGCATTGCCTGCCTTGAATACTATATTTCCAATTGTAAATCGGGCCATCAAGAAGATGAGGCTCCATTGGATATTGCGAGTGAATGTTTGCATTCTCTGGGTGTATAGAGGAAATGCGCTAAAAGAACCTTTGATCGACACATAAACCGGGATTTGAAATACACGAAGTCTAATTTTTTGCCTGGCCAAAAGGACCCACTTTTGGTGTAACTCCCGGCCACTGCTTTACGTGACGTTCTCGGCCCCTGACTAAGCTCTACGGAATTCATTCATGAAACCGTACACTCCAGGTTTGTGCAGTTGTTTAAAGTACCCAGTACACTTCGTACCTACAGTATTTCACCGCGCAGGTTCTGGTTTGCCGGGACTTTCCCATTAAGTGATTTGGGTAGAGCCAGGCCCGATAAATATACCGTGTAATATGTGCGATTATTGCTTTGAATGAACCCATTTCAAACCGTAACTAGCTGCGTTGAGAAGTAATCAGCCTCCTTATAGGGAGTGTCATGGATAAACTAAATGTTCTCACCCTGAGCCTGGTGATACCAGGAGGGATATTGTGTTTTGTCGCTGTGCGTATGCTCTGGAAGTACAAAGTATTTAACCAACTGTTAGTGCTATTGCTATGCCTTGTTTTTCTCAGTGGTGGGGGACTGGCTATCTTCTCAGGGCTGGATATGGCGTCCTACCATTATCTGTCAGATGGCAAACCGGCGGCAGTGGTGCATTTCAGACGCGAATCTGACGGTCAGTTTAGTGCCCATGTTAAAGACCACATGGGCCACGAATATATCCAGAAATTAACAGGTGACTATTGGCAACTTGATGCACGGGTACTTAGGTTGAACAAACATATGTTTAGGGATATCGAGCCAATGATCAGGCTGGAATATTTTTATGCACTGAATGTTACATCCCGTAAGGCCGCCAGCATAGAAAGGTCTGCTGAGTTATTACATACCAGTAGTGACTTGATCGATTCATGGCCATTCCTGAAAAAAATACCGTGGATCGACAGGTTTATTTCCCTGCAAGTTACCAGCACTATGAAAAAGCCAGTAACAGATAAGACAGTTTATATAGTAAACCTGACTAACCTCGGTTTGGTGGCAGAAAAGAGTCGGGTGGCGGATAATGCCCCCTGACCCGGTATGTATGAACCAACAGGAGATAATTTTTGGATTTTGTAACTGATTACGGTCTTTTTCTGGCAAAGATAATAACGGTTTTGCTCAGTTTTGGAGTGCTTATTGCGCTGATAGCCGGTGCATCCAGGGCAAAACCAAAAGATAAGGGACATATTGAAGTAACATCTCTTAGTGAAAAATTAAAAAAAAACGAGGATACTTTTGCAGAATCTATATTGCCTCCCCATGAGAAAAAAAGTGCAATAAAGGAGAGGAAAAAGAGAGATAAGCTATCCGCAAAAAAAACAACGAAGGATATTGCTGAGTCTCAGGGAGGAAGGACGTTTGTATTAAATTTTCATGGTGATTTACGGGCTTCGGCGGTAGCTGCCCTACGTGAAGAAATAACGGCGATACTTGCACAGGTGAAATCAGATGATGAAGTGGTTGTTAAGCTGGAAAGCAGCGGCGGTATGGTTCACAGTTATGGACTTGCAGCTAGTCAGCTGGACAGAATTAGAAAGCAGAATATTTCGTTAACCATCTGCGTCGATAAGGTTGCAGCGAGCGGTGGCTATATGATGGCGTGTGTGGCGGACAAAGTTGTGGCTGCACCCTTTGCTATTATCGGCTCTATTGGCGTCGTTGCCCAAATCCCCAATATTAACAGGCTGTTAAAGCGTCATGATGTGGACGTCGAGCTGATTACGGCAGGCAAATACAAGCGTACCCTGACAGTATTGGGAGAAAATACTGAAGAAGGTAGAGATAAGTTTCGTCAGGATATGGAAGATATTCATGATTTGTTTAAAGAATACGTTGCTGAACGAAGACAAAAACTGGATATCGAGGAGGTAGCTACTGGTGAGATTTGGTACGGTAGCAGAGCGCAACAAATAGGTCTGGTAGATGACATTAAAACCAGTGATGAATATTTAACAGCCCTGGCGAAGGATCGCAGTGTCTTTGAAGTACATTATATAGAGAAAAAAACCTTGCCAGAAAAATTTGGTATTGCGGTCGAAGAAACAAGCGATCGTTTGCTGGTGCGATGGATCAACCGTTTATCAAAATCTCATCACTACTTCTGATCTTGCTATGGGGTTAATGTCTTTAGTCTCTACGTAGTTCCTCTTTGATAGCGATAGGATTGGGGAAATTTAATACCACAACATAGCTTGATAACAGGAAGGTCAGGATTGCGGCTGCCTGGATTAGGTGAGATGCCAGGTTACTGATTAAGGATGCACTGAACGCCACATAGGCAATTAACAGTGAAAACTCACTAATCTGACCTAGCCTGAAGCCAAGATCCCATGCCAGGGCATTTTTCTCGCTTTGCTGGCGCAGCAAAAAGCGAAAGACCAGAGGCTTTATCACCAACATACTGCCGCCCAGCAATAGAGCTGGTGCAATGATGTCCGGCAGCAGAGTCAGGTTAAACTGCGCACCCAGAGAGAAAAAGAAGAGGATAAGAAAAAAGTCGCGTAGCGGTTTTAGACTAAGTGCAATATGTTTTGCTATTGGGCTGGTAGCAATGGTGATGCCGGCGATAAAAGCACCTATCTCTCGGGATAAATTGACTAATTCGGCGAGCTCTGCAACGCCGAGACACCAGCCGATGGCAAGCAGAAAAACATATTCCCCCATACGATCAAACCGTGTAAATAAAGGTAGTAATAAATAGCGCACGGCTGTGACGCACAGGCCAACCAAAATGGGCAGTGCCAGCAGGGCGATTCCAATCTGTCCCACATCTACCGAACCGTCACCGCCGCTAAGTAATATAAGCAACACAAAGATGGCAAGAAAATCCTGGACCAATAACATGCCGATCATCATTTCGCCGACATGACGGTGGTGCAAGATGGTTGTGGGTAATAGTTTTATCCCGATTATGGTGCTGGAAAACATCATGGCGCTGCCGATGATTATGTTTTCTAGCTGAGTGAAGCCAAACAGGTACCCAACTCCATAGCCAACCATGGCAAAAATTATTGCGCTGATGAGCGTGACAAGGGTGACTTTTTTGAAAACGCCAAACAGGGCCTGAGGTTGCATATCAAGGCCGAGCAGAAATAAAAGGAAGATAATGCCAATGTGGGAAATGTCAGCGATTAGCTTGACGTCGGGAACGAGTCCGGAGCCGTAAGGCCCGAGCAGGCCTCCGAGCACAATATAGGCCACAAGCATGGGCTGGCGTCCGTATAGAGCCATTGAAGCAACCACAGCTGCGCCAGTAAATATGAGGAAAAACGAGTGAAATACAGTGTCGTCCACGGCATTATTCCGTTAAAACGGTATTTTGCCCAGAACGAGGCATAAACACAAAAATAAATTTTTACAATAAAAAATCAGGTTCTGCGTCTGAATAGTGGTTGCGGCTGATCGACGCTACCCTGGTAGCTTACAGTGAAATTGTTGAGGTAGGGCAGTGGGTCAAAATCCGGGCTGTAATCTTCAAGCAAAAACGTATCGAACCCACAGCGGGCGAGGTAGTAAAACTGGTCGGGGATAATATTACCAAAGGCCCTGAGCTCGCCCCGGTAATTATATTGCTCCCTGAGAAGCCTCGCCAGAGAAAATCCCCGGCCATCCATAAATGTCTGAAAATGAATGCCGATACAATCCCATGTAGATATATGATCAGCGAGAGGCTCAAGTTCGATATCGCTATCTAGCCATATACCACTCGCATGTTGATCATTACAGACCGAGTTAGCATCACTATCTGGGAGAGTATCCAGCCAGTATTGCACTGGCACCAACATATGGTCGCTGTTTAACATTCCGTCAAAGCCTCGAGGCATAATCTGCCAGGGGTCTTCGCTTAGCACATTGCCATCTTTATCAAGCAGCTTTTGCATAGATGCACTCCTTGAAAGGGGTTATACCGATACGTCGTTGTGTGTCGAAAAAACGTTCGCCGTCAATTCGATGGTCTACATAGACCTGCAGAATTTTCGCTATTACCTCCGGTACTTCACTGGCAAAGAAAGAAGGCCCGAGTACGCTGCCAAGTGCTGCATCGCTGCCGGCACTTCCACCGAGCTGGATCTGATAAAACTCCAGGCCCTTTTTATCGACACCGAGAATGCCAATATTACCAATATGGTGGTGTCCGCAGGCATTCATGCATCCTGAGATATTGAGGCTGACGTCGCCAATGTCATAGAGGTAGTCCATGTCATCAAAACATCGCTGAATTGCTTCCGCCACCGGAATTGATTTGGCATTGGCCAGTGAGCAGAAATCACCACCGGGGCAGCAAATCATGTCCGTTAACGTACCTACGTTCGGTGTTGCAAAACCCATTTTCTTTGCCTCAACCCACAACGCTGGTAAATCCTTTTGTTTGACATCGGCCAACACCACATTTTGCTGATGTGTGACGCGGACTTCACCAAAACTGTAGTTGTCAGCAAGTTCCGCAATGGATTCCAGCTGTTGTTCGGTGACATCACCTGGGGCGACACCGGTGGGCTTTAGGGAAAGAAAAACAGCACAATAACCTGGTGTTTTGTGCTGCTTTACATTTCTGTCACACCACCGTGTAAAGGCAACAGGCTGCTCTGGCATTGTCAGTTGGTCGGGGCAGTCGGTATTTTTTTCATAAGCTGGCGCAGTGAAAAATGATTTTGCCCGGGCAATTTCGGTATCTGTTAATGTTGCGGGGCCATTTTTTGCGCGAAGCCACTCTTCTTCTACTTTTTGAGTGAAAACCTCAGGTGTCCATGCTTTTACAAGTATTTTGATACGGGCTTTGTATTTGTTGTCCCGACGGCCGTAACGGTTATACACCCGTAATATGGCCTCCAGGTAAGTGAGCAGGTGTACAGCGGGCAGGAAGTTTTTGATCACGGTGCCGATCACAGGGGTGCGGCCCATTCCTCCGCCGACTAGAACCTGGAAGCCGATTTCGCTGCTGGGGCCTTTCACTAATTGCAGGCCGATGTCATGAACCTGGGTAGCGGCGCGATCACCCTCAGAGCCAGTAACAGCTATCTTGAACTTGCGTGGCAAAAATGCGAATTCCGGATGTAGTGTTGACCATTGGCGAATAATTTCGCACCAGGGGCGAGGATCCTCAGTTTCATCCGTACTTATCCCGGCGAACTCGTCGGAGGTTATATTGCGAATGCAATTGCCGCTGCTCTGGATAGCATGCATATCGACTTCAGCGAGTTCAGCAAGAATATCCGGTACTTCCTCAAGTTGAGGCCAGTTGAGCTGGATATTTTGTCGAGTCGTAAAATGTGCATAACCCTTGTCGTAAGTTCGCGTGATATGTGCGAGCTTGCGTAACTGATTAGACGATAACATACCGTAAGGGATGTTAATGCGTAGCATAGGCGCCAGGCGCTGAATATACAGACCATTTTGCAGACGCAGGGGCAGGAATTCATCTTCTGCTAGATCCCCGGCCAGAAAGGATTCGGTTTGCCTGCGAAACTGGGTAACGCGTTCCCTTAACAGGGTTTTATCGTGATGGTCATATATATACATAAAGTCTGGCTTACCTACTTAAATTAACCAGACGGATTGCCTGGCCAAAATTTGCTCAGCCGCACACAAGATTGTGCTTTTTCACCGTGCCCTGCCGATGCGGCATAATATCCTTGTCAGCCATATAGGTAAAAAACTGTTTATTTATAATGTCGTTGGAAATGGTAATAAGGGCAGACACCTGAAAGACATATTGATAGAATGCGCGGCTTTTAAATGGGCAAACGTAGGAGGAAGTGCAGTATGAGTGAAGATAATACCGGTAGAGATGAAGACGGTTTTGCTGACGCGATGGCAGCGCTGGCATTGATAGCGGTGGTAATTACAAGCGTAGTGGTCTGGTTAAGCCGCATGTAGTTTAATTAACGCTATATCTGGAGGGCAGCCGGCGCTGCCTTTTTTGACATTATATCCCCTGGGCCGAGCTAATATTTATTAGCAGCGCATAGGCTAATTATCTATATTTCCCACTGTTTTTTTATCGTTGTCTGATCCAGGTTGGTAGGCGAGTATGGCGTTCAATTCGCGCTCAACCTGGGATGCCGCAATACCTTTACGTTGCGCAAGGCTGGCTACCTGATCAGGATAAATTTTGCCCACATTGAAATAACGCGACTCTGGATGGCTAAAATACCAGCCGCTGATTGATGCAGCAGGGTGCATTGCGTGGTTTTCAGTTAACTTAATACCGGTATTTTTTTCAGCATTTAACAACTCAAAAAGTGCTGTTTTCTCAGTATGATCAGGACAGGCAGGGTACCCTGGTGCCGGGCGAATACCCTGATATTTTTCCTTAATGAGTTCTTCATTATTCAATGTTTCGTCGACAGCATATGCCCATAGTTCGGTGCGAACTTTATGGTGCATGTGTTCGGCAAACGATTCTGCCAACCGGTCAGCGAGGGCTTTGACCATGATCGCATTGTAATCATCGCCCCTGGCTTCATATTCTGCAGCGAGTTCATCCGCCCGGATACCAGTGGTTACCGCAAAGCCGCCAATATAATCAATTTTATTAAGCTCTTTGGGCATTATAAAATCGGCCAATGACAGCAGCGCGTCTGATTCGCTCGATTTTCTGAGTTGTTGGCGAAGGTGATGTAGCGTAGCAATAACTTTGCTGCGTGAATCGTCAGAGTAAACTTCAATGTCATCATGGTTAACGCAGTTAGCCGGCCATAGGCCTATGACACCATTGGCTTGCAGGCGTTTATTTTCTACAAGATCCCTGAGCATAACCTGCGCATCGTCAAAGAGATTTCGTGCCGCCTCTCCGATCACTTCATCATCCAGGATTTTTGGATATTTGCCGATCAGATTCCAGGTAATAAAAAAGGGCGTCCAGTCAATGGTGGCGACCAGTTCGGCCATCGGGTAGTCGTAAAAGACCTGAACACCCAACTGCCGAGGCTGATGCGGCGTATAATTCGACCAGTCAATTGCCAGGCCCTGATCCATAGCCTGTTCATAGGACACGACTTTATCGCGAGGTTGGCGCTTCGCTCGGCGCTCACGCACTTTTTCATATTCAGCGCTGATGTCAGCGTAGTAATCCTTGCGTGAGTCCTGGTTAATCAGCTTACTGGCCACGCCCACAGCGCGCGAAGCGTCAGCCACGTAAATTGCCTGTGCGCGATGATATTGAGGATCAATTTTTACAGCGGTATGTGCTTTCGAAGTAGTCGCACCACCAATCAGCAAAGGTAAATTAAAACCCTGACGCTCCATCTCCCCGGCAACATGAACCATTTCGTCCAGCGACGGTGTAATAAGGCCGGACAGACCAATAATATCGACATTTTCCTGCCTGGCCGTTTCCAGTATCCGCTCGCTGGGCACCATGACGCCGAGGTCGATGACCTCAAAGTTATTACACTGCAGCACCACACCGACGATATTTTTACCAATGTCGTGTACATCGCCTTTAACAGTCGCCATCAGGATTTTACCGTTACTGCTGCGGGCACCATCCTGCTTTTCTGCTTCGACATAAGGTTGCAGGTAGGCTACTGCCTGCTTCATAACACGGGCTGACTTGACCACCTGAGGCAAGAACATCTTGCCCTCGCCAAACAGGTCGCCAACGACATTCATGCCATCCATCAGCGGCCCTTCGATAACATGCAGTGGACGCTCTGCTTCCTGTCGTGCTGCTTCACTATCCTCTTCTATGTAAGTGGTTATACCCTTTACCAGCGCGTGTTCAAGGCGCTTCGCAACCGGCCATTGTCGCCATTGTAGATCTTCCTTTTTGGTTTGCGTTCCGCCATCTCCACGATATTGTTCGGCAATTTCGAGCAAATTTTCGGTAGCCTCTGAAGATTTATTGAGGATAACTGCCTCGACCGCTTCACGCAGTGAATCCGGCAGATTATCGTAAACAGCAAGCTGACCAGCATTAACGATACCCATGCTAAGCCCTGAGCGAATAGCATGGTATAAAAACACCGAATGAATGGCCTCCCGTACCGCATTGTTACCGCGAAACGAAAATGACACGTTACTGATACCACCGGAAATCAGTGCGCCCGGCAATTGCGCGTTAATCCAGGCGGTCGCCTCTATGAAGTCCACGGCATAATTATTGTGTTCTTCGATGCCGGTCGCGACGGCAAAAACATTGGGATCAAAAATAATATCTTCGGTTGCAAAACCCACCTTATTGACCAGCAACTGGTAACTGCGTTGACAGATGTCGATGCGACGCTGCAAATTATCTGCCTGTCCGTCGGTATCAAAGGCCATTACCACAACGGCAGCACCATAGCGAAGACAAAGCCTGGCCTGCGCCAAAAAAACTTCCTCTCCTTCTTTCAGGCTGATGGAATTGACGATGGGTTTACCCTGGATACACTGCAGACCCTTTTCTATAACGCTCCACCTGGAGGAATCGACCATCAATGGGATTCTGGAAATATCGGGTTCCGACGCCACCAGTTTAAGGAAGGTAGTCATTGCCACCTCGCCGTCCAGCATACCTTCGTCAACATTAACGTCGATAATCTGCGCGCCGCTTTCGACCTGATCCCGCGCAACGCTCAATGCCGTGTCGTAATCGTCCTCAAGTATTAGTCGTTTAAAACGTGCCGAGCCGGTGACATTACACCGCTCGCCTATATTCACGAATAGCGAGTCGCTGGTGATATTAAAAGGTTCTAGCCCCGCAAGCCGGCACGCCGGAGCGATATCCGGTAATGAGCGTGGTTTAAATTTGCCGACAGCCGCGCAAATAGCTTCGATATGCTCCGGCGTTGTGCCACAACAACCACCAACAATATTGACCAGCTGGTCCCGGGCAAACTCAGCGATGATTTCAGCTGTTTCATGTGGCTGTTCATCATATTCGCCAAATTCATTGGGGAGTCCCGCATTGGGATGGGCACTTACCGGTAGCGGACAAACTTTCGCCAATTCTTCGATATGGGGGCGCAATTGGCGAGCACCCAGTGCACAGTTAAAGCCGATAGAAAAAGGGCGGGCATGAGCCAGGCTGTTCCAGAATGCCTCGGGTGTTTGTCCCGACAGGGTGCGGCCACTGGCGTCGGTAATCGTTCCAGAAATCATTATCGGCAGCTCTAAACCGAGTTCCGTAAAGACATCCTGCACAGCAAAGACAGCAGCTTTGGCATTGAGCGTATCGAATATAGTTTCGATCAAAATGATATCTGCTCCACCCTCGATCAAAGCGCGGGTGGCCAGGCGGTAGTTGTCGGCGAGCTCGCCGAAACTGGTGTTGCGCGCCCCCGGATCGTTTACATCTGATGAGATTGACGCCGTTCGGCTGGTCGGCCCAACAACACCTGCTACCCAACGTAATTTATCAGGAGTAGCTCGACTGATTTCATCAGCAGCTTCTCGCGCAACCTGCGCACCAGCAAAATTGAGTTCGTAAACCAGATCCTCGGTAGAGAAATCAGCCTGGGAAATAACCGTCGCATTGAAAGTATTAGTTTCGATGATATCGGCCCCGGCCTTCAAATAAGCAAGGTGGATATCGCGAATAATATCTGTCTGGGTCAACGTCAATATATCGTTATTGCCCGCCTGATCCTGCTCAATGTTCGCCAGCCGATCACCGCGATAATCGGCTTCGCTGAGTTTATATTGTTGAATAACAGTGCCCATGGCACCGTCCAGGAATAAAATCCTGTCCGAGGTGGCCCGATGTAGAGCGGAGATTCTTTGCTGGCGATTATTCAACGTTATGTATCCGAAGCCTGGCGCAAATTTAAAAGGGCGCGTAGTTTAACAAATGGTACCGCCTGTGGCTTGCAGGAATTGTTTGAAGTCAGCAGCTTCTAAAGCCGCGGCATCTGTCACCTCTGAAGCTGTAAACGTGGTGCTAACAGGTCCAGGTTTATCAACTGTTCAGATAAGCCCCTGGCCAGGGGCTGCTTGCCCGTCTTCTATAGCAATCCGAATCGGTTTTTCTGAATCGAAATGCACATCATGCTGTGGAAATGAGATAACGATCCCTGCCTCTTCGAAGCGTGCATAAATCATTCGATGAAGAGCGGTGAGGACAGGCCAGCGATCATCGAAAGAACGGACAAAACAACGTGCAGAAAGTTGCAGCGCATTGTCACCGAATTCGTTGAAAATGATCATTGGTGGTGGTTCGTCGAGTACATCGGCGTGGTCAACAACAACTTCATTTAATATCGTCAGCGCCTGTTCGACATTACTGCCGTAGGCAATGCCCACATTAACGACGATACGTGTGGTCGAATCCGACAGCGTCCAGTTAAGCAAGCGCCCAGTGATAAATTCTTTATTCGGCACTAGCAGTTCCTTTCCATCCCAGTCCCTTATGGTTGTTGCCCTGATTCGTATTCGCGTCACGACCCCTTCGCTTTCGCCAACCGTAACAACATCGCCAACCCGGATCGGACGCTCAAACAGGATAATCAGGCCGCTAAAAAAATTGGCGACGATTTCCTGCAAACCAAAGCCGATGCCAACACCTAACGCGGCCACCAACCACTGTAACTGCGACCAGTTCAGACCGAGCGTAGAGGCTACTGCAATCGTCCCGCTGCTGATTATCAGGTAACTCAATAAAGTACTGGCAGTGTAATAAGTGCCTGTAGTTATGCCTGCCCGACTGCGCATCACTAGTTCCACTAGCGCGGGTAAAGTACGAGCTCCATAGAATGTCACAAGTCCCAGAAATAATACGATAACCAGGGTTTCCAATGTGATCGGTGAAATCACTGGTTCTCCATCAACGAGACTTGACGTTGTCCACAGTGTCACTTTTTCCAGTACATCTAACATAGGTAACAGGGGTGACCAAATGTACACCAGAGTCACAATGCCTGCCGCAGCTATGCCCACTTTCACCAACTGTGATGTAGTGGCGCTGAGCTCGCCAAGATCAAGCTGATCATCATCGAGCCCGCTATCACTGCCCTCCGATTCTTTCCGCGACGCTAGCAGTTCTTTCAGGTGCAAGCGGCGACGTGCGATATTGAGCCAGCGCATGAGTAATGCATAAAGGAGGTCGAAAATAATTATTACCCATAACGTATCGACACCACTTTGAACGACAAGACCAACAGAATAGATGTGCCCATCGGCAATCGCCAGAAATAGCATACCCATGGCAAACAGCGCTATCCATCGTACGCGTCGCGGCTCTACTATCATCACACTCTGCTGGTCTGGCTTTACTGGCCGCCGTAACTCCCGGATCTCGCGAACACTCACAAATGCGAATATCAGCAACAACATTAACCTGCCTAAGGTTGCGTCTATAGCCTCTATCTGCAGCACTATCAACGTTAGCCCCACCGTCGGCAAACACCAACGGATGAGCCAGCCCATTTGATTTTCCATGCGGTCGCATGCTGCTTCGGTCCACTGGAAATGAACCCGGGCAACACCTGATTTTTCGCAGACAACCCGGATAAATACAAGTGCAAAGCTAACAGCAACCAGGCTTTCGAATGTGTTGGATAAAGCGCCAGCAAAGGGTGTCGCTGCTCTGGAAAACAGTGCGCTAAATGCCATCAGTAATAAAGGCAGTGGTAAGGCCCTGAGTGCGCTGAGCATCAACGCGCCTACGGTGTAGTGTATCGAGTCATCACGTAGCCGTGTGATCTTCTTGTTGAGAGCTGTTCGGGTGCTTTTTATGCGTCGAGTTAAAAGTAAAAGGCCTAGCGCACATAGAAACCATATAACACAGACCACCGGTCTCGCCGCACCTGCCCGCAGATCTTTGAGTGTTTGCGTTAACTGTGCTATCTCGTCCGGCAACCCGCGAAAACTAAGATCTAATACAGAAGGGCGACTAGGCACCCAAAGAATCAGGCCACCGAGAAATGTTCTGTATTCGTCGATAAGCTGTGTCAGGCGTCGATAACCGGTGTCGAGCCCTCGAGATGCCTCTATGAATGCAGATTCCATTGTAATTGTTTTTGATAGTCGATCGCGGATCGAACGAGTCAGGTCAACCAGTATATCTCGGACATCTTCCGTAACCAGGCTGGGATCAATATCAGCCTGATCGATCTGGCGTGCTACAAACATGGGGGCATTCACCAATGCCAATCGGTCTTTCTCGTGCCCAATGCGATTAATCACTGTATCGCTGGTTGTGCGTGAAAGCTCGCCAGTCATATCCGCCATTTCAAATGTGGGAATCTCATGCCAATATACCAGTAGAATGTTGCCCAGGATCTGACTATCACTTGCGAAATCAACGATTCGGCGCGCGGTGGTAAAACGCTCATTAAGCAATCGACTACGGCGATTTACTTCATCGCGTTGGGCCAGAGTAGTTTTAAGTTGATCAGCCAATTCCACGGTCTGTTCTTTTAAGTGGATACCGCTTGCTACTAACTTTTGCGCAATTGGAAAGGCAGGATCATCCGAATCGATGGCTATATCGTCTAGATTCACCCCAGACAGCTCACTCCTGGCTAGTACTTCTTCTAGTACCCGAATCGTTTGCGACCTTCGATCAACACGCTGTGTTAACTCTTCCCGCTCCACGCGATAATTACTGTAGCGTACAGACTGGCTACTTAATCTGGCTTCCAGTTCACGCCGTTCGGCACTAAGTGCATGAAGCTCACTCGCAGTTTCCCACTGCTGGGCTTCGAGCGGAGTGGGAGGGGCCATGGGGTCGATTATTCCCATTGAGTCCGGCAATTCACTCACACGCAGGTTAATCGCTGTCAGGCGGTCACGTATTTGCCGGGCATTTGTTTCTCGAGCGGCTAGCTGTTTCTCGATATTTTCCCGCGCACTGGTAGCTTCAGCAAGTGCGCTTTTTTTGATAACTAGTAGTGCTTTGAGTTCCTGATAGGACAGCTCTTTATAATCGTCGTCGCTGGGAAGTACCTGTTGTTCCGCAGTTTCCATGCGTGCTACGGTCTCAGCTTCGCGTATTGGCCCGTTAGTTAAAGCCGTGACATAACTTATTTCATTGTTTTTATGAGTAGCTGCTTTACTCAGCCAGGCCCCTGCCTTTCGGTAGCCGCTCAGCGCTTCATCGTCGTCGCTGACGCCGTCTGACTGTAATGTGCTGATCTTCTTTTCTATTAGTTGCTGACTGAGTTCCGTCACTTGCTCGGCAGCAATACTCGAAGTCACGGATAGTCCTGCCGTCAAAAATAGAACTAAGGTCTTTTTCCCTATGCGCATATTTTTATAGTTTGATGTCTGTGTAGAACATTACTGGAGAGGACATACTTTACTGTTAGCGAGCCTCTGATCATAAATCTTCCGAGCCACGACCAGAAATAACTGTCGCCAATACCGGTGTGCGTGAATGACATATTACATTATCTGTGTGTCCATCGCGTACTACAAACCTGCTCTGCTCATATCTCTGACGCGACCAATGCTTTGCTATTGTGCGCCGCATTTTTCGCTGATAGAATACATGACTAAATTACTCGGGTATAGGTTTTGCTGATGATCTAAACTCGGGCACTTAAATCTGGGTACCTGACCTGGGGTACCTAAGTCAAGGTACCTAAACCGTAGTACCGAAATTATGAGGTATGGCAATTATGGCTGACGTCGAAATTACTGAATCAGCGCAGAAGTATCTTGCTGAATTACTGGTAAAGCAGGAATGCGAAGGTATGGGCATACGCCTGTTTATTGCTGACCCAGGCACGCCTAAGGCCGAGACCTGTATCGCTTATAACAAGCCTGGTGAAGAACAGGATGATGATATTGCATTACCGCTGAACGGGTTCACAGCCTATATTGAAAAACGTAGCTTGAAATTTCTGGAAGATGCCAAGGTGGATTTTTCTGCCGATAAACTCGGCGGTCAATTGAGCATTCGAGCCCCTAATTCCCGCCTTCCACAGGTGGCCGATGACAGTCCAGTGGAAGACAAAATAAACTACGTGCTTTACGATGAAGTTAATCCCGGACTTGCCGCCCATGGCGGCAATGTCACCCTCGAAGAAATGGACGGCGATATCGCCGTGTTGCAGTTTGGTGGTGGTTGTCAGGGTTGCGGCATGGCTGACGTCACACTTAAGGATGGCGTCGAAAAAACCCTGCTGGAGCGAATTCCAGAACTCAAAGGCGTACGGGATATAACTGACCACTCCGATAATTCCCAGGCTTTTTATAAGTGAACTGGTTGCACATGAATAGCTGACCAGAAAGCTCAGTTGTTAATGGTTTATCCCTGGTTATTAAAAAATGGTATATTAGGAGGCATAATTATTAAGAGAGCTATTCAAATATGGCCCGCCTTCCCGAGTATGATCGCACCGAAGTTCTGGAGGCTGCTCTACATCTGTTCTGGAGAGATGGCTATGAATCGACCACCATCGAAAAGCTATTGGAGGCCATGCAGTTAAATCGCGGCAGTCTATACGCAGCTTTTGGTGATAAGGAAGGGTTATTTCGAAACGTCATGGATGGCTATGGCCGCTATCAGTCGGTAATTATGCGATCGAACTTAACCGGCAAAGACGAGCCGATTGAGGCGATTCGATGTTTTCTGGAGGATTTTGCTTTACATGAAGGTGCTGAGATTCGCGAGCGGGGTTGCCTGGCTTTTAACACCATCGCTGAGTTAAGCCATACACGGCCGCAGTTAGCCGAGAAAGCTTCGAAGCAAGTGGGCTTGCTACGTAGACTGTTTATTAAGAGATTGGAACAGGCGAGCAAACTGGGGCTTATCAGAGTGGATAAGACGGCAGGCGAGCTAGCTGATTATCTTGTGACACTGGCGAGCGGACTCAGAATGCACTGCAAAATAAAAACTGAACCCGCCATTATGCGTGAGATTATTAATCTTGGTCTGGGAGTGCTGGCAGTACCTGCCGACAAACAACCTGTCGACAAACAGGCCTATATCCAATAACCCATGTTCAATAAAAGGCAAAAACACGAAGTATATAGATCGCTTAGATGATGGCATGAGTCTCAATCACTCCCACAGGCGGCCGATGTTCTATTTCAGGTCTTTGTAAACCGTACCCAGGGGCTTCAGCTCCAGGTTTCATTGCGACCAGTCTATGATCGATCGCTTTGGAGAAGAGCGGCAGGAACCACCGTCCCCTGACAGATGCCTTTTTTTGTATAAATTCGCTTGTAGACAAACAGTTTATGGTCTTTTGATGGCTTGATGATTGTCGTTACGCAGCGTGCATCCCGCTTTTTGTTCCATCTTGTTCCGTCGATAATGCTCGTTCGTATCCCATAAATTTTTCATGGCGGTGTCAGGCCAGTGTGTGCACAATTGAGCAACTAATAATTAAGGGTGAATAATCATGAACAGGTTTATAGCAATACATGGCGAGCAGGCAGTGACCCCACAATTAGCCAAAGGCTGGCAGTTAACTCAAGTAACGCCACCCAGCGCACTTTTTGGTGCTAATGGCATGCAATTTGGCACCGATGGCCGACTCTATGTGGCGCAGGCTATGGGTAGCCAGGTGACTGCCATCGATACGACAACGGGTGAGCATGAAGTGATTGCTCCCAACGGCGGCCCGATTACCGGTCCCGATGACGTCGCTTTTGACTCCCAGGGCAATATGTATTCCACCGAGGTAATGAGTGAGCAGGTGAGTATGCGTAAGCCCAATGGCGAAGTCACCATTGTCTCCGATGGTTTACCGTCAGCTAACGGCGTGACAGTATTCAATGACCGGCTGTTTATCGATGAGCATCGTCCCGGTGGTCGATTATTTGAGCTTTATCCTCACGATGACCGGCCACCTCGACAGATCGCCGACAACCTGTCCGGCCCTAATGCCCTGGCGGGTGGGCCCGATGGTAAGTTGTATTTCCCGCTGGTGCCGGAAGGGGAAATCTGGCGTGCCGACCTCGAAACTGGTGAGCTGGAAAAAGTAACTGAGGGTTTGTTTCACCCGACGGCCGCCAAGTTTACGCCGGGTGGGGAGCTGGTTTCACCCCAGGCGGGTAATGGCGAAGTAGTAAAAATAGATACAGACACTGGCGCGAAGACTGTGATTGCAAAAGTAAGACCCGGTATTGATAACCTGGCTTTTGATGCGGATGGCAATTTGTTTCTCAGCCACTTTGTCGAT
>Ga0164315_10000170_pt1 | contig 40052 bp, 65 predicted proteins | sample GuaBasSedimGuay6_FD_113737 | JGI IMG/M metagenome (GOLD analysis project Ga0164315, IMG submission 113737) | Subseafloor sediment microbial communities from Guaymas Basin, Gulf of California, Mexico - Guay6, Core 4569-2, 0-3 cm | ecosystem: Environmental > Aquatic > Marine > Hydrothermal vents... | reverse complement strand
GAGGAGAAATAAAAACATGGATAATATATTATGTAATAAATGTATAGTTAAATCATGCTGTACTGAATATTGTAATGACTTAAAAGAATATCTAAATAAAAAGACTGAAGTATTAGGAAAGTTATATATAGAAGACATATATAAAATATTAAATAAAGAGAGAAAATGTTTAGTATGTAATAGCGATATATTTGAGACTAGAATATTTAATATATACAGAGGAAACAACTCTGAAATGAGATGTAGTAATTGTAGTACAACTTATACATTTGAACTCAATGATATGGATTTAAAATTAATATTCATTACAACATGTCTATTTAAAAGTATGGTAAGGAATTTTATCAAAGGAAATCTTACTCAAATTAAAGATATCGTAAAAAGGAAATTAATAAAATGGTATGCAGATAAGGAGATGATATGAATAATAAACTATGTAATAAATGTATAGTAAAATCTTGTTGTGATAAAATTTGTTATCCTTTAATAACTATGTTAAAAGAAAGAATTGATAAGGTAATAAATAGAATGACCCTTAAAGATAAAGATATATTATTACATAAAAATAGTGAGTGTATAGTATGTGGTAATGATATATTCGAAACTGATAAACATATAAATGTAATATTATCTAATAATAAAATGACTTGTTCTTTATGTGGTACTGAATATACATTTAATAATGATAATCCAAACTTAGAATTAACTCATGTTGGAGTTTCTATCTTTTATTATTGCAGAAGAATGGCATACACATCAGCCTTATCTAATAATCTAATTAAAAGTAAAGAGTTAATAAAAGAAAAAACAAAAAAATCAAGAGATACTATAAGTAGTATACCTGAACTTAAAATATTTAAAAGAAAAAGGTTTGGATTATGAATAATAGATTATGTAATAAATGTTTAGTTGAATCATGTTGTAGTGATAGATGTGAAGACTTTAAAATATATATTAAAAGTAAAACATTATTATTAAACATGATTGAGAAAAAAGAATTATGTGATAACTTACTTAAATTAAAACAATGTCCATTATGTAAAAATAATAAAGATTTTAGTTATAGTAATGTTTATAATAATAACTATAAGAGACATATAGCTATAACATGTAATTATTGTGGAGGTATATATCATTACAATAGTTTTATAAGAGATAATGAATTAAAGGTAGAATCAACTGACTTCTTTTATAAACCAACATTCAAAAGGATGAGAGAGATAAAAATTAATCTTAAAGTTATAATGAAAGACTTAGATAACTTAAGAAAGGAATGTCTTGATAATGGTCCTTATCCTGAACCATTAACTCCAAGAGAAGAATGGAAACTAATGGAACAAGGAGCTACTGTAGGAGAAACATTAGAGAATGATAATATAATAAGGAATGAATGATATGAATAATAAAATATGTAATAACTGTGTAGTTGAATCATGTTGTAATGAAAGATGTGAAGACTTTAAAATATACATTAAAAATAAAACAATGCTATTAAATAGGACAGAAAAAAGAGAATTATGTGATAGCTTATTTAAATTAAAACATTGCTCATTATGTAAAAACTCTAAAGAATTTATTTATGATAAACTTAAACACCATATAGCTATAACATGTAATTATTGTGGAGGTATATATCATTACAATAGTTTTATAAGAGATAAAAAATTCCATGTAAGTCCAGCTGAGTTCTTTCCTAAATCACAATTACTACATTCAATTTTAGGTATAAAGACTAATCTTAACTATATAATAAAAGAGTTAGATAAAGTAAGACTAATAGAAGAAAGAATTACCCCAACTGATATAATGAAAAGTCATATGTTGGTAAGGAATGAATAATGAATAATAATAAAATATGTAGTCAATGTTTAATTAAACCATGTTGTCAAGATATATGTAATGAATTAAAACACATATTAAAAAAGAGAATAACTAATAAAATTAAACCTATGTCAAATAAAAACATAGACATTGAATTAGATAAAAATAATAAATGTGTAGTATGTGGTAATGATAAATGTGTAACATTAGGAGCTTGTATAATATGCATTAGATGTGGTACTGATTATAGATATGAATTAGCTTATGATGGAGATACTCAAATTATAATATTAGATAAAGTAACATTTAGTAATGAAATACCAGAAATGAATAATCTTAAGAATTCTTTATTTAATTTCAATATTGTTAAAGAAAATAGGTTTATAATGTTTCAAAAGTATTTTAACCTACCTTAATGGGGCATTCAAACAATGATCAAATATAAAAAGATATGTAATAAAGCTAATCCCAATTGTATAGTATTATCATGTTGTAATAAAATGTGTGATAAAGTAAATAATTTCAAATTATGTTATAGAGATATTTATAATAGTATTAAGATAGATAATGTATGTCCAGCTTGTGATAGTAAGGAATGTTATTATAAGCTGGATGAAAATGTGTTAACTATGTATTGTAGAGTATGTACTACTAGAATAACATTTGATATTCTTCATGATAAATATTATATGTTTGATTTGGGTTTAGATTTAGATTATGTGTATCATGATGGGATTCTAAAAACTGATAAAATAGAAACATTCAAACATGTAAGTAAGTATCTAAAGAATCTATAATATTTATACGAGGTTAACTCAGTTTGTTTCTTAAACCTCATATTTATGGAATTTCTTATGGTCGGTGTTTTTAATAGTCAGGTATAAGTTTTTCTTATAGTTTAATTTGTATAGTCTATGAGTATGTTTGTATTGATTTTATGTGTTAGGTATAAGAAATTCTTATAGTAGATGGGTGTTTTGGTTGTTTTAGATAGTTTAGGGATAGTTTTTTGGATACTAAGATGGATTCCTGTTAGTTAATTGATGGTGGAGTTGTGTTCTTTTGGTCTTTTTTGTTCTTAGAAGTATTCTGAAGTGGAGATTGGGAAGTTAGTTTGAAACTGAGCGAGAATTTGAGATTTTCTGCGGTCTAGTCCACACGTTAAATAAAATTTTGCTGTACACATAATCTCAAAACACAATATTTCATGCTACCCCTATACAAAACCACATAGAATATATCAGGCTAAGCGTCTTGGATATTATCTATATGTAAAGCATCACAACAATACGGTTTTACCCCTATACAATATAGATCAAACTGCTATATATATTAAAGTTTAATAGATAGATAGATTTGTATAAATTTTAATTAGAATAGGAGATTAAATATGGATAATAAGAAAGAAGAAGATTATGGACAAGAACTTAATGACATTCTAAAGGATATATGTCCTGCTTTCTTTGAGAGACATAGACTAGAGGATGTTGAGATTCTTAAAACCGCTAAGAAAATTCTTGATGAAAGAATTAAAAGGAGAAGTCATGCATAGAGAAAATAAATTAAGGAAAGAGGATATAGCTATATGGAGTCATGATATTAAAGACACACCAAAGATTGATAATAAGATATTCTTTTTTAGATTTTGTGCATTCTTGGTTTGTGTTTTTGCTACAGTTGTATTTGGAATAAAACTTATAGGAGGGTAATATGAAAGCTCCAAAGTTGGAACCTAAGGATATGAAGGATCTCATGGGTATAATTAAAGAGATGGATCCAGACTATTTTAAAATGAATCATGTGTCCAATATAAGTTTGGTGGATGCTAAGAATGAACTTATAAGGAGAACTTATGCTAATGATAAAATCAGGTGAAGAAGGATTGAATTGGTCAGACTATCTGTGTCTATACCTTATAGCATGTGGTGTTGGTATGAATGCAATATTTGTAATATTATTTATAACGCGTTATACATAGGAGATATTATTATGAAAAGAAAATTCCAGAGAGCTCAAGTCATGAAGCAGAATGATTTGGCGAGAAGAAACCTTGTAAGAGAAAGGGTTGCTAATGAAAAAGCTCATATCATTCTTATGAATAAGGATAAAACCAAAGGTATTAAGTTGTGGGTTGTGTAGGATTAAAAAAGAGATATAGCTTATATAGTATATCTCTTTTTTTGTATTCTTTTATATAGGGGTCGTATATAGGGGGTCTATATACGCGTATATACGAGGTCTATATAGAGTCGTATATAGGGATATATGTTTAAGGGTTATTAGCCTTATTAACTAAATTCTCAATATCCTTTATGAGTTTATCATAATCCACTACACCTTGTTTAGCTTTACCTCTTGACAATATATAAGAGGCTACTGAGATTATAGTTACACATGACCCTGCTATGTTATTGATATATGCTAACATTGTGTTAGACTCAAAGTTTGTTATTATTCCAAGTAATATCAATACACCAAAGAACGCTGAGCATATCATTGTCCAAAATTCTGTGGTTTTCCATCCTGGTTTAATGTAATGTTCTTCTGTATTACTCATGATATATCTCCTTGGTTTTTTTTGTTTACTTTTTATATTACTAAGATAATTCTATGTTCCCCTATGCACAATCGTATTGTTTCTAGGTTATAAGTTGTTAAATGTTGTTTCTTGGTTAATTGCTTAATTGCTTATTATTGTCTTTATAGGCACTGCGCGCAGATCTTCTGAAAAAGTTCGGTCTGCAGGGAGTCTTGATTATTTGTTATCTTACTTGAAAGATTATGGATGGGATACAACCAATTTACAATAATATACAGGCGTAATCGAGCGACAGCAACCCCTGTTCATATATATTTCTCAAAATCTCAGTATAGGGAAAAACGCTTTCCCAGTAATTACTTTCCATATATCCTATATGTACATAAGACATAATAACCCGACTAAAAAAAATAAAAATCCCAAAAACTCATATACAACTTTTCTTACCACCCAACCCATTTGTAATAAAACCCTTCTAAGTATCATACACATATCTCCAGATACAATCTAAAACAAATTTCTAAAACAAAATTACCATATCCATTTATAATAACTAACCATTAATCCAATTACAAACAAACCTTCTAATAAGTCAGGCCACCTACACTTACGGAATAAAATACTTATAAACCATGATATTAATAATCCAAAGAAAAATGTTAACCACGGTAATCCTGTTATCCAATTTATAAAGTCAGATATAAACATATTAATAACTCCCTTAAAATATCAAACGCATAATCTCATATACAATCCAAAACAGTATTCTATAGATTCAATTTTATTGTCTCATAACTAACATCTCTGGTTTAAATCCAAAACTCTTATATAGACCAATTGCTTCTTTATTATTATATAGAGATGTTACCCATTTAATTTTAGTTTTATATTTGTCAAACCATTTGTTTAAATTAGACCATAGATTTTTAGCAATACCTTTTCCTCTATAATTCTTAGATACAACTAATTGGGCAATACCACCATGTTTGACTTTTTGAATATTATTATCATTTATAGTTCCCATTATGTATCCTATTGGTTTATCTTTATCATAGGCTACAAATATTACACCATGTTTACTTTTAGATAATTGATTTATTTTAATTTCAAAGGGTTTATTCTCATATTTAAATGAAGTCTTATTAGCTGTGTCTTTTACAAACTCTTTCCATAGTGGATTTAATATTTTATATTCTTTAATAGATAGTTCTTTAATAACAATAGATTCTTTACTTTCTTTTATTATATCATTAGTATATAAGTTATTAAGATACTCGTTAATGTTTATCATTTAGTTTATCTCTTTTTTTTATGTTATTAAATAACTAAGAAGACCATCATTATAAACAACTGTATATATAAAGTTACCGTCACCCCAAACACCATAATAGTCATCACCTTGATCGTCAGTATCTATATAAGTTAATATTCCACTTCCATCTACAGAATATGTGTGTATGCCACCAGTACCACCAGAACAATAAATAAAATTTCCATCTCCCCAGACATCATTATAACTACCGTCTTGATGGTGAGAATCAATATAAGTTAAGTTACCACTTCCGTCTGTAGAGTATGTTCTAATGCCATCATTCCCACATGCTACATATATAAAGTTTTCATCGCCCCATACTTTAATGTAATATGCTCCTTGATCATCAGTATCAACAGGAGTTAAGTTACCACTTCCATCAACTGAATAGCTTTTAATACCATCACTATGACAAGCACAATAAATAAAATCTCCATCACCCCAAACACCAACATGAGATAATGGCTCACTATCAATATGAGTTAAGTTACCACTTCCATCTACTGAATAGCTTTTAATTCCATAACTACTGCATACTACATAAATGAAGTTTCCATCGCCCCAAACATCAGTATAAGTACCACCGTTATCTTCTGTATCTAAATGAGTTAGGTTTCCACTTTCATCAACTGAATAGCTACTTATACCATCATTATAAGAAACTGTATATATAAAGTTACTATCTGCCCAAACTCCACGATAGTCACCAGTTTGATGATCAGAATCAATATAAGTTAAATTACCATTACTATCTACTGAATGACTTCTAATACCTCCCCAGTCATTTGTTGTATAAATGAAGTTTCCATCTCCCGAAACACCATCATAAGTACCACCTTGATCATCAGTATCTATATAATTTAATATTCCTTCTAGTGTTGGTTTCATTACTGAAAATGTAATACTTGGCATATTTATATTCCTCTTTTAGTTGAGTTATTCTCAGCATCTCTTCTCATCTCAGCATCTCTTACTATTTTATCTATCTCTTTTTTTCTCTTCTCAGCTTTCTCTGCTTTAAGTTTATCTAAATATTTAATTAACTCAGCATGTTTTTTATTAGGTTCTTTATTGGATTTAGATTGTACTGCTTTTTTAACCTTATTCCATTTACTATTGATACCGCTAAGAACAGAACTTCTAGCCATTTCATTTTTATCTAATACATTATGAGTTGCTCTTCTCATTCTATTCCATATCTTACCTTCTATGATATAGTTTAGATTTTTTATTATGTTTAGTTTGTCCATTGTTAATTACCTTTTTTAGGTTCTCCTATTGGACCTTCTCCTTGACCATGCTGTAAACCTTTACCTTGTTTCTTTTTATCAGTCTTAACACAAGCTTTAGCAATAGGACAATAGTGATATCCTTTTTTACATTTTTCACTTTCATATAAGTTAGTTAATTTTTCTGATATAATATTTCTGTCCATGATAATTATCTCCTTTTATTGTATTTATAATATGTTCCAATATTAATCTAAGTTGCCATATATATAAATATGTATAAAGAGAAAAGAAGTTTGTATTTTAAATATTAATTAATTTGGAGGGTGTTATGGTTTTAAAAGAGATAAAAGAAAAGTATCATGATGTGTGGTTAACATTTTTGGGAATTAGTGTGTTAAATTTTATTAAGAAAAGATTGGCATCTATAGTAGATAATACAATAGTTGTCTCTGAGTTTGAAGTTGTTAGTTCTAATTTGAGTGCTATTATTGATGAGCTACATAATTGGGAAACTGAAGAGGTTATGGACTTAAAGCAAATGAATCATTTTTTGGAATTGTATAATGCATATCCTGTAGATGATCATAAATTGTTAAAAGAATTTTATAATTATATAACAGAAGATCCGGATTTGTATGACTGGGATATTCTTAGAACGTTAGAAACTGAATTTCCAGATTTATTAGTTTCTAGGAATAATAAAGATATGGCGAAATTCCTTGTTAAGATGTTAGATGTGGATGATGATTCTGCTCTTCGTTGTGTTGTTGCTTGGAATAATAGAGATAAGGATTAGTTATCGTTCTAATGAAGATATAATGATCGGACTAAATAAGGAGATAAATGACATGGAAGTAAAAGATTTAAAAATAAAAGATCTAATTATAAAACCAGATGTTTCTTGGATATTTGAAGAAATAAAAGAAAATATTAATGACAATGGGTTTACTCCAATTTGCCCAATATGGACTAGTTCACTGATAGAAAAACCTACTGTAGATGGGTTACCTATTGATAAAACAGTGCTTGGAGGTTGTCCAGTATGTCATCATTTTTTCCCAAATTTTGAGGATAATAATTCTTCAAATAAATGTCCATGCTTTGTGTATAAAAAGGATGAGCTTATATTATTTATTGAAGCTGTTATTGAACAATCACGTGAGGTATCGGACTAAATAAGGAGATAAATGACATGGAAGTAAAAGATTTAAAAATAAAAGATCTAATTATAAACCCTGAATTTTATAATGAGTTTGAAAGAATGTTAGAGGAAATTAAATTTGAGGGAGAAACTGGACATTGTCCAGATTGGCAAAAATCATTAATAGAACTTCCTACATTTAATAGTATACCTATTGATAGGAAAACAAAATGTGAAGTTTGTTTTCACTTTTTTCCTGAGTGTAATAGATGGGATTGTCCATGTTTTAAACATCATGAGGAAGTTCTTATTTCTTTTCTTGAAAAGGTGCTTGAGCAATCTCGCAATATTTAAAAGGAGAATATTATGTTGACAAAGACAAATTATATTAATTGTTATATACCCAAGGAACCAACTAAAACGAATGATGTAATTCTTATATATTCATTTATTTTCTCAGGTGATTTTGTTACACTTTTTATAGATTATAAAGATAAAAATAATTTTAGAATAACCTTTGATAAAAAATCTATATTATATTTTAGAACATATATAGATAATGGTGTTAGTAAAAATTATAAAAATAAATTTTCATTAACTTTTTATAATGGTGAATCTATGGAATTAAATTTTCCAGAAAATGTGTATGTAAAAATCCCTAAAGATCCATCATACCCAGATGGTGAAGAATTTTATACTGTTGATGATCCAGATAATGTTAGATTGAAAGTTCATGAGTTATTTCTTAAATGGTATTTAACTAGAAAGGAGTAATCCAATGATGAAAAATATACTCATAACCAGAGATTTACTTAAACCCACTAATGAGGTAGTTGGGGAATTTAATAATATAATATATCATTCAATTTATTTTGATGAAACACATCTTTCTGATAATTGGAAAGAAGGTGAGTATACATGTAATATAGTTATGCATCATAAAAATTCTACTAATGTTAATTTATGGATTCATATAGATGAAAAGGATAATAATTTTACACATGATTTTAGTGATCCTGATAAACTTCCTCTTTACAAATTATCAGAATTTACAGATCAGTGGTCTGCATTAATTGAGTGTTTAAGAAAAGTTTTCCCTGCGAAACTTTTTAATGTGTATAGTAAAGCTTATGAGATTATGACGGAAGATTATATTATGCGTAAAAAATTAAAAAGGATGGATAGGGTTTGCTGCTGTGGCTGTAAAAATATCATTGAATGAAGCATTTCTTGATGGGGGTTGAAGCTCGCGCAGAGTAATAATATTAGTTATATTTAAAAAAGAGTCTATGTTATCAGACTCTTTTTTTGTTTATATTTTTAATTTTGGTATTTCAAATTGTTGTATATCTCCACCAGCTTTAATTCTTTCTTTTCTAAATTGGTCTAGATATTTTTGTAAGTATTTAAAGTTTAATATAACACCTCTTTTATATTTTTCATATCTATCTTTAGGATTACTATATTTTTCTTTCGCATATTGTTTTCTTAAGGTTCTTTGAGTTCTATCCCATACAGCTTTTAATGCTGACTTACCTAATATAATAACTGGATATTGATTTATTAAAGGTTTAGTTGAAGGAATTAAATTATATATTTGAAATAAATTTCCTTCTATTACTTCTCTTTTATTTGATAATAATGCAGGTTTAAAACATTTAACCCAAAACCTTTTAAATATTTCAGGATCTTCTGCTGAGGTTTTAACCATAATAAAATTATAATATTCTTCTCTGGTCATATTCTTTTTATTACATTCATCTATTTCATTAAAATTACATTTATATTTTTTAGATAAATAATTACCAAGAGTTGTTTTACCGCCGCCAGATAAACCTGCTATAATTAGTTTATTTGATTCACCACTAATAAATTTATCTAAATCTATTGAAATGGTTTTATCATTAAATAAATAACCTTCTCGTAGGTATTCTAAATATTCATTAATCATATTATGCATCTACCTGTCTATCTGCTATTAAATAAAAATCTATTAGATTTTCTGATAATTTTATTTTTTCTTTTATATCCATATCTGATTTTCCATCTTTATATTTTCTAACAGCTTTTTTATTTTTGATTAAAGGTAATGATTCTATACCTGTTATACCAGCGGCTGATGATGTCATTTCTTCTGAATATTTATCTAGTAATTCTGACATAGTGGTCTCCTTTATATTTATAATATGTTCTAAAACACTATTCATTATAGTATTAATTACTATATATATTATATTTTAATAAGAAGAAGAAGACTTGTAAATTTTAATGTTAAAAAAGGAGATTGAATTATGAATATTGAAATTATAATATTGGTATGTTTAACTGCATCATGTTTATCTTTACCAATATCAGAAGCCATGATTAACCTCAGTAAAAAAGAATATGCTTTATTTGCATCTCGTATATTTATTATGATATTTATAGTATTATTTGTGTATACTATTTATAATCAGAAAAATTATATTATGAATCTTGAAGCTGAATTATTGGCGCCAATTACATTTATGTAAAAAGGAGATAATTAAAATGAAAAAATATAAAGATGGCGTATACCACAAAGGTAACAAGATGCATTTCAATAGTGCATTTGATAGAACTAATATTGCAATTACTCCTGTTGGTATTGAGCTTTATTCTTATGTTACTTATCCAAGAGATTATGGATTTTATGTATCTGAGAAAATCGATGGTGTTACTGCAAGAAGTATGATTTCAAAAGTTGGGGTTGAAGTTTATAATATGAATATGCCTCAGTGGTTGAATAAAATGGCTATCGTCATGGAAGTTAAAACATTTGAAATTACACTTGTTGGGAAGCATGATGATATGTGGCTCATATATAAAAAGAAATATTAAAGGAGAATTAATAATGGCTGATCTTAAAGGTTATAATCCAGATGAGAAAGTAGAATTGATAGATAGGTTGGAAGATGAAAATGATAGTTTGGGAAGACAATTAAGATTTATCAGAAAAGCTTTTGTTATACTAAAAAAGAGAATTGATAAATTGAATAAAACTACTCCGGTTGACATGAGTGATCTTATCACTGATATTGAGAAAAAGACTGGAATGGTTTTTAGACTGTTTCCAAAAGATTAATACAAAAAAAAGACATATAACACAACACAATTGTTAAATTATATATATAGTATATGTTACTTAAATGGATTGTGTTGTGTTATAAAAAAGGAGTTAAAATGTTTTTACTAATTATTATATTTATGGTATTAATTGGTTATGGTGTTATAAATGGAATACAAGGAAATGAAATAACTCTTATGTTTATATCGTTGCTTCTAGCAGCTGCTTTGTTTAGACATATATGGAAAAGTTCAAGTATGTTATTTAAATCCGAAAAGAAATAAGGAGATTGATATGCCTGATAATACATCTCAAGATGATCTAATGTTTAATAGTTTTAAACATGGATTTAGAAATTCTAAAGATAAACAAACAGTTGAAAGTTGTTTTGATCATTATTGCAGATTTCAAAATTTTCAAAATAGTTCCCCTGTTGACTATATATTTAATGATTTCCAAAGCAATCCAACTCAAGAGCAAAGAGATATATTTCAAAGTTTTAAAGATGCAGAAATAAACATTTTTAAAGATTATTGCTCAGAGTTTAAAGAGGAAATTAAAAGAGCTGATGATGAAGAATATCATGATTGGATGGAAAGATTACTTCAATTGTATTTTGAACATCAAAACTTTATTTTTAAACGTCAATCATTTGGAGGAAGTTTAGAAGAAGAAGATAAATTTAAAAAGAGAACTAATGAATTTATTAATTTTTTCTCAACTCCAAATGAGGATGATGTTCATGAAGATATCCTAAAGGAGGATATTAAGAGAGAGTCTAAAAGACTTGAAAGAGAACAGATAAAGCAAGAAGAGCGAGAAGAACAGGATCTATCGGATAAACAAGAGATTGTTAAAAATGAATATTCTATGTTTGTTATTTTAGTTACTGGGTTTCTTGCTATAATTGGTTGTTTTATAATGAAGGGTTTTGTGGAAAAGGACATTAGTTTATCCTGGACTATGTTTTCTTTTGTTATATTTGGGATTTTTATTATGATTTTGAATGAAAATGATCATTGTTTTAATTATTTTAAGGAAAACTTTTATTTTAGAATTGTGATGAAATGTTTTATAGGTGTGTTTAGTCCTATAAATTATTGTTTAAGAACTATTTTTATGAAGAAGGCTAAAAATAAAGGATGAATAATAAAAAAGGTTTGGATTTTAGATACTCCAAACCTTTTTTTTGTATAAATTATCGTCTGGCTGCGATTCTATTTCTTGATGCATATTTTTTATGAACCTTTATACGGTAATCTTTGCACCTATCGCAATATTTTTTCATCATTTTATATAAAGGATCGCCTCTTTTTCTAGCCATAGCGGTGGATAATTGAGATTGAGATCTTTTTATTTTAGTTTTTCTAGTTACTGAATGTCTAGATTTTTGTTTTCTTGAAGCTTCATCTAGAAAATATTCTTTCCATAAACTCATATTATCACCTTATATTATTATATTTTTATTTTTTTTACTTAAGTGTATATGCCAATGATTGTCGGAACATGAAATAGTATCATCTATATATAGATTTTTATATTTATCTTTTATTATTTCTAATAATTCTTTCTTTTCTTGAGATGTTATTTTATTCCTATGTTCTTGAAGAATAATTATTGGTACAAAATGTTTAACACAATTAACACCAAAGAAATTTTCTGTTTCCCAAGCTTTTCTTTTCACTTTACACATCTTACACTTAATTCTAGCCATTAGTTTCCTTATATTTTTGATAATTTTCTTTTTAATTTCTTAATTTCATCGTCAATTTTGTTTATTTGTTTTATAATATTTTGATAACAACTAGTAACATCCTTAGACCATTTGTCACAAGTAGATTTAAAAGATAATATTTTAATTTTTGCTTTCTGCAATGATATTATTCTATATCTATAATAACATTTCTTTCTTTCTTTACCATTCAATGTAGTACAATTGCTCATTATTTTTTTGTAACCAATATATTTTTTAATTATTTTTGCAATCATTATTGCAACTATTGTAGGAGACTCAATTAATTCTTGTTTCTCTTCTTGCAAATAATTTAAATAATTATCTATCATAATATTATTCTTTATTTAATTTGTGATATTGAGCAAAAGGATCATTTTGTTCAACACCAAGCAATCTTTTTAAAGTTCTAGTAACTGCTTTATTTCCATCTCCACCTAATTCTTCTGCTTTATTAATCATTTTTTGTTGAATAACTGGATTTCTCATTCCTAATGATTCCATTAAAACAATTGGATCATCTGGATCTAAATTCATTTTTTGTTCATTTTTATCTTTCTTTAAATCATTTACTTTTTTAATTATATCATAGTCGCTTATATTTTCATTAAGTAAATTTGATTTTTGATTTTTGATTACTTTTTTAGATTCAGTTAATCTATTTACTTTTTTAATAAGATTATCTATTCCATTAAATTTACTTTTAATTTTTCTTTCAACTAATTGCTGTCTGGTTAATTTTTTAGGTGCTTTCTTTTCAACAACAACTTTTCTTTTAGCTTTAGCTGGTTTTCTTTTTATGTTTGGGTATCGTTTAGTAGGAGATTCTAATTGTTGTTCTTGTTTTCTTTTCTTAAGATCAAAACCCTGCTCTGCTAATCTTTCAAATAACATTTCTAATATAGCTTCTTTATCTAAAGATGTTTTTTGTTCATTTTCTTCTTCTATTTTTTCTTCTTTTAAAGTTGCTTGAATTCTTTTTGTTTTAGAACGAGGATCATTATCAACTTTAACTTGAGTAGTTTCCATTTTAATAGGAGTTTTTAATTCAAATTGTCCATCCCAAGGATTTAGATAAAAACCATTACCAAAAATATCTAACTTACATTCTACAACATCGCCGTCCTTCATACCTTTTGCTACAATTTCTTCCAACGGAGGAACTTCTACAGAGACTAAATCTTTTTGAATTTTAACAGGAATTCCATATTCAACATCTTCTATCATAAATTTTAGGGATCCTGTTAATTCATCATAATCAATCCCTTGAATAACAACCTCGAATTGTAGGTTTTTTATTTCATCGGTATTTAATTTTAACATTGGTTTAATCCTTTTGTTCAACAATTATTTTAAGTGCTTTAACTTTTATATTGTCATTTGTCAATGATTCTTTTTCTATGTTTTCTATATGAACATTCTTGACTTGGATATGAGGTTTAGGTAATTCTTCATCTCGTCTTACCATACCAGCACCACCGCCTCCGCCGCTTATTTGACGTCTTACAGGAGCAAGCATTCCTTTAGTTACTAAAGATAAACCAGGCATTATAATTTCTCCATTTTATATGTTGTCATTTGTAATCCGTCATAAGTTGAGATCATTCTATATGTTTCTAAAATATTATTATCAGTTCCAACAGAAACATTATCATTATATATTCTTACTCTTGATGAAGTTAAATTACTGTTATCATCATATGTGGTTTGATCGACATAAAAATTCTCTTGTACTAATCCAAGAACCTTCTGCAACATTACTCCAATACTATCAAAGTCATTTGCAAACACTTGAATAGTATTTGATTTACCCCATGGAAAATATGTTGCATGATAAACAATTAACATCCAATTACCAACTTGGTTTGGAGTAAATGATATTCTATAATGACCATACCCTAATTCTGTAAAGGCAACGGAGGTAGAATCATATACCTCGTTATCAGAAGGATCAAATAAATTACCAGTGAATTCATTTAACGGGATCCCACTAACGAGGTTATTAGAAGAATCTAACACTGAGAATTCTTCTTTAACTTCTTCTCCAAGTTTGCCAAGAATCATATTTTAATGTCCTTTACGATATGTAATTTCAAATAGAGATTTATCAATTGATAAAAAATCATCAGGTGTTATATAATTTTTATTTTTTCTTGGAATCATAGGACTATCATAAACTAGATTAATTAATTCAGTACATGAGAATCTAGTTTTATCTGAAAAATTAAATGCGTAATCATATTTAACATTTTGTGCTAATAAATCTCTTGCCATTTTTCTTGCTCTTTTAGTTATTTGTTCATCATTGCAGTGGATGATTGCTACTGAATCACAGCGACAGAATGTTAATATATCTTGTTTTTCTATACCATCTCCTAACATATGAATAACTTGATTATTTCCTTGATAAATAGCTGCATGAGTAAAATAACCAGGAATCATTAATCCAGTTAAAAAATGATCATATCTTCTTAATAAAATATCTCCAGGTTGTAATATATTTATAACATCTCTTACATCTTCACCTTTCATTTTATAGGAAGTGCTTCCAAACATAATAAAACTAGGATATTTATATATAGTAATTTTTGCAAAAAATCTAACAATCTTTTCTTTAAACCAATACATTAATGACATCATACCCTCCTTTTTATTTGTCTCTATGCATACATATAATACAAGCTACCGCCCAATCATGATCATCTCCATTAGTATTAGGTGTTATTTTTAATCTAAACCCGTGACCTATTTCGTCAGTGTCTGATGAATTTAAAGCTATAAAACCATTTCCTAATAATGGAATATTATACATAAATTTTGCAAATGAAATTTCTATACTAAACATATTATAAGATCCATTACCCAAAGGAGCTGGTGTTATATTTTCATACAGTTTTGTTGTTGGATTATAATCTGCGTTCCAAAAAGCAGTAGGTGGATTTCCTTGATCATCATAAGGCATAAATATTAACCCTGCATTTGGATCAGTCAAGTCAGCAGTTACATCAAGAGTTCCATTTCCTGCAGCTGGTATAATCATATAACCACCATACAGATTATAATTTGTATTAGTTCCAGCTTGAGATGTAGTTACTCTTGGAACTAATTCTAATGACAATTTATCCATATTACAATCTTTCCAAGTTAAATAACCTTCATGAATAAATGATTCATTATTACATACATTAAAATCTATATATAAAGGAGAATCACCTGAACCGACTGTATGTTCAATAATAATTGGAGTACCTCCACCAATTTTATGTACATCACTAGTATCATCACCCTCTCCGAACCACATAACCCTCAAACCTAATTTTCTAGAAGTTTGATGTATTCTAGCTTTTCCTGATTTATCATGTGGACCTATATCTAATTGTTTTTCTATTATTACGGTTTTATCTGGAGTGATAGTGTGAGTATTATCATTAGGACAATGGGTAAATATTTCTTCCCCCCATGATTCTACCCAAGATAATTCTGTTTCACACCAAATTCTTGTTTTATATAAATCAGTCATTTATCACTCCTTAATATAACGCTACATAGTATAATCTTGCATCATTATTTTTTTTACTAGTTTTAAATTGTATTTCAATTATTGATGGAATATCTGGTATGTTATAAAATTCTTCAGTTGATGATATACTTTTTGAAATATTAGTCCAATCAAGATTACATATTTCATTATTATTAGTTTGGTCATAACATCTAACAGAACCTGTTGCTTCTGATTTTAATGCTGATATAACTGAAAATTTTTGTGGGATCCAATTTAAAGAACCTTCATATACAAATGATGTTGCTATTACCCAGTTTTTTTCTTTGGTATAAATATAATCAAGACCTGATTGATTACTTAAAGAAAAATCAACTTTGGTTCCTCCAGTAAGTGTATCATTTTCTGGAGCACATGTAGTGAGTGGATTATGATTAGATATTATTGTATCTAAATCTTCTTCTTCAGAATTAGATAAATCTCCATCAAAAACTATACTAACATTATCTGTTTCATATTCTGTATTGACTGCAGATAAAGTAATAGGAAATTCATATTCTACAATAGTTCTATCTAAACATGTTGGATTAATCCCATTAATAAAATCATTGGATAAATTATAATTATATATACTCATTAGCCTACTCTCCAAAGTGATAAATTAGCATTTCTAATATTACAAGTAGTGTTGCCATTAGTTTTATATTGTATTGCAATATTTAAATCAGTTAACCCATCAAAATTAATACTTTCATGATTAGCAAATGAAAACCAGTTTGTATTATTATTAGTTTGTTGAACAGATTCACTAAAAATAACAGCATTTGTTTTATCATATAATCTACAACTTACTTGTTTATTATTATTTAAAGATTGAAAATCTGCATTACATAAAAGAAGATATTGTCCTGCTTCATTGTCTGCTGCTGCAATTATTATTTCTAATTTATCTATATATGTAGTTGATGTAGTTGATGATATCGGAGATGATTGAAGAGTTTGTACACCAAATAGTCCTCCGATATCATCAAATGCTATTTCAGTATTTTTACATTTTAAATAACTTATAGCATCAGAAACACTTAAATCAGATGTACCATCATTAATTATAAAAGTAGAAATACCAACATAATCTTTTAAATCTGATGATTCACAAATATCTGAAAAGTCAAAAATCTCTGAAAAAATAATTTGACTGGAACCTGGAACCGCTATACCCATATCTTCTATGAATACAGAAGCTCCAGTATTATTCTTTACTATTACAGTAATTGCCATTTGGTTTCCTTATTTCATTTATGGACGATATGCAATTTCAATTACTACCATTGGATCTTCAACTGAGTTTGCATTATCACTATACATTTGTAGGTAATCGCCTTGACTAGTATCTACATCTAAAGTATTGTCTTGATCTCCAATAGCAGCAGTAATAGTTAATGTAGCGATATTAGCAGCATTATCATTACTACGTAATCTCATATCAACAGTACCACTTGCATCTAATTGACCAGACATTGAAACGATAGTAGCATTTCTTGGAATTCTATAACCTGAATTATTAGAAGCTAAACTACCAGCAGCATAATTTAAATATTGATTTTTAGTATTTCCTTTTCTACCAAATGCTAAAAATATTCTTTGAACACTCAACCACTTACTTCTTGATCCGTCATATACACAAAGAATTCCATCTTTAACTGCCATCTGACCAGCAGCTAATCCAGATGTTGGTAATGCAGCTTGTTGAGTTAATTCTATTGGAGCGTATGTTCCACTAGTTGCATCAAATTTAACAGATCCAGTATCAACAGTTATTGATCTACCAGCACCAGCACCACCTTGATCATATGCACCATCAAGTGTATTAGGTTCACCATAATCAACATCAGCTATTTTAATCCAATCAAGAACTGTAATTTCATATATATATTGAGCTTGTTTTCCATCACCATCATCATTTACCATTACAGCATCATTATCATTATTATCTGGTAAGGCATCCCAAGAACTTCCACCCCATTGATAAATAACATTTGCTGTAGAATCTTTATTTATAACTCGATCATCAGTAGTCGGTACTCCTTGGTCAACCCAAGAACCTGTAACTCTTTTATATAAATGATCATCATCTGAATCTATAAAGAACATTCCGTCAACTGGAACAGCAGGACCCGCTGAAGATATTTCTTCTATCCGAGCAAGTACAGGATCCAACCATGTTGCACTACCAAATGTTGGCGCATCTGTAATGTTATCCCAATGAACACTAGAATTACCTGATGTCTGTAAATCTGTTTTAGGATAAAATTTAACTTCTGTTTCTTTTGCATTATAAAGTGTTAAAAACAAAACACCATCTACAGCATTTAAATCACTAACGCCATCATTAATAACCAATGTTGAATTATTAACTAATGTTCGAAGATCATCTGAACTAGCCAATTCTTCATACTCAAATTGATCTGATATAGTAAGTTGAGAAGCGGCTGGTATTGAAATACCTAAATCTTCTATTAGCTGTGCTGCACCTGCATTTTTTACTATTAATGTCCACATTGCCATAATATTACCTCCAAGCTATTTCTAAAAAAATTAAAGGGTAATCAACATCACCACTATTTGTTAATAGTTCCACTTGAAGAAAGTCCCCTTGATTAACATCTATGTTTAAATTATCATCTATCTTTTCTACAACATTTATTAAATTTAAAGTATGTAATATAATGATATTGTTATTTCTTTTAATTTCAAAATCACAATTAGATAAATTTTGAGTTTGTGCTGTAGCTGCAGTAATAGTTCCATTTCTAGGAATTTTATATCCAAGAATATTAGTTGGAATATTGCCAGTAGTTTGTAGCCATCGGGAGCCGCTTATATTTTTATGTTTTATACCAAATGTTAAATTTTCTCTTGCAACACTAATAGTCTTACCTCTAGTAGTATCAAGAAACAAAATAATGCCATCACTATTTTGTGTAAAATCTATACCACTAGAACCTGAACCAGGTCTTACAATATCTCTTAACATTTAATATCCTTTTTTATATAACTTCTTTTAATGCTCTTAAAGTTGTTTTATCTTTGTCGATTATATGTTTCCAATATGCTCTAATTGTTTCAATATCATCTTCAGCTGTAACTGTTCTGTTATATGGAATTCCAATACTAAAGGTATATACTTTTCCATTTTTTATTCTAGAGTTAAACCATTTTACATCTATGTCTGTGTTTCTTCTAGTTACTATTTTATTATTAACTTCTCTAAATCTATTTTCATAATCTTTCGAACTTAACATTACATGTTTATGCACATTATCAATTGTATCGGATTCTTTTTTTGTTAGAAAATTTTTCCAATTCATATTTAATAAATCACTACCTTTATTAAACCCTAGATCTTTTGCAAGTTTATAACTACACATTCTTATTTTCATATCATTATCTAAAACCAACATATAAATATTTGTATAATCAAAAAGTTCTTTTATGCTTATCTGTAATTCATATTTTTCATCATTCAATTGTTTATATTTTTTAGATACAGTTAATAAAACTTTAATTCGATTAACCATCATTTCTAAATTTACAGGTTTTAAAATAAAATCATAAGTATATTTATAACTAGTAAAACATTCATACTCATAAGGTTGTCCTGACATAAATAAGTAAGGTATTTCAGATCGATTTTCAAATAATTTTTGAGCTACTTCATTTCCTTTTTTCTTTTCATTTAATTCTATATCAATAATACATAAACAAACCTCTGGTAATTTTGGATGTGAAAATAATTCTCTACATGTATTAAAAGAAAAAACATCAAGGTAAGGCATTTTATCATTTAAAAAATTTTTTAACAAAGAGGTTATTTCTTTATCATCATCCAGAATAAAAACTACTTGTTTGTCTTTCATCTCATTTCCTTTTATTGTAATCCTAAATGCTTTGCAACGGCATCAATTATATCAACCTTACTCCACATAGAACCTAGCGCAGATAACAATCCAATAACAACTACAATCATACCACCGGTTAATCCAATTAAATGATTTTTTATTTTACCATGTTCTTTAACATTATTTATATGATCACTTTTTATATCTTTTTTTAGATCATCTACAGATGTTCTCATAATTGTATTATGAGATGACATAGTTGTTATTAAAGAAGCAAGTTGGTTATTTATTTCCTTTTGTTTTTCTACTATTTGTAAAAGATTCTCAGTCGCTTTAGTTTGCTCTTTAACCAATGCTTCTTGTCTTAAATATAACTTAGTATTATATTCAGTGTTGGTTTTATGACTTTCAATCATATTCAACATAACATCTTTAGATATTAAATTATTTGAATCATCAGTCATTGTTTAAATACCTTTAATTATATAGATAAAAAAGATCAGACATAGTTACCCTACTGTAACTATGAGTAGGATCTTTCAATTTTAATTTTCTAACATTACCATTAAACCTATAAGCAGCGTGTATCCAACCATCAGGAAAGTATTCAGCAATTAATTCTCTATACATTAAATTATCATGTATCCATTTTACAATATCAATCATTCTAACACCATGTTTAAGAGGTTCGAAGTCTACTGCTTCTCCTCTGACATGATTTGAATTTGGTGAACTACCTACTAATTTGCATAATTCAACAGATCTATAACCGGAAGTAATTCTAATAGGACCAAACTTTTCTCTAACTGGCTGTAATATAATATTAGCAGTCCTTTCAATAGATTGCCATTCATGTTCATTTGGATCAAGTATTATTCCATTTCTTCTAGCGGTTGCAGATTTTATAAATTCGTGGTATCTAAAGTTTTTAGCCATTGGAAGTTTTTTATCTAAATCTCGTAGCATAATAATTATCCTTTTAACATTTCTTTAGTTACATTTAAATCTTTTATTTGCCATGCGTCCCAGCAAAAATCTTTAATATAATCATATGATAAATATCCATATCCATCTTGACCCCAATCAGTGCCCCAAGAATTTTTAAATTTAAATAGTTTTGTTTCTGGGTTCCATCCAACTAAACAAATTGCATGTCCACCATATACTGTATTTGGATCTTTTGGATAATCAATCATACCTGTACCATCAGCATAAAACATTTCTAAAAATACTCCAACACCAATAGGAACAGGACCATTATCACCAAGAGAAATTATTATTTCTTCTGGGTTTGTTAATCTTGTATATTCTCCACCAAGAGACCATCTAGCAACTAAAGTAGACCAACTTTCTGGTTTTCCCTGTTGTTTGGTATTGTATGGCCATGCTTGTTCACATGGTACACCTATATTATGTAAAGTTTGCATAGCAAACCTAATTGAGGTTCCTTCTTCATCTGGCCAATAATCTATTTCTTTACATTTATAATACAACCATTGTTCAGATAGATCATAATTTTTAGGTCGTCTTTTATATTTTTTACCTTCAGATAATTCTTGTAAATGTTCTTGTTGTTCTTGCCATTCCTTCATAGCAACTACAGCAAAGCCTACACATGATCCCAGTTCAGCTTGATTTTTAATCGGACTCATCTCATCTGTATAATCAATAAAATTTTCTGGGTTTAAGGCTTCTTTTAATAAGGATGGAGATAAGTGTGCTAGTGTATGATCTCTATCATCTAAATTATCTTTTCTATAATTTAAAATATATTTTTTCGCTAACTCTGAAGGGATGTCTATAATAGGTTCTATATCTTCAGGACTGTTTATAATATCCTCTTCAATCACTGGGTCTGGTTCTATATCTTCAGGACTATTTATAATATCCTCTTCAATCACTGGGTCTGGTTCTATATCTTCAGGAGATTTAGTTTCAATAGCTTTTGGTTTACCACTTCCAGGTGCTTCTGATATTTCCCAATATACAATATTAAGTTTTTTAATTTGACTTAATATCAATTCTTCTTTTTCTTTTTCACAATTTATTAATAAAGGAGTTCTGACAAGCTTAGCTCCCGTATTAATTAAAAAACCTTTTTGTTTAATATGAATAACTTTCATAATCAAATTCTCCTTGTTTTTAATCTCGATATATAGATCCAGTATATGAAATTTTTTCATATAATGAATTCAATTTACTTCCCAGTGGATCTATAGTCACTTCTTTCGAATAACTATTAATGTTGTTTTCTAATATATTTAGTTGTTCTATAAAACTATATATATTATTCACTAATCTAATTTCTATAGGATCTGGATCTGATTTATCTTCGAGTGATTCAACTAATCCATGTAAGTGTTCAAAAGTACTTTTAATCTTCTCAGAATGCAACCCCTCTAAAAATATCTTTGCTTTGTTTTGTGAATGAGTACTCATAGTACATCCATCTCCTAATTAGTGGTTAGAATTTTTATTTTGTTCTAAAAATTAGATAATGTTAGAACCCAATTAAGTAATTAGATCCTATTATGTAATACTAAAAGAATTCCAATTACCATGGGTTCTATTATCAACAGATACCCAAGTACCAGAACCATCAACTACAATTATTTGCCATGTATAATTACCAGGATCCAGGGTTACATTATATTCAAAATTATCAACCCATCTATAATTAACAACATAATTACCGCTCTCATCCCTTATTTGTATTCCATAATAAACATCATATCCTGGGTCTGCCACTGCTGTCCATTCAAACTTGGTATCTACTGGTACGGCATCGTCAGGTGCAGGTATTATAGTTTGATCATCTACTATTGGAACAGTTCTGTTAATAGTTTGTGTGTCAGTATTTTCAACAGTTTCTCCTCCAATTGTAGCCGATAAAGTGTAAACACCTAATTCTGGAACTGAATTCATCTGATATAATAAATAATATATACCATCATAAACACGAAAGTCATTTAAGTTATCTGTAATCAGACCGCTTGGTCCTATAATACTAATAGCTTCAATATCTTCTGATAGAGTTCCTACATAGTCTGTAAACATAAATTCTATCCAGGTGTCTGCCGCATTTATACATTTTACATTTGCTGAATAAGTAAACATCTTATCCTCCTATTTTTTTTAACACGAAACAATTTGGGCCAAATTCATATTGATCATCAAAACTTGAAGTTCTAACAAATCCAAATTTTAAATAAAATTGTAATGAATTTTTTCTTGGCATGCTCCAAATATATTCATAGTTCAATTTTTTTGCATGAGTTAAGGTTTTATGCATTAATTTACTACCATACCCTTTAAGTCTTTGTTCTGTATTTATATAGAATCCTCGACTTCTACAATAAGTTTTTGAGGTAGGGAGTAATGAATTAACACCAATTATATTATTGTCTTTAAATCCAGCTAAACATATAGCTTTGTTTTTTAATATTTCTGGGTTATAATCTCCCAAATAATCTATAGGATTGCTTTCTTCAATCTTTGATACTCTACCTTTCCAAAGATTATTTTTCCACACTGGATATATAATTTTAAAATCAACAATTTCTATTCTCATATTAAATTCCTTATATTATTCCAATCAAATACAGTAACATTATAATTATAAAACATATTAATTGCTTGTTTACTATAAGCCATTTGTTCTTTATTTATTAAAGGTTCAAATCCAGAAAGAAATGGTCCTACATACAATTCTTTTTTTACTTCATATTCATCAAAAACTTTTGTATATGGTTTTGCTTTTAAAAGATTAACTGAAAAAGAAATTTTGATTTTATCGTATGGAAGTTTATCTAAAAAACTATTTAAACTATCCATATCACTTTGTTCTATATTGTTCCAACCTAAAATAAATGAAAGACCTATTTGTATATCTTCATGACCATAATTAGATAACATGTTTATAGTTTTTAAAATTCCATTTACAGTTGCATTTTTATTCATATATGATAACATTCTATCTGATGGAAATTCAACACCTATGAAAAATTTGGTCTGAGGAAACTTAGTAGTTCTTTTTTTAAATATTTCTTTTAAAGTATCTCTTTCAGGTTTATTGCCTCTTAAATAAATATCATATCTAATGTTTCTATCATATTCTAATTTATAAAATAAAGATTTTAATTGCATAGATGTAACGGAAGGTGTATATAATGCAATTCTTTGAAACCCATTATAATCAACATCTAAAAATTCAAAATTTATTTTAGGTCTTACTCTTGTTCCATATGAAAAATTACAAAAATTACATTTCCCCCAGTAGCAAGAACTTCTTAGTGTATAAGTATATGTAAGCCACATATCATGAGGTTCATCTGGCAATTCTAATTTCCAAGGATATGAAAAATTAGGAACATTGAAATAGTCTTCAACTGTTTTTTCAATTATAGTCATGTTAGATGGAAATATATTTGGTTTAACTAAATAATTTTTTGAGTTAGCTGACGGTCCGCCAATTATAAATTTTATATTAGGATACATTATAGCCCATTTATAAGCTTGATATAATTGAGTTAAATAATAAACAGATATATAAACAGTTCCTTTATCAATAGGAAGAGACACATCATTTATATGTTCATCATTACCATACCCTTTCATTTGTTTACTATGATTGACCCAAATAAAATCTCCTTTACTTTTACATAAATCATATGTATCAGAAAATCCATTTGATAAATCATATAAGGTTTGTCCTTTAAATCTAGGATTAGTATCTTTAATTCTAGTATAAAATTGTATGAATAAAGTATCTTTCATAATTTAAACATCATCCCTATATACATTATATTTTTTAAATTTTTCATCATTATCAAAACTTAAAATACCTTTAGTAAAATCTTTAACTAATGGATATTGGTATAAAATCTTTTTTATTTTTTTATTAAGAATAATTTGTTCATCACTAAGAGTATTAACATATCCATAATAGAAAGGACCTAAATTAATATGGGTTCCGGTTCCAGAATATCTATCAAAAAATTCAGTATAAGGTTTTATAATTAATCTCGCTATATTTAATGTTATGTTATTATTAGGAGGAATTTTATCTATAAAATTTTGAGCGTCATCTAAATGTTTTTCAGTTAGATTATCCATAAACAAAATATTAAATATCATCAATTTATGTTTACTGTCTTTAAAAATATCTATAGTATCATAAACATCTTTCATAGTAATCCCCTTACTTATAAACGTCAAAACATTATTAGAAGGGAATTCCATACCTGTTACAAATCTCATTTGATGTTGACTGGTTTTAGGAACCAAGTCTCTTAATACTTTGTTTTCACCAGGTGCGGTTCTTATATATGTATCATATCTTATATCATTTCTTTCAGGTAATCTTGGTAATACTTCTTTCATAAGTGCGGGTGACATAGAAGGACTATGGAGTCTTACAATTTTCAATCCATCATGCTCTATATCTTCAAATCCAAAATTAATATCTTCTCGCTTTCGTTGTTTACAAAATGCATAATTGCAATATCCACACTTACCCCAATAACATTTAGATTCTAATGTGTAAGCTAACGAAATATTTTTACCTTTTACTTGGTCAGGTATTTTTATTTTCCAAGGATATGAAAAATTTTCAAATCCAAAATAGTCTTCTAAACTCTCTTCCCACAAAGTCATATTAGAAGGAAAATTTTCAGGCATTACATACATCTTTGAAAATGCACCTGGACCTCCTACTATGAATTTTATATCAGGATATTTTTTAGCCCATACCCATAATTGATACATATGACTAAAAACCATTACACAAGCATATACAGTTCCTTTACTAAATGGTAATTCCATTTCTTCAAATTTTTCATATTGAACTGTATTACTTAACATTCTTCCCATGCTTGCCCAATGAAGACCTCGATGTTCTACATAATAAAAATCACCTTTACTTTTACAAAAATCATAGGTATCAGAAAATCCATTTCCTAAATCATAATAATCATGGAATCTATTTTTAGTAATAAACTGTAAAAAAATTGTATCTCTCATACTAGCTCCTATTAAACTTACATTGTTAATGATTCAATTACATCATCATATAATACCCTGTATTCACAATTATATCCTACGTATGTATCTTTTACATAGTCCCACACATCCCGCGGAATAGTAACTTTTTCAAAGCCATGATATTTTGGTCTGATTAATATATCTTTAAAATATTCTTTATAAAAGTCATGCTTAGTACAATCATCTATAGATATATTTTTTTCATAGATACTTTTAACTATGGGCATAGATAAATAAGATAAAATGTTTTCAGGATTATACTTAAAAAATAAACCTATTCCTTTTTTCTTTGCTCTAATTAAATAAGATTGTATTGATAATCTATTTTCAAATTCTGCTATAAATAGTTTATCATCAATGTGTTCTAACTTATGAAAAAAATCACCAGCCCCTATTATTGGAAATCCTGGCATTCTATCAAGAGTCCACATCAAACCCAAACCTACGAATGAAGGACATCTATAAAGATCAGCATATTTTTTAGCATTCCCACTTTGTATAAACCAATTAAAATCAAGCTCAAATATAGTATATTTTAAATTTCTTTCTTGACAATAATTAATAGCATAATCAATATCATGTTTATTTAAATCATCAGCCAATTTTAGTATACTAATGGTAATAGGAATTTTTGCATGATTGAAGCTTTCTATAACTACTTCGGAATCCAATCCGCCAGAAAAATAAACATTTAGTAATTCATCAGGATTATTTTTTTTAATTAACCATGCAGTTTTTATACATTCCTCTTTATAATCAGCATCAGGAACATAACTACATTTGCCATATTTACAAAACCACTTTTTATGCTTAGTTAAATCAGGGGAATATGTATATAATTCATTTTCCAACCCATATATATGATGATTATTCAAAGTATACTCAAACATTATTTTCTCCTACTTTAATTTAATTAGTTCATTACAGTTAGAATTAGTATAGTCATTTGTTAATTTCCATTGTTTTTTAGTTTTTGTTGCCATTGTTTTTTCAACATAATCATCTATAGCTTTTACTTCGTCTGAAACTATTGGTGTGTACCCTTTATAAAAATGACCATTATATATTTTGGTTTCTATATTGTTTTTCCATAGTTCATGTATTTCAGTTCCTGGTGCACAGAATAATGGATTAATACTAACCGTATGAGCTGGTTGTATAATAGATTCTGCAAATTTATTAAAATCAATTAAATCATCTTTGATTAAGTTAGGCCACCTAATAATCATTAAATAGTATAAATATATAGGATTGTCCTTTTGATATTTTTCAAACATTTTTACAGTTCGTATAATTTCATCTAATGTTATGCCTTTATTCATAAAAGTTAACATCCTATCTGAAGGAAATTCAATTCCCATTCTAAATTTTATCCTTGGTAGGGGGCCTTTAAAATTTGAAAGAGTATTATCTAAAGAATTGATTTCCTGATCATCGCACCTCAAATAAAAATCATATATTATATTTTGGTCAAATACCATTTGGTCAAATACTGTTTTCATATAATGTTTATTAAGACATGGCATATTTACTTTAACTTGTTTTTCACCATTAAAATCAATATCATTAATTACACTTAAATCAATATGCTCTCTGGTTCTCATTAACTTTTTAGGATAAGCACAAAAATTACATTTATTCCAATAGCAATGAGAATGAATTTGATATGAGAAATATATATTTCTTTTAGAATGTAAATTTTTTATTCCATCCAGATTTAAATTCCATCGTTGTGAATATTCTGGTATATTAAAATATTCTTCAACTGACTTTACAGTTAATTCTAAATTAGGAATATGTACGCAGGCAAGTAATTCACCAATTCTATCCTCCATTGACTGGATTAAAGGGCCGCCACATACAAAATTTATATCAGGATATTTTTCAGCATATTTATATATTATCCATAATTGATCAGTAAAATATATAGAAACAAATGCTTTACCTTTAGAAAAAGGCAAATCTATAAGCTCATCTTTTTCTCTATCTATCCAAATAATATCTCCTTTATTTTTCAAGTAATTGTATGTATCACAAAATCCATTATATATTTGTAAATAATTTTGTCTTTCCATATCAGAATAAAATTGTATAAATACGGTATTCATTTTAAATCCTTTTATTGTCTAAGTCGCATACTGTTTTCATAACTACCCGAATAAAAAACACCAATATCTCCTATTATCAATTCAGCTTCTTCGTTGAGTTTTTTAGCTTCATCACTCATTTTTGGATAGTATCCTAAATAAAAAGGACCATGTGATTCCTTTTCATCAACTTCTTTTTCATCAATTTGATTTTTATACATTTCATATGCAGGAGCATCTATTAAACATCTGAATTTGCTTACTATAGAATAATGAACTGAAGCAATCCCTATTTCATCTCTAAATCTTTTTAAATTATCTATATCTTCTTTAATGAGATTTGGCCACCCAACTATAAACATAAGATATACTTTAATTGACGGATATTTTTGTAGTAACTTTATAGTTTTAATAATTGTTTCGATATTGGTTCCTTTTTTCATATAATTTAACATTCGTTGAGTTGGAAATTCTACTCCAATTTTAAATTTAAATTGTGGCATTTGATCTTTAAAATTACTAAACACATCATCGACAACAGGATTTAAAAAATCATCACATCTAAGATGCATATTGTAAATTATATCAGGGGCATATTTAAATTGACTTACATAATTTCTAAAGAGTTTTACATCAGGAGCAGGACAATGAAATTGTATATTTTTGATTCCTTTAAAATCAATTGAGTCAAAAAAGTCTAACTCTACTAACTCTTTTCTTTTTCTAATGACATTTCTACCATGTGAACAAAAAATACATTTATTCCAATAACATGTACTATTAATAGCATAACTAAAAAATAATTGATCAAAGCTATTTTTATTATTAATATTTTGAATGTCTAATGCCCATTTACAAGAAAAATTTGGAACATTAAAATATTCCTCAGCAGTTTGTTTTATTAGTATAAAATTAGAAGGGAAATGTACATCAGAATCATAATATATATAAGCTGCGGTACCTCCTATTATAAATTTAATATCAGGATATATAGTTGCCCAAATATATATTTGATTTAATTCATATGCACTCACACAGCTAACATAAGCAGTTCCTTTAGAAAACGGAAAAGTAAACTCCTTTACCTTAGAAGTATCAATCCAAATAAAATCTCCCATGTCTTTACAATGATTATAAATATCTGATAATCCATTCATCAATCTTAAACAATTTGCATTTATTGTATAAAATTGTATAAACAAAGTATTCATTTTTTTAACTCCTTATATGTTATAGTTAATACTGGGGCGCCATCTGGTCTATTTGATGTGTGTTTAAATCCTTTTCGTTCCAACATCTCTTTTTGAAAACTGGCATCTGGCAACCAATTAGGATTAATAGCACGGATAAGCATGTCAGGAGTTGTTTTTAAATCTTTCATTTTGAAGTTCCATAAAACTCGATTAACTCCTTTCCCTCTAAACTTGGGAAATGTATATGCTCCATGAACATAAACACTATCATCTAATAAAAAATCCATACAAGTAAACCCTGCTATCTGTTGATTAATAACAGCAACATAATAATTTGTATATTTAAGTATAGCGCCATAAGGATTTCTTTTTAGAGTCATTCCTTCAGCTTCATATATATCATGATATTGCATTATTAATTCTTGAGTACACCTTGAACATTCTATGAAAGATAAGTTATCTCTTAAATCATTAATGTTAGTTTTGACAACTTGATTGTTATCTCCAAACTTTTTTTCTAAATACGGACGATACAAATTATAATCAATATTTTCAAATTTTTCAAATCCTGTATATATATTTCTTTCTTTTAAATCTTCCCAGTAACGATGATATATTTTATTCTTTTCATAATAAGTACTATACCCTTCACCTTTATGTTGAATATTATTTTGAATCTCATAAATAAATGATAACATTAATTCTGGAGTATATTGAAAAAATCCTGGACATCCTTCTTTATCATTTAACATATAATGTCTATACCAGGAAGATATCTTTTCTTTCTCCCATAATTCAAATTCACAATCTGAATTTTGAACCATATAACATTCACCAGCTCCAATAATAGTATATCCATCTACTTGATCTGATAACCACATAGGTAATAATAGTTGCGGAGAAATACATTTTGATATTTCTGCATATTGATATAATTGATTTTGCCAAAAGTCAAATATATCAATATCCATAACCTCGTAGATTTGGTTATATTCAATGCAAAAATCAAAAGCATAACTTATATCATGTTCATTCATATCCTCGTTAAAACGAGCTATTAAACAGGTTATAGGTATATCTGCTTCTATAAAACTACGAGCAACTATTTCAGAATCAACCCCGCCGGACAATAAAACATAAATATCTTTTGTTGTCGATTTTCTAATTAATTTAGCAGCTCTTACACACTCACTTCTAAAATCTAAAGGAAATTTTTCACACCTACCATACTTAACATTCCATATATCATCATGGGAAGTTCTTTGATTAAAATAATTATTGTTATAACCAAATTTAAAATGATTTTTATAAGTATATGTTTTCATTTAAAGTGTATTAAGTCCTGTATATTACATCTGCAAACTTTATCACAAGTTGATAAGTTGTTCGTGTTTTTAAAAATGTAATCAAGAAGTTTGCTCATTACAGCGTCCTCCACATTATTTATATTTAAGTTTAACTCTTCTATTTTTTCTTCATAACAATTTATAAAGTCAAGGGTTTCATTTTTATAATGTGTTCTCATGTTGCTAAATAAATAACAAGGTCCAATATAACCTTTAATATTTACAAATAATTCTTTTCTTGACTTAATTAGACATGTGATATCACCGCCCTCAAGATTATAATCATTTTGTGTTTTAACTTTAATTTTTTGTGGTCTTTGTAATTCTTCATTGTATTGTTTTGAAGGTCTTGTAAACATCTTGTTACAACCAATGTCCACTGATATTTTTTTAAGTTCATCTATTTGATGTTCATTATGTTTAAATAAAATCATTTGAATCATCGATATGGCATTTGTCGAGTTGTATGCTTTTATATTATTAATTATTTTTTTAAAAGAAGTTCCCTTTCTATATAATGAATGTGTATCTTCTAATCCATCAACTCCGAAAATAACATACCCTTTATTAACTAATATATTTCCAAACTCAACCCACCAATCTTCATTATGAGAATTTCCATTTGAACATACAACAATTTCTATATCGCTATTAATATTTCTTATATGTTTTAATATTTCAAAAAATTTTGAATGTAATGTTGGTTCTCCAAAACTACCCGAGAATACAATTCGTGTGATGGTTGTGTAATCAAATTTTTTTATCACATCAAAACTTAATTCCTCTCCAATACTTAACCCCATCGTAATTCTTTCACACAATGGACAAGAAGCTGTACATTTACTTGTTAGCTCAAAATGAAGATGAGTTATATCTATATCTAATAGTTTCATTTTTTTATTTTATTCCTATAATCATAAAACGTTTATAAGATACTAAATCTAATTCGCCCTGGTAATAAATTATTGATAGTTTATATTTATACTTCAATTCATCTAAATCATTTACACAATTAACATGTTCTTTAATTGAAGTTAAATTATTAGATTGTATAACAACTAAAGTATCTTTAGGTATATTATCAAACCAAGTATTCTCTTTTATATGTTCTGATGAAGTATTTATAACTGTATTACAATCTCCAAAATCCAACTCATTTATATTTTTAACAAATGATTTAAATTTCCAATTATCAATAACATAATTAATATTTATTTCATCAGCTATTTTTCCACAAGATTCATCTAAATCAAATGAATATATTTTTTCAATGTTCATATTGTTAAATAACATCTCAGCAATTATAGCATACCATCCACCAAGCAAATAAACATTTCCATAGTAAGGTCTTATTTTTTTTAATTTTTTAATTAACCATAATTTACTATATAACTGACCTTTGGATAAACTATCAACATCAAACTCAGGATACATTTTAATAGTCTCACCAATATTATTTAAATATTCAAAACTAGTACTAGTTTGTCTTAATTCTTTTCTTATATCATTCCATATATCTTTCATTTATTATTCTCCAAATATCATAATTCTTTACAATGAAAATAAAAATCTTTGTATTCTGGAAATACTTTTAGAAAATTAGTATTATGTCTTCTATCATATTCATCAATAAATAAGATAAAATTTTTTTTTAACTTTAAATGGTTTTCTTTTTGTCCTTCTGCAACAATAAAATATATTCGTTTTAATTTAGCAATTTCATGAGGCCAAAATTTTTTACCAACTAAAGGAAACCACCTGGGAACATCTATATTAGAATACATAAAAGTAACCGAATCTTCTATAATTTTTAAAAAATCCATTGTAGTAATTTTTGATTGTAGATAAGGTGGGTTCATTAAAAAAGGTATATCAATTTTAACCCTCATTGGAAATTCCTGTTTTAATTGTAATATGTCTTTTAAGAATTCTTTAAATGAAGTAATACTCAAGATATTATAAGTACACATAAAAGTAAGAGAACCTTCATGAATTTCTTCAAGATAAGTTCTACAGTTATCTAAAAAATAATTATAATCCATTCCATGTCTAATATAATTTGCTTTCTCACCTTTAGCCTCACAACTAGTATATACATTTAAATTTTTATTCTTTTCATTTACTCGTTTAAACTTCTCTATAAATTTATGAAATATTTTTGGTTTAATAGAAAAATTGCTATTGATTGAAAAAAATAAATCAGGTTTTGGATTTTCAATCATATAATCTAAAATTTTAAAAGTATCTTTATGTAGTAGTGGTTCTCCGCCGGTTATTCTAAAATGTTGTAAATTATTATATAACTCTGGCCACCATTTCCAAAAAGCTGTAATATAAGGATTATTATCAATATTAAGATATTTTGGAGGTGGGGTTTCTTGTAAACTTTTAGTTGCATACTTACTTGGATATCCTCCATATTTTTTAATCTCTTCAGTCCACTTTGAACTAAAAGTGGGTGAGCAATACATACAACTACAACTACATAATGAACTAAAACTTACTTCAAAATAAGTAGGAAAGGTATTTTCATTCCAATCTCTTTTAGATATTTCCTCTATAAAAGGTTCTGCCCAAGGTTCAGAGCTTTTATAAACTCTATCACTTAATGTATATTTAGAATTTTTTTCTACTCGATTGCAATAATCACACTCTTTAATAAATTTTCCTTCTAACATATCTTTTCTAATTTGTTTTTTAAAGTTAGTATTATGTAAAGCGCTTATATTATTTTTTAATTCATCTAAAGGAACTGTATGAGCTTTTGGATGATGACATGAATGTGTTAAACCACTTTCTAGATGCATAGTAACTTGATTCCACTTTGCAACACAAAAAGTTGGAGATATTTTATTTAATCTCTCTTTAATTTCTTTATAATCTTTCATTTAATTTTCCTTTTTACTTTTAAAAGACCAACTAGGGGATATCAGTATATTTCATTTTCATTAAATCAATTAAATTTTCTGCTGGAGTTATAACTTTATATTTTTCATCAAACTGAATATCATAATGTCTAAGATAATCACTTAACCCATCTGCTATTTCAAAAGGATCATTTAAAAAATGAACTTCTTTTCCTAACATAATAAATTCAAATACTAAACGTCCAAGTTGTTCATAGTATTCAAGATGCTTTCTTCTATAATAAATCATTCCTTTATAATCCCAAAGATCTAATTCATCATATTCATCTTTAGTTTGTATTTGGTTTCCATATTTATTTATCATTTGATCTTGAATATCTATATCATCAAATCTATACCATAAAACATCTTTGGTTTGATAATTTATTTGTTTTAATAAATCCCAATTAATTTTTTTAAAGAATACTTTAAAAGGTATGTCAGGATATTTTTTTGTAAATTTATCAACATTAGATGGTGGAATTAAAAATAATATTTCTTTATATTTTAGCGACTTTATTAAACGATTTATGTTTAAATTTTTATGATAAAATTTAGCTTTCCTCATATCATTTAAATGATAAGATATTTCATTATTATCTATGATAATAAGTTTATTACAATCTATTCTTAAATTCAATTTAAAAATTTTTACTAAAGTTTTAAAATCAGTTATTGTAGTTTCATTAGAATCTGGTTTATAATCTTTTAATAGTTTTAATTCATTAAAAATATGTAATCTTTTTGATCCTCTAGTAACATGATATAAATCTTTCATATCTCTAGCATAAAATAAAGTTTTATATCCTTCCTGTTGTAAATAATGATTGAGGTCTAATATATTTAGATAAGATCCTTGTAAACCTAAATGATGACTTAATATAGTAATTGTTTTCATATTAAATCAACTAAAAAATTTGATTCGTGTTGAGTAAAAATTGGAGCATAGAAACCATATTCATTTTCAATAATATTTCCAAGTCGTCTTGATTCATGAACTAATTTAGTTTTATTCCAAGAGAAACCAGTTCTTGGACAGGAGTAATCATTTCCAATAAAATTTTTAGAATATTCTTCCCATATAAGATCTAGTTGTTTAAAATCTCTTACATTAACATAATCCCAGTCAGTTAAGTTAGTCATCCAAAAACCCAACCTTGCACCATATATACACCATAAACCATTTTCAACATGAGACCCTATACTCATCCAAGTTTTTAATCTCTTAAAATTATCTGGATAAATCTTATCAGAGAATTCTTCTTTAGATAATTTTTTTCCTTCTTCTAAACTCATCTTACAACCTTCTCTGAAACCCGCTCTAAATGCCTGATGTGGGGAAGCATTATTATAAACCTTAGAAAAGATTTTATCTAATTGAATATAATCTAGATCCCAGCAAAATTCAATTTGTCCTTTATCTGTTTCAGATATTTCATGTGTTTTCATATTCATTACAACATCAACCGGCCAAGCTTTGATTCCGCCATTTCCATATACCAATCCATTAACTATATTTATCGCTTGCCAACTTAAAATTTTATTTCCATTGATAACAGATTCATCATATTCTAAATTAAATATATTTGGGTCAATAATATTATCTCCATCTATTCCCAAAAATCGATCTGTTTCTGATAGTTGTGCTGCTGCTTTATGAGCTGCATCTGAACCATAAACACCATGAGACCTTTTAGCCCAAGGACATTTATTTAAAAGATCAGCCCAATTTTCATCCGCGTTTGGTTCATCATAACTAATAAAAATTACATCTAGTTCACTTAATGGCATCTTCATATTTTTATAACCTTTTTCTTATTAAATAAAACTTTTATATTATCACCATAAGACCACAACATTTTATCATCTATATTACATTTTAATTTAATTAAAATATGTTTTTTATCATGTAATGTTTGTACAGGGATTGATAAAATATCATGTAATTCATTTGGATCTTTACCAGTAATATAAAATTCTAAATTATTATATATTTTACTTATGTTTAAATTATTAATATTATTCATTATCATTATTGTATTTTCAATATTAGTTAAATTAATTATTATATCATATTTTATATTTTTCTTTTTTGTATCTACTTTTGTAAAATTAATTTTTGAATTATCATTTTTTGAATAATATTTATTGTTTTCTATTTTTAAATTATATGTTTGAAATAATCTTTGTGTTAATATTTTTATATTGTCTAATTTTTTAATGTCGCTTAAATCAATGGTTGTATGAAAAGTTTCTAGTAATTCATTTGATGATACTTTTATTTGTTTTATTAAAGCGTTATCTTTTTTATCTATTATTTCAAAACTAAAATAATATTCTTTTGCAAAACTAAACTTATCTTTCATTCTGTGGTTGTACCACGTTTTTATAGCCCTATAGTTTATTGTTACTTCTAATAATTTATTGTTCTTATATAATTCTAAAGAAACATCAGATCTTTTATCATCTCCAATTTTAACTTCTGTAAAACGATTTTCAGATGGAGGAAGATATATAGTTCCGTTTTTATCAAATACATTATATTTTTTTGTGGTTGGTTCTATTCCTATAAAACAGGATTCTATAGATTTTTTATCTTTAACAATATCATCAATTATATTATTATTTATTATAGCGGATTTGTGGTTTGTATTAATTGTTGGAGATGTAGATATTCTAAATAATTTTCCAGTCCACTTGTCCCACGAAACAAAATAATTAGATTCCTTTTTCATACGATTCAATTAATTCCTCTGTTAAAAATTTTTTGTCATGATAATGAAATGGATACTTCTGTGAATAATTATTAATTTTGATATCCATTTTATTATTAATGGTAACACTTAAATGTTTAGTCCACTCTTCTTCTATTTTTCCAATATCTTGAAGTTGGCTTTTCATGTGAGTAAATGTTGGTATTGGTAGATATGAATAATCAGGAAGACCCAATAATTTATAAGATATTGAATAAGCTAAGTCTGCGCTCAAAGAGGTTGGTCTATATTTTTTGTCTAGTTGTTCATAAAACACTTCCCAGTCTTTAAACACAGTATTGGTCATTGTAAAAAATACTTCGGCTATATCACTTTTCTTAAAATAAAACAATCCAGTGTATAAATTTGGTAATGAATTTTTAGTAAAAACTTTTCTATAATAATCGCTTGTCGCTTCCTGGTTTCTAAATGTTTTAACATTATATGTAAATATTAAATCTTTATCATATAATATATCCCACCACTTAGAAATATCTTTTGTAAATATTATATCAGTATCTAATACAATGGTTTCATCATATGGAGTTACATCATAATATTTTGCACATAATGATGTGGTATCAATGGAATTACTTTTTTCTTTCCAGTTAGGATCTTTGTCAATTACTATCACTTTATCAAATATATCTAAATATTTTTTTGTTGTTATTTTTTCTGTTGTTATAATGCTTAAATTTTTAACTTTAGTTTGAGTTGTTTTTAAACTAAGAGCTAAAACATATGCCATTTTTATAAAATCAATATTATTATTATTCTCTGCTACAACTAAAAAACCTTTGCTCATATTACACCTTTATTTAAAATTTTTAATTATGGTATCTGAGTGTCTCAATAAAGCTCTTTTATTCATTATATGTACATCAAAATTTTGTAGTTTAACTAAAATATCTTTCCATGGTTCATCAGGATCATGACTTAAAAAAGTAATATCATCTTTATTAATTTCAACAATATCATCTTTTTGATCCATTGATTTTATTGTATCAATAGGAAATGATCTTTCATCAGATTCAATAAAACCATTAAGTATATGTACTGCTATACTAAATACATAATCATTTCTATAAAGACTACCAGGGAATTTATATAAATGTTTATAAAAAGTATAATTATCTTTAATAAATAATGTTAGATCAAATAGTATTTTTGAGATTTTTGATTTTTTAAAATAAACTAAAGTTGCCCAATACATCGGAATTCCGCTAGGTGATAATCTTATATTTTTTGGATGAAATTTATTGTTTCTTAGATTGGTTGCTTTTTTATTTATTAAAAAATCTTTTTTATTATCCCATATTGAATCTAATTGATTGCACATTATAAGATAATCAACATCTAATAAAATAGTTTCTTCATACGGACTAAACTCATAAGCACTTGATCTGTTTTTATTTTGGAATTGACTTTTGAATTTTGTCCAAGGAGAATCATAATGAGTTCTTATATTGTCTTTGGATTGACTTGATTTAAATATTATATTATCAAATATATCCTTATTATAAGATATTGATTTTTTTAACCAATCGATAGAAGATTGATCTGTTACTAATGTTACATGATTATTTTTAAGATGGGTTTTTATTGATATTGCACAACAATAAGCCATCTTAATATAATCTATTTCTGCGGTATTAAATGCAAATAATAAAAAACCTTTTTTATCATAATTCACGATATAACCTTTTTAATATTTCTAGCTTTTTTTAAGTTTTCATATTTACTAACATATTCTTCATAAGCAGAATAATAAACATCTAGAAAAAGTTTTAGTGTTTCTTCCAGATGTTTTATTTTAACAGGATTATTACTACAGTCTAATATTATAATATGATCATAATCATTTAAAATACATGTTTGTATAAAATTAATTATTTCCATACTGCATTTAAAAATATTATTTTCTATTTTAACTAATAACTTATAATCCAAACTTAATTTTAAATTATCTTTTTGAGTTTGCAATGTTTTTTGATAATTTGAAAATTGTAAAGCTTTTTCTAATCGTTCATCCATTAACCCATTCTCCTGTATTCATTTTTTTATAAAAATTAAGATCCAGTCCAACTCGCTGCAACATGAGTTGAAAACCCTGTAATTGAGAAATTTACACTTGGAGTTGTTCCTGCTTTATCATCTGATTTTCTATTGTCTAAATATACAGTAGTATTTCCATCAACGGTTTCAGCTTCATGATCATCATTATTTAGAGTAAAAGTTATAATAACTTCAGTGCCTGATGCATTTCTTTTAGCTTTCATTTCAAAATCATTTTTAGTGTATGGACTTGTATCAAGTTCTATATCATATAGTTCTACATCAGATGTAGTGAGTTCATAAAATCCTGATCCAGAAGCTATATTACCAGCTCTTGATCCTGTTTGTGCTACATCATTATAACTAAATATTAAAGTTCCCATATCATCTGCATCAAATAAATCATCCCATGCTAATGCAGTATCTGAAGAACCTGAACAATCAAAAGAATATCTTAATTGTCCGCCTGAATTAAAGAAATATCTAGCGTCTGCATAGCTTGCAAATGTGGCTTTACATATAACTTCTGTTCTATGACTCCAACTTGTTCTTGATTCACTATCATCATTACCACCACTGGTAATAGTTGTATCTGCTGCAGTCAATCTATTTCCATCTAACGAAGCTGCTTCTGTTTCAATATCATTATGTTCTGCTGCCAATATATCATTGCCAACAACAACTTTCGTTATAACACTACCACTACCAACTTGAGTTATTCCTAAGTTTATTCTATTTATCAATTCATTGGTTCGATCAGCTGTAATATTATCTCCTATTGAAACAGTTACAGAATTTAAATTACCCCAACCGTAAGAATTTTCAGATTTAGAATCTGAAGGAGTATTGCTTGAATAAATATCACCCCAGAATTTATTAATACTAGCAGATAGAGTATTGTACTGAGATGCTGTAATTGCATCCCCTACTGAAACTGTCATAATCAATCCTCCATGTTTATATTATTTTTTTAAATAATCTCGCATTCTTTCACCTTGATTTAAAAAACAATCAAGACATAATTTAAAAAAATTCATTCTAATTTTTTGTTTATTTAAAATTCTTTTTATTTGTTTTACTTTTGGATCTCTTCGAATATAAAATTCTTTAATTTCCAAAGTATTCAGAGATTTATCATATTCAAATTTATACCAATCAAATTGGTCTGAAATAACTTCATCATATAAATCTTCTAATTCATTATATTTTGCTTCAGATATAAATAATAATTTTTTAAATTTAAAAACTTGGTCAACATTTTCTTGAAGTTTTGTTTTAATGTTATCATCATTGAAAGTTACTAACATATCAACTGGATATTTTAAAAAATATTCTTCAATATTAATTGTTTTCTCAAATTCATCCATATGTTTTTCTATTTCACTTGTTTCCATTTTTCTCTCCTAATAT
>Ga0164315_10000169_pt1 | contig 40123 bp, 35 predicted proteins | sample GuaBasSedimGuay6_FD_113737 | JGI IMG/M metagenome (GOLD analysis project Ga0164315, IMG submission 113737) | Subseafloor sediment microbial communities from Guaymas Basin, Gulf of California, Mexico - Guay6, Core 4569-2, 0-3 cm | ecosystem: Environmental > Aquatic > Marine > Hydrothermal vents... | reverse complement strand
TGAAAAAAGAACTATATGCTGGAAACCCCTTAGAGCTAAACTTACTGACATGTAAAAATAGTTTAGATTGGGCAATCAGCAGGCAACTTTTAATGAGGAGCCTCAACGACTATACGTTCTTCCCCCAATTATGGGGTGATGATATAGTCTGAACTCATAGGAAACTATGAGAGGGGAAGTCGAAGAATTTCCCCCGCCTATAAAAAAAATTATAGGTCATAAAAGTAACAGAATGGCAGCGGATATAAGGGAATGGACGGATTACAAAAATAGTCCCCCTATTTGGAAACGAGTAGGTGAAAAGTTAGTGAATTCGGTGGAAGCCCTATTCTTTGGATCGAGAAGGGTAATACCGAGCCAAGCTTGTGTATAACAAGAAGGTGTAACGACTATAGGAATTTGTTATAAAATGTTTAATGATGAAAAAGGTTTAAGTTTAGATAGAAAAAATAATTTGGTTGTTCAGTCAAAGCATCAAGCAAATAGTGCTATTATAGGTATGTTGCTTGGAGATGCATCTATGCGACGTTATGTTTTGAAAAAGGCAGAGAATAATAGGGTGAGTATATTAAAGAATAGCCGTGTTCAGTTAGACGTTACTCATTGTGGAAAACAATTAAATTATTTATTATGGAAAGAATCGATACTAAGGGCTTATATTAAGTTTTGTAAACTAATTAAAGATCGTTCCAAAGAAGATGAAGGGTTTATATATTATAAAAAAACATCTTTGGTTAGTTCTACTAGAAATTTGATTTATTTATATAGAAAATTTTACAGCTCAGGTAGAAAAGTTGTTAATAGGAAATTATTAAATAGGCTTACAAATTTAGGTCTGGCTATATGGTTTATGGATGATGGAAGTTTAATCCCATATAGTTTTAAGCCTGATGGTGAAATTAGAGCTTTAAAATTGAGATTACATACTTCAGGTTTTAATTATAATGAGCATGTAATCATGAAAGAGTATTTTAGTACCTTTGGGGTTGATTTTAATATTACTATGGATAAACAGTATTTCCATTTATCCACGGGTAAGATGAGTTCTATTTATAACTTTATTGACAGGATAAAACCTTTTGTTGAATTAGTAGGTTGTATGGGATACAAAATTAAACATTATAATAAATTTTTTAGTACTAACCACCCTATATATAAGGGTGATGATATAGTCTCCTCTGCATAGTAATATGCAGCACTATTAAAGAAATTTGATAGTCCATTTTATGATGGAAGAAGAGGACAGATATAGATCCAGTAACCCGTAGAGAGATTTTTCAGGCTTCTGGTATGGGTTCTATTTGGAATGTAAGTCTTGAAGAGATTCAGCATCTTGGAGCAACTGGTTTGTATAACATTAATGGTAGTGCTTCTGCTTACGGTAAGTTCATTGCCGATGGTTCTGAAGAGTTTAATGCTTATACTCTAGAAAACCCGAATGTAACTAATGCTGATGGCACTGTCAATACTTTAGGTGAAACTCAGGTTATCGGTTTCGATCTTACAGAAAACGATTCACTTGTTATGCCTATTAGGAAAGAGTTCGAAGCTTATGATGATCCAACGTTACTTAGAGTACAAAAACAGGGTTTCTTTGGATGGGCTGAGCTTGGATTTGCCTGTTTAGATAGTAGAATGCTTGGTATGGGTATTATAGATAGAAGTCTATAAATCTATAAATAACAGTACCTTATGGATAATAGTTATTTTTTATAATTTACCATAGTTGTTTTTATATGACTTACCATAAAGATGGATTTTACGGCTGTGTATTTATTTACATTAGCCGTAAAATACCATTTTTTGTTGCATGTTTAAATTACTTCCCTTTCCCTTTCTACAGATTTATAAACTAACCAGTAAAGGGGTAGGGGGATTTGTTATACATGAAAATTTTGATTACTGAAGATTGTTTAGAAGATATAGATCAATTTTCCTATATTTATACTAGAGACGTGTTTAGGAGAAAGAATCTTTATTATAAATTTAAACCAGAATGCAGTGTATGTGGTCAGTCTTTTTTTATGCGGACAACTTACCCTACAGATGTTTGTAGTATTATATGTTCTAACAAATCAAAGAGTGTTAGGAGCAAAATTTCTTCGTCTTTATCTGGGTTAAAACGATCACACTCCGAGTGTGCTGCCATAGCAAAGAGAATGTCTAAAGGTGGTGTTGTAAAGAAGAATATACCTTTATTCGATACTTACGCCAAGCAGTTAGTTCCAATAGAAGTTGTTAGAAATATTAACGGGGTTCTAGAGGTTAGATGTGCTAATTGCAATAATTGGTTTGTCCCAGGAAGAACTTCTGTAGAGGGTAGAGCCCAATATATAAAGGGTAATATAGATAGGGAGTGCAGGCTCTATTGTTCTGATGTTTGTAAACATAGTTGTTCTATATTTAATAAACACGGATACCGTAGTAATACGAGTAATAAACAAAATAAATATTTTACTAGTGCACAGCTTAGTGTTTGGTCTGCGGAAGTAATTAAGAGGGCCGGATTTAAATGTGAGTATTGTGGTGAACCGGCTAAACACGCACACCATGAGCGTCCGAAAAAGCTTGAACCGTTCTTTGCTTTAGACCCAGATAATGGGGTTGCCTGCTGTGTTAATTGTCATTATAAATATGGGCATAGTGGCGATTGTTCCACCGTTAATATATCTAAAGCAAGTTTATGTTAAGGAGAAATAGTTATTATATGGGTTTATTATGTTTGACAGAAAAAATCAATAAAAAACGTAAGTATAAAAATAAGAAATGTGCAATGTTAGGGTGTGACGTGGTTTTTACTCCGACATCTGGAAATCAAAAATATTGTGATGACTGTAAAGAAAAAGCTAAAATTATAAGGGATAAATTACAGTGGAGAATCCAGAGTAGAAAACGTAACGGGTATGTCCGATATAATAGGAAATGTTTAGCTTGTGGTACAGAGTTTACAACCCACTATTCGAAAAAGAAATACTGCGGAACAATTGAGTGTAAGAGATACAGAAAGAAAATTAATAGTGTTGTTATTGAAGAAAAAAGAAATAAATTGCGTAAAGAAGTTAGGGCAGTAAAGCGAGCATTAGTTAGACTAGACAACTTAAAAAACGTAGAATTATTTTTAAATTCAAATAACTATGAACTTTTAGATTCTTCTAATTATATAAACTCGCATAGAGGTAAATTATTGGTAAAGTGCCCTAATGGGCATGAGTGGCAAACTACATTTCACAATTTTAAAGATAATAAAAATAGATGTTACAGTTGTTATATTAAAAATAATTATGTTTCTAAACCAGAACAGGGAATACGTGATTTTATAGATTCGAATTTTCCAGATTTAGAAGTAATTTATAATGATCGTACACAAATATATCCAAAAGAACTTGATTTATATTTCCCAGATCATAATTTGGCTATAGAGGTGTGCGGGTTATATTGGCATTCTGATACAGCTAATGGTGTGGAACGTAATTATCATTATGAGAAAATGATGCGTTGTTACACAAAAGGAATAAGACTTATAACTATATTTGAAGACGAGCTTTGTAATAATTTTGGTGTGGTAACGTCTAGAATAAGACAAGCTTTAGGTGCTACTAATAATATAATATACGCTAGAAAATGTACTATAAAGCCTATTGAAAGTAAGGAAGCAAATGATTTTTTTATTACAAGTCATTTACAAGGAAGATCTGCTGCAAGAAAGCGTTGGGGTTTGTTTTATAACGGCAGGCTAGCTGGTGTTTGTAGTGTTGGTAATATTATAAGGAAACATACGTCTAAAGAAGATGTGTTGGAATTAAAGCGTTTGTGTTTTCTTCCAGGTATAAGTGTGGTTGGTGGAGCAAGTAAATTGTTTAAAAGAGCAATTGAGTTTGCAAAGGAAGAAGGGTACACTGAGATAAAATCTTATTGTGATATGAGGTATACTAATATATTTAATCCTATTTACGAAATATTGGGATTTAGTTTATTAACATATACTAAGTATACTCCACATTATTTTAAAAATGGGGTCCGGTATAGGAATATGTCTCTGAGAAAAACTCCCAAAGAGCGTTTAACTGGAAAAACGGAATTAGAATTGCGACAGGCACAAGGGTATGATAGGATTTGGGATTGTGGGCATAGAACTTATACTTATAATATAAACTAATTTTTCAGTGTTTACTTTTTACTAATAAACTGACTTATATATAGGTAGAAGGGCTTCAGTTAATTTTAAATTGTAATCACGTAAATTAATTTTAGTTACTACTATTGGTTTTTTAATATGGTTTTATTTTTTAAATTTTTATTAGCAATAGTACTTACTGAAGCTTTTACTGAAATTGTAACAAAATCAGCTATCTTTAATCCTTTTAGGAAAAAGATATTTGAGTTTGGACACAACAATAAGTTTTTTAAATACCTACATGAGTTACTTGATTGTGGTTATTGTTTTTCAGTTTGGTCAGGAGTATTTATTGCTTTTTTGTTATTAAGAGATATAAATTTCATCGGTTTTGGTGCAGATGTGTTTATAATAGGACTGGTCTTACATAGATTATCCAATTTATTTCATAATGTTATGGATAGGTTACACTAAATATACCGCATGAACAGATTTAGAGCCGCAATCCCCTAAGGGTCTTCGGGGTTAGGATCTTGACAAAAAAGTTACCAGGCTATTTGAGATTACATTACCGGAAGGTTTTACCTCAAATATAAGTCTTGGAATACTTTGTAAACAAGAGGTTAGAATGTCCTTTAGAATAAGCATATATAATTGTAATTCTTGTAATCAAACGGTAGAACAGAGTGCTTCTATCGTGTGGCATATTGGTAATCCGCTAAACCAGAGGATTGAGAAGGCAGTTTAACTGGAATCGTCGTGCGGTGCCCGATGAGTATCAAACGGACAAGGTTTAAACTTATTGAAAAGGAGAAGTTATTATGGGTATGAAAGGTTATGTTAAAAATATTTCGCCGATGTGGGTGCATGCAATGAAAAGGTCTATTGGTCCAGGTGCAAAGGTTCCGATAGAAGAGCTTTACGAACAATATGGTGTAAAATATGACATTAAAGAGGGTGAGGATTTTGTTCAATGGCTTCGTAACGTTAAGCTAAAAGACTCAAAAAGATGGAGAATTGTATTACAACAAGAGGAGGATGAAGCAAAAGATGTTAAAGCCGAACAAGAAACAAAGAGTAAGGCTAAAGATGGTGGTTTGGATAATGTAGCCCCACTAGTTCCTAAAAAAATGGAGGTGTCGCATATTGTTGAGCTGTCTGTTCGTAAAGGACGTGAAGTTTTACCAAAGATAATGGATTTAAGTTTACTAAAATATGCTCTACAGGAAGCTAACCAGCTTTCTGGTAAGGACAGTCTTTGTAGAATTATAAGAAAACGTATTAAAGAGTTGCAAGTTGGTCGCTAAATTATACAAATTTTAATATAATAGGAGAATAAACAATGGCTAGAAGTTTGCTGAGACAATTAGAACAGATTAGACGTGCAGCTACATATGATGATGCTGTTACTGATGTTAATTTATCTGCTGTTGCAGAGCCCACTATTTCTGGTTCTTTAGAAGAAGATACTAATGTACTTCGTACTTTGATGAAACAGATAAAATATGGTGATGCAGTAGGGAATTGGTTCGATGCCCCGCCGAAATATTTTGATCCTACTAACACAGATGCGGGTAATGCTGAAAATAAAGATACCACATTGGTTAACATAGCTAATAACACACTTGATGCTAATACCATTATAGTTGCTGTTAGTGATGATAATTCAGGTAACGGTTATACGGTTTCTGGAACATCTAATGGTGTATTACTTGCTCCAATAACTACTAATTATGCTGATCCGGTGAATCGTACAGGACTTCCGGTTTTTGCTTCTACAGCAAATAACGGTTCTTATTATGATGAGGCTGGTGATAATAATGTATGTCGTATAGATATAATTAATACTGCTACAGATTCTGAGTTCGTAACAAATGGTGGTGATGTAGTATATGCTAAGTTCCATGATGGTGCAGATTTTGGTGGAACTGGTGAGAATACAGACGTTTTTGCCCGTTTTTACGCTAACGAGGTTCCAGTGGATATGTCTACAGTTTCAGGTACAGTAACAAATATTATGTTTGTTTATCCAGTACGTAAAAAACTGTCTGATATGCAGGAACATGAGTGGTTAAGAACTGATTTTATTTCATCCTGGGAAGGTGATATTGAATTAATTGAAGATATCCAGAATGTATGGAGCTACACAGGTGCAGGTAATAATATTGATACTACTGCGGGTACTTGGACAAATACTTCTGCTTCTTACTTACTTCAAGCTGACCCGTCTAATTTAAAAGTAGCTGTAGATACAATTAATACTGGTGTTGGTGATCGTATGTTCTCTGAAGAGAACTATATTACTAATGGTTCAGTTATTTCTACTTCTTTAGATGACTTGGACACAGCATTGAAAGATATTGCTGATGATGTTGCTGCTGGTGTTGGTGATAAATATGTAGAATCAGTGGCTAGTGCTATAGCGAAGAATACTACTCATACAATTCCAGTAGCGATCGGTACTTATACACCTGAAAGTTCTGCTGGGCGTGAGGGTAAAAATATGGATATTTATGTAGATGGTCAATTACTTGCTACAGATACTGGAGTAGCTGGTGCTAACGCAGATCGTGATTACGCTGAAGTATCTAGTACACAGATAACATTTAGATTTAATATCCAGGCTGGACGTAATATTACTTATATAGTACGTCAATAATTAAAAGTTTAGGAAAACATTATTAATAGAAAGGAGGAATGGCAATCTCTCTTATGACTAAAGTCGTGGGTTTTATTGCTGTAAAACTTATGAATTATGGCAAATAATTTTAATTTACAATATAAAAGTACTGCCGTTTCATCTCCCGCTGAAGTGGAGTTGCATTATGGTGCTTCAGTAGTTAATGGGTTGTCTGTTAATGCTTCTCTTTACGCTGGTTCTGATTTCACACCGACGCATTATAAAATGTGGGGAGTCGAATTAGTGGATGGGGAAGGTATTGTCACTGTTTCTGGTGCTGTGTGGAATACTTATGTAAATACTAGAGATATACAACTTGCTAGACATAACGATCCGCAATACGCTTATGTAAAGTTTAGAGATACCTCAACTTCTGGAATACCTGAAACTGAGGTTATTCAATCAAATGCTGTTACGTTTTGTTTTGTGGAACCCGTAATTAATGAAACTATAGAGTGGGAAACAGATTTTGTTGAGTTGGGGTTTGATTCTGCCTCAGTAAATGTATTGAAAAATGATACATATAGTACTAAGGTTGAATTTAATAAAAATAATTTAGATCAATTAGAGTTTAGTGGACGAGATTTTTCTGGATTAAGGTTAGAACCAGAAACTATTTATATTAACCCTTCTAGTGAAATTGGTCGAGTTATTGGTCTTGATGCATTAAATTACGTAACAATAACTAAAGTTTTAGAATCAGCAGAAACACCTTTAATTAAGGTAGCTTATGGTGATGGGTACGATACTCTTACTACATTCGACCAGACAATAAAAACTACTATTAGTGGTGAAAATGTCGGTAGAATTTCTAATGTAAATTGGGTTCCTGCTACTAAAACTTTAACATTTGATGCATATAAATTTTCTACTTATGGGTTTTGTACTATACAAAAGGTAGAATTTACCAATGATTCGCAAACTGGTGGGTATATTGGTGACACTAATACTATTAAAGTTTATGTGCAAGATACAAATGGTGAACCAGTAGAGAGTGCTCCAGTAACTCTTTCTGGAAGTGGTGATACTATTGGGACATTTCAGGAGTCTATGCCAGTTTCTACTGGAGCAAACGGTATAGCAGAATTTAATCTTGACATTTCATCAACTGGAACTGCTCTTTTTGAATGTAATGTCGATGACTATTATTTTACTGATCCTGATTTACAAGTTCAAGGTATGGCCACTATATCCGGTGCTAGAAGTTTATTTAGGCAGTATGAGCAAATACATAGAACGTATAATTATATAGATACTGTTTCTGGGGTTAATGATAGTGCAGTAGCAGAACCAATAACTTCTACATTTTCAGGAATTTCTGATTCAGTATTAGAACATGATTTGAATGTTCTTAGAACATTAGTAAAACAGTGTAAGGGGACAAGTGATTGGTTTAGCAATGCTCCAACTATGTTTGATCCAGAAGACACAGACGGTGTTGGTGTAGAAAATAATCAAGTTACCTTATCTTCTATTTCAGGAAAGACTCTAGATTCTAAGACTATTCTTATTGCAGTAAATGATTCAAATTCTGGTAACGGGTTCAGTATAACTTCAGGAGATGCTGGTTTTTTACTAAATAATACTTTAGGTTATGCAACTACTGCTGATCGTCGTGGTATTCCTATTTTCGCTTCTACAACAAATAGTGGTTCTTATCATGATGAAGGTGCTGATGATAAAATAGTTGGAATAGATCTTATTAATATAGAAACTGGTTCAGAATTTAGGGATGCCAGTGGGAATATAGTTTATGCTAAGTTTCACGATGGTGCTGACTATGGCGGTGTTGGTGTTGGTACTGATGTTTATGTGAAGTTTTACACAGATACAGGTGCCTATACAACTGTTCCTGGAGATCCTAGTTCTATTTTGATTGTTTATCCCTATCGTAAAGTTATGTCAGAAGTTGATGAGCATGAGTGGGTTAGAACAGACTTTATTAACTCGTGGGAGGGAGATGCGGCTATTGTAGGCCAGGTTTCTGATTTATGGTCTTATACTGGTGCTTCTAATAACGAGGTTACTCCTGCTTGGACAAGTGTTTCAGGGTTACCTATAATAACTGACGAGTCGAGTCTCAGAGACGGAATTGATATACTTAATAACGAATTTGGGGATAGATTATATACTGGAAATTATATTTCAAGTGGTCAGTTAATTACAGATTCATTAGACGCATTAGATAGTAATATGTATGCGTTATCCCAAGAAGTTTCTTCTGGTGTAGCTGAAAAACATGTTGTAGTTGTTGCAAGTAATGTATCTAAAGGGTCACCTTACCAGTTACCCGTAGGGGTTTCTTATACACCAAACTCAGATAGTGATCGACAGGGAGCTAATATGGATGTTTATCTAGATGGCCAGCTTCTTGCAGCAAGTACTGGACTGAACGGAATAAATAATGATAAAGACTATTCTGAAACTGATGCAACACATGTTGTGTTTAGTTTTGATATTTACCAATATTCTAACCTTATTTTTCAGGTTAGGACTTAAGGAGGTATAATTTATGGCATATACACCACCATTAGGGAATGATGTAGACTTCTCATTTCAAGGCGGTTACATATCTCCAACTGGTAATAATGTAGACTTCTTGTCTGGTATTGTTGCTGCAATTACAATAGGTAATGTTTCCAGAGATATAATATACGATGATCAAATACTTACTGGATTCGATACTTCTGTTGTGAGATGGCAATCCTCTGCTTCTGGAGCTTATAGAGTGGAGGCTGGTGGCGATAATGTTGGTACAGGTTATTTAGTAAAGTCTGGTAATACTACTAGACGTCTTTCTATTAAAACTAACTTGACTGACACTGATATTGAAGGAATTACTACATTTTCTGGGGAAGGAGCGTACCGTTTTAATATATACGTGAAAAGTGTTGATGATGTTTGGAGTCCATATAACCAAGTTTAATAAACATTAAGGAGGTTAGTGCACAGTAAACCTTTCATTATCAATTATTAACATATCTTAATAAATTAACCTCCTTAATATAAGGAGGTTAATTTATGATTATTAATAATAAAAAAGTAAATAAGATACTGGGATTATATCCTATAAAACGGAATCAGAATAATCAGTCTGTATCCAGTAAACACACTACTCGTGTAACCGAGAACCAAGGGCACGGAATTGTGGCTTTAGATCCTGGGATACAGATATTTAAAATAGTAAATATTGGAAGATCTAAAGTTATTGGTTCGAGCAAAATAAAGCTCGATCGCTATCTTAATGGAGCTAGAAATATCTTCGTAAGATCTTTGGGAGATTCACCCGCACTGAAGAAATTAACTTCTTCGGCGTGCATTGTTAACGAAAAGGAATCGGTGTAAAATACCCCCTTTTTATTATATATAAATAGGAAATATTAGAAATATAAGGCTATGTACACTACATATTGTAGTGTATTTTATTATTGCAAAATTTATGGATGGAGGAAAAGGAATATGTTAAATGATAGAGTTGAACGTAACAAATTTAGAAATGTCGTTATAAATGCAGAAGAAAAAAAGATTATTACTAAGGAAGAGGTCGGGTTTGTTGTATCTTTAGTAGAGCGTTTTAGAAACGATATTGAAAAGAAAATCAAACATTTACATTTGTTACAGGGTGAGATTGCACAATTGAAATCAAACGAACAAATTATTATGGAATTAATAGAAAATATGGTAGCTGCTGCTGAGCGAGATGTTGCTAGACAGGAAACTATGAACAAGCTTAAGGCGGATAGGGAAGTACAAGCAGAGCGTCGTGCGGAGTTGAAGGATAAAACTCCTACAGAGCAGGCTGATACCGTAGAGAAAAAATAAGATGTAACAAAAAAATTGAATTATAAGGGATTGAAAAAAAAATGGTTGAGAATTCGCTGAATTGGTGTACTACTTGCGGTCTTGTAGGGCTACGACAGTTTTGTGTATATTCCCAGCCATTTTTTGTGGAGATAAGCTAGTATGATAATTTTAAGGAGGACTGGAGGGCAAGGTTCGTGCAGAGTTATACTATCTGATACGCTTATTGGCGAAACAGATAGTGTAAACGGGGTTTTTTCTACCTCTTACACATATACTCCTGGACGTATAGAAATTGTTTATAATGGTCAGACCCTCACTAGTCCTGCTGATTTTACAGAAACAGGTCTTAAAGAGATTACTTTTGTTTATATTAGACCAGATGACGGAGCAGTCCTTAGAGCTAATTATGAGATTAGTAATTACGCTGATGATGGATTCAGCTTTGATTTTACTGATTTAGAAGATACCCCACCAAGTTATTCCTCTCATGCAGGAAAATTAGTAAGTGTAAATGAGTCTGAAACAGGTTTATCATTCATAGATTTTGAACAAGGTTTTACTAATTTTATTACACTGACAGATACTCCAACTACTTATTCTGGTTTTGAGAATCATTATGTTAAGATTAATTCTACTGGTGATGGGGTAGAATTTGTACTACCTGATGGGGAAGCACAAGAAGGGATATCCACAAATATAGTAAATGGAGCTTACTCAACTACAGTAAATTTTGATCGTGCATTTACTAATGATCAGTATGTTTTAACAGTTGGATTAGAAAATACAATAGATCTTATGCCTTCAATTTATCCAACATTAATAAAAGATAAAACGGTTACATCATTTACAGTAGAGTTTTCAGGTAATATAGACTCAGATAACTATTATCTTAATTGGCGAGCAACACTCTCAGGTGCTGGTACTTTAGGTGGTGAGGTTGGTATTACTGAGTTGTCTGATGATTTGAGTCCTGAGCTCGGAGGAAATCTAGGGGTTGGGAGTAACCTCATTATGCTCGAAACTACTCCATATAGTACTACAGTATCTGGAGGGTACGTTAGAGGACATAGTGGTGATGCTTCTGAGATGTTTGTGTTTGATAATTCTCCGCCGGACGGGGACGGATTCAGTACTCCGTTATACATGAGGTCAGATGGTAAATGGGGAACTTGTACAGCAGTAAGTGGGACTACACAGATGCCTTGTGCTGCTTTGGCATTAGAATCAGGAGATGGTGGAATTAAAAAGATTTTATGGAAAGGGATCATTAGAAAAGGCGAATGGAGCTGGACTCCTGGAGATCTTATATATGTTTCTACTGTGCAGGGGGCTTTAACTAAAGTTAGGCCTAATAACGGACACAGGAAGCAATGTATAGGGTTGGCTATAGAAGCAGATACAATAAGATTTGACCCAGGATTTTATTCTGGAATTTAAACTTATTTGGAGAAAGTGATAATGGCGAGAAGTTTTTTAAGAGAAAACCAATTTAATGATCCTGATGTATTGTCTGAAGGAGAGCACAGAGAGTTAGTCCATGAGAATTTAGTAGTTTCTGGGACATTAACAGTTTCTGGGGTAGTTCAATTAGGTGTTGATTCAGATATGTGGTGGGATGATACAGCGTCTGAGCTTCGTTTAAACACCGTTATTAGTGGTGTTTATCCTACTAAGCAAGACCATTTAACCACACGTTTGTATGTGGATGATAAGATTTCAACAACTTCTGGGGTATTTCAAGGCCAGGTAGATGCTAAACCAGATACTTTTTTAGAGCTGACAGACACACCAAATACGTATAATACAGGTAAGTATTTACGGTCTACTGCCGTTGGTATTGAGTGGGTAGGTAGTGATGCTTTTAGTGGTGTTTCTCCAGAAAACACTATATACATTGCAAAAAATGGAAATGATGTTACTGCGTCTGGAACTTTTAATGATCCATTTTTAACTATTAAACATGCTATATCAACCGTTTCCGGTTGTTGTGACGAGGCTAATAGATATGTGTTTAAGGTTAGTCCTGGTATTTTTTATGAAGACAATCCATTACAAATGGAAGTTTATACACAAATAGTTGGGGAGGGTGGTTTTTTCTCAACAAAGATAGTTGCTAATAATATAAATGAAAGTATTATAAAAACTAATAATGCTACAGAGGTTTTAAATTTTGAATTAAATGGTAGTACTGGTGCAAGTGCTGTTCTTACTACTGTGTCTGGTGTATTTTCTAATAAGTTTTTGGTAATATCTAATTGTCAAAAAGGTTTATATGTAAATAATAAGGATGCGTTAATAAGATTCTCTGATGTAAATTATGTAGGTAATCTTACTGATGCTGTTTTAGTTGAAAGTGGTTATTGTGATATAAAGGGTTTATATGTAAAACCAGGAGCAACAATTGAGTCAGTTATCAGAGCTACAGGTGCAGATTCAAGAATTGATATTACTTCTTTAACTACAACAAATAGTGATATAACTAATTGTTTTTATGGAAATAATCAAGGTGTAATTAATAGTATCGGTGGTATTGTTGACAATTGTACAAATGTTTTTCGTTTAAATAATGCTTCTACTTTTAATGGTTCAAATATTATAGTTGGAGATAATACAGTAAGACAAGTTCATATTGAAAATAAGAATTGTACTATTGGTTTTATTGGTTGTGTTATGGATGCAGAAAAAATGTTTGGGCCAGAGGATTATAAAGGCGACTCTGTTTTTTTTAAGGATAGTAAAACAAAGGGTATTACAGTTTACACTGATTTATCAGTGGGAAGACCAGACAGAAGTTGGAGTTCTGTGTTTGGTGGTGGTAGGAGTTATAGTAAAGGAATGGTGGTATTAAGTACAGATAGTACTGCTTCTACTATAAGTGATGGTGATAATTTTATTGATATTACAGACGAAGCAACTACCATTTCAGGTGCAGATTTTAGTTTTCAAGGTACCTCCTCTGGACATTCGGTTTTAGTTGGAGCAGCTTTTACTGAAAACTTACAATTACATGGAGTAAAATTTAATCAACTATCTGCTGCTGTAGAAGTAACAAAACGTTCATTTGTTACAGAATATTGGAATGGTACTAATTGGTTAGAGTGTACCCATATGTGTACAGAATCGAATAAAGGGTATTCTTATGCTAATGAACTATTTATAAGGTCAAATAGTGACGAGTATATTTCTTGTAATATACCAGACGATTGTGTAAATAAAACTATAAATGGAATTACTTGTTATTGGCTTAGATTTAAAATAAAACACTCGCTTACAACTTTACCAGTTTTTTCGTGGGCAAAGTTACAAACAAATAGAACTAAATTTAATACTGATGGTTTTAGTACGTTTTACGGTAAAGCTAAATTTAAACAGACTGTTTTAGCTACGGGAAATATTTTTGGTGAAACTGGTGGTGTAACAAACGCTTATGTGAATGTTGGTTTTGGAGGGGTTCCTACAGGTTGGGGACACATGTTCAAAAATAATCAATTAAATAGTAATGGTGATGCTATTTATATGCAAATTAATTTACCTCGTGGTATTTGTACAGCGTTTCCTATTATAGTTAAAGTAATGGGACATCCGGAACAATCAGGGTCTTCTAGTAATGGTACCATAGTTATTTCGGTTTTACCAATAGAGATACAAGGTGTTTTAGAGGCTGACCCTGATGGTGGTAATTTTCCAGTAGAGCGTACATTAGAAAATACAGAGGTTTTGACAGCGAATGCAGCACAAACAACAAATGTAAGTGTTCCGTTTGTTGTAAATAATAAATTAATTACAATTGAATCAGACCCTATAAATATTTCTAATTATTATGAAGGAGATATGTTAGCAATAAGAATAGAGTTAGATGATGATGGTACTGGTAATAAAGATTTTATAGTGTGGACAGTTGAAATTTCTGGAGTTAAATGGACACATGGGGAGAGGGTATAATGGCCAATATACTTAAGTTAATACACACACAAAATTTTGTTAATACAGACATTATTGAAGTTAATCATAATAGCGGTTATGAGTATTTAAAAGTCAAAGTTATTGTTGATGGTGAGAGTTCTGAAAGTTTAATTAAAAGTATAATTACTAATAAGAACAATCCAACTAATGTATTAACTGTTACATTGATGTCTTCTCAAACTGGAGTAGTTCAATTATTTGGATCAGATGTTACAGGTGTGGGAGAAAATTCAGCAACAGAACTACATACGATATCTGAAGCTGTGCGAGAGGTTATTAATGAAGAAGTAACTACTATTTCTGGGATGCTACAAGATAAGATAGACGATAAAGATAATTATCAAAGTTGGTCGTTTGCAGTAAATGGTCTTACACAAGACGAAATAACTTCAAGAGATGTGTTGAATTTTGTCGGAGCAGGAGCAGTGACAGTTGCTAGGTCTGATGAAGATGAGATTACAATTAGTGGTAGCAGCACAACAAATGCTGTAAAAGCTATGATGGTTTATAATACTGTAGTGCAGACAAATGTTGACACTGCTGAAAGTTTACGTTTAGCTGGTATTACAAGATTAGATTCTTGTTTTTCTATTGACGGAACTAATTCTACTGAGATAACAATTAGCGAATCCGGTTGGTATGAATTTCAATACTCAGTGGCGTTTGATAGTGATTACCGTAACAGGGTCATTATGCGGGTGTATGTCGAAAGAAACGGTTCTGGTTCTTGGGTAGGAATAGATCAGTCATATTCTTACGAATATTTAAGATATAACACATATGGTAGGATGAGTAATAATACAGCATCTTTTTTTCTGAATGCTTCAGTTGGCGAGAAGTTTAGAGTGCGTATGGACGGTGCTACTACTGGCAGTTTTCCATCAACATTAGTTAACTCAAATACGATACAGAATCAGTGTTGGGTTACAGTGAAATCTATAGATTTTGATGGTATTAAGGGATCTGACGGTGCCGACGGTGTCGATGGTGCACAAGGCCCTCAAGGTAGTGGTTCTACTATTAATGTACAAGATAACGGTTCATCAGTATCAGGTAGTCCTTTCCAGATATTAAATTTTAAAAATTTTGATTATGTTTCTAGTGTGGTAAGTGGTACAGTTGATATAACTGTACCTGTATTTGGATCTGAATATCATTATGCCTCTGTAGATTCCACAACTAATACTAATAGAACCTATCCACTTAATAAACTTACTATGACAACATCAAGTTTGCCGGTTGGTAACTATAGGATAGGTTGGTATTATGAATGGAGAAGAAACACTACGTCTAATGATTTTAGAGCCCGTGTACAAATAGACAACAGCATAACTGTGATGGAACATTCCGAAGAACCTAAAGATGTGAATTCCTGGCATACTGTGATGGAGCATTCAGAAGAATCTAAAGATGTTAATTCCTGGCATGTTGAAAGTGGGTTTGTTCACAAGTATATTCCTACAGTAGCAAATCACACAATAGATATAGATTATTGGGGAGAGTCTTACGGTGGTACTAGTTATATAAGAAGAGTAAGAATTGAACTTTGGAGGGTTTCATAATGGTAGATTATGGTTATAATTACACAATAGACCAGTTTTTAAATAACAAATATGATCTTAGCAAGCTTGACAGGGAAATAAGATCTTCGAGTATTACTGTAGCAATCAATTATTTAACTGGCACAGAAGAAGATGTTGATATTTATTTTAAGAACTATCTTCAAGTAGATGAAGTTACTACTTTAAGTGGTATAGTTGCTGTGCATGATGGTATAGATGATAGTATAGATTACCAGTCTGTAAAAATAATGTCGGTTGATGAAGGAACTCATATGAATGCAAGTATTTACGATGTTCCTACTGATCGTTCTGGAAAATTAAGAGTACATCAAACATCACGTAAACTTGGTACGAAAACATATTGGACTGGGTGTGGAGACGATCTTTCAGATATAACTGATGTTGGTGGTGGGAATCAGAAATTTTTATTGAATCATACCATTTCTGGAAGTTTAACTGAGGCTGTATATATAGATTTTAATATTTGTTTAAATGAGACTTGGATCCATGAAGGATTAATTAATTGGGAAAATTGTAAAGGGGACTCTGTAACGTTAGAAATGGTTAGCAGAGCAACGGGTATTGTTTCTGGAACAAATACAAATTATAATTTATATGGTGGTTACATGGTTATACCTGCGGCTGGAGATGGGACTATTGAGGTTACCAGTGATATAACATCACCAATAGGTGGATTAGTTTATATGCCAAATAATGATCTTGATGAATCACCGACTGCATTTTGGAATGCTGATTTTAATTCTAGTACAGGGTTATATGAAAATATTAGCCCGGCTCCTTATGGAGATGGAAGGTATAATATGTTTGCAGGTGAAATACTATTTGCAAGATTTACAAATCGTATTTTGCTCCTAAATAGTGGTTTCATGCCATTATCTTGTTCAGACACAGATGAATTAGGAAACGGTTTCAGATTAAAAATGACGGGGGAAACTAATATAGATAAAGGAGATCATGAGTGGAGTGTTGCAGCTACTATAGTGTTTCATAGAGCTAGGGTTAGATAATGAGAAAAAAATTAACAATAGATTATATTTGTTCAGAATTTAAAAAAGAAGGTTATATTCTTTTGACTGAAAAATATATAAATAACAGTCAGAAATTAGATTACATTTGTCCAAAAGGACATAAACATAGTATTAGTTGGAGTAATTGGAATCACCCTGAAAAATACAGATGTCCTTATTGTTATGGAAATAAAAAATTAACTATAGAGTTTATTAGATCTGAATTTAAAAAAGAAGGGTGTGTTCTTTTATCAAAAAAATATATAAATTGTATGACAAAATTGAAATATGTAACTTCTAATGGTGATTACCATTCAATAAAATGGAATGATTGGAAAGATGGGCATAGATTTTCGATTAGGTATACAATAGATGATGTTAGAAAAGAGTTTGAGAAAAAAGGGTATAAACTTCTTACTAAAAAATACACTAACTGTACGCAAAAGTTTGAATATATCTGTAATAGTGGACATATACATAGTATATCTTTCATTAGTTGGTTAATGGGGCAAAGATGTTCATATTGTTACTTTGAGGATTTAAAAATATCAAGAATGAGGGAAGGAAATCCAAGTTGGAAAGGTGGAATTTCAAAAGAACCTTACTGTCAAGATTGGACAAACAATCTTAAAGAGTTTGTTAAAGCACGAGACGGTTTTAAATGCTTAAATCCTTATTGTTCTGGTAAAGATTCTACATTGGCTGTGCATCATATAGATTATAACAAAAAATCTTGCGGGGCTGAAAATTTAATTACCGTTTGCAGATCTTGCAATTCTAGAGCAAATACAGATAGAGGGTGGCATAAAGCTTGGTATAAAGCAATTTTACATAAAAGATATGGATATGTTTATGAAGGATGATATATGGAATTATATATTTCAGATTTACATTTAGGTAGTTCACTTTTTAAATCTAAACATGAAGTTTTAAATTTAGTATCACAAGATTTTGAAAAAATAGTAATAGGGATAGACTTATTTAGGAGAATATGATGGATATTTTTATTTCCGATTTGCATATAAGTAGTCCGCTTTTTAAGTTTGAAAAAGAGGTTACTTGTTTATTTAACGACCCAAAGGTAGAGGCCATCTATATTTTAGGTGATTTATTTGATGATTGGGAAGAGTGTTCTACGAAAACTGCTAAAAAGAAAAAAGTTTTTATAGACATGATTAACAATTGTAGTAAAATAAAAGTGATTATAAAAGGAAATCATGATCCAGACATACACGTTATGGAGGAAATTTTTCCTAATATACTAATACTTGAACGTATGGAATTAGATTTGTTTGGAAAAAGGGCTATATTAATTCATGGTGATGAAACAGATACTTCGATGGGTTGGACTAAAGCATTGTTCAGTATAAATTATTTACTAGAAAGGGTTGGTTTTAACTTGAAAGCATTTATCAGAAATATAGTACATCGGTATTTAGTTTGGAAACAAGGTTGTGATAATAACTCTTTAGTGTTTAAAACAGAGAAAGCATTATATAACAAATATTCTAAAGATTATGATATTATAATTTCAGGACATACGCATATGCCTAAGATCGTTGCAATGAAAGGTGTTTATTTTTTGAATACAGGTAGTGTGGTATATAAACCAAATTATTTAGTTGCAGACAAAAATACATTTTGTATACGGAGATTTTGATATGAATTATTATAAAATAAAATCAAAGTTATTGAATTTTTTTTCAAATATAAGAATTTATCCTGGTGGTATAATAATAGCAGGTGATTCTCATTATGATTTTAAGGGAAAACATATGAGACAAGCTTTAGATAATTTAAAAACTGGAGATGTACTATTACGTAGATATTCTCATTATCTTGGGAGTGTGTTAATTAAGGGATATTTCTCTCATGCAGCAATTTTTGTCGGTGGAAATAATGTTATACATATGTTAGGTGAAGGTATAGTAAGAGAGGACATACTCACTTTTATGCGTTGTGATGATATGTGTATCCTAAGAGTAGCAAATGAAGGGCTTGCAAAACAAGCAGTTTTAAATGCCCATAAACACGAATCAACCGGAGTTGAGTACGATTATGATTTTGATATTAGTAGCCCATCAAGACTATATTGTACTGAATTTGTAGATAACTGTTTTGGATATCCAATTAAAAAAGAAAAATCTTGTAGTGGTTTTATTTTACCAGATAATTTTTTAGAGTCATCACAATTTAAACTTATTTGGAGAAAAGAATAATACCAAATTTTAGAATAAGAAAATAAATGAAGTTTAAAAGGCAATTAAACTATGATTAGAGTAAATGTAGCAGAAACATTTCCAATAACAGTATCTCTTATAGACGAGATTACTGGGTCAGTAGCTACTGGAAAGACTGTTTACTATGATGTTAGACAGTATTTAACAGATCTTCCTATTTTTCCACCGGCCTCGGGAATATTATCAGAATCTACAGTAGAGCCTGGTATATACACTGGTATTGAATCTATAAATAAAAGTGGAACATATATAGTGTATGCTACGTGTTCAGGGTTTTTATCTAATACAGAAGAAATAATAATATCTTCTAATTACAGCAGACATTATAATACTTCAATTGAAGATGTTGTAAGAACGACAGTGACTCCTACACCATCACAAGTAGTTCGAAATGTTGGTCTCGGTAAGACAGACTACATTATAACTAGACTTAAACCAGATCATGTATCAGATTGGACTGGTCCATCTACAGTGTCAGGTTCAGTGTATGCACACTACAAAGAGTTTGATGATGAAACACCATTCCTGATGGGAGGCTCTGGGGTATAATATGGTTGATGTGAGATTCATAGGCTGGGCAGGATATCAATTAGCTCCTTGTAGTACAACTTCAAGTGGTATTTGTGGCTATGGTATAATAGAAATTGAGCCAGGATTTCAGATAATAGCTACACCAGTGGAATATGGTTATTGGAGCACGACAGAGCACAAGCATATCCATGATGGTGCAACAGTTGCAACAATTTATAATTATATAGATCAGCAGATAAGTGATGTATATGGTGTGCAGTCTAATACTATGGTGGAGGTTTATAATACTTTGGTTGGCGGTCAAGGAAATTATTGGAATTTCGTGCCAGGAGTTACAAATCCACTAAGCCCCCATAACTTCAATCTTAGTTACTACGATTCAGGTGCTAATTCACATGAAATTGTTGGTTACTTTGTTAAGTCTATACATCCAACTACGTTCACTATTACCTGGGGAGAGCTTTAATGGCAGTTAACATAGTAATAACTGGTAATATTTATAACGAATACGGTACACAATACACAGGTTCTGAGATAGCTTATCAGCCGTATTTCGCTAATGTTGTAGGTGGTGGTTCAGCATCTATTTGGGGAACTGTCAAATATTCTATATTTGGGCAATACAATTTTAATTTAGCAGATAATGATTTACTTACTACTGCGGGTGAGGTGTCGTCTGGAGATGTGGTTATAGTAGTTTTTTGGTCTCCAAACTCTGTAGATAGATCTGTAGGTTGTGAGCACTTAAATAATTGGAGTGTTTGTCGTTTCGTGTTAGGTACAGGACCGGGTATGGTTAGTGACAGTCTATATGTAGCAGATATACAGATACTGCCTAATATCTGTCCTAATCTTATGTGGTCATTACAAAATACTGGTCTTGCTGGTGCTAGTATAACTGCTAATAATGCAAGTACAGACACACACCAATGGATATTTTCAGGAACAGAATTATATCAAAGAGACACTTGGTACGGTGAGCAGTTAATGTCTGTAAATAATGTTGATAATTCAAGTTATGATTGGGGTGATGGAAACCAAGATAATAACCTGAGTGGAACTACAAATGGTATACATAGTTGGGCAATGTCAGGGGATTACGATGTTGAGTTAGTGGTTAAGGATGTTTGTGGGTGCACGGTTACTGGTACAGAACACATTAGAGTTTTTAATAATCCTCCAGTACCAAATATTACAATGTTCCCAAGTGATCCACAACCAAACGAGATTGTTACTTTTCAATATACTGGTACAGATATAGATGATACTATTACTAATATAGCATGGACTATAGTTGATTCTGGAATTTATGGTAATACTGATACGATAAGTGCTACTAACGTTAGAGATGTTGTTGTACCGCATTCTGAGGGTCAAGGCACCCAATGGTATGGGGAGGCATCTAATGTGGGTGCATTCACTAATTCAGGCGGTCATGTGGTTTATATAGTGGTAAGTTGGTGGGATGGTTTTGTAACTCAGACAATGAACTATAATGAAAGTTTCACACAAGGTATTTTTTCCGGCCCGGCCGTAAATTTTACACAAGTACCAAATGATGCAGAAAAAGATTTACAAGTTATATTTACTAATACATCTACTAACACAGGAAGAGTTGGGTTAGGATTACCTAACCACATAGAATATAACTGGAGATGGATAGATGGTGCTTTAGTAGAAAATGAAATTGATAAAGTATATGGATATGAATTAATAAAAATTCCAACTACTGCTTCTTGTGAAGTGCAACTTTGTGCCCAGTGGAGCGATGGTTGGGACACACAAGAAACTTGTGTAGAAAAAGATGTAGTATTTAAAACTACAATTACAGTATCTGAAGAAGATTGTTATTATAATCTCAATATAATTGGTACTTCTACAGACGGTTCCGTTAGTGGTTATGGCTGGACAATATCTTCTGGTATAAGTGCAGTAGGTCCGTGGGCAGAGACTTGGACAAGCCCTATAGGATTAAATCAGAATGATAAGAAAATATGTTTTACATCTTTGGGGTGGTACAAAATAGAAGGTACAGTGTATGGTACTGGAAGTTCAACATGTGATGATGAAGCATTATATATAACCTCTGTTTGTCCTCCTAGTGAATCAATTAAAAATATTTGGAATGGTACTGGTGTTCTCGATATTGGTTCTGATTGGACTCATAGTGCGTTTGGTGTAGAAACAGAGCAGGCTAGGCATTCGGGTACTTACGGTCTTGATGCTATCGGAATGAGTAATAATACAAGTATACTTTTTTTAGCCCCCGGAGTAAGTAATATTTTATTAGATGATTACGATTTTTTAAGGTTATGGGTTAATGTTAGGGATTGGGTTTCTGGAATAAATATGACTGTACAATTTAAAACTGTAGGGTCGTCTAACAGTGATATAGTAAATTTAAATTCTTACTTAGATACTGGTATCCTTGATGTTTGGCAAAAAGCATTAATTCCAGTAACAGACTTTGGTTTTAACACTGGTGGTATATATCTTAATAAATTAATTTTAAAGTCTAAGGGAAATATAAGTATTTGGCTAGATGATATAGCTCTTACAATGGGAACTAGAGAACAGATAGCTATTTCTATTTGTGCTCCTGATATACATGCACATGAGTTTGGAGTTAAAGGTACTACTACAAAAGAAGTTAAACCGGCTATGAGGTCTTACCCGGATATTCAGAATGGGCCTAGGATAATAAATACTTTTCCACCACCGAGCGTTAGTTAAGGAGATTACAAATGATTAATTTAACATTTACGGTAGGAGATATAAATAACGTCCTACAAGTATTTGATACGATACAGATTCGTATGTATACTGGAGAAGGTACACCAGGATCTCCTATAACAGATTTGGTAGCTTTTTCTGATTATACTGAAATAAACGGGTTTGATGTGATTAATGGTAGGAGTGATGTGTCTGATGTAAGTTTAAGATCAGATTTCTCTCAATACTACTTTACTCACACGTCAGGCGTTGCTACTGACTGGTATACTTCTAGATATTATAATGATTCTACAGGGGCAACTTCTGGATGGTCAGACGCAATATTAGGTGAACCAGGAGATCTTTATTATGATCCAGTTTACCCTCCAGAGATAGAGTACGGTTCTGCTGATCAAATGACAATAGACCGTATACGGTTGTATATAGGTGATCCTATAGGGTTACGGAGAGAGTATGGTGAAGAGGCTATGTCTTCAATTCATCCAGATGGAAAAACGTATGAATTTGACGAAAAAGGATGGCCAGTATATGTAACTATGGGAGGAAAGTCTTATGTAAGTACTACAAACCCATCAGTGAATGGTTATAAATTTTTAAGATTTACAGAATTTATTGATGATGTGTGTCAAGAGTGTGTAACATACTCAGGAACTTGTGGCGAGGATGTAGTTAAAGAGGTTACCCACGGTATTGATTTATGGTACTACACATTTCGGTTCAGTTCTAGACAGATTATGGAGGCTTACGAGAGCTGTCCGCCCCCATCACCACTTACACCTGTTACTGCAAATGCCGAAGTTTATATGGTTCAGACTGCTATTGATCTTCTTAGGAGTGAGCTCTTAGAAGATACTACTGAAGATGGGGCCGTTATCAGTGATGAAGGGTCCAAATATGATCCTTCTGCTGGGCTTGAGGTAAGAAGGGATTTATTAAAAGATTTAACTAAAAGGCGTGATGATTTAGTTAGAGCTTTACAATTAACAGGAATTACTGGAGTCAGAGTTGACTAAAGGATAATTATGAGTAGGAAACTAACATATGAATTTGTAAAGGAATCTTTTGAGAAGGAAGGATATACTCTTTTGTCTACTGAGTACATATGTGCTAACAAAAAATTAGATTATGTTTGTCCAAATGAGCACAAACATTCTATTAGCTGGAATAATTGGCAACAAGGCAAACGATGTTACTTCTGTTTTGGGTCAGAAAAGCACACTATTGATTATATCAAATTGTGTTTTGAAAAAGAAGGTTACACATTTTTATCTAATGAATATATTAATAACAGTACTAAACTTGATTATATTTGTCCTAAAGGTCATAAACACAATATAACTTTCGGTAATTGGATTAGTGGTTATAGATGTCCAACATGTGCAAACATAATTAATGGAACTAGACAAAGAAAGCGTGTTTTTGATATAAAAGTTGCGTTGCGTGACGATGATTACACCCTTTTATCTGTAAAATACTCTTTAACAGGTCGTACTGTATTAAAATGTAAATGCCCAATAGGACATGTGTATGAGGTTAGGTGGAATTGTTGGCAACAAGGACAAAGATGTCCAACATGTAGGGGTATTAAGATGTCTATAGACAGATCAGGTCCCAATCATCCAAACTGGAAAGGTGGTATTTCTTGTGATCCTTATTGTGATGCTTGGGCAGATAAAGAGTATAAAAATGACATTAAAAATCGTGATGGAAACATGTGTTTAAACCCTGACTGTTGTTCAGAAAACAAAAATGATTTAACTGTCCATCATATTGATTATAATAAGAAAAATTGTTCTCCTAATAATTTAATAACAGTTTGTAGAAGTTGTAATTCTAGGGCAAACAAAGATCGTAAATGGCATACGGCTTGGTACCAAGCTGTTATTAAAAATAGATACATTACACTGGGAGCTGAATATGGTTAGAGGAAGAATTTCACCTAAAACAAAAGAAAGGTTTCGTAAGTCTATACGTGATGTTATTAAGGGGCTTAGTAGGAAGGTTCTTATTTATAAACAGTCAATTAAAACAGAATGTATGAACTGTTATTTTGATAAGATGACTGGATGTTCTACTGGTAAATGTAAGTGGTCTGTAGGTGAAGCTGTTCAGAAGCAGGCTGAGTGGGAAGCCACTCATCCAAGTGAGGTAAGGTTTAAATGGTTTAGGGTGGGGCGTTGCCCAATATGTAGAGGTGATGGTTATTTAGAGATTAAACGTCGAACATGGGTAGATTGTTTGGTTATATGGAATCCTGGAAGTAGGTATGATAATGAAACTGTGTACACTCCTGCTGGTACAGAAGGGTCAACAATAGTACAACTAAAAACAGACCCTAAGTATTACGATATATTTAAGAACTGTACTGCTATTATAGTGGATGGTGTTGCGTGTAAGTTATCTAAACCTCCAATATTAAGGGGTCTTGGCAACCAATCTGTACTAATAATTTCAGCGTTTACAACAGACAAACCTAAGCTTGATAGTGGTGAGATTATCAAGGAGTACACATAGTGGAAAAGGAGCGGGCAATAAAGAAAATTTCTAAGGACATGAGTAAGCTTGTTAAGAATTCTTTAATACATAAGTTTACAGAGGTAAGTAGAGAAGTACGTGAGGTAATAATAGCTGAGTATGATGAGGAGTTAGTCGATGTTGTAACTGATAGAAAAAGTAAAACAAACCCTAATTTATATAGGGATGAGTTTATTGAACGCTTAGAATCGTATACTTATGTGAAGTATAGTGGTGATGTAGTAACGTTGTCTGTTCCTGATATGGAAACTTTTGATTTTTCTGGTAGGTTAAGAGTTATAGAATCCATCATGCATGGATTAGCCGGAATTTATGTTGAGGTTAATGAGGAAGACTATATAAAAGTTTTTGGAAAGAGGCCTGTAAATCAGGAACCAATAGATGAATATGTATCACTTAAGGATAAGATATATTTGGTTAAACATACTGGAAAAATTAAAAGAGCAGAACGAGATTTAAAGAAAAAATTCGTTCGTTACCCGTTTTCTAATACAGCTCCCATTAGGATACTTGAAAAAGGACAAAAATTTGTAGATGAAAACATGGATATATGGACTGAAGAAGCCATTACAGAAGCTCAAAAGGTGTTTGTTTTAAATTATAAAGGAGCTAAATTATAATGAGTTATGAGATGAGAAGTCTTCGTAAAGAAGACTTAAGCTTATATTATTATATAAAAGACGTTGTACTTCGTGATTTTGTAGAGTTAGAACAGCTTGCAGATCTGGCTTTAATGCCAAATATGTGTGGAATGGGTAGTTTCGTGTACGAATATACGTCTGGTCTTGAACCATCACCAACAGAGCGTGGTAGGGGATGGAGATATTTTGATCCTCCTACAGGTGGTATTTCTTGTGAACCATATCCAACTGTTTCTGGGCTTGATGGTGTTGGTGATACTGCGTATGGGACTCCAGAACAGAGTTCTCAAGTAGTAGTGGTTGAAACAACTTCAAGTGGTTTAACTGCAGTACTGCCTACTGAATATATGGTTGACTATGCAGATGGAAGAATAGTTTCAACAAGAAAATTAAATTCACCAAAAGTAACATACCATTGGCACTACGTTTCTGTTGTTGATGAGTGGGCAGCTATTGAAGCAGCAGATCCTCCAGTAATTGTTATAGACATGCAGGGTACAGATAAGATGGGTTATCAATTAGGGGGTGGTAAAAAGACAGTACGTAAAGTAGATATCCACGTGTTTGCTTCAGACACAGCTGAACGAAATGATATTGTGGAAACATTATATGATGGTTTGTATCTTAAGAGTTGTCCTTTATATAACTTCCCTACAGGTACAGTCTTAGATTATGATGGGACTTTTTATGGTAGGCGTAGTGCAGCGACACCAGATAATAAACTAACCTATCTATTTAATAGAGAGAAGGTTTTAAATGTCAGTCAATTACAGTTTGATTCTGTTGTAGCTAGACATGTTAATTTACCACTAGTAATGTCAAGAGGTCGTGATGAAATTATGCTAAGTGATTTAAATGCATATAGATCCAAGGTGTCGTTTGACATGTTTTCATACGATGATAGAACAATTGCTGTATAGGAGTATAATTAAAAGTAGTGGAAAATTTATTTAAGGAAGAGGGATATATTTATTGTGGTAAGGAGCGTGTTGGTAAAAGAATTAAATATAAGTTTTTATGTCCTGCTGGGCACCTAGGGTCTATAAGAAAAGATCATTGGAACAGAGGTGTTAGGTGTGCTAAGTGTAAAGGAAATGCTAAGTTAACAATTGATGAAGTGAGAAGCGATATTGAGAAAGAGGGTTATAAATTACTAACAACTACATATATTAACAGTGCTCAGATTCTTGAAACTGTGTGCCCAAAAGGTCATATATACAAGATGAGTAGAAATAATTGGACACAAGGATATCGATGTGCACGTTGTTCAGGTAGAGCGTCTCCAGATATGGTTGATATAAAACAGTCAGTGGATGATGCGGGATATAGTTTATTGAGTAATAATTATAAAAACAATAAACACAAGTTAATGTTAATGTGTAAGAATGGTCACGAATACGCAGTTTCGTGGGATAATTGGAAAAATAAGAATAGTAGTTGTCCAAAATGTAATGAAGTAGGGCGTTCTATACAAGAAAAGACATTATATAATTTTGTAGTTGATTTATGTAATGATTCTTATCAAAACGATAGGGTTATTATAGCCCCATATGAATTAGACATAGTAATACCATCTAAAAAAATCGCTATAGAGTATTGTGGATTATATTGGCATTCAGAAAATATGGGAAGAGATAGAAATTATCATATTAAGAAACAGACGATGTGTAGTGATGCTGGGTACAGGTTACTTACAATTTTTGAAGATGAACTAGTTAGTAATGAACATATAGTTTTTTCTAGGCTTAGAAGTATATTAAATTCTAATAGTTTGGTTAAAGTATATGGTAGAATGTGTAGTGTAGAAGAAATAAATACTAATGTAGCAAGAGATTTTTGTAATACAAACCATTTACAAGGGTATTGTTATGGGGCTTCCATTAGGGTTGGTGCTTTTTTTAATGGTGATCTTATAGGGGTAATGACTTTTTCAAAACCATCTCTATCTAAGGGATATAAGAATAGTTCTGTTGGTGTATGGGAATTGAGTAGGTTTTGTACTAAGATTGGTTATAGAGTTATAGGGTTGTCGTCAAAACTTCTTAAATATTTTGTTAGAAACTATGATTTTTGTAGTATTTTTTCTTATGCTGATTGTAGATGGTCTATTGGTAATATGTATGAACAAATAGGGTTTTCGTTTATGTACGATACTAAACCTAATTATTGGTATTTTAAAAACAATAAGAATAGAATTCACAGGTTCGCACTTCGAAAGAAGAAAGATGAACCAAAAGATATTACTGAGTGGGAACTCAGAAGATCCCAAGGTTATAATAGAATTTGGGATTGTGGTAACAAGAAATATATCTTGGATAAGGAACGTGTTGTAGTAAATTAGCCTCAATTTACGCAACATATTAAGGTAAATATCGACCTGATATGATTTACACATACTATTAAGACCCAAATAAGGGAATGATAGGAGGAAAAATTTATTATGGCTAGAAATAGAATTATATATGCATCCCAAAGTGTGTGGGCGGAGGGGGAGGTTCTATATAGGGTGCAATCCCTTGGAACAACTACTACTTTCACTTCTGAGGACATAAATTCGATTGTGTCCCTTATCTGGTAACAGGTAAGCTAAAAATTTTACTATATGCTGGAAACCCCTTAGAGCTAAACTTACTGACATGTAAAAATAGTTTAGATTGGGCAATCAGCAGGAAACCTATTATAGGGTTCTTCAGAGACTACACGTAAAACCCCTTTTTTATAAAGGGTGAAGATATAGTCCGAACTTCGTAGGAGACTACGAGAGGTTGCTTCGCAGTAACCCGCCTGGAAAATTTTTCAGGTCATAAAAGTAACAGAATGTTTCGAATTAGGTCATTTAGATATTGTTGATGTTGTTGATAATTAAAGTTGTCCTTCATTTAAAGTAATTTTTATGAAGAACTTCACGATATGCTGGAATACCCAGTCAAGCCTCTACTACTACCGATATCGGAGTGATAATGTAAAGGATATGGGCGATCAGCAGGGAGCGGATTATGATAGAAAAAATTAAAAAAAGTGATTTGAAAAGATTGTATAATGAGTTAGGGTCTGTTTATAAAGTAGCAGATAGACTAGGAAAACCCCCATCCACGGTGTATTACTATATTGATAAATATGATATTGATATTAGTAAAAGAAGATTTCCGTACACTAAGGATGAGTTAATTGATTTACATAGAGAGTGCGGTTCAATTACTAAAGTGGCAGCTAAATTATCTAGAAGCTATTCTACTGTTAGATATTGGTACAACGCATTTAATATTGTGCAGAATGCTTCTGGAATGACCGTTTTTCAAGAGTTAAGAAAAACACCAATGTCCCAAAAACATAAGTCTGCTTTGATTGGTAGTATGTTAGGGGATGGTGGATTATGGTTAGCCCCACACAGTAAGAACGCTAGGTTATATGTTAGTCACTGTGAAAAACAATTAGGTTACTTGAAATGGTTACATAGTTTATTCCAGCCTTTTTCTAGGCCTATAGTACAGACCAATGTAGCTGGCAAGAAGATTATAGGGGACTATGTAGTACAAGGGAGCAATTTTTACAGGTTTTACACTATAGCCCATCCTGATGTTACTAGAGTATTTTATTCTTACTATAGAAAAGGGCTAAAGCGTGTAACTTCTACTGCTATTATTGATGAGGTTGACCTATTGTCAATGAGCATATGGTTTGCAGACGATGGATCAATATCAAGAAATAAACAAGGTGTTCCGGTTGGCTGTACGATATCCACAAATAGTTTTCCATATAAAGAGCAAATAATATTGGTCGATGTTGTACGTAAATTTTTCAAAGGCATGATTGGAATTAAAAGGCAAGGTGGGTATTATAAAGGCAACAAGCGAACAGACTATGTAATTTCTATGTCAGGTAAGGAAGCAGTTAATGACTTTTTGACCTTAATAAAGTTAGTTCTTCCTGAATGTATATACTATAAACTATCATGATTTGACCCTCAACGACTGTGTGTGAAGCTCCTAACATTAGTGTTAGGATGATGATACAGTCTGAACTTGCTGGAGACAGTAAGAGGGGAGGTTGAAGTGCCACCCCCGCCTAACAGGTAAAGCTGAGGTTATTATAAGTAACAGATTTGGATGTCCCCGCGGTGGCGGTGACTCTCAATACCAACGATTTCGGTGATGTAACTACTTTAGCAATTTTGGCTCAGGTACCCGCAGCAAAGCGTGTTATGGCTGAGGATGCAACTTCAGCAGCCAACGCAAACATAGTGTCAGGAGCTACTTACCTCCATGGTGTCTCTTTGGCTGACTTTGCTGTAACATGTGGTAACCTTACCGGTATTACCATGTGGGCACCTGTTCAAGGTGAATGTAGTCTTGGTACTCTTGCAAATGATATTGACCAGACTTTATTTTTGGATGAGGTTTATATCAACAGTCTTGAGTTTAGTTATACTACCGGTGCTAATGCAACAGAGAACTACGGAGCTGAAACAGATAACAAGATGTGGTTGCTAAATAGTGGAGCTTTTATTAACTATTTTATGGCAACAATTTCTGGTACTGTTACAGATTTTGATTTTAGTACAATTGGATATGATATTACATCTGTAATTCCTAATCTTTCTACAGGAAATTATGCTTTCTTGAGAAAAGATGAAGACGGTTCACCAGCAATTTCTTTGTTTGATGTTGCTAATAATGAAAAGGTTAATTACCCAGTAATTGCTGGTGTAGCTGCTAATACAGATATTGAGTCTAAAACTTTTGTCTTTGATGAAAGTAGTGGTATTCTATATTTTCCAGCTGGTCCTTCTCCTGCAGTTACTGTAGCAGACGGTGACGAAATTGAAATTATTTATGCTGCAAATAAGTATTCGGATCCAATGAATACATATTTTGTAGAAAAAACTGATGGAGCTAATGCTGATGTTGGTGCTCTGCGTCAGGGACAGGTAGAAATTTCTATAATTGATGGTGCTAATGCAGCAGCTGCATGGCGTTTGACTGGTGTTACAATTTCTGCTGACCTTACTCGCGAGCCTCTAACTGAGCTAGGCCATCTTGGTCCTTATGACCGTCCGTTGACTCTGCCTATTCCGATTACCGTAACTGTAGATTCTACAGCCGGTGATCTTGAGAATTGGGCTAGATTTGCTGGTCAGATTACCGAGTTTGAAGATGGTACTATGTCTGACATAGATCTTAATGACCTTATGAATAAGGATGATCTTATGCTTATGGTCAAGGTTTATGAACAAACCGATGAGGAAGCCGGTGGTACTGGTGTGAAACGTAAAGTTCTTACTGATAGTGTTATTGGTGAGCAACAGTTCTTGGACGGTGTATTACAGCCGGCTTATACTGTTAATGATTTAGAATATGCTCTTAAGACTATCGTAGTAAAGAATCTGAAAATTACTGATGAAGGGATGACTCTTGATGTTGGTGCTAATGCAACACAGACATTTGGTTTCCGTTCTACTAATGATTTATTTGTAGTCAAGGGTGATCTTTCTGCCAATTTGGCTGCTGGATTAACACGTGCTATTTAATAATTGATATAAGGTAAAAGGAAGCGGCCGGTTTAGGCTGGCCGCTTTGAATTTTTAATAGGAGAGGGAATATTATGACTGTTACTGATAAAAGTAGAGAAAAATTAATACGAGATATGGAATCTGAAGTAACTAATTTGTTTGAGCAGGCTCTAGACTATGCACAAGTAGCGTGCCCTACTCAAGATATTTATAAAATACTTCGTTCTAAGATATTGAGGGTTGGAAATAATTGTATTCGTAATATAAAGAAAAAAGTTCAACATTATAATGTAGAGTTTATTCCTCAGACTGAGGAAATAATAGAGGTTATTAAATTAAATAATAAATAAAGGAAACGGGGAGGGTAAAAACGTGGATACACAAGAAAAGGATGTTAGAAGGTTTTTTTTAGGGCCTGATGAAGAGACTAAATATTATATCGAGACACCTACAGCTGAAGATATTAGAGGTGCAGATTGGCAGTATAGTAAAATTTATACACAGTGTCTTGTAGAAGGAATAACTACTGCTGCTGAGATGATGGATATTCTAAATAGGAGAGGGATTATCGGTCCAGAGTTTGAACAACGTGTTAATGAATTGGCGGAAAAATTGACTATTGCTATTACTAAATTAGAATCTACTGATGATATGGATGCTAAACGTGAAATGTCTATTGATGTGGCCAGAGCTCGTGAAGAGTTATTCCAGTGGAACCAGCGACTTAATGGGCCTATGAACAATACTGCAGAGCAGATGTCAGATGATTCTCGTCTTGAATATCTAACATCGGCTATGATTTTAGATTCTGACAATAATAAAGTATGGGATAGTTATGATACATACCTTAAGGAAAAAAGCCAAGCCTTAGCTACAAGAGCTAGATTTGAGGTAATGCTTTACTTGCAAGGGTTAGAGTCTGATTTTCTTGATCAAACTCCAGAAGCCCAGGCTATGAAAGAGGTTGAAGCTGATATTATTTCCAAAGCACAAGAAGCTATTAAGGCGGCTGAAGCTGTGCAGGAGGAAGAAGACCAGCAAGCAGAAAAAAAGCCGGCTGTCAAAAAGAAGGTATCTAAGAAAAGAACATCCAGTAAAAAGAAAGAAGAGTAAAAAAAAATGATCTTGACTTACGACGAAACAGATCAGTATCTTACTAAAGTTTTTACTGGTATAGACTATCAATATATAGACGATCTGCTTGTAGTTTTTAAATTTCCTAATCATGAGATAAGACAAAAAGCACATTTAGTTTACAAAAGGTCTTTTGAAAGTGCTGTAGAACAAGGTATGCTACCTGTCGAAGAGCTCAGGATTTTGATAGAAAAACGTAATTTAATTACGGCTGCTGATAAGCTACAATTAAAGAAGCTAGAAAATCAGCTTGAAGCACAAGAGATTCTTTTATCAAAAACTACAAGAGTGAAAGCAAACCAAGACCGTATTAAGGGTGTAATAAGAAGATTAAGACATGAGATACGTGAAATAGAAATTAAGCATTCATCTAAATTTATGATGTCTGCAGAAAATAAAGCTGAGGAAGATAAGACTTTTTATGTATGTACTCGGTGTTCGTTTTTGGAGGATGAAAAAACACCTATATGGTCTTCTTATGAAGAAGCTTTGAAAGAAGTTAAAATAGAATTAAAAGATAAGATTTTACTTGGATTTTTGAGATTTTTTTCTGGATTTCCAGTATCAGTAGTAAGAGCACTAGCTCGTAGTAGTTTGTGGAGAATTAGATATATAAATAGTATGAAGACGTCGGACCCTTTGTTTGGTGTATCGACGTCTGAGTACACAACTGATCAATTAAATCTAGTTTACTGGTCTAACTATTATCAGAATATATATGAAATGATGCCAGAAGATAGACCTTCTGAAATAGTTATCGAAGATGACGATGCTTTGGACGCTTATATGAAAGCGTTCTACGAGGAAAGGAATAGACAGGAATCTGAACGTAGACACAAAAGCAATCGATCAGGTAAACTATCTGCATTCGATGCAGAAGAAGTTATAATTACACGATCTCATGAACTTTATGAAGATATAGAGTATGATAAACCAAGAGAAGCACAGAAACTTAAGGATCGAACTGACATTCGAAAAAGGACTAAGCGTGGTTAGGCTAGGCTAATTATTTAACTTCAGTAAGGATAAGTGCGGAATTTTCCGCACATTTTAATGTTTCGGAGGTGCACTCTTGGCTGATAATAACGTTAATATAAATATTAACGACAACTCCAACCGTAAAGGCTCAGCTGGTGGTATAGCGGGGAAAGCTGCACAAACAAGTGTAAACGACCCTGCGTCAGTAACCAAACTCGCTCGCCTATTAAAATCCACTTTAGAAGAAAGTTCTAAGAAGACTGGTGATGTTATTGACAAGGCTGTCACTAAGCTCATTCGTTCTATGGTCGAAGGTGCTGGTGGTGGTTCCATTGGCGATGCTGACATTAAGAGTATTATGAAAGGTGTCGGCAAAGAACTTGGTGACGAAGTTGTAAAATCTATTACTAAAACCCTACCTAAGTCTTCCGTAGAAAAGCAGGATTCTACTACTATAACTAAGGCTATAGACACCAGCGTTGTAAGAGCTGCTGATAAAATTGCCAAGACTATTTCAAGTCGCCTATCAAAACAAGATGATGTCTCAGTAAATTCAACAGAACTTTCCAAAGGTATCGCTAACGCTATGCGTGGAGCAGTACCTTCTGGTACTGATAAAGCTATAAGAGAGCTTACACAAGCCATTGCGGGCATGAAAACTACTTTCAGAGACATTAAGACTCTTATTAGTCAAATTGGAGCTATGCGTCAATCTGAGGGTAAAGTTGATGTTGGTGAGATCAGCAGTGTTCTTGGAAATATCAAAAGAATTCTAGTAGATTTTAGGGTACTTTCGCAAGAAGCTAATAATGCTAAAGACTCTCTGAAAGATGTAACATTAGAAAGTAAGCAGATGCTTGGTACTCTTACTACAGCTATTGATAACGTTAAGAAAAGTGCTGAAAAAACTGTTTCTGGTGTAAAGCAAAGAGCTGTTGGCGACCCTAAAGATTTTACTAAAGAAATTGTTACTTCTGTTGTAGGGATTATAACTAAATCAGAATCGTTAAAAGGGACTTCTTTGGAGAAAGCTGTACGTAGTCTTGAGGGTAAGGTCGGTGATATGACCAAACTTTCTACTGAATTACAGAAATTTCAAAAAACATTTAAGCAGGAAATTACTTCTGGAACTATTAAAATAGAAGGTATTGAAAGGGTTTTAAATGAATTTGACAAAATTGTAACAAAGCTTGGTAATGTGCCTAAGCAGATCGGTGTGGACAGGTCAACTAAGCAGATCGGTATGAGTAAACCATCTAAGGAATGGGAGGACTTCACTGAGTCTCTCAGCAGGTTCACACAGAGAACTACAAAATTAATTACACAAGTTAAACTTATAGTAGACGATTCTGAGATCAGAAAGATAATACCAGATGAAATTGCTGTAAAAATTACCCCAAAGGTTGAGTCTAAAACTATTTACGATGAGGTTGAAACAGCAATAATTCGTGCTCTTCACGATGCTGAAAAGACAAAGGTTACACCTAAAGTTGAACCGGTTGTTTCAAAAATTGAGGTAGCTTTAAACAATAAAGATTTGGCCGGTATTAGGAAGGGGTTAGCAGAGCTTTCAAAGATTAAACTAGATTCTAGCCAACTTATCGATGATCTTAGAAAGAGAATTAATGTAATAGAAGGCAGTGCTGAAATAAAAATAAAGGCAGTTTTAGACACTAAATCTTATGACGATATGCTTGCTACTAAGGTTAAAGCTGATCATAAAAGACTTCAAGCAGTTTTGGCTACTACTGTTCCTACTATTGTGGGGTCTACTGGCAGGTCTTTTTCAAAGATAGACCCAGTTGGTCGTTCTCTTTACAAGCAGCAGACAGTTAAGCCTGTTGAGGGAGGAGAAGTTAAACGTGCTAGTACTATTAGAATTTTGTCAAGGGATGCTCAAGGTATTAAGAGAGATACAGAGCAGAATATTAAAGCTTTGTCTGCTTCGTTATATAAATTACAAGACCAGGTAGTTAGTGGATTAGAGAAACAGTTTTCAGATGCTGAAAAGAAATGGGCTGTAGTTAGACCAACAGGAGGCACTGCAAGAGACGCTTTTAAATTAACTCCTGGTGAACGTCAGTGGACAATGCAAATTGCTAATCTAGATAGATTACAAAGAATAATGAAAGATTTTGATTCTGGTGTAATGGATTTAGTAAATGCGTATAAAGCACAAGCTGTACAAGAACGTGTTACTATGGCTGGTAGTCCGCAGAAACAGGCAGATTTGGTGGGACAATGGTTAAAGACTGTGTCTGCCCCACAGATTAAATCTGTAGAGGGTCTTGACAGTATAACAAAGAGTAAATTATCTAAGGTTAAGGCCTCTTTTTCTGGTACAGATGTTAGTGACGAGATGCGTACACAGATACGTAAGCTTTTTGGTGATGTAAAACTAGAGAATATTTTTAGAAAAACTTATGCAGAATCTGAGGCTAAGCGTGAGTTACAGAGTGAGGGTTTAGTGAAACAGATAGCCCTTCCTGCAGCTAAAGTGACAAAGACTGGCAGTGTTTCATTCCAGACGGTTCACGGTTCAGAACGTGCTTTGTCTAGGTTTGCTAAGTTCGAGACTGGGTTTGAAAAACTTTATAAAGATTTGATTGGTTTAAAGGTTGGTGCTGGTAAAGAGAGTAAGAAGCAAATTTCTACAGAGGCACGTAGTTTTACTGGGCCGATTAAAAAGTTGGGTGTGCGTCCAGGCCCAGACGACTTAGGTGCAGCAGAGGCTCTTGCTAATAAAATGCTTTCATCTATAGTAAAAAATATAGGTGATAAGGCCGCTGGTTCTAAGTACACTAGGGGGTTATACACTGGAGCTGCTGCTTCAAAGAGGTTTGCAGTGAAAGAGGCTGGTGGAGATCCTGTTAAGTTTATGAAAGATTTTGAAGCTGCGATGTCAAGGACATACAAAGGTTTTGATGAGTTTTCAGACGCTATGAAGGCAATAAACCTTTCAGCATATGATGTAGCGAAAAGTTTAAATAGTATAGAAGTTACTAATGTATATGATATGCTTGGTAAAGTATTACAAGGTTCTAAGGGGCTATCCCCTATAACAACATTAGGGGAGAGACCACAGTTTGAAAGATCGGTTCGCGAATTTGATAAAGCTGTTAGTGAGATTGAAGGGTTGATGCCTCTTTTAGAACAGAATCGCCCTCGTCGTGGTTTTCATCAAGAGAGTGTGGTTAATCTAATGTCTAGAACTGCTCCTTTTTACGAGGCAAAAGATAGACTTGATCCTGATGCACAAAAAAAACTTATTAAAGATCTTAATTTAGTTGTTAATGAAACGCTTACTAGAATAAAGCAGACAGGCCTAGTTAAACTTCCTGGTAATTTACAGATGCTTACTAGTTTAGGTATTCCTGAATCACAGGCTGGTAACATAGAGGAGTACAGACCGGGCGGTACTGGTCAGACTAAGTTTTTGAAATCATTGCAAGCAACTGGGATTAAATTATATAGTCAAGATTTAACAGCACAAGCCCCTTTCCAGCAGTTCCAACAGACAGGCAGAAATATTTCTAATATAAGTAATGCTATGGTAGATCTGGCTGGGTCTGCAGAACTTCCTAAACTACGTTCTACAAAAGAGCGTGCAATTATTGAGAGTGGTAGATATGGGGAAAAGGGTTACGGTTATAATGTAACGGCGGAGTTACGTAATACCGCTGCTAACTTTGAAGATCAGATCATTATTGCTGGTAAGCTAGCAACTGCACTTACATCCGCGGTAAGTACTTTGGTTAAACCTAGTGCTACTGGCCGTGTTCGTGGTGCTACTACAGAGGAACGGATTTCTGGTACTGGAGTAACAGAGCTTAAAGAACAAGAGATTACTAAGGTTGCTAGAGAGTATATGAGTATTCTAGGCGTGCCGGAAGAATATAAGGGACGTGCAGATAAAGTTCTTATTCAGGAGGTAAGAAAGGCAGTATCTGTTGTACGTGGTGAAGATGTAGAGGTACAGCAAGCTAAATTAGCTGAGACGTTTTTGAATTACTTTGGTAGAAAGCTAACAACTAGATACGGGTCTAAGGGCGTTAGTGTTACTCCTACTGGACCGACTGAAAACCTTTCTGATATTATATCTCAATATTCTGGAGCAAAGATAAAGTTAGACCCGTCACAAACACTTGGTGCTGCTTTTGTACCTAAGACTATGGGTAAATTAGTTTCAGAGTTGTTTGGAGACAAAGTTTCTCAAGAGCTGAAGACCCAACTTATAGCTTCTGGTAATAAATTCATTATTGACATATTTCAAAAAACAGGTGAAGGGGCTGTTGTGGCAGCTGATGAAGCTAAGAAGACTGCAGGATTATATAAAGAGTTTACTGCTGCTTGGGAAGATATTTTTAGCAGTAAGGCTCCTAGTGTTGGTACTGGAGGTATAGAACAGATCCGGGAGACATATCAAGATCGTTTTGGAGATAAGGCTCTAAAAGAAGTTAAACCAATTGATGTACGTATTAGTTCTTATGGTGCAGCTAAACGTGGTCTTCAGACCGAGTTTCTAGAATCTATATTCAGTAATGTAGCTGGTACAGGCCAAGGAGGCGTTACTACTGTACAGAAACTTGATAAGCCTGCGTATGAGGGGCTTTTAAAACGTGGTGGTTTATCTAAATATTCAGCAGCATTGGGTTTTAAGGGGTCAGGTAAGACAGAGGCACAAATAGCTCCAGAGCTTTACAGTAAGTTTACTGGTAAGCCAGCAGATCAGTTTGCAGCAGCGTTAGCTTCAGGTGACGATAAAGCTGTGCTGGCTAAACGTGCTGCTTCTTTAGAGGCTGCCTCTAGTTTTTACTCTGAGCTGGTGGATGAGTTTGGTAATAGACGTACAGGGCTTATTGGCGAAAAGTTTTTACAAATTGTTGAAGAACCTGGAGAAAATCCAGAATGGCAACGAGGTCAGATTGACCGTGGAATGAAGGGGGCAAGACTTAATCTCCCAGCATTCTCAGCATATGCTACTGTGTTCGGTGAGCAGTCTAATTTTATGAAAGAGCTGCAAGGTAGTCTTGATGTTAACGCTAAGAAACATTGGGAATATATGAAGGCCCTGCAGACTATTCAGGATGAAGATAGTACAGTTTACAAGAACATTACTAAGGGATTGAAGACTGTAGATATCGGGGATATTAAGCCATTTGATTTATCGACTGGTGTTTACGGTAAAAAGTATATTACAGATGAAGCCGGTAATCAAGTACTTAATCAGAGAAGTTTTGATGATACAATTTTAGATTTAAATAAGTTTTCTGAGGCTTTTAAGATTGCTATTCCTACAGGTAAGTATGGTCCGGAAGGAGAGATTAAGAAGAAAGAGCTTTACGTTCCGGCAGCACCAGCTAGAGGTACATATCCTGAACCGTTACTTGCAGGTGAAAGGGGTATGGACCAGATTACTCGTCGTTTGTCACATTTTGTAAATATGGCTAAAGAGTTGCAGGAAGTTATGGAGAACCCAGATAAGTCTTTAGATGCAAATGATATTAGAAAAAAGATTCCACCAATTATAGGAACATGGATTAGTGAGTCTTGGGATATAGCTAAATCTAAGGCTCCAGATGCAGAGGAACAATTGAGCGGTATACTTAACAAAATGTTTTCAGCTATGTCTACTACAAGTGCTCCTAGTTCATCACTAATTAATACTTCTGGTAGGACAGAACAGCAGTTTGCTCAGGATTTCTATAAAGGTCAAATTAATAAAGTATCTCAGGGGCTAAAGACAAAGCCAGAGGCAATGGCAACTACTATATCCACTATGGGGGATTTGTTAGTTGGTAAAAAGAAGGGAACTCCTGAACAGTTGGCAGCTCCTACAGGATTAACTCGTGCATTAGATCAGGGTATTGGTGGGGTTTTTGCACAGAAGTTAGGTATAGATGTTGTTCAGGATACTATAGATAAACGTGTATCTGCATTAAATAAAGCAAGAATAGATTATTATAATGCACTTGCTGATGCTGCTACAGGAAAAACTGGAAGCATTAACGAGTTGTTGTTTAGTAGAAAGATTCCTGCTGTTATGGGAAAAGCTGTTACGGCAGTAGTAGATAAGAGAGATGATATTACAAAGTTTGGTAAAGATCTAGCAACCATAGAGTCTAAATATGGTGTTAATCTTGGTGTATCTGCTGATAGTTTAGCAGACATTTCTAAGAAGCATTCAGAGGCAGTTGTCAATTACCAGAAAATTGGTGTGCCAGTTTTAAAAGAAACAGAACTTGGTGTACCTACTACTTTTGCTAAGAAGATTCCTTTAGATTTTGTTAAGAAGTTTGTTGACACAAAGGATCCAATTATGGGTGTTAAGGAGCAGAAGCCTGAGTCTGTTTCTGGTACACTGTACGACCTTCTTAAGTATATAGATAAGATTAGAGAAGGGGCTAAAAAAGAGTCTCCTGGAATGCAGGATGTTCTTTCTAAATATATAGACGATGAGCTTGTGCCTTATATAGAAAGTATTCGTTATCCGTTTACAGGTACTTCATCTATAACTCCATTTAAACCTAAGTTATTAGAAGAAAAAGATTACCAGACACAGGAAGGTACTAAGTTATCCAGAAATGTTCTAGTAGCCCCAGGTGTACCCGAAGGTTTAGATGAATTATCTCCTATTCTAAGTACTCTACAAGATAGGTTAAAGGCAGAGA
>Ga0164315_10000166_pt1 | contig 40372 bp, 34 predicted proteins | sample GuaBasSedimGuay6_FD_113737 | JGI IMG/M metagenome (GOLD analysis project Ga0164315, IMG submission 113737) | Subseafloor sediment microbial communities from Guaymas Basin, Gulf of California, Mexico - Guay6, Core 4569-2, 0-3 cm | ecosystem: Environmental > Aquatic > Marine > Hydrothermal vents... | reverse complement strand
TTGATTTTTAGCAATTTTTTCAGCAGTGGCGGCATTTTTTGCATCCTTTTTTTTGCTGTTGAAATGCGAAGCATTCATGAATTCCTTTGAAAATATACAATCCATGAATAAAAAAAGGATGAGCCAGCACGGCTTGAGGGCATTACTAAATTATATTTATTTAGGACAGTATTGTTCTCAAACCTAATACTCTTCCACAACATACTTTTTAAATCCTTCGGTGGCAAAGGTCTGGTAGTGGCCTTTGTCATCTGCATATATGAAGAAGGCATCCAATTCCGGATGATTTTTCAGGAATTGCTGTGCTTTTTCAAGTCCCAATACCATAAAAGAGGTAGCATAGGCATCGGCCAGGGCTGTATTGCCGGCAACTACCGACACACTTAATAAGGAATGTTGTACCGGATATCCGGTTTTGGGATCAATGGTATGGGAATAGCGTACCCCGTCTTTCTCGTAAAACTTACGGTAACTTCCGGAGGTGGCCACCGATTTGTTTCTCAACTCAATGACTTCTTTCAATTCTCTTTCATCGTTTTTGTGTCGGGCAGGTTTTTCAATGCCCACTCTCCACAAACTTCCATCAGGCTTGGTTCCTTTGGCTTTCACCTCCCCGCCGATATCCACAAGGTAATTCTCAATACCCTGTATTTCGAGAAATTCTCCGACAAGATCTACTGAATACCCCTGGGCAATGGCGTTAAAATCAATTGTTGTCCTATCATCTTCTTTTAGCAGCTTACCGCTGTCTATACGCACTTTTTGGTATCCTGTAAATTCCAGGATTGAGTCAACAATTCTGCTATCCACTTTCCGGCTGGCATCGAAACCGAACCCCCACGCACGCACCAGCGAACCCACAGTAGGATCGAAAGCACCATCCGTTTCTGCTGCCACCTGCATGCTCAGGCTGAAATTATCAACGAAATACTTATCTAAAGATATTTCTTCGTTCCTGTTTACGCATGACAAAACAGAATTTGGGACCCATAAAGAAACTGATCTGTCAAAAGCTGTCAGCAGCGAATCTATTTGCGGCTGAAAATTGCGCCCGGCACTGTCATAATAAATGATGGAATAGTATGTACCCTGAGCTTCACCGACAAATTTAACCGGTTTGATCTCTTTTTGAAATGTGCAGGAAAAAAGAAACCCTAAGAGGAAAACGGAAAATTTATTCATCGCTCCTTATATTTTCAAAAGTGAGCATTCTCTTTAGAACCTGTACGACAAATTGAATGTAAAGGCAGCAGTTGTTCGTACATCTTTGTTGTAGCTAACTGCCTCAGGATAATAACGAATACCCAGCGACAAAACTGCCGACAAGCTCAAGTCAGGAATAGGGCTGAAAACAACGCCATTATTTATCAATAATTTTCCGTAAAACGTGTCTGTATAGTTTTGACTGTTGCTATTGTGATTATCATGTCCCACGCCGATTCTGATTCCGGGGCCCAGCAGATAGCGAACTTTTCCCTGGCCATTTGGGTAAAAATTAACGTATACACCGCTATAAAATTTACTGATCAATACATTATTTCCAAAGTTAGTTCCCGATGCATATCCAAAAGAAACCGGGATTTGTATTCCGAGCTTGCCGCTTTGAAGTATTCGTTCGTATGACATAGTGAAATTACTTATGATTAAGTCGGACAGATGATAAGTAATCAGGTTCTTTTTGAAATCGTAGGTGTTCATGTCTTTAGCTCTGCTTTTGATCACTCTGACTTCACCATTTTCATAAGCAATTAAACTGACCAGCTCAGGTTTGATTGAATACAGATGCCCTTCACTGGAGCTATAGTCTTCGTACCATATTTCTGTAGCACTAATACTGATATTTTTTGCAGCTATCCGCTGTTGCTGATCACGCAGGTAAATGTAATCCTGGGAAAAAAGACCTGAGGAGAAGGCAAGAAATGTGATACCCAGAATAAAAATATTTTTCATAATGTTTTCATTTTTAACAAAAGACAGTATTAAAGACAACTTTCCATCCAAATAACTACTTCAAAAAAACGGGGTAATTCAATTTCTCAAATTACCCCTAAATATAAGACTTTTATATTGATCAACTTCCGAAGTCGTCAAACATGATCATTTCATCCGGAACACCCAGGTCGTCCAGCATCTTCAGCACGGCATCAATCATCATCGGAGGGCCGCAGAGATAATACTCTATATCTTCCGGTTCGGGATGATCTTTCAGGTAATTATCATAGATCACCTGGTGTATAAATCCTGTATAACCGTTCCAGTTATCTTCTTTCAGAGGCTCTGACAGGGCTACTTCAAACCGGAATGTGTCGGGGTTTTCCTTCTGGATTTTATCAAAATCTTCGAGATAAAACAGTTCCCGCTTCGAGCGACCGCCATACCAGAAAGTAGATTTTCTGCTGGTTTTCTTAGTTTCGTACAGATCGAAAATATGCGAGCGCATCGGCGCCATCCCTGCCCCTCCCCCAATGAACATCATTTCATTCTCAGTTTCTTTGATGAAGAATTCACCATAAGGACCTGAGATGGTTACTTTATCGCCCGGCTTGCGTGAAAATATGAAGGAGGAACAAATTCCAGGATTTACGTTCATCCAGCCATTCTTCTTCCTGTCCCACGGTGGTGTGGCAATTCTGATGTTGAGCATAATGATGTTGCCCTCGGCAGGATGGTTGGCCATGGAATAGGCACGGTTGATCGGCTCCGGGTTTTTCATTTTCAGATCCCACATTTTGAACTTATCCCATTCTTCGCGGTATTCTTCTTCCACATCCATATCCTTAAAGTCAACCTCACACTTGGGCACGTCAATCTGGATGTAACCACCCGACCGGAAGTCCAGGTTTTCGCCTTCAGGAAGCCGTACAACAAACTCTTTGATAAATGTGGCCACATTATGATTCGACACCACTTCACACTCCCATTTCTTAATACCGAATATTTCCGGAGGAACCTGTATGGTCATATCATTCCTGACTTTTACCTGGCAAGCCAGCCGCCAGTCGTTCATCTGTTCTTTTCGGGTGAAGAATCCTTTCTCCGTTGGCAGAATTGTTCCTCCACCATCCGTCACCTGCACACGACACATACCACATGTGCCACCTCCTCCGCATGCCGAAGGGATGAATATCTTTTGGGCGGAAAGTGTCGAGAGCAACGTATTGCCCGGATCCGTAACCACTTCCTTTTCATCGTTGATGGTAATCTTTACATCGCCCTGAGGCATCAGTTTTTTTCTGGCGAACAACAATATACTGACCAGCAACAGGGTTACCACCAGAAAAATAACGATGCTGGCTATGACAACTGTACCGATTCCTATTTGCAACAAAATCATGTTATTATCTTTATTTTAATAATTACAGTTTAATTCCAAGGAAACTCATAAAGGCGATGCCCATAAGTCCTGTTATGATAAATGTGATACCCAGCCCACGCAAAGCAGGAGGCACATTTGAATACCTGATCTTCTCGCGTATGGCGGCAATACCAATAATGGCCAGGAAAAATCCAATACCCGAACCCAGTCCGAAGGAAGTTGCTTCGGCTACATTCTGATAATCCCGCTCCTGCATAAATAATGATCCACCCAGGATGGCACAGTTAACCGCAATCAGAGGTAAAAAGATACCCAGCGAAGCGTACAGCGCCGGTGAGAATTTCTCCACTACCATCTCAACCAGTTGTACCATCGAAGCGATGATGGCGATGAATAAAATAAAACTGAGGAAACTCAGATCAACATCAGCGAACCCCTCATCGAGCCATGCCATAGCACCCGGCTTCAGAATATATTCATTCAACAAATAATCAACCGGAACGGTAATTCCCAACACAAAGGTTACTGCCAACCCCAATCCGAAGGAGGTATCAACAGTTTTAGAGACAGCAAGATATGAACACATGCCCAGGAAATAGGCAAAGATCATATTGTCAATAAAGATGGATTTTATAAATATATTAAATATTTCCTGCATGATCGTAAGTTTTTAATGGTCTTCAATTAAGTCCCTGTTCCTGTAACGCTGCACCCAGATGATAACTCCGACTGTGATCAGTGCCATCGGCGGCAGAATCATAAGGCCGTTGTTTTCGTATCCGAAATCATAAAATCCCTGAGGAATTACATGCACATCGAAAATGGTTCCCGATCCGAGGAATTCCCTGAAAAAGGCAACGATTATAAGGATGATACCATACCCCAGCGCATTACCAATTCCATCCAGGAAGGCAGGCCACGGTTTGTTGCCCATCGCAAAAGCTTCCAGACGTCCCATAATGATACAGTTGGTGATGATCAGTCCGACAAATACCGAGAGTTGTTTGCTCACATCGTAAACAAAAGCTTTCAGTACTTGGTCGACAAGGATTACCATGGTAGCGATAACAACCAATTGTACAATAATTCTGATACGTGGAGGTATTCCGTTCCGGAGTAATGAAATGACCACATTGGAAACAGCCAATACCACCATAACCGAAATAGCCATCACTATGGCCGGCTTTAGTTTTGCCGTTACAGCAAGTGCCGAACATATACCCAATACCTGCACGGTAATCGGGTTATTGATGCTTAAAGGATCTTTGATCAGCTTTAAGTTCTTCGGCGAAAACAAAGGTTCGCGTTCTTTTTTCTCTTCACTCATCGTTATTTCTGTTTTTCTATATAGGGTACATAACTTTCTAACACATTCTTCAGCATGTCGTTTACACCGTTGCTGGTAATGGTGCCTCCTGATATGGCATCGACACCATGAATACGGTCTGCCTCAGGAAGTTTCGCAACACCGCCTTTCACAACCGCTATCGATGTAAACTGCCCGTTGTCGTCAAATATTTCTTTTCCTATAAACTGGTCTTCAAAAGGACTTGTAGTAATTTCGGCACCTAAGCCGGGTGTTTCTCCTTTATGATCGAAGGTGACGCCGACAACCGTATTCAAATCCTGACTCAGGGCTATGTTGCCCCAAATCGGCCCCCACAAACCAGTTCCATAAAGTGGAAAGATGTAAATGGTTTTTCCCTTATCATCTATTTTATAAATGGGCAACTCATAATCCATACCGTTTGTTTTGCGGTAAAGCTGCTCCTTCATATTAATGTTAAAGGCCTTCCCGTTTTCTTTTTCTCCTTCGGTAAGCGACTCAACTACGTTACCATCCTGGTCAACAACCAAGGCTTCCGTAACAAACTCATTGAACTGGTCAATCATAACCTCTTTGTCAATGTTTTCAACATTAGCTGAAGCGAGGATACCTCCCATTTTTTCGATTGCCATGTTCCTTTCCTGAAAAGGTTTCAGCATCATAGCCGCTGTTGACAACAGTGCTGCAGCAATTATTACTAAAATGGCAGCGTACCTGAATATATATCCGTTACTATACATAATGGTATCTTTTTATTTTTAACTCGTGGCCAGTTTCAGCCTTTTCTGTCTTCGTTTAATATTACCTGCAATCACATAATGGTCGATCAGCGGAGCAAATACGTTCATTAATAATATGGCCAGCATCATCCCTTCGGGGTAAGCCGGGTTGAACACTCTTATCAAAATCGCGATCATACCAGTAAGGAAGCCGTAGATATACATCCCTTTGTTGGTCTGGGCGGCTGTAACCGGGTCGGTAGCCATAAACACAGCGCCAAAAGCAAAACCACCCATTACCAGGTGGTAATACGCCGGAAGCTGCATGTACTCGTTATAGCCCCACAGATTGAACAGTAAGCCCATTACATATCCGCCGATAAATACCGAGAACATCACACGCCAGTTACCGATTCCTGTTACCAGCAGAAACAAGCCTCCCAGTAAGATTATCAGTGTTGATGTTTCACCGTTTGAACCCGGAATGAACCCCATGAACATATCATACAACGATGGAAGATTATCAAAATGCCCTGTCAGTGCATCACCTAAAGGTGTCGCCCCTGAAAAAGCGTCCGCTTTATCGGAAATCCACACTTTATCACCAGAGATGTTCCCCGGATAAGCAAAAAACAGGAATGCCCTGGCCAAAAGTGCCGGATTCATAATATTCATTCCGGTACCTCCAAAGACCTCTTTTCCGAAAACAACAGCAAAGGCAACGGCTATAGCAAGCTGCCATAAAGGTATGTCCGGAGGAACGATCATTGGAATAAGCAGGCCTGAAACAAAGAATCCTTCATTAACATCGTGGCTCCTGATCTGTGCAAAAATAATTTCCAGGCCAAGCCCCACGCCATAAGTAACAATGATGATAGGAAGCATTTTCAGAAAGCCATACCAGAACATGGGCCAGAAACCGGGATGCTCACCGTAGGATAGAAAATGCTGGTAGCCTATATTCCACATTCCGAAAAATAAGGCAGGCAATAAGGCTATGAACACCACGATCATTGTCCGTTTCATGTCGATGGCATCACGTATGTGCACTCCTTTAGTTGTTACCCGATTGGGAACAAAAAACAAAGTTTCCATCGCATCAAACATGGAATGAAATTTCTCAAGCTTCCCCCCTTCTTCAAAATGGGGTTTTTGTTTATCTAATAAATTCCTTAACGCTTTCATGCGGTATGATTGTGAATTTTTATTTAACTCATTTCTTTACGTATCAGCTCCAAACCGTTACGTACAATTTCCTGTATGTCAGTCTTCGAGGTGTCAATAACTTCACATAAAGCGAAGTCTTCGGCATCAATCTCATAAATACCCAGGTTCTCCATCAGGTCGATATCTTCAACCATAATGGCTTTGATCAATTGCAGCGGATAAATATCAAACGGGAACACTTTTTCCATTTTTCCTGTCATTACATAGCCCCTGACGCCTCCGTGTAGATTGGTATCTATTCTGAATTTCTTATTGGGGAACAACCGCGACAAGAAAGTATTAGAGAAACTGAATTTATTCAATCCGGGTTTCAGCCATCCAAAGAATTCATAATGATCTCCTTCAGGGATAACCGTAACCATGGAATCATAAAAGCTGACAAATCCGTCTTTCTCAATTTTTTCACCCGTCAACACATTACCACTGATGTATCTGTTATGGCCTCCGGTTTCGTTACCACTGATCATGTTGACAATACGTGCACCGATATGTGTTTTATAATATTTTGGGTGTAATATTTCCGATCCGGCAAGCGCCACGACCCTTTCAGAGTCGAATTTTCCTTCAAGGAATAATTTACCAATGGTAATTACTTCCTGCGGTCCGGTATACCATATTATTTCACCCTTATTGATCGGGTCAACCCGGCTGACATGTACACTCACATTTCCGGTAGGGTGCGGCCCGGAGAATTTGTTTAACTGAACATTTTTTGAATTCAGAAATACTTTTGATGTCGTATTTTTCGCATCAATATTCAGATGAACTTTCCCGCTTGTAAGCTTCGTCAGCACATCAAGTCCGGCTTGAAACTCTTTTCCGTGCCCATGTACGATCAGGTCGAGATCGGCAGCTAAAGGCGCTGTGTCGAATGCTGAAATAAAAATAGCTTTCGGTTCGTCTTCCGGGTTGGCAATAACCGCATACGGACGTTGCCGAATCATAGGCCATACACCGCTGGCAAGCATTTTGTCAATGATTTCCTGCCTGTCGACAGTGCTGATATCCGCTTTGCCAAAATCAATTGCCTCGTCTTTTCCGTCTGTTTCAACCACAACATGCAACAATTTCCGTTTTGCTCCCCTGACAATCTCTTTTACTTTTCCGCTTACAGGAGAAGTGAACCTGATCTCTTCCCTATACTTATCGTAAAATAGTGGGCTTCCGGCTTTTACATCGTCACCTTCTTTTACCAGCATTTTCGGAAAACACCCGGTAAAATCGGGTGGTTTAATGGCAAATCTTTTCGCATTTAAGTCAACAACGGTTTTTTCAGCCTCTCCCAACAGTTTGATATCAAGGCCCTTTTTAATCTTATGAGTAGTTGACATATCTATATAGATTCATGTGTTTTATTACTGGAACGAAAATATATAATATTGCCCATATACAACAGAACAAGAAGAATTAAAGTTGAATTTTTAAAAATTCTAAATAGCAATTTCCGCCCTGCTTTCGGAGCCAGCCGGAAGCCGGGTAGAAAACAATCACCCCAAATATTCAAAAAAGGTTTTTCTTTTTTTATTCCGCTTTTTTATAAAAAGCACCTACTTTTACATGCGTAAAAAGGCACCGGTTATTTAGCGGCATGGTTTTAGAGCAGAATCCTTCTCAAATAAAAAAAGTAAGTTTGAACTTCAAATCTTTTCTTATGAACAGAGTCTTGTTTTTTTTCATTTTATGTTTATTCGGTTTTTCAATAACAGCACAAACTGTTACCTATGAAGACCGGATTTATGACGACAACATCGAAACTGTGTTATTATTCCGTGCAGGAAATCAACTAAGTGAGCCTGTGATCCGGTTAAACTCAAATGATAAATTACGTCTTGCTTTTGACGACTTCAGCAATGAATCGTACCGGTTTAAATACACCATTATTCACTGTAACGAATTTTGGGAACCTTCCGATCTAAGACAAATTGAATACATTGACGGTTATTTTGAAGAAGAGATACCTGATTACTACTTCTCGTTAAATGCCATTCCCGGCTACATACACTACACACATGTTTTCCCTACCCAGAATATGCACATCAAACTTTCAGGTAATTATATTTTAAAAGTCTATGTTGATAATCCGAGTGATGAGAACGTTTTATTCACCAGGCGGTTTTTTGTTGTGGAACAGTTGGCAAGAGTTGAATTGTCGATCCCCTATTATCCGAAAATGCTGGAATACACGCGTAAAAAACAGCAGATTGACATGAGGATATTCACTCCCGACCTGTTCAGTGCCGAACCAAAACAACGACTTACCGTAACTCTGCGGCAGAACGGGCGATGGGATAATGCCAAGATGGGGATCAGGGCTACATCAGTACTGATGAATGAGCTGCAATACAACTACCGTGACGGGATTGTATTTGACGGTGGCAATCAGTTTCGTCATTTTGACATGAAAAGCTTTTATTACCAGTCGATGTATATCAAGCAAATTATTAGCGACAAAGAGGGCTATGTTGTCCTGCTGCATACCGATTATTCGAAAGCCAGCAAACCGTATGAAACGTTAGATGACATACACGGCAAGAAACTTATTAAAGCACGGCAAGACCAGGTAACAATGATTGAGGGCGAATATGCCAATGTTGCGTTTACCTTAAAACACCCGAAAATTGAAGATGCCGATGTTTATATTCTGGGAGCCCTTAACGACTGGCAACTTGACGAAAACAGTAAAATGAGGTATAATGCACGAACCCGTGAGTACCATGGCCGGTTATTTTTAAAGCAAGGATACTATGATTATCAGTATGCTGTTGTCCCCTACGGTCTGTTTAGCGGGGATGTGACTGTGATAGAAGGCGATCATTGGGAAACAAGAAACACTTATTCGGCATTTGTCTATTACAAAGAAAGGGTGCCTGAATATGACCGTCTGATAGGCTATCAGAAATTTCAATCATTTGAAATAAGCATTAAATAATTATTACTCGTACCTGAGTGATTCGATAGGATCCAGCCGTGCTGCCTTGGTAGCCGGAATAATTCCTGACAGCAATGCAACAACAAAGCAAAGCAAAACACCCAGAACTACCCACAGCCAGGGAACAATGAAAGGACTTTCGGTAAAATAGGAAACAACATTCCCGATCAACACTCCGGCAAATATGCCAAGCAATCCCCCTGCCTGGGCAATAACGATTGCCTCAGCCAGAAATTGATTACGTATTGTATGACTTTTAGCCCCGACGGCTTTTCGAATACCAATTTCCCGCGTGCGGTCGGTAACCGATACAAGCATAATGTTCATTAAACCAATGGCTGCCCCCAGCAAAGTGATTAACCCGATGATGGTGGCACCTATTTGTAATTTACTGGTAAGACCTATCAGCATATTGGCAATATTGTCGCTTTTCAGGATAGCAAAAGAATCATCATTTCCCAGCCTATCCTTCCTGATTTTCCGGAACAATCCGGTGGCTTCCCCGATAGCAGCCTGCATTTTAGATGGATCGGGCACCATAACGCTGATCTGGTAATTCATATTTGGCGATGAAAAGTACTGCCTGACATTCGCAATCGGCACCAGACACGATCTGTCACCGCTAAACCCGATGCTGGAACCTCTTTCTTTTAAAACACCGATTACCCTGTACTTTCCGGCTCCAACCGAAATGATTTTCCCCAACGGTTCTTCATTCTTTTTAAATAATGCTTTTACAATGTCGTTTCCGATAATTACCACGTGGTTTCCAAAGTGAAGTTCGTTAGGTGTAAACGTCCGGCCTTTAGCAATCTCCTGCCCCGACGTAAATACATAATTCTCGTCCGTACCCATAACTGAGATGTTCGGATTTGTTTTTTCCGATCCGTACTTTATTGTGGCCGTCCCCGTCCCATATGTAAACACAGAAACCTTTGCCGGAAAATCAAACTGTTCTTTAAACTCCATTGCTTCACTGAAGCTTATCTCCCGGTAATTAACAGGGTTTGTCTGCTTCCCTCCAATATGAACTCTCAATCCCCTGTTCTGGATATTAAACGTATTGGAACCCATCATCGCAAAATTCTCATTCAGTGAAGACTCAACCGCATCGATGGCAGTAAGAATACCAACGAGTGCCATGATACCGAAAGCGATTATGAGTATGGTAAGAATGGTGCGTAACAGGTGGCTTTTAATGGAAGTAAACGCAATCCTGATGTTCTCTCTGACTAATTTTGTATTTAATTCCATAAAACTAAGATCATAAATCATCTTTTCTGCCAAAAGCTAAATCGCCGGCATCACCCAGCCCGGGAACGATAAATGCTTTTGCCGTCAGTTCGTCATCTATTGCGCCTACCCATAAAGTCAGTTTTTTAAAAGAGAAAGCTCTTTTTAATTTGGCTATTCCTTCATCGCTGGCAAGAACACATACAACGTGTGTATGTGCCGGCGTTCCTTTTTCGTATAAGGCTTTAAGCGAAGCCACCAGCGAACTTCCCGTGGCCAGCATCGGATCACTGATAATTAAATTCCGCTTCTCGACAGCAGGTGCTGATATATAATCGAACTTAACGGTAAAACCTTCTTCGTTTTTCGTAAAATTCCTATACACCGAAACAAAGGCACTATCGGCTTTATCGAAATAGTTCAGCAGTCCCTGATGTAACGGCAAACCAGCACGTAAAACAGTTGCCAGAACAGGCTGTTCCCCTATGGTATTCATGTCAAGCATCCCGAGAGGGGTTGAGATCCTGGTCTCAACATAATTCAGCTTCTTACTGATCTCATAAGCGAATATCTCGCCTATCCGTTCCAGATTACGCCGGAACCTCATGCTGTCTTTCTGCAACCCGTGATCACGTAGTTCGGATAAGAACTGATTGAAGATCGAATTATTTTTTCCTAATTCATAAATCATCAGACGATGCTTTTAAACAAAGATAACAGAAATAGCCTAAATTTAAAAAGAATTATTGGTTTTTTACAAATAATCGTATTCTGAACAACCAGCGTAACACGATGCCCAGGGTGTTTCTTTGCAAACGGATATAAGTCACCTTCTTGGCTCCGAACCCTTTGTAAAAACGGGCCAGATTTTCTTCGTTCGAACCTTCAAAGTCGAGTACCAGCTTACCGGGGGAAAACTCTCTGATGACGCTGTCTATTAAAAAAGTCATGGCTGCCGATTCTCTTCCGGCATTATTTGTTGCTGAAAACAAAAAGATCAGCCGGTTTTGTGCCCGCAAGAAAAAAGCTCCTGCACATAATTGGTTATGTTCATCGAACACCCCGTATAACAAGCCCCCACCTTTGTAAAACACTCTGTACATAAGGCGTTTCAGGCGGTCATATTCAGGCTCTGCCCATTTCTTCAATCGTTTCCCCCTGTTCTCCTTAAACAAGTCGATCAGCTCTTCAGGTTTAATGCCTTTTACAAGGGACAGTTTGATTTTCAGGCTTTTTTTCAGATTCCTCTTCGTATTAGACGAATATTTCTTGGAAAGAACAGTGTATTTGTTGATTAGATCAAGCACATAATTGTCATTGCGTATGATATTAAAACCGTTTCCGGAAACCGTATTATAACTGTTGAGATTGATATCAATGACCTTAAACTTTTCAGGCAGTTTATCTACGAATGACCTGACAATATCCGGCGTAAGCATATCTTTTGAGAAAACGCCCAGTTGCTGCACAAAAAAAGGCTGCATAATATAACTGACACCCATCTTTTTTGAGACAGGAAGGGGCATGACACGCACATAATCGTCTTCAACAAGCGCATCCCAGTTTTCGTGAACTATATCAAGGTACCACGAATAGGCATAAATAATCCCGTTAAAGGAGGATTTAATACAAGCATCCCACTTTTCCGAATCAATCTCGTTATTTGTCAGGTATCTGATCAAGGGTTTATCTGGGCTCTAAAGTTTGACCTATTATTACATCAAGCAATCGCATATTCAATTAATTGTTCATACACATTTTTCCATCCTTTCCATCGTTTCTGATCGCTGAGCGATTCGTTATGCCAAAGCGAAATGAATGTGCCGTCTACTTTTTTCACTTCATCAATCAATGCTTTTATATGTTCAATTGCATCTGTAGGTGTTAATCCCATGTAGTCGTTCAGCGTTCCGTCCATAACAGCAAACGGATGGATCCTCAATTTTGTTTCTACTTCCAGATCCAGATCGTAAAAATTGTATGAACTGCATATCCCTGCCCTGAAACCCGGTAAAGCCGCATAACCCATAGAATAATCGGCTGTAATATCATTTTCTATCAGGTTCCGGTAAGTTGTAGGCAGAACAATGCGTAAAAAATGCTGCCGGTTGCAGGCAATGTCTTTATTTAAGACCGTTTTGAGATTCCTGATCTCTTTAGCGATCATTTCAGGATGCTCATTTGTATAATAGGACGAATGGACTCCCACACTGGCATAATCACCGATGCTTTTTACCAGAAATCTGAATTTTGAATTCCGTGTATTGATGTTCTTATCATATTGACCGTAGTGGGCGAACAGGAAAAAATAAATTGGCTTGAGTTTGTACTTTTTCTGATACGCTATCTGAAGATCAAATGTGTCAAACGGGTCTTTTTCCCTGCCGGTCAGCACGCGCGTGCGCTGAGCTATGTCACTCCACCTTAAATCACGTAAAGACAAAACATAACCGCCAATGGTACGCACCAGTCCTTTCTGTTTATAAGCGAATGCCGAATCAATATCGTAGGTTGGAATGAACTTGTACTTTCTTTTGGGAAAAACCAGAGATGGATATTTTTCTGTCAGAATCTCCCTGATCCTGGCAGCCCATATATTTACAACAGGCTTGCTAAGTATGTGCATTTTTGCACTGGTACTCAAATGTGCCGTAAACCTGCCATGCAAATCTTTTACGAATGGTAAATATTCTTCGTATCGGGTAACCAGATAAAAAATGGCTGAAAAAACATCAAATGGCAAGACCGCATGTTCCCCATAAACAGGAAAAAACGCTTTTATCCCTTCAAATTCAACTGGCTCCGGATCAATAGACTCCACACCTTTTTTGAAAAGCATACCTGAGGACTTGAAGAAAAGCTCATCCGAGAACGCTTTGTCTCCATAGATAAACCTGGGTTGATCTGCTTTCAGAAACTCCTCCTGATCATTAGTTAACTCATAAGGGACTTTTAAAATATCTTCAAAAACAAGACGAAAAACATAACGAACTCTGCCTGTTTTTGCCGGTGTATATATGAGTATCGGGTCCATGAAGGTAAAAGTAACAAAATTTCAGATTAAACTATTTTACTGGCATACAAAACAATAAACTGAAAAACCTGTCAAAAAGTACGTGTTTCATTCATCAATGTTGATAATTAGGCATACAAAAATAGCCCATCTGCCCTCAATAATTAGTAATTTTGAAGTTCAAATTTCACATCCCCGTATGGAAAAATTTATTGTATCAGCACGAAAATACCGGCCGGCCACTTTCAAGCAGGTAGTGGGACAGGAAGCAATAACTTCCACTTTGCAGAATGCCATAAAAAACAATCATCTGGCGCAGGCTTTTCTGTTTACCGGACCCAGGGGTGTGGGAAAAACCACATGTGCCCGGATATTGGCTAAAACAATCAACTGCGAAAACCTTACCGAAAACCTGGAACCATGTGACAAATGTGAATCGTGTACTTCGTTCAACAACAATGCATCTTTCAATATTCATGAATTAGATGCTGCTTCAAATAATTCCGTCGATGACATCAGGAATCTGGTTGATCAGGTACGCATACCTCCCCAGGTGGGTAAATACAAAGTATATATTATTGATGAGGTACATATGTTGTCGCAAGCGGCTTTCAATGCTTTCCTGAAGACATTGGAAGAGCCGCCGGCCTATGCAAAATTTATTCTTGCTACTACGGAAAAACACAAAATACTACCCACTATTTTGTCTCGGTGCCAGATTTTTGATTTTAAGCGAATCCGCGTTGAAGACATTGCAGCACACCTTGATTATGTAGCCAAAAACGAAGGCGTTGACGCAGAGGTAGAAGCCCTGCACATCATTGCCCAGAAGGCCGACGGAGCTTTGCGTGATGCCCTTTCTACATTCGATCAGATCGTTAGTTACAGCGGCGACACACTGACTTACAAAAACGTTATCGAAAACCTCAACATACTCGATTACGAGTATTATTTTAAAGTAACCGATGCTCTTCTTAATGGAAACTTTTCCGATCTGCTCCTGATCTTCAACGAGATTATGGAGAATGGATTTGACGGGCAGCATTTCATTACCGGCCTCACCGAGCATTTACGCAATTTACTGGTTATAAAAGACCCTGCAACCCTGCAACTGTTGCTGGCCAGCCCTTCGCTTAAAGAACACTATAAAGAACAATCAGAACAAATAGAGGTGCCTGTTTTATTTCGGGCCATTGATATATGCAATAAATTCGACCTGAGTTATAAAACAAGCAACAACAAGCAATTACATGTGGAAATTGCACTGATGCAACTTGCGCAGGTCAATACCGACCAGGCTGTTCAGGTCGTTAAAAAGGCTGTTTCGGCTGCACCGAAAACAGTAAATGAACCAAAAAAAATATATGGTAAGGAAGCGGATAAGGAAATCCCGAAAGACGAAGAAATCAAAACCCCGGAGGTTTCTCAGGAAATAAAGAAAAAAGAACCCGCAGTTAAAAAAGAAGAAAACGGCAGAAAGATTAAAAACATTTCGATCAGGGACGGATTGAATGCCCTTAAACAAAAAAGTGACGATACGAAAGAGGCTGCCGAAGAACCGATCACTAATGAATTTGACCAGAGCCGGCTGATTGAAGTCTGGCGTAATTTTACCGAAGTTTATAACGCTACAGCTCCCAGTTTCGCTCATGCCCTGGCAAAATACAAACCGGTATTGAAAGACAATTTTATTATCGAGTTCAAAGTGGACAATATATTGATTGCCAAAGATAAAATCAATGTGTCTGCTATGCTGGAATACTTTAAAAAGGAATTAAATAACAACCAGATCAAACTGGCTCCGGTTGTAGCCGACAAAACAACCCATAAAACAGCTTATACCGACCGGGAGAAATTCGAAGAAATGGCCAAAAAATATCCCGACCTAGCTGACCTGAAAGAACAGCTTAACCTGGAGCTGGATTTTTAATACTTTTTCATAAAATAAAATTTATATCTCTGCAACATTCGTATCTTTGCCCGTAATTAATGTTATCGCAACCATTAAATCAAAAAACATGAAAAGATTCAATTTTTTTGCAATGATCGCAATTGTATTGCTATTGGCATACGCGTGCGAGAACAAACAGGAAAAAACAATGACAAAAGCTCTTGATCCAGCAAACATGGATTTAAACATCAAACCCGGAGACGATTTTTTCAGGTTTGTGAACGGCAACTGGATCAAAAACAATCCGGTGCCCCCCGAATATAGTTCGTACGGTGCGTTTACGGTTTTGTACGAAGAAAATGAAAAAATGCTCCAGACACTTGTAAAGGAAGTTTCAGCTGACAAGGAAGCTGCTGAGGGGAGTATCAGTCAGAAAATCAGAGACTTTTACAACAGCGGCATGGACACCATGCGTATTGAAGAATTGGGTATTACAGTTCTGCAACCGGAATTTGATGAAATAAACAATTTGCAGTCTGCAACAGATATCAGCCGGCACATAGCTGTGATGCAGCAAAAAGGATTAAGTCCTTTATTCTATTTATTTACGGCTGCTGACCAGTCGGACAGCAAATGGAATATCGCTAACTTCTGGCAGGGTGGCCTGGGATTGCCCGATGTTACCTACTACACTGACGAGAGTGAACGTATGCAGCAAATTCGGGAAGATTACAAAACACACATCACAAAAATGTTTCTGCTGAAAGGTGATGATGAGTCTGCTGCTACAAAAACTGCAGAAACTATTCTTGCTATGGAAACAGACCTGGCCAAAGTTTCCAAAACAAGGATGGAAACAAGAATCGCAGAAGAGAACTTTCACAAAATGTCACTGAATGACCTTAAAGTGTTAGCTCCCGGTTTCGACTGGGATGCTTATTTTACCGCATTAGGTCTTCCCGACCCGGGCGAATTGAATGTCAGCCAGACAGAATTTATGAAAGGCATGTCGGAACTGATAGCCAAATACCCGGTTGAAGACTGGAGGACTTATCTGCCATGGCATTTACTGGATGGATCGGCAAATTACCTGAGTGATGCTTTTGTTCAGCAAAACTTTGATTTCTTCGGAAAAACGCTGTCCGGAAGCGAAGTATTAAGGCCACGTTGGAAGCGTGTGCTTGCTACTACTTCAGGAGGACTTGGAGAAGGGCTGGGCCAAATTTATGTAGAACGCTATTTTCCGCCTGAGTCGAAAGAACGGATGGTAAAACTCGTAGAAAACCTGCGCCTCGCATTTGCCGGAAGAATAAAAAAACTGGACTGGATGACAGATGAGACCAAAGAAAAAGCGTTGGCCAAACTGGAAGCCATAACCGTAAAAATTGGTTATCCTGACAAATGGAAAGATTACTCAACACTAAATATTGTTCCGGACAATTATCTTCTGAACGTACAAAATGCCCGTGCATTCGAGTTTAAAAGGGATTTTGCCAAAATCGGGAAGAAGGTTGATAAAACGGAGTGGGGTATGACACCACAGACAGTAAATGCTTACTATAATCCTACCAATAATGAAATTGTATTCCCCGCCGGTATTTTACAGCCTCCATTTTTTAATAAAGATGCTGACGATGCCGTAAATTACGGCGCTATTGGCGTTGTTATCGGACATGAAATGACCCACGGGTTTGACGACCAGGGAAGAAAATACGACAAAGACGGCAATATGAATGAGTGGTGGACCGATGAAGATGCCGAGCGATTTATGGCAAAGGCTGCCATTCTGGCAAAACAATATGATGACTATACGATGCTCGACTCGCTGCACATCAACGGAAACCTTACTATGGGCGAAAATATTGCCGATATGGGTGGCTTGAACATTTCATACGATGCGTTCCTGATGGCATTGAACGGTGCACAACCGGAAATGATTGACGGTTATTCAGCTGACCAGCGCTTTTTTATGGCTTACGCCCAGGTTTGGCGGCAAAATGTCCGCGACAAGGCATTAATGCGTCAATTGAAGGAAGATGTACACAGCCCCGGAGAAGCGAGGGTGAACATCCCTCCATTTAATATGGATATTTTTCTTGACGCTTTCGGAATTTCACCTGATGACAAATTGTATATCCCGAAAGAAAAAAGAGCTTATATCTGGTAACAGATACACTTCAACAAAAAAAAACCGTCAAACTAAAATACTGACGGTTTTTTTATTGACAGAATAAGCCTGGTATAAACTAATAAACAGCAAGGTGTATAAAAAAGCTCCCTGCCTTTTATAAAGAATGTATAAATTTGCCCTATAAAGAAAAAGAATGTTACAAAAACTGGCAACACTTATTTTAAAGCTCATCGGGTGGACCCTGATAAATGAAATCCCGAAAGATGTAAAAAAAGGTGTCATCCTACAGGCACCGCACACAAGTATGATGGATTTTGTGATCGGGCGGATGGCTTTCTGGCATTACGGAGTTAAAATAAACCTGCTCATTAAAAAGGAAGCTTTTAATACGTGGTATGGTGGGTTATTAAAAGCTATGGGCGGAATACCCGTTGACAGGAGTAAAAACACCAACCTGGTTGATACCGTAGCTAAAATGTTCGAAGAAAGGGATTCGCTTTTTTTAGTTGTCACGCCCGAAGGAACCAGAACACGTGTCGATAACTGGAAAAAAGGGTTTTATTACATTGCGCTGAAAGCCAATGTTCCCATTATCATCGGTTTTATCGACTATCCAAAAAAAATCGGAGGTATTGGACCTTTCATATACCCCTCAGGCGATATTGAAAAAGATTTTGAGATCATTCATGACTATTTGCGCGGGTTCACCGGGAAAAACAAAGGGTGGTACAACCTTGAAGATTTTGATTAGGAAGTCGAGTCTCTGTTTTTAATATTCCAGTAAGCTTCTGTGTCCTCCGAAGTGTCATCTTCCTCCTCGAATTCCCACGAGTATCTTTTTCTTTGTGGTCCTGCTTTTTTATAATAAAAAGCTAAAATGATACCTGCTACTAATCCTCCGAGGTGGCCTTCCCACGATATATTCTTCTTTGGAAAAAAATCAGGAAACACACCCCAGACTATGCTGCCGTAAAGAAATGCCACGATAAGTGCCAGCGCCGCTAAGCGCGTATCTTTTCGTATAAGTCCGCTCACAAATAAAAACGATGACAAACCGTATATCAGGCTGCTGGCACCAATATGCACCGAGCCGCTCTGGCCGCCAAACCAAATCCATACCCCGGATAACAACCAGATACCAATAAGTACTTTGATCGAAATTTCCCGATAGAAATAAAACAGGGCCGTAGCCAAAACGAGGAAGGGCACAGAGTTAGCTGTCAAATGATTGATGTCGCCATGCAGCAGGGGCGAAAATAAAATACCCGGCAAACCCTCCAAACGCAACGGATGAACACCCAACCACGAAAATCTCAGGTTAAAAGCCAGTTCCACCAGTTTCACCACCCACATAATAACCAGCAACGTCAGTGGAATATAAACCGCTCCAATAAATCTTTTCTTTTCCGTATTCATATGAGTACTTTGCAAAATAGAAAAAATATCATCGTCAAAAAACATGCCCGGATAATTTTACCTAAAGATAACAGCGGTTATAAAGCTTATCCGTTATATTTGTCCTTCAATACCGGAAAAATGAAAAACATACTGTTTTACCTTGCTTTAGCGCTGATATTCCTGACTTCCTGCACGCAGAAGAAACCAAATATACAGGCGAAAGTTACCAAACATGCCTATTTGGCACACATTCCGTCGGCTTCAGGTATCGAATATGCACATCATACTATTTATCTTACAGGTGACGATCTGCGTTGGCTGGTTTCGCTCAACGACGAATGGAATGTTACTGATAGTTTGGCACTCTCGGCCATTGATACAGTCGTCAATAACCGGACCCCATGGAATGTTAAAGCCGATTTTGAATCAATTGCCCTGTTTGAATATGAAGAAAATGATTATTTGCTTGTATTGTCTTCAGGTTCTATGACAATTACAAGAGATACGGCTCACCTGATAAACCTTACCGGAGACACTATGGTTTTAAGAAAAAACATCAGGGGACTGTACGATAAAATCAAGAAACAGGCGGGAATTCCTGACGGCAGCGAGATCAACATTGAAGGTCTTGCCATATCGGATAAAGCAGCGTATCTGCTCCACAGAGGCAATGTCAACGAAAATTTTGTGGTAGCTGTAAAGCTGGAATCCCTGATGAATTACTTAGTATCAGATGACAACCAGCTTCCGAAGATCACAGTATACAAATTTGAGCTTCCCGTATACAAAGAGGTGCCTTCCGGTTTTTCCGGTGCCTGCATCGTGCCGGGCAGAGATGGAATGTTGTTCACGGCATCGCTGGAAGACACGAAAAGTGAACTTTATGACGGCACCATACTGGGTAGTTATATTGGCTATATTCCTTTTGAGCATCTGGATCAAGGAACTTATTATTCCGTTTTGCTAACGGATAAAGACAAAACACCGATTAACACAAAGCTGGAAAGCATTGTCAGTAAATCAACAACAGGCGATAAAGTGGTTGTTTTGTCAGTTAGTGACAATGATGACGGAAGTTCGGATCTATTTGAGATCGAAGTTATGTTAAAAAATCTGAATTAATTGAACACTTTAAGACACATTCTCTTTTTTTTACTGCTATTCTCCGTTTGCCTGACGCTCGGGGCCAGCGGCAATGTAAAGAATGAGTATTCGCTGAGTGGATCAATTACTGACAAAAGCAACGGTGAGTATCTACCGGGAGCAACCGTGTACATTACTAATCTGAAAAAAGGTACAGCATCAAATGTTTACGGATATTATTCTATTTCGCTTAAACCGGACACCTATAAAGTAGTGTATTCGTATATTGGTTATAACGATATTACGCTTGAGATCGAATTGCTCTCCGACACCTCTATTAATATTGAACTGATGCCTGCCGCCAAAAATCTGGATGAGGTAGAAATTACTGACAAGGCTGTAAATGTGCAGGTTACGTCAACACAGATGAGTGTAACCAAAATGGACAATAAAACCATCAAATCCATTCCGGCTCTTCTGGGCGAAGTGGATCTGATCAAGGCTCTACAACTGTTGCCAGGTGTCAAATTCGCCGCCGAGGGATCCTCCGGCATCAGTGTGCGTGGTGGTGGCCCTGACCAGAACCTGATCCTCCTTGATGAAGCCAATGTGTATAATGCCGGCCACCTGATGGGTTTCTTTTCGGTGTTTAATAACGATGCTGTAAAAAGCGTGGAACTTTATAAAGGCGATCTTCCGGCAAAATATGGCGGACGGCTTTCTTCGCTGGTGGACATACGGATGAAGGAAGGGAATATGAAAAAATTTCACGGCAACGGTGGTATTGGTATGATCTCAAGCCGGTTGATGCTGGAAGGCCCCATCGTAAAAGACAAAGCGTCATTTATGGTGGCCGGCCGCCGGTCGTATGCCGATTTGTTTTTACGGCTATCGAAGGATGAAGAGATTAAAAACAATATTCTTTATTTCTACGACATCAACGGCAAGGTTAATTACCGGATCAACCAGAACAATCACCTCTACTTGTCAGGATATTTTGGCAAAGATGTTTTTAAAAGCGATTTTTTCGGGATGAACTGGGGAAACGCAACAGGAACCCTTCGTTGGAATCATATCTTCGATGAAAAACTGTTCTCCAATTTTACGGTAGTCGTCAATCGATTCAACTACAACCTGAGCTATAAGGCAGACAGTCCGTTCGCTTTTTTATGGCAGTCGGCCATCACCGATTACAATGCAAAAGGTGATTTTACCTGGTTTGCCAATCCGAACAATAAGGTTACTTTCGGCTTTTCAACTATTTATCATGATTTTTTTCCTGGAACTATCGAAGGTACTTCTGACGACTCGTTTATCAGCAATTATGCCCTGGCCAGTAATTATTCGCTCGAGAGTGCACTTTACCTGAGCAATGAGCAAAAAATAGGCAACAGGTTCACGATTAAGTACGGCCTTCGTTTCTCCATTTTCAACAACATCGGACCTGCTACAGTGTATCATTACGACAATGACGGAGTTGCTACCGACTCAACGGTTTATGGCAAAGGTGATTTTTACCATACGTATACAGGTCTTGAGCCACGCATAGGCATGGTGTTCCTGCTTACCGAATCAAGTTCGCTCAAACTGAGCTACTCGCGCAATAACCAGTATATTCAGCAGGCACAAAATTCAGTAGCCGGTTCCCCCTTTAGTATCTGGTTTCCTTCAAGCCCGAATGTAAAACCACAATCTGCCGACCAGGTGGCTACCGGGTATTTCAGAAATTTTAAGAAAGGGATGTTTGAAGCCTCAGTGGAGGTCTACTACAAATCTATAAAAAATGCCGTCGATTTCAGGGATTTTGCCGACTTATTGCTCAACAAATTTCTGGAGGGGCAGGTGCTTGAAGGCAAAGGCAAGGGCTACGGTATCGAGTTGATGTTCAGAAAAAACATAGGTAAACTTACCGGGTGGGTCAGTTATGCTTATTCAAGGGCGTTCAAAGAAGTGGCAGGTATCAATGATGGCAACGCCTACCCGTCTTCTTACGACAGGCCAAACGACTTCTCAATTGTTGCTAATTACGACCTGAATCCACGTATAAGCTTCGGCCTGTCATGGATCTACCTGACGGGGCAACCGGTTACATTTCCCGTTGGCAAATTTGAATATGGCGGTGATAACATCCCTGTCTATTCAGATCGAAACTCATACCGCATGCCTGATTATCACCGATTGGATATTTCCTTCACATGGCGTGATGATCAGACCAGGAAAAAAAGGTTTCACAACGAGTTCAATATATCGATATATAATGCCTATAATCGCAAAAATGCATGGATGATCAACTTCCAGACCGACCCTGTTGACCCATCGGTTACGTATGCCGAGATGACTTATTTATTTGGTATTGTACCAACATTCACATGGAACTTTCGATTTTAAGATGAGACAGAAAACAACATATCTGATGGTAATGATGCTGGGGCTGGTAATGCTCAGTGCATGTACCGAACGTATTGATATTGAGCTTGAAGAAGGATATATCAAACTCGCTGTTGAAGGATACCTGACACCTGACGACAGCCTTTGCTATGTCCGCCTGACCGAAACGGGAAACTATTTCTCGAATGAACCAGTATCTGTGGTTTCAAATGCCGTTATAAAAGTAGATGACGGAACGGATACCGTACTTTTGCACGAAGATTTTGACAAGGCAGGAATGTATCTTTTTCCAGAAGGCTTTAACGGCCGGCCTGAGCAGAACTACACCCTTGATGTGCAACTACCAGAAGCCATTGGGGGATATACCGAGTACAGGGCGAACGCCTACATGCCTGCCATGACATTTCATATTGATTCGATAGCCCTGGAGTTAAATACATCTTTCGATTTCTGGATGCTCACACTGTACGCCCCTAACCCACCGGGAAGAAATTTTTATATGCTCCAACAACTGACGAATGACTCCCTGGTTACGGCAAAAATTTCCGAGGTCAATGTATTTGACGATGAATATCTTAACGATGAATATTTTTACGGACTGGCCGTTATGGGGATCGACAAGGAAGATATTCAACCCGGTGACAAAGTTACTTTGGTTGTTTCCCTCATTTCTGAAGATTACTACAATTTTATTTTAGAAGCGCAAACCGAGATGCAACCTCACGACCCCATGTTCAGCGGCCCTCCGGCGAATGTGCGATCAAATGTTGACAATGGCGCTGTAGGATACTTTGCAGCATTTGCTTCCACATCTGCCAGCACTTATTTAAAAGCAAAATAATCCGGATCAAGGGCAATACTTCAAATGCCAGCCACAGGATCATCCTTGCTAAGCCTCGCTATATGAAGATGAGAAACAGATAGACAAAATTAAAACTGAAACCGAACCGTTCCATTCGGATACCAGCCCATATTAAAGTCTTTCACGATCTCGCCCGTTACAACGTCAATACGGTACATGTAGATGTAGGTGTAATTGGCCCGGTATTGCACATCTATTAAAAAAGCAACATTGAATTTGCGTTCGTTACGGCGCAGCCCCACCCTGAAACTGGTACGGAAATAATCATCAAACCTCGGAACATAAGCATTTTCCCAGTCAAAAACCGGATAACCTGCTGCTACTGTGCCTTCCTGATTATATGGTAAATACGGTCTTCCTCCTGCCCAGGTCATGCGCAAACCCAGAACCAGCGCTCTGTTTTTCATCTTACCAAACGGCCATTCGTAACCACCTACAGCATTGATAATGAAATTACTGTTGAATGAGGTGTTGCGTTCAATACCGTCGTAGCCCTTGTATTTCGATTCAAACAACGACGCTGTTACCAGGAAAAAATAATTCCTGCTCATAAACTTTTCCAGTGTTAGTTCAAGACCGTAATTGGTTCCGTTACCCAGGTTCACCAGACTGTCCATGCGATCCACAAAATAGGCCGTTCCCTCGTTCAGGATCGAATACTGCGGAATACTTTCCTTGACAGGTATATCGTACAAATGCTGGTAATAGGTTTCAGCTTTAAACCGTAAAAATTCATTGATCGAATAATCGTATCCCAGCACCACCTGCATGTTTTTGGAAAAATTCATCTGTTTGTTCGTGAGCGTATACCCTCCTTCAGGTAGTGGTGTCTGGACAAAATACATCACCCGTGCCTGTGTCTGGCTTTGCAGACCGGCGCCAAGGTTCAGAGCATGTTGCTGACTGACCTGCCATTTTAACCCTGCCCTAGGTTCCAGCATCTGGTGGCTATTCAGAGTAAAAAACTGGTAGTGCAGCCCAACGTACGATGAAAGTGCATTATTGAACTGATGCAGCCATTCGGTAAAAGCACTGGCAAGCGAAAATTGTGTTTTTGTTCCGGTCTGTTGCCTGTAGGCATTTTTAAAATAGATACTGTCCGAATAATTCACGTCGTATAGCTCCCAGCTGGCACCTGCTTCCAGGGTATTTGCAGCATTAAACTTTTTGGTAACATGCGTTGACAAAGCCCAGGTCATTTCTGAAGAGCGCTCACCGTTTTTCAGGAACAGCTCTTTGTTGATTACGCTGAATGTATCGATTTGCGTTTCTACATGGTTACCCACAACCGACAACCTGGTCTGCATGCTCGTGCTCTCATTAAAAAAATAGTGATGTGCCAGTCCTGCTGCCATCATAGCACTTTTCGAACGCAAATCTTCACCATGTGTCTGAAACGTCCAGTTTTCCACATATTTATCCGAATCCATCTTGCTGATACTGCTGTTTCCTCCTATTCCGAATAAGGTAAACACACCTGCTTTTTTGGTAGGGAAATTCAGGTTGAACGATAAATCCTGATAACGGGCACTTTCTTTCAGTTTTACCCCCATTTTTTCGATGATGTCAGTTAACGAGTATCGGTAAGCTGCCACGTAGGTGGCTCCCGTTTTTCTCGAAAAAGGCCCTTCCAGCCCGAACTCCAGCCCGTTAAATCCCATCTGTGCCCAGAATTCATGTTTTTCGGAGTTTCCGGTACGCAGTTTCAGGTCAAACACACCCGACAAGGCGTTACCGTATTCAGCCGGGAAAGCTCCCGTCAGGAAGTCTGAATTTGCCAGAAGGTTTGTGTTCAGCATCGTCACCGGGCCACCGGTAGTTCCTTCAGCACCAAAATGGTTTGGATTGGTAATTTTAATACCGTTCAGCCGATACTGCACACCGATGGGTGAATTACCGCGGATGATGATATCGTTCCGGTTGTCGCGCGAGGTCAGCACACCGGCAAAGTTAGCGGCCATACGTGCCGGATCACCATAGCTACCGGCATATTTATTGGTTTCTTCAATAGAAAACGACCGGGCACTGATAAGGGCCATCGGGTTGATGGGTTCAGCTTTGTTGTAGTCGGCTACGATCTCCACTTCGCTCATAGTTTCTACCAGCTCTTTCAGTTCAATAGCCAGCACCAGTTCTTTTCCTGTACTCACATACAGATCCGACAGTACTACCGCCTGGTAACCTGTGTAACTTACCTTCAGGCTTTGCCTGCCAACAGGCACACCTGTCAGTACAAACTCACCATCTTCATCTGTTGAGGTACCCTTGGGAGGATCTGTATTCAATAAAATGATATTGGCTTTGGGCAGACCGTAACGGGCATCTTTATCAATTACTTTCCCCCTGATGGTTTGTGTGAAATCTTCCTGGGAATGAAGCTTTGGAGCTAATAAGACAGCTGCAAAAAACACAAAAAAGAAGCAGTGTGTGGAAAAACCCAGCGGAATATTTTTTCTGAACAGCACCATGAATATCACGCAAAGTTAATCATTACCTTTTATGCTATCAGTTCTTCTACTTCTTCCCTGCCGACACGTTTCCACTGCGGGTTTACAAAACGCTCTCCGTCTCTGTCAAACTCTACTATATCAAATGTTTCGGCATAAAATTCCAAACGGGAATGGATATCCGGATTGTGTTCAATGAAGATCAATTCTTCAGCTTTAATACCAAGCTCATTACAAATTGTGGTTGCCAGTTGCGGCGACCAGCGTGAAATGGAAGTCCCAGGATTTTCCTCGTAAAGGTTGGTAGCGATAACAATGGTTTTACCGGGTCTCTGTATAACTTTTAATCCGCAAAGGCTGGGAATATCCCATTTGCCTTTAAAATGATAAATCTGATCTATATAATTTTTTTTACCGGTTTCCATCTCAGCTATCTGTCAACAACCCTTCCGAAACTGGATTCCATCAGGTCAACACGTGGTTTTCGATAGGTACCTGCGGCTATTTCCCGTTCCACTACTTTCATCATCAGCCGGAACATTTTCTGTTCCTGCGTCTCAGTATCATAGAAACTCTCCCAGGCATATTCATACAGTTCCTGCAAACGTTCGGGTGACATATGACGTGGTTTGTACACTGCACGGTCAGCCGTATAGTGGTTCCAGTCATGGTCAAAAATCCGGCCTTCTTTCAACATATCGTCATACGCTTTGGTTTCGGGGAATGGTGTCAGTATGGTAAATTCGGCCAGGTCAAGGTTGATCTCTCCCAAAAAGTCAAGCAAACGCATAATGTCATCTTCCGTCTGATTATCCATCCCAAGTAAAATTGTTCCTTCAACGCTGATACCATAATCGTGGTAACGCTTGACTCGTTCTTTAATGTAATCAGACGTATCAAACACAGCCTGGTACACATACCACGAACCTGCCTGTGCTGCCAGGTCAAGCACATCCGGATCATCGCTGATGGTATGGCTGCACCAGTTTTTCTTAAAAGGTATCATCGTCCGAAATAGCTCCTTCGTCCATTCTTTATCCTGTGCCAGCGTATTATCCACCACGAACAGCCTGTTGTTGTCGATGGTATCCAGTTCTTCAGCAATCCGGTCGAACGGACGAGCTCTGAACCGTCGTCCTCCGAGGAACGAAACAGCACACGGGTAACAGTTGAACTTACATCCCCTCGAAGCGTGAAAAAGATCCACCATCTGCACTCCTTTGTGGTAATAAAGATCCCGATTATAAAGATCGCGCCTTGCCGGACCAATTAGTTCTGTGTCAGGTTGCTGATTCATAAAATTATACAGCTTTTTCATCCCGCCCCGGGCAAAATCGTCCAGCACTTCTTCCATATGCCCCTCGGCTTCGCCCATAAACACACTGTCGGCATGGAGCATAGTTTCTTCGGCATGGAGCATAGTTGAGATGCCTCCAAATAAAACTTTGATACCCCGGGAACGATACGTATCAGCAATTTCCCAGCCGCGCTTCACCTGTGAAGTCAACATCATCGAGATACAGACAAGGTCCACCGGATCGTCGTAGCTAAACGATTGCATGTTCTCATCCACAAAATCTACTTCCACATAATCGGGTAGCGCTGCGGCAAAAACAACAGGGCCGTGGGGTGGCAGATTAAATTCTGTTTGGCCGTCTAGTTTTTTCCACCTCGGATATATTAGTTTTATCTTCAATTCTCCTCCTTCTTTCTTTTATCTTGGTTAAGCCTGGTAATTATAGTAAATAAAATGTTTCCCAAGCGTTTTTTTAATGATTTCTTTGTCGTCCTGCTTCAACGTGTATCTGTTTTTTTGGTATGATTTTGTTTCGGCCAGCTTATCTTTCAGTTTTTGCCCAAAATCAGGAGCCGGTACCATGTCCAGCTTTTGATAAATTTTCTTTATTGTTGCTTCCGGATTACTTTCCAGTTCATCGAAACTAACTTCAATTTTGGCATGCTCAGGAATATCTTTCAGATGCTTTCGGACATAATCCAACAGTTTGCTCATCATTTTCGACACCTCCTCTACACCAAATTTCGACGACCTGTTTTTCAGCTTGTTTTCGTTGCCTACAACATGCCACATATGGATGGTGGAGGGCACTACATCATAAGGATGCCGGTGAATATGAATAAATCTGGCATTCGGGAACATCTCAAACAGCAAGGGCAACCGCATGGAATGGAATGGGTTTTTCAACAGGACTCTTTTCCCCCCGATAAAACTCAGCCGGTGGCAGAAACTGTAAAACAATTTTTTCCATTTTTCAATATTTTCAGGGTAATAGTCACTATAATTCCTTAAGAAATAATTATCGTCTTTCGGAAACAGCATTTTTTCGAGTGGTGAGTCCGTTATCAGTTTAATCAGTGCGTATTCATCCTCCTGGGGTTCATAAAAACCGAGTTTTACGTTGTCCATCGGCCGGGTAGGCTGCATCAGTTTCGTCATTACCGGTTTATAGTATTTTTCGGATACCAGGAAACTATCAACAGCCGAAACCTGAAATACGTTCGGCGTTACCAGCTTATTGTCCAGCGACATCAGCTGATGCAGAAAAGTACTTCCTGTCCGCCAATGACCGATGATAAAAACGGGATCTTCCGTCATGGTGTAATCCCTGAGTTTTGATCCCATTTTACTTTTTTCCATCCGCTTTAAAAAAGAAGCGAACAGCGATCCCTGCAACAAAAAAAGTACTCTTGCTAAATATTTCGGGTGAAGCGAAAAACCATTCCGGGTTAAAAGCCGCATAAGATTTCCTGATGATATGCCCGCCAACAGATAAGATTGCTTCATCAAGCCTTTACTTAGAACTTATTACGAACTTTTTTCTTTGACGATGAAAGCTGCGAGTGTATCAACTGACTCGAGCACGTCGCGGGCAAGGTTCTGGTCGCCTATACGGACATTAAAGTGACCTTGTATCCGCATAATGATATCAATGGCATCCACCGAATCAAGGCCAAAAGCATTGCCCGGGGCAAACAGCGGGGCGCTGTCGTCTATCTCATCCGGGTTGATCTTTTTTATATTGAGGGCGTCAATAATGACTTCCTTAACTTCTCTTTTGATTCTCTGCAAATCCGCCTCAGTTACCATATTTTGCTTCGTCATACTACTTTACCATTTTGTAGAGTTCGGTAAAAAATTCCTGCTCTTTATCGGCCATCATGTAAATCATCTGGCTCAATTCATCCAACCGACTCTCTCCCAAATCCCTGTTTTTACCAATTCTGGCTGCAAAATAAGAAATATTTCGCCAGTCGTCGCCGATTGCCATCATCCTTTTCGACATTCCTTCGAGTTGTGCATCGTTGATCTTTTGTGCTGCCTGCTGTAAAAACGTAGCATATAAAAACCTGAATCCGGCACCACCCGTTCCCTGGTCTTCTAGGAACACATTGATTTTCATTATCTCGTGCGAGAGGTGATCTATATCCCGAGCCAGGTCGGGCCAGCCGGTTACCTTTTTGGCGAATTTCCTTATGCCTTTCACGCCAACAAAAGGTACGGGTAGTTTGATCATATCATGTGCTGCTTTTTTTATTCCCTTCCTTATGGCTTTTTCGAAATCAATATTTTCAGGTATGGAAACAGGATAAAACAAAAAACCCTTTGGCGCCATGTTTCCTCCAACAAACCGCGCTTTATGCAATAGTTCTGTCCTTAACTCTGCTTTTTCTTTATAATAGCTATCGCTGATCAGGTAACTTTTTTCATTCTTACCAATAACATTGATAAAATGCACGTTCATGTGTGTTCGCAGATACTCAGGCATATACTCCATGTAGTAAAAATCAACCTGCGTAGCAACGGGGCGACCTTCGGCTAGTAAGCTATCCAGTTCTTCAATACCTTTTTCCTGGCTCCTGAAACTCCTGGTATAGAAATTTACGCCCAGCCGCTTGATAATATTTTTGCGAATCGACCCTGGTTTATTCCTTACGATGAACATTGGAAAAGAAAAAACGGACGATTCAAAATAACCAAAAAATATTCCGCTTGCTATCCCAAAAATCATCGGCTCGGTAATTTCCAGCCCTCCGTGATTTAACAAGGCCGTTACCGTTCCCGACTCGCAGTGGGCCGCCATTTTATGCTCAAAATCAATTTCCTTCATACTTTCTGTCTGCTATAGCCTTGTTTAGTTACACTGTTTCAATTTTTGATACGGAAATATACGGATTACTTGTTGCTTTTTGATAAGTGATCTTCAATTTATGCTGATCTTTCTCTTTAATAACCGTAAAATGCAAAAGGTTACTCACAGGTATATCAAACACGTCGGCATACCGTCTCAGCATTCTGAGGTTCATCTTCTCAAAAGCCTTCATTTTCAGATGCCTTCTGAGCTTCCATTTTGAAATACCCACCCGCGAAGCCAGGTCGCCTTCACCCATTTCCAGCATGATCATATAATAATACACCGGGCTGATCTCTCCTTTGTCCAGCTTTTCTTTCAGCTCGGCATCCCATTTTCTCACCTTATCAAAATAATCATCCAGGTAATTCTTCGAAAGAAAAGATGCCGTTTCAAGGCGGCCATATGTCCCGTCTTCCTTTTCAACATACAAAACCAACGGATGCACATCGTGATTTATCTGCGCTTCTTTTTCTTTCATGACCGTATAAATTATTGTGCCCAAAAATATTAAAAATTGACTAATGAAATGTTTGATCTTTATACGAATAATAATTTTCCTCATCTTTGCTCACCACAATCATGAAAATACTATTAATCAACCCGCCACGGTCGCCTGAAAATATGATTCTTGCCTCTGCCCCTGCAGAAGCCCGGTATTTTATTCATAAAAAACTCATCGGGCCTCCCCTTGGATTACTCACTATTGCCGAAGCCGTAAAAGATTTTGACGTGGAAGTTTTTGATACAAAAGGTGAATACGATTTGATTCCCGATGCCCCTCCACTCAACCAGATGATACAGGAAGTGCTGGAAAAGACCAACCCTGATATTGTTGGCACAACGGCCATTACTTCCGAGATGTATTATGCACTGGAAATTCTGCGTGCTGCTAAAAAATTCAACCCAAACATCGTAACCGTTGTCGGAGGTGTGCATACCACTCTGCTACCGTACGAATTTGATGACCCCGATGTGGATGTTATTTGTCCGGGACAGGCATCTTTTACCTTCAGGGAAGTTGTTGAAGCCCTGGAAGCAAAAAAACCGGTTAAAAAGGTCAAAGGAATTTTTGTCAGAGAAAACGGAAAACTTGTACCAACGGGGCCGCCTCCTTTGTATTTTGATGCCGCCGACAAACACTTTCTGATGCCCGACCGCAACCATCTGGAACGGTGGCGCTCTACCTATGTTGTGGGTGGCAGGCCGGAACCAGTCACCTACCTGTTCACTTCACTGGGATGTCCGTATAGCTGCACGTTCTGCTCTATCTGGAAGGAACACAAGGGCGGCTATTTTCAAAGACAAGTGGAAAGTGTCATTGAGGAATTGAAACTGATTGATTACAAAATCGTTCGTTTTGCTGATGCCAACACCATTGTCAATATTAAATTTATTGACAGGCTTTTCGACCGAATTGCAGAAGAAGGCATTCAGAAAGAATATATTATGGACATCAGGGCCGACACGGCTGCCAGTCATCCCCAGTTGATTGAAAAACTGGCCAAAGGAGGCCTGAAAGTGGTGATCACCGGTTTCGAGTCGTTCCGCGATGAAGAACTTAAATTTTACAATAAAAAATCGGAAGCGGCCACCATCAAAAAAGCCATTGACGTTTTCCATGCCAACGACATATTGTTACGAGGGAACTATGTGGTCCCTCCTGATTATGATGAAGATGATTTTAAAGCGCTGGCGGAATATGCCAATTCGCACAAGGTAACCTATGCCGGTTATACCATTCTGACGCCAATGCCCGGCACCGTCTATTACGAGCAGGTGAAAGACCGCATCATTGATCACGATTACCTCAAATATAATTTCTTCAACAGTGTGATGAAGACGAAGCTGCCTACGGAACAGTTTTACGAGAACATGGGCAGGCTATGGCTGATCAAGAAAGGAACGGATGTGATTTGAGGGAGACGGAGCGATGGAGACGAGGGGTTTATATTATTACCGCAAACCCGATTCCACCGCATACAACGGCAGGTTTACCATCCAGCTTTCTTCCCGGTAATCCGACATGGAAATACGTACAGGTTTGGTATGCGGATATTTTTTAATAAACGATTTAAGGCTTTTGGCTTTTAAATTTTCTTCCGCCTTTACTTCAATGGGGATGATATCTTCTTCATCCTGAACAATAAAATCAATTTCGCCGGACGATCTTTCGGCAGACCAATAATAAATATCCGATGCATACTTCAACCTTAATTGCTGAAGAACATATTGTTCGGTCAAAGCACCTTTAAACTCTTCAAAGATTCTGTTTCCTTCTATTAATGTTTTGGCACTCAACTCACTCATGGCACCCAACAATCCAACATCAAAAATAAAAAGCTTGAAAACGTTAAAATCTTCATAAGCTTTAAGCGGCATACCCGGTTTCTTTATTCTGTGTACTTTATAAAGCACACCACTGTTGCACAGCCAATTTAACGCCAATTCAAAATCTTTGGCGCGGGTACCTTTGCGTATGGCACCATAAATAAACTTTTTATTTTCTTTTGCCAGTTGGGCAGGCACCGAATTCCAAAGCATATTGATTCGAGGAATGACGGATACAGGCGCATGTTTTGAAAAATCCTGTTCATAACCCCTTAAAATACTTTTCTGGATAGTTCTGATCCTGTTAAAGTCATTGGATGCCTTATATTCCAAAACTGCTTCGGGCATTCCGCCGGTGAAATAATAGTGTTTTAACAAATTAACGAACCGCTCTTTAAATGCCTTTATCAAATCCCATTCCCTGTTGTATAACAGTCCGGCAAGCTTTGACTGCCCGATGGCTTCCAGAAATTCGGTAAACCCCATCGGCTGCAAATCCATGAAGTCAACTTTCCCGACAGGGAAGGATGTCTGCTGATGTAAGGCAACACCCAACAATGAACCGGCTGCCATCACATGATATTGAGGTGCTTCTTCGTAAAAGTATTTAAGCACCGTAACACCGCGTTCGGCCTCCTGTATTTCATCTAAAATAATCAATGTGTTGTTTTTTTCGATTTTTACGCCGGTTTCTATTTCAAAAGCTGTTATGATTCGTTGAATATCGAAATCAGCACTAAAAACACGTTTTAAAGACAGGGCGCTTTCAAAGTTAATATAGGCCACATTCCGGTAATGAATTCGGCCGAACTCTTTCATCAACCAGGTTTTTCCGACCTGGCGCACACCTCTGATGATTAGCGGTTTACGGTCTTTGCTCTTTTTCCACTTTTCCAAATAGTTAATGGCATTTCTTTTCATATTTTCCACTTTTTCGGACGTATTTATGTGCAAATATACACTTTTTCGGACGTATTTATGTGTTTTCTTACATTTTTTCGGACGTTTAAGTGTATAATCTTTATCATCATCTGCATGTCCGCCCGCAGTTGGCGCACATAGCATTATATTTATTCAATATAGAAATATAAATGTTTAAAGGTTCATATATAACTCTCTTGGAAAACCACAGTATTTGGTATTTTTACGGCTTATTTGACACAGGCTTAAAAGATGAGCGGGAAGCACGACAAAATATTTGTTACCGGCATGGGGATTATTTCCTCACTGGGAACAGGTGTAGCCGGACAACTGAAAAAACTTACGGCAAAAGAAACAGGCATAGGCCCTATCCGGAACCTGAAAACCAGGCTTTCCGGAAAACTGACGGCAGGAGAAATTCCGTTTACCTACAGGGAACTGGCCGGGCTGGCCGGAGTTAAAGACACCAAAGGGATCAGCCGGGGTGCTTTATTAGGTGTTATAGCCGCCCGCGAAGCCATGAAAGATGCCGTTTTCAATGACCCGCAGGTCAGGACAGGCATTATTTCAGGCACCACGGCCGAGGCCATGACAAACATTGAACGTTACCTGAAAGACTTTCTGGAGAACGACAGCAAAAATGAATACATCGAATCGCAGGACTGGGGATTCAGCACAGAAGTCATTGCCCGTGAGCTTAGCATTCACGGGTATATGAGCACCATCAACACAGCCTGTTCCTCGGCGGCCAATGCCATCATGACCGGCGCCCGGATGATCAGGCACGGCCTGCTCGACAGGGTTTTGGTGGGTGGAACGGATGCCTTATCGAAAGTGATGCTGAACGGTTTTCATGCACTGATGATCGTTGATCCGGAGGTATGCAAGCCGTTCGACCGGGACAGGCAGGGACTTAACATTGGCGAAGGAGCTGCTTTTCTGGTTATAGAATCGGAAAGAACAGCACGGAAAGAAAAAATCCTCTGTGAACTGAGCGGCTACGGAAATTCCAACGAAGCCTACCATCTTACTGCCCTTTCTCCTGACGGCGAGGGAACAGCTATGGCCATGAACAATGCACTTGAAGAAAGTGGTCTGAAACCTGAAGATATTGATTACATTAACGCCCACGGAACAGGCAGCCTGAACAGCGACCTTTCGGAAGCACTGGGACTGGAGAAGGTTTTCGGCAAGAACCCGCCACCATTCAGCTCCACCAAACCTTTTACGGGCCACACACTGGGAAGTGCCGGTGCCCTGGAGGCTGTTTTTTCGATCCTGACCCTGCAAAACAACCTGGTTTTTCCAAATCTTAACTTCAGGCAACCCATGGAAGAAGTTTCTATAAAACCTACGGCCACAAAGATAACCGGCAGGAAAATAAATCATGTCTTGTCCAACTCATTCGGGTTTGGCGGCAATAATACTTCACTCGTTTTTTCAAAAGTACAGCCATGATTTACATCAACGGAACCGCCGCCATATCACCCCAGCCAACTTTAAACGGAAATGTACTTCTTGCAGAGATAAAAGAACAACAGACCAATATGCTGCAATGCATTGAACCGGACTATGGTTTATTTTTTCGCCCGAATGCTTTGCGCCGGGTAAGCCGTATTCTGAAACTGGGCTGGGCCGGAGCCAAATTATGCCTGGACGATGCCGGGATCAACGTTCCCGGGTCCATTTGCCTGGGCACGGGTAAAGGCTGTTTTAAGAGCACGGAAACATTCCTATTGTCTGTGGATAAAAACAAAGAACAATTTGTCCCCCCCTCTCCGTTTATCCAGTCGGCACACAGCTCCATTGCTGCACAAATTGCCATTCAAACCGGCTGCCAGAATTATAATATGACCTACGCACATCGTGCTTTTTCTTTCGAGAGTGCCCTGTTGGATGCCATGATGTTGTTGAAAGAAGGGAAATACGCCAACGTATTATTAGGCGGTGTGGATGAAATTGAAGAGATACAATTCAGAACTTTTGAACGGATCGGCCATTATAAAAAACCGGGCGTGAGCAACTTACAACTTTTAAATGACAACTCGCAAGGAACCATTGCCGGTGAAGGAAGTACTTTTTTCCTGCTGGAAAAACAACGCAGCACCCATGCTTATGCTGGTATCAGGGCAGTACATACGTTTTCCAATCCTTTCGACACTAATATGATCAGACTGGAGATCAATAGTTTTCTAAAAAAGGAAGACCTCACAACAGAAGACATAGATTTGGTGCTACTGGGCCTGAACGGATATCCAAAGTTTGATAATGTTTACTACGAACTTTCGAAAACAATCTTCTTAGAGAACAAACAGGCATATTACAAACACCTTTGCGGCGAATACCATACATCTTCAGCCTTCGCCTTATGGCTTGCCACCAATATACTCCGCAAACAAGTGGTTCCGGAGTCCATCCGACTAAATGGCAAACCTGTGAGCGAATTGAAAAACATTCTAATTTACAATCATTACCGGAATGTAAATCACAGTTTATTACTTGTAAGCAATTCTGACCGGCCGGAAGACACTTCTGTTTCGAAATAAAAAATAACTTTACGGATTCAATCAGCAAAGTATGAACAGGCAACCTTCAGTTAGTATAATTCCGCCGGTCTGGTTTGTTTCCATTATCAACCGGTTCCGGTTTTTTTTGAAGAAATTATATTACCGGTTCACGCCTGCCGGTATGGCTGTATTTGAAAAATCACAGGGATTCTGGCTGTCTAAAGCACTTGGTGTAGCCTGCGAACTTAACCTAGCGGAAATTATCGGTGATAAAGAGATGGACGTGCAGGAGATTGCCCGGAAGGCAAATGCTGCCCCTCAAGCTTTGTACAGGTTGATGCGTGCACTGGCCGGAGAATGTGTTTTTAAAGAAACAAAATCCGGTTTTTTTAAAAATACCAAACTTTCTTATGCCCTTCGCGAAGCTCCGGGCAATCCAAAATACATGATCCTGCACCAGCTGAATGACATGAACTGGACACTGGTAAACGAATTAAAAAGCAGTGTTGTAACCGGGAAAAGCTCAGCATTTAAAGTTTTTGGAACGGATGCTTTCTCTCACCTGGAAAATTCTCCCGAAAAAAATGAATTGTACAACAAAGCCATGACTGCTACCATTGGCTTATTGAGTAATGCCGTGGTCTCTGCATATTCATTTAAAGGAATTGATACGCTGGCCGATATCGGCGGAGGCGAAGGCTCTTTTCTTTTTAAATTGATGGAGAAAAACCCTGGTCTTAAAGGAATTCTATTCGACCTTTCACACGTGGTAGCTACTGCAGGGAAAATAGCCGGGGAATACGGTGTAAAAGACCGGGTGGAAATTATTCCGGGTAACTTTTTCGACATGGACATCCCTGTTGCCGATGCTTATCTTCTAAAAAACATTTTGCACATCTTTGATGATGAAACCTGTGTGTTGTTACTAAAAAGAATTGGCCAGATCATTCCGGAGGAAGGAAAAATTCTGATCCTTGAGACTGTTATCCGGCCGGATAACAAGCCACATTTCGGTAAAATGTTCGACCTGGAGATGCTTCTCGGAACAGAAAGAGGTAAAGAGAGAACCGAAGAAGAATTCAGACAACTATTTAAAGAGGCCGGTTTTAAATTGACAAGGGTAGTTAAAACCGTATCGCCTTTCAGTGTAGTTGAAGGAAGAAAGATTTAATATTTCCTGAAAACCAGCGTAGCATTATGCCCGCCAAAGGCAAAGGAGTTAGACAAAGCCACCCTCAGTTCTTCCTTCCTTCCGGTGTTAGGGACATAATCAAGATCCAGATCAGGATCAGGCTGATCAAGGTTGATGGTTGGTGTAAGGAAATTGTTTTGAATGCTAATAACAGTAACAATTCCTTCAATTACCCCGGCAGCTCCCACCGTATGGCCGATCATGGATTTCTGGGAAGAAACGGGAACATCGTATGCCTTTTTGCCAAACACTCTTTTGACAGCCATGGTTTCATACAGATCATTCAGGGTAGTTCCTGTTCCATGTGCGCTTATATAATCAACTTCCGATTTATCAATACCTGAATCCGCCAGGGCCTTCTCCATTGTTTCGGCCATCCCTTCACCATCTTTTTTGGGTGCCATAATATTATATCCTTCTGTTGTCAACCCATAACCTGCAAGTTCACCGTAAATTTTTGCCTTCCTTTTTTTGGCTGAGGTTTCCGATTCCAGGATCATAATCCCGGCACCTTCACCGATAACGAAGCCATCACGATCTTCTGAAAAAGGTTTACTTGCTTTCTCCGGCCCATCGTTTTGTGTTGAAAGGGCGTACAGAAGGTTAAATCCGGCAATTTCTTCCGGATTGATCGTGGAATCAGCTCCTCCTGTAATCACCATATCCGCCTTCCCACTTTTAATAAGGTCGTAGCCCAAAGCAATAGCATAAGCCGAAGAAGAACAGGCTGTGGCTACCGTATAACTGGGACCCGTCAAACCATATTGCATGGAAATCCAGGCCGACATCGCGTTGTTCATCCCCTTAAGAATTGAGTTCCTTGTTGGCTCTTTTCCTTCCACACTTGAATTGCCCGCATTTACAACACCCAGGATTACGGCTACCCGGCTTTTATCCATTGATTCAAAATCGATCCCCTCCTGCTCCACAGCACCTTTGGCGCACACATAACACATACGCGTAACGCGTGTCATCTGGTGTGCCTGGCGCTTCTTCACCTTTCCGGAAGCATATTCATCGAAAGAAGCAGGCAACTGGGCAGCTATTTGAGTTTCCAGATCAGAAGGATCAAATAAGGTAATACGACGAACACCGCTTTTCCCCTGCACCATGTTTTCCCAGTTTTCCTTTGCGCTCAATCCCAGTGCCGAAACAATGTTCATTCCGGTGATTACCACTTTATTATTACTGGCCATATTTGTTGAAAAATTTAAAACGCAAAGAAACTAATAATTTCAGTATTACACCGCCATGAAGCGGAGTTTTAAACCTGACCCGTGTGCGCTTGTTATTGCTTAACAAAAACAGAGAAGAATACTTCGTCATCGTAGAAAACCCGCAATGAATACACCCCTCTTTTCAGCTTGCTGATATCCAGTGTGCGCGAGTTCATAGTTTTGGCCGTAACCACTCTGCCGGTAACATCTACAACCTGAAGAAAATAGGACAAGACCTTTACATCAAGATGAATAAAACTGCCGGCAGGATTCGGATAAACCTTTAAGCTGTTCATAACCTCATTATCGTTTACGGAGGATATATTCTCAAACATCCGGCTGATGCTGAAATCAACTGCAGGGTTTAAATATGCAGCCGTATAAAAATCTTCGCGAACAGCAACCCTGAACAAATCCATTTCCGGGGCATACGTCATAAATTGATAATTAAACGACAGGCTGGAATAGTCCCTCATCAGCTCCCTGTTCGATGCAAGGCTTATGGACGTTCCGTTTCCTATGTTTTCTCGTATTCCATTATATCTGCTGCAAAAATTCATACTGTTGTTGCGGGCTATCTGGTTATTAGCAGTATATAAATTATCCCCGGGTATACTGTCAGGATATGCATTTGTTCTGAATGTAATGTAAGGAGTGGCAGGGGCAATCTCAGCAACCATAGCAATCAGGCTGTCATAAACTTCCGTTGACCTTGCCAGCACGCTGATGATGTAACCATCCGCATACCCTTCTTCCTGCTGATCGATGCAATAAGCAACGTCCAGCACATTGTTAGCTCCGTCCTGGTTCGGGTCTTTCTGTTCTAACGATTTACGTAAAGTAAACCAGACGGGCTCGTATTGCGCACTTTGAATGCCCATGTCAAAATTATCTGCCATCATATGCTGAAATACGCCCACATTGGCATTAAAACCTGATAAAACAGAGATCATGCCGGCAAAGCCGATTTCGGCCCAGGGTTGCTCGTTTGTTTCGGCAGGAATATGGATGACCATCGCCTGAGTCCGAATTAAAACTTCGTCCACAACCCAGTCTAAATGCCGTGTAAGAACCGACTTACCATCCAGGTCAGTTCCTGCGGTTGCATCGCCCCAACTCATCAGGCTGGAACATTCTATTCCTTCCATTGTCTGAAAAATACCGCTGATATCCAGCATTGAATTTGCCAGCAGAATATCTGTATAATCCAGATTCAGAGGGTTGTTCTGTACAGCGTTCATGCCGTCAATCATTCCTCTCGCCTCAACAATGTACAGGCTGTCGATCTTAAACAAGTCACCTGAAGCAACAATTGCTTTTATATAATTATAGGCTACCTCCGTTCCAAATCCCGGCATGATATAGTTCTGTATGATATCTGTAATACGGTCGGCAAGCAGCTCCCCCTGGGCAAACCCACGCTCGTAGTGGGTTCCTGACACTTTTATTACTATCAGGTTATTGGTATCTGCATAAATGATTCCATGACCGGACTGGGCCGTGGCAACGCCACCAAATAAAAACAGTATCGCAAACACAGAGGTATAAGCAAATTCTTTCATAACAGGTTTTATTGAAAAACTAATTTATTGAGGTATCTATGGTCAAAAGTAAAAAAATATTACCACGCTATTCCCTACGCATAAATACGGTAAGGCATTTGTCAGGATTTATATCCGTTTTCCATAGCCAGGTCAAACGGGCTTTGTTCGACCGCCATATATTCTTTCACCAGAAACTCCAGTTCTTTCCTACTGCAAATTTTTCGCTGCAGTATATCAAAAACACCATCCAGATACCAGTGGATGATCTGCTGGAGTATTTTCTCCCGCTTTGTTGATACTCCAGGATCTTTGGAGGAAATCTTTTTCACCGGATAATCATAAAACCCGGTTTTAGTCTTTTTACCCAGTTTTCCTTCCTTCACTTTTTGTTCCAGCATTTTTATCATCGGGAGATAAAAATCAGGATCTTTTTCGTATGCCAAATAATTTCTTACCGATTGCAGCATCACATCATTGCCTACATAATCAAAGAACTCGAATATGCCTACCGGGAAAAGATTTTCTTTAACAAGGACATCAATCTCCCG
>Ga0164315_10000165_pt1 | contig 40462 bp, 29 predicted proteins | sample GuaBasSedimGuay6_FD_113737 | JGI IMG/M metagenome (GOLD analysis project Ga0164315, IMG submission 113737) | Subseafloor sediment microbial communities from Guaymas Basin, Gulf of California, Mexico - Guay6, Core 4569-2, 0-3 cm | ecosystem: Environmental > Aquatic > Marine > Hydrothermal vents... | reverse complement strand
TAGGGACTTTTGACGCGCATCCCCCATTAAGTCGCTTGGATACAAGTGGCCGTTCGGATGAGACAGCCCATCCAGGACTCCAGTTGCAACTCGGTTTTTGAGTTATCAACTTCGATGGAATTATCAGGGATAAATGATCATGGATGAGTAAGAAAAAAGAAGCTGTTATCGCTTATCAAGTTAAAAATTATGATGTGGCGGTTGACTTGATCTCGCAGGCTATACAGATTAATGATACGGCTCCGAATTTTTATAATAGTCTAGGTAATGCGCTGAGTGATCAGGGCAAGCTTGAGGAGGCGCTGGCCTGTTATCGCCAAGTTTTGGCTTTGGATCCTAATTTTGCTGAGGCTTATCGTAATTTGGGGGTAGTGTTTAAAAATCAGGGTTTGCTGGATGAAGCGCTTGAACATTATCAACGCGCTATTGATTTACAACCGGATTTGGTTGATGCTCATATCAGTTTGGGCGTTGTTTTTTTGGAACAGGGCTTGTTGACGAAGGCTATTGAGTCTTGTGAACAGGCTTTGGCTTTAAATCCTGATGCGCTGGAGCCTCTGAATAATCTGGCGAATGCTTTGAAAGAAGGGGGGAGAATTGGGGAGGCTATTGAGCATTATCGCGCCATTTTGAAAAACCATCCCATTGCTCAGGTTCATAGTAATTTGTTAACGACGCTGAATTATGCCGTGGGTTATGAGGCGAGTTGGATTTTTTCTGAACATCAACAGTTTAATGAGCAATATGCGCTGCCTGTGGCGGCACAGGCTTTTTATCAGCAATCTCGCTCGGTGGCGCGTGGGGGCCGCTTAAAAATTGGCTATGTTTCTCCAGATTTGCGAGATCATCCGGTGGCTTATTTTATGGCTCCGATTTTGGCACACCATGATCATGAGCAGTTTGAAATTTTTTGTTATTATAGTTATCCTCAAACTGATAAGGTGACGCGCCATCTTCAACAATATGTCGATCATTGGTTTGATTGTGCTGCACTTTCAAATGGGAAATTGGCAGATCAAATCAGTTTAGATCAAATTGATATTTTGGTTGATTTAACGGGGCATACGGCTAAAAATCGTTTATTGATGTTGGCCATGAGGCCGGCCCCAGTGCAAGTGACTTACTTGGGTTATCCTTGTACGACGGGCTTGACGATGATTGATTATCGCATTACGGATGGTTACATGGATCCGGTTGATGGCCTTGAATCGCTTAATTCAGAAACGCCTGTTAGGATGCAGGGGAGTTATTTTTGTTACTCTCCAATTGAAAATAGTCCACCTGTGAGCGAGTTGCCGGCAATTGAGCAGGGTTATGTGACATTTGGCTCTTTTAATAATTATTGCAAGTTGAATGCAGAATTGTTTGCCCTTTGGGCTCAGATATTAGGGGCAGTGCCTGATTCTAAGTTGTTGATTAAGGCGAAAAGTCTTGCGGATCAAGCGACTAGAGAGGCTTTGCTGGCGCAGTTCGCTGAGTTAGGACTCGCGGCTGATCGCTTGATTGTTTCTGAGTATACGCAATCTCCACAACATTTGATGAGTTATCATGAGGTGGATATTGCTTTGGATAGTTTTCCTTTTACAGGAGGGACGACGACTTTTGAGGCGCTGTGGATGGGCGTGCCAGTGGTGACGTTGGTGGGGGAGAGGCAGGTTTCTCGACAAGGATTGAGTATATTATCGGTGTTGGGGTTGACGGATTTGATTGTTGATACGCCTTTCGCGTATATTGATCGGGCCGTTAAACTGGCAAGGAATATCCAAGCGTTGCAGCAGTTGCGAGGAGGAATGCGGGAAAAAATGCAGACATCACCTCTGATGGATGGTGTGTCTTTTACACGGGATTTAGAGGCGCGTTATCGGGAAATGTGGGAAAATAAACAATAGATAGAACGCTGATTAGACTGATGATCATGATTAACGCTGATTAAAATCATCACCCACATTGCATTATTATTTAACCCTTTATAAGGATTTATACATGAAAAGATGTCGAACAGTATTACTCGGCCTTAGCCTAACATTGGCTTTTTCTTCAAATGCTTACGCTACAAATGGCTATTTTGCCAACGGCTATGGGGCGAAATCGAAATCAATGGGGGGGGCATGCGTCGCTCTGACATTCAGTGCGATGTGTGGTATGACTAATCCCGGCACATTGGCTATGGTGGGCAATCGTTTGGATTACGGTTTGGCGTTTTTTATGCCTGAACGGGGCTTTACGGCTAATGATGATGCGTCACCGACGATGCCACCGGCCTCAATTGATCAGGGCACTTATGAAAGCAATAACGATTGGTTTGTGATCCCTAATTTGGCCTATAATCGTATGTTGGATGACAATACGGCTATTGGCATTTTTGTGGCGGGCAATGGGGGAATGAATACGGAGTACGATAGCCCCGTTTTTAAGCATTTTAGTGATCCGGCTGATCCCAGCACCTTGGCTTCTTCGCCAACCGGTGCTGATTTAATGCAAATGTTCGTTGGGCTGACTTACTCCAGAAAGATTACGGCGCAACATGCTTTGGGTATCGCGCCTATTTTTGCGGTTCAGGGATTTGAAGCGCAAGGCTTGCAGCCTTTTAAACCGTTTTCAAAGTACCCAGATAAGCTGACCAATAATGGGACTAATTACGCTTATGGTGGCGGTATACGTATAGGTTGGTTGGGTGAACTTGATAAGCATCTGACAGTGGGTGCCTCTTATCAAACCAAAATGTGGATGAGTGAGTTTGATGATTATAAAGGGCTGTTGGCTGAGGAAGGCAGTTTCGATATTCCGGCCACTTATAATTTGGGGATAAAGCTTCTTCTGATGCCAAAAGTGAATTTGGCACTTGAGTATCAACGCATTGAGTATAGCGGCGTTAAGGCTTTGTCCAATCCTTCTAATCTGGTTTTTACGCCGGGCGAGACTGCACTGGGTACACCTGATGGACTGGGTTTTGGTTGGGAAGATATGAATATTTTGAAAGCGGGGTTACAGTGGGAATATAGCCCTGATCTGACTCTGCGTGTTGGTTATAGTCATGCCAATAACCCGTTTCCCAATACGCAAGCCTTGTTTAACATTTTAGCGCCTAACGTGATTAGAACGCATTATACTTTTGGTTTAAGTACAGCGCTTTCAAAAAAAGTGGATTTCAACGTGACTTTTATTTACTCGCCGACTGAAAAGCTAGAGGGTATGAATCCCAATACGGGCCCACAGACGAGCTTTTTAGAAATGTCGCAGTATGAGCTGGCAGTGAGTTGGGGGATTAGGTTTTAGGTTTGTATAGCATGTTAATTGTTAACGTTCACGCTTTGATAGGTTTGTAATTAACACACACAATTAACACACACAAATTAACAATGGATTATATACAAACCATCAATCATCTATTAAAACCCAAAACGCCTCTATAACAAACAGCCCCAAGGCATACGCCAAGGGGCTTGCAAATTGAAACCTAAACCCAGAACAGATTAAACATCAAGGCAGCATGATCAGAGAAATAGGTTGACCATTGTAAATGATCTGACCGGCTTCTAAACGATAACCAAACTGAAAACCCAATGTGCCTGGGCTGAAATTATCACTATTGAAATTTCCAAAAGGATAGGGCCCTAGCACTAGAGGATTGCTTTCCTCAGTTATCTCGTATTTGGGCATAAACGCTTCTAAACTGTCAATACTCTCAAAAGGTGTCAGCCCTTGACTTTCTGAAAGCACATACCAGAGCGTATCAACCGTCCCACCAATTGCAAGGGGATTAGTGATCGCGTAACTGAATACGGCCAATATATCAACCGTTTCCCCAACATGGCTTGGATCAAATTGAATGATACTGACCAGTGTCACATCGGCGCTATCTGCTAAACTAAAAGCTGGCGAAGCCTCATAGTTCGCGCCAATATTAAATCCGCCAGTGATTTTTGCATCTGCCGTAGCATATTGACCATCTGGTAAGAGCATAGGTGTCTTACCGTTCGCAATAAGATTATTGACTGTTGGCAAGGCCTCACAAGCCTCGTTATCCCAGAGGTAGCCTTCAGCACGGCATTCTTCTTGTGTAGCGGGGACAGGTTTTGAGTCATCCGGTTCTGTTGGATCAGTCGGTTCTGTTGGATCAGTCGGTTCTGTTGGCTCAGGCTCTGTTGGCCCAACAGGTTCTTGTGCGCTTTTTGTGACGTTGAACGTCAGAGATTCTTCGATCTCAGGGTTATTCGGATCTGTAAAGGTGATGCTAAACTGTCCTTCACGAGGCCCAGCTTTGACCACTAATACTTTTTTATCACGCACATCTGTGATATCCAATGTACTACCCGAACCGAGGAGCTTCTCTTCTTGTTCTTGACACTTGTCTTTAAAGAAGAGGTAACCGCTTGCTTGACAGTGTGTTTCTGTGATTTGACACTCGTCATTCTCAAATGTGCCCCCTGCCTTATCACACTGTTGCTCACTGAATGGCGCATCATCCCAAACCAATTCGTACACATTAGGGACTAAATCATCGCCTGCCTTTCCGCTAAACAGAATTGCAACATTCTTTAAGCTTGTTTCCAAAGTCACGGCCACTTCACCATCCACAGGAATGTTTGTGGTTTCAATGTAGGCTTTAATACTGCCTTTTTTATCTTCTTCTGGTTCCTCAAGTGACGGCACATCAGAAGTGACATAGATCTTCTTGTCAGTTAAACCCGGATGAGTAAAACTCAGTTCAATAGTGTTCTGACCGAAAAATCCCTTGCCATAAACCACTTCAATCAGCCCACTTCCGCCTACGTTTCCGTAATCATCTCCCGCAGAATACTGGACATAACCTTGTTCTGTTTTTGCCCTCACTTGGCCTAAATCTAACTGATGGTAGCTCGTATTCGGATTCCCAAAGCTATCCAACACCATACTGGTCGTTCTGGTATGGGTAATCAAATTACCATAAACATCAAATACCTCAAATGCGTTTTCTCGGATGCTGGTTTTATAGCGTTTCTCAGCCGATATCAAAACCGGCTTGATTTCGACTTTGTTTCCTTCATAATCTTTTAAGGCGATTTGGTTCACGGCTCCCGGCTTGATTTCCCAAGCGTTAACTAATCGCACTTCAGAATATTGACCCGCAGTATCAGAAACGATATAGCTTCTACTTCCCTGGCTGTCCTGTTTAAAGAAGGCTTCCACCTTATCTGTGCCATCAGGGAGACGAGAAAAGCTTCTGCTCTCTCCTGCCTGAGTGAGTACTTCGACAGAACCCGGATCATGCGTTGGTTTATTGCCGATGCTGTGATAATCGACGACTTCCTCTTTATCCTGCAAGTACACTTGACCGAGGCCATTACCGACTCTGAGAATAAAGGCTTCAAACTCAGTACCGACTTTGTGCGATTGTTCTGGCCCTAACACTTCCACCAGTAATGCGTCTTTTATCACTTCAATAGCCAAGGGTTCGGAGTCAGTAATCCCAGAATGTTCAGCCTGTGCGACTAATGAGGTGGTACCTAATCTGAGAATTTCATCTTTTTGATTACCCAAGAACTTATCAAGACGTTCTGTTTCGATACCCGTATCTGTTTCGAGGATAGTGGGATTTGCTTTGCCATAACTACTGCCTTTCTCCACTTTGAATTTAAGAGCAGAGTTGCTTGCCACGCCTTCCTGATCAATCACCGACACTCTAAAATCATTATTTTTCGTGTTCTCAATTCTGTTTCCAAATTCATCCAGTACCGTCAACGTGATCTCGGCACCGTAGCATACTTGGTTTTCCGGAAAAGTGTAGGGACATTCACCGTAGGCATCAAAAATGTCAGGAGACGGCATCGTGATACGTTCTCTATCAGAATCGAGTCTTAAACCACGCGCTTGTTTTCTTGGACGCACAACAAGCTTATTTTTTGGAGGCTTCAGGGCATCCGTTTCTTCCTCTTCGCCATCTTCAGGCGAGATCGTTAGATCATAAGTACCTCTCTTGGTAATCTTCTCATCTAACGTGATGATCGCTTCGCCTCGTATCATTTTGCCCGTATAAGTGTATTCAGGTTCGCCATCAGCTTTTTTGCCATCCACACCTAGTTCTTCTGACTCAAAATCCAAGTCCACTCTGATGTTGCGTGGAGCACGTTTCCCACGTCGCAGCTTACCAAAATTCTCATCCTTAACATGAATTTTCGTACCGCCTTTACCTGCTGTCATCCAAATTGTAATACCACCATCTGCTCTATCCTCGACTTTAGCTTCCTCATCCTCGGGATTGATTTCAACTTCATCTATTTTAAGGGCCAATTTCGTTCCACAGCTTTCCGCAATGGAAATGGTTTTCTCAATCGGCTCACCAATTGGTACAAAGTTCACACCACCTTCGCTGGTAGGGACTCTTTCTTGCAGATACACTGTAACCGTATCTGTCGTATTCTCACCGATAGTCGTCACGGTATCACAAGGGTATAAAATACTTACCCGCCCGACACCTTGTGCCAGTTTGACATACTTGACTTGGGAAGCAAAATAGCCATCATAAGGATCAGTATCTTTTGGGATCGCACCTGGACGCAGACTGCCCCCTTGAATTTCGCCTTTGATGCTATTGATGACTGCCATGATGGTAGAACCGTTGGCTTCGCCAAAACGGTCGACTTGACCATCTTGATTTAAACCCAGTAAGCTGAGATTGATCGTCTCACTTTCCTTGATGCTCGTCTTATCAAGGATCAGTTGTCCTTCGACAGTACTGGTTTCCGCCAAAACTGGCGGCCCACTCGCTAATGACAGCGCAATGGCCGTTGCGAGCGCGTTTGTTTTTAACTTCATTTAAATATTCCTCCGTTAAATGTCATAATAAAATTGAAATAAATGAATATTTCGTAGGGTGGGTAGAGCTTCGTGAAAACCTGACAGGTTTTCAAAACCTGTCAGGTTTGATCTAAATCTTTATTCAATCACCATCGTTCCCAGATTCAGTTCCCAATCATCACGATTTGCTAAGGGTTCCTGGCCCTTTTTAACCCGCAATAAATACAATGAATACTCGCCACGCGGCCAATCTGGATTCACTGGCAATTCGACAACCACGTCTTCTCCTTCCCAAGCTGACAAGCTTGTTCCTTCAAATGGGACTAATTCATTCTGTCGCGTCAAGATAAATAACGGGCCTCCATTGGGTAAACCGATAGCCACATAAACGTCTTTTCTCTTATCCCGCAACAGTTCCTTTTTTAAGGTGATCTGTAAGATATCGCCATTACGGTAAACCGTTTTAGCAGAAGATGGCGCAAAACAACCATTCAGACAGAAGCGTTTCGCTATCCGGCCATCTTGACTACCATTCGCTGAACCATCGCCATCATCATTTAACTGTGGTGTTTGTGATTTATCACGATTGTTCTCGAAGGCTTCGCCAAAACTACTACCACGACGTAAGGCGTTAAAGTAACCCCAGCTAAAGGCATCTGTTCCTAACACGTCTTGATGTTGTGTGGGCTTATCGGCATCAGTACTGGTAATGATGATGCGTTTACCCTTATATGCTTCATTCTCTAATTGAGGAATGAGTCGGCCTGCGCGACTGCTTTCAATCACGACAATGACTTCATTTGAGGTAGTCTGTTGGTAATCATCCAACACGGTTTTGAGATCAGTGCCACTTAAAGACACCATGGGATCGGCGTTGAGTATCAATTGGCCATCAGAAAGGCTATCTGCCACAATCGTCATTAACAGGGGTTCATTTAAGCTGCCTTGGGTTTTCGCCCAATTGAAAGCCTGACGAATATCTTCTAAATTCATCGGCTCCCTGTTTTTCAGGGCATCGACAACCTGTCTGTCAGTGATGCTATCTCCATTCACATCAAGCACATCATAAGAGAGGAAATAAATTTCCTCATGGGTGTAATAACGTTCAGATAAGGCATGATAAATATGGCCTACAATCTTTTTGTTTGATAAGTGTTTGATTTCACTGCGATTTCGCAGTTTGGGATGAATTAAAATAGCGGCATGTTCGCCACTTAATGGATTTCCAAAACTCAGATGGGCTAATCCGCCGCCCCAAGACAGGCCTATCCATAAGCCATTGTAACCATCACTCATCAGAGTCAGCAGAATATTAGTCGGGATGCTAGAATTATCAGTATTGAAAGTCGTCCATTTTCCCCGATTATTTTTATAAGTCAGGCCGCCACGTAAAGTCGCTACCCACAATCCCTCGTTTTCGGGTACTAACCCAACAACGGTGTCATCGGGTAAATCAGAATTGCTGGTATTGAAAATCTGCCATTGACTGCTGCCATTAAAGTGCGCTAATCCTCCTTTATAGGTGCCTACCCAGATGCCCCCTTTATCATCATTCGCAAGTGCCACAATTTGATTGGCCGGTAAATCAGAATTGACAATATTAAATACCTGCCACTGTGAACGCGCATCAAAGTGAGCTAAGCCCTCATTCGTACCCATCCACAATCCGCCTTTTCCATCGCTGATCACGATATTGACATCATTGTTTGGCAAATCGGAGTTATCGCTGTTAAACACTGCCCATTGAGCTGCGGCATTTAAATGGGCCAATCCGCCCTCATCAGTCGCTATCCACACCCCGCCACTGCCATCATCGACAAAGGCATTGATCTCGTTTTTGGGTAAATCGGAGTTAAGCGTGTTAAAGACTTTCCATTTTCCAGTGCTGCGCCGCTGCGCGAGGCCGCTGCCATAAGTGCCAATCCAGATACCGCCATTACCATCATTTAATAGTGCATTCACATCGTTAGTCGGTAAGGCCGAGTTTTCCGTGTTAAAACTCTCCCAATCACCGGCCGCGCTAAAATACGTGACACCACCAAATCGGGTACCGATCCACAGGCCCCCTGCTTCATCGCTGATAAAGGCTTGAACAATGTTATCGGGCAAATCCGAATTATCATCGTTAAAAACCAGCCATTCATCACGGTTATTTTTACGGGCCAGGCCGAGATCAGTGCCAACCCACAGGTTACCGTTATTGTCAGCAACCAAGCTATACACGGTGTTATCTGGCAACTTAGAATTATGGGGATCAAAATGTGTCCAGTCATCGCGATTGGTTTTATGAACTAAACCCGCTTTTATGGTGGCAATCCATACCCCGCCGCTGCCATCGTTGACTAAAGCGTAGATGCCATTATAGGGCAATTCGGAATTGCTGCTATTAAAGACTTGCCATTCACCACTGCGCGTGAAATGCGTCAGGCCGCCATATTGCCGTTCTCCCTCCTCAATTTCATAAGTGCTAACCCATAATCCACCTTCGCCATCACTGGCAAGGGCCAAAATGCCGTTAAGCGGCAAGCCCGAATTTTCGGTGTCAAAAACCTCGCCTCGCCCTCGATTATCCAAATGGGCAATACCGGCCCCGCCTACCCATACCCCACCACTGCCATCACTAACCAAGGCTTTGACATAATTGTGAGGTAAATCGGAGTTATCAGTATTAAAAACCTGCCACTTCGCGCTGGCATTCAAGTGAGCCAAGCCCCCTTCATCAGTCCCAATCCATAAGCCACCGCGCTCATCGCTGATTAAGACATGAATCGTATCGTGGGGTAAATCGGAGTTATCAGTATTAAAAACCTGCCATTGTCCCTCATGAGTCAAATAAGCGAGGCCCGCATCCTGCGTGCCTATCCACAGGCCGCCGTCATCAGCAAGCAATGCCCTGATATTATTGGAAGGCAGGCCATCTAAATTAGTCAATACCCGCATTAATTGACCGGTCTTAAGATCACGTTGTTCAAGCCCACCAACGGTACCTACCCACAGCATTTCAGTTTCTTTAGACGGTTCAATGGCTAAAACCGAGCTACGATTAGTAAAGACTTCCCAAATCGCATTGTTTCGCAAAATATCTGCGGTGAGCAAATGGGAAAAGAGACACAATATCAGTACAGCACACAAGCTGAGACTGTTTTTGAAATTGAATATCATTACAACACCTCAAAATTCGATAAGTGACACTCATCGAAAGTCACCCCTAAAGGCGCTTTCTCCTATAATGGGGGGCCTATATAATATAAGAGAAAGGGATGCCTTCGAGGTGAAAGTGAGTGAAAAAAACGCATTAAGCCACAAATTCTAATCTTATCTAATTAGTGTCAACCAAACCTGACAGGTTTTCAAAACCTGTCAGGTTTAATATTATCTAATTAGACAATAGCGACTCAACTCTTCCTTGAGTGGGCGAGCATGATACTATAAAAGGGTATGACAAGGTAAGTATCAAATAGAGTACATTTGAGGTTAATTCCCTTTAATTATTTATGTGATCTCTTTCCCTTGAACTCGCTCGCGACAGGCCCGTGTCAACCAAACCTGACAGGTTTTCAAAACCTGTCAGGTTTAATATCTAGGATTGATTCGCCTTTGTACTGAAAGAAAATCGGGAAACGCTATAAAAGTTCCTCAGGTGTACTGATTTCTCTTTTTGCGTCTTCAACCATGTACATCCTTTTGCAATCTGGACAGTACAAATAGTATTCGTAGTAATAAGTTTGGTTTTCCTTTCGTTTTGTGCGAGGGATTTTTTTGATAACCGGCGTTGAACACTTTCTGCATGGATCGCCTTCCGATGTCATCTTTATTTTCCCAGAAATCGCATCGGGATCATAACCCTCGTCTTCGGGTAGTTCTTCTTGTTCCGCTGCACTGGTGGCGAGTTCATCACAGCGTTCATTCTCGGTGTGGCCGGCATGGCCTTTAATCCAAGTGAATTCAACTTGACGTTTATCACATAAATCAAGCAGTCGTTCCCATAAATCGGGATTGAGTGCTTTTTCAGTCTTGTTTCGCCACCAATTATTATTACGCCATTTTTGGGCCCATCCTTTTGTTATGGCATCGACTAGGTATCGTGAATCAGAATATAACTTAACCTGACAGGGCCTTTGAAGGGATTCTAGTCCGACAATGGCAGCCATTATTTCCATGCGGTTGTTTGTGGTGAAATCGAAACCGCCGGAGAATTCCTTTTTATGCTTGCCGTAGCTTAAAACAACGCCGTAGCCACCAGGGCCTGGGTTTTCAAGACAAGCGCCATCGGTGTAAATCATCACTTCTTGTTCCATTGTTTTCTTTTTTTATTAATTGATTAGACGATTAGACATAAATGGTGGGCAAGCGGGCGGTAGGCTTGATGGTTTTTGTTTGAGATCGTTCCGCCCGCTTACCCACCCTACATGATTTCCAAAATCCCATAAGATCGATTGATCAATCCGGGGATGAAGTTAATCCGTTGTACTCAGTTGTACTCAGATAAAAATATGTCCAAAAAACAACTCTCTAAAAAAAGCCCCAAGAAAAAGCCTCAAAAATCGCTTAAGCCACAGCATAAAAAATTAACCGTTTCTCAAGCACTGCAACAGGCGATGCAATATCATACGGCTGGACAATTGCAGGAGGCAGAAACGATTTATCGCCAAATCTTGCAACATGATCCGAATCATAGCGATGCCCTACATTTACTGGGCATGATCGCAGCCCAATCTAATGATTATGACACAGCCATCGAACTGATTCAAAAAGCTATCAGTATCAATAACACGGTACCCAATTTTTATAATAGCTTAGGCAATGTCTTTACTAATCAAAATCTATTCGATAAAGCGGCTACCTGTTATCAACAGGCGCTTTCCTTAAATCCTAATTTTGCAGAAGCGCATTGTCATTTAGGCAGTGCTTTGAAAAATCAGGGCTTGATTGATGAGGCGATATCCCATTATCGTTGTGCCATTGGCATACAACCCAATTATCTGTTAGCGCATCAGGATCTCATACTCACTTTGAATTATGCCATAGATTCTGATCGTGCAGCCATTTTTGCTGAACATCAGCGTTTTAATGAACAACAGGCTATGCCGTTATCGGCCTTGATCAAGCCTCATAATGCTGATAATGACGACAATCCTCTGCGATTGAAAATCGGTTACGTTTCGGCCGATTTTCGCAAACACGCTGTTGCCGATTTTATTGAATCTGTGCTGGCACATCACGATAGCGAAAAGTTTGAAATCTTTTGTTATTACAATCACTTACAACATGATGACGCGACTCAACGCTTTCAACAATACGCGCATCATTGGCGAAACTGCGTTAACCTGTCTGATGAGGCACTGGTTGAACAAATCAAACAGGATCACATTGATATTTTGATTGATTTAGGTGGGCATACGGCCGATAATCGTATTCTAGTTTTTGCTAGAAAACCGGCCCCAATTCAAATGACTTATTTGGGTTATCCCAATACAACGGGTTTAACGGCAATTGATTATCGGATAACGGATAATTATCTCGATCCTGAAGGCATGAGTGATCCATTGAGTTCAGAAATCCCGTTGAGAATGCCGGCCAGTTTTTTTTGTTACCACCCCCATGAAAACAGCCCACCGGTTAGCCCATTACCCGCAATTCAAAAGGGTTATATCACATTTAGCGCATTTCATAACCATTCTAAGTTAAATCAAGACACTTTTGCCCTCTGGGCGAAAATACTTCATGCTGTTTCTGATGCCAAATTGGTAATACAAAACAAAAGTCTAAAAAGCGTCGCCATTCAACACGCTTTGCAAGATCGGTTTGCCGAATTAGGCATTGCCCCTGAACGACTGATAGTGAGAGAGTCGGTGCCTTACAGCGATTATCTTAAAATCTATGATCAGATCGATATAGCACTAGACAGCTATCCGTTTAATGGCGGCGCGACAACTTGTGATGCCTTATGGATGGGCATTCCAGTGATGACATTAGTCGGAGATCGATCCGTTTCACGCATGGGATTGAGTATTTTATCTACCGTCGGATTGACTGAACTGATTGCTTATACACAAGAAGACTATGTAGAAAGGGTGATTAAACTGGCAAATGATCTTGATCATTTACAAACATTACGAGTGGGAATGCGTGATCGGATGCAAACCGCTCCACTTTTAGACGGTATCCGTTTTACTCGTCATTTGGAAGCGGCTTATCGGCAAATGTGGGAAAGGCGTTTTTTATGATAGAACACTGATTGAACTGATTGAACTGATTAACACTGATTAAATATAAAAGATCAGCGATTATCATGATAATCAGTCTCATCAACGTTCTATCTGATTTCTGCTTATCAACAAATCAGTGTTGATCATGACAATCAGTCTCATCAGCGTTCTATCCTATCTCTTCACCCTACCCATCAAGCCACTACTACAACCCGCCTATTTTTAGTAAAATAAAACGCCCTAAAATTATCAGTGATAATTGATAACTGATTTCCACATTTCACACGCAAAAGTTGCGCGCAACTTTTGCGTGAAACTGATAACTGATAACTGATAACTGATAACTGATAAATAGAATGCTTAAACCCATCAGAATGAAAAGTCAATTAATATTAGGCTTTTCCGTCATGGTTGCCATAATCGCAATCATCGTATCCATTAATATCGTGCAAGTACGCACAGCCCTAGACTTGTCGCACCACATGACTGATATACACACCCCAACGGCCAAAAACAGCATGATCATGTTGAATGGGGTGAATCAGGCATTAGCCGCTTTGCAAAATTGGATGCTGCTAGGAGAGGCTAAATTTAAACAAGACAGACAGGAAATCTGGGCAACACAAGTTCAGGCACCGCTACGGGAACTGAAAAAACTCTCGGTTAACTGGATTCATTCAGAGCAGATCGAGCGGCTAAGAGAAATTAAGACGCTATTGTCTCAATTGAAACAAATTCAACAGGAGATTGAAGAGATTGCTCAAACGCCAGACAATATACCAGCCCTCAAGCTGTTTTTTGAACAAGCCGTCTCGTTATCCAACATCATGTCGAATAATCTGACACAAATGATTGACCTTGAACTTAAACAAAAGGCCAATCCTGAGCGTAAAGCGTTATTAGGTATGATGGCTGATGTGAGAAGCACGCTTGGTTTATCACTTGCTAATATTCGCGCTTTTTTACTGTCTGGAAAATCCGCATTTAGAAGCGATTTTGAGGCACTCTGGCTCCAAAACGAGACACGTTTTAATGAATTGAAGGCGCAAAAAAACCTGCTCACACCGGAACAGTTGACAGCCTTTGAATTATTTTCTCAAAGCCGTAACCGTTTTATGCCACTCAGTACTCAAATGTTGGCAATGCGTGAAAAGCCTGACTGGAATCGTGGCAACTATTGGTTGGCAACCCAGGCCGCCCCTCTCGCTGCACAGTTAGTTGAAAGACTTGAAGAATTGAGTACTCACCAGCAACACTTATCACAGCAGCATGGTGAACAAATCAATGCACTTATTCACAACCTGATTAGAATAGAATGGTATTTATTAGGACTGGCTTTTTTGCTGGCCGGCTTTTTTGCCTGGTTGATTAGTCGTCACATTTTCAAGCAAGTCGGCGGAGAACCTGTTGAAATGGCACAAATCACGAAATGTGTGGCGGCCGGTAATCTTGATCGAGCGTTTGAATCAAAGCGCACTCAGGTTACGGGTATTTATGCTTCCCTGCAAGACATGGTTCAGGGCCTGAAAGAAATTGTGAAACAGGCACATCGACTGGCTCAAGGTGATTATTCTGTGCAAATTATCCCCCGTTCTGAGAAGGATATATTGGGTAAAGCCCTGTTTGAAATGACGCAACGGTTGGGAGAGATTACTACTATTTCAGAAGCGATTGTCGCAGGCGATTATAGTCGCCAAATTGATTGCAAGGGCAAAAGTGATCTGCTGGGACAGGCCATTAATCAGATGACTCGTCAATTGCAACAAGTCACCGATGAAAGCAAAAAATCGGATTGGCTTAAAACAGGGCAGACTGAATTGAATGAAAAAATGCGCGGTGAACAGACTCTCGTATCTTTAACGCAAAATATTCTGACTTACATTGCGGATTATATTCATGCAGTAGTTGGTGTCTTTTTTTTAGCGGAAAAGGAAAAATTCAAATTAGTGAGTAGTTACGCCTATCAACAGCGTAAGCATAATTATAATGAATTTAAGTTGGGAGAAGGGCTAATTGGACAAGCGGCCTTAGAGAAAAAAACGCTTCTTTTTAGCCAAGTGCCTGAAGAACATCTCAATTTATCAATCCATTCAGGATTGGGTGAATCAAAACCGCATGATATTTTGGTATTGCCTCTGCTTTATGAAGAGCAAGTTTTGGGGGTTTTGGAATTAGCCACCTCTCGTCATTTGACGGCTACCGAAATCGAATGGTTGGATTTAGTGGCTGATAATATTGCTATCACGCTCAATTCGGCACAATCTCGTTTGCGTATGCAAGCCTTGCTGGAAGACTCTCAGCAAATGACGCTGACTCTGCAAAACAGACAAGAAGAAATCCTAGAGAGAGAAGAGCATATTCGTGCTATTGTTGATACCGTTGTGGATGCTATAATAACCATTGACGAAAACGGTATTATTGATTCGTTTAATTCTGCCGCAGAGCAAATATTTGGCTATTCATGGTCTGAAGTAGTTGATCAGAATATCAAAATGCTGATGCCAGAACCCTATCACAGTGAACATGATCGGTATCTCCAGAACTATTTACAGACAGGTCGTGCAAAACTGATAGGCAAGTTGCGCGAGGTCACAGGTCAGCATAAAGACGGTTCTACTTTTCCAATAGATTTAGCGGTTGCAGAAATGCTGATTGGCGAAAGGCGTATGTTTGTTGGCATTATTCGAGATATCACAGAACGGAAAAATGCAGAAGAAGTGCTACGAATACAACAGGAAGAACTTCAATCCGCTAATGAAGAACTGCGTGCCCAACAAGAAGCATTGCAATCTGCTAATGAAGAATTGCAAACGCAACAGGAAGAGCTGGCAGCCAGTAATGAAGAATTGCAAGAACAACGGGAAGAACTCAAATTAGCCAATTCCGATTTGGAAGACAAGACTCAAGCCTTGGAAGAAAATAAGTTGGTATTAGAAGAAAAAGCGCGTGCTTTAGAACTGAGTACGCGATATAAATCTGAATTTTTGGCGAATATGTCGCATGAATTGCGTACCCCTTTGAATAGTTTACTGATTTTGGCACAACTGCTGGGTGACAACAAAACCGGTAATTTAACTCAAAAACAAGTGGAATATGCACAAACCATGCATAGTGCAGGTTCAGACTTGTTGTCGTTGATTAATGATATTCTTGACTTATCCAAGGTAGAAGCGGGGAAAATGGAAGTGGTTCCAGAGGAGGTTTCGCTGGTTGACTGTATGGAAATGATTGAACATAAATTCCGCCATATTGCTGACCAAAAAGGATTGGCTTTCACTATCACGGTTGCTGAAAATATGCCGCCCATATTGTATACGGATTTACAACGGCTCAAACAAATTCTTAACAACCTGCTTTCCAATGCTTTTAAATTCACGAGTCAAGGTGAAATTAAGCTGACAGTAGAACGCCCAGTCTCTCTTCCTCCTAAGGATTTACTTGATTCGGCTAATACGGCTATTATGGCGATAAGCATTAGCGATACGGGTATCGGTATTCCTGAAGAAAAACAATCCTTAATATTTGAAGCTTTTAAGCAAGTCGATGGCACCACCAGTAGACATTACGGCGGCACCGGGCTGGGTTTGTCTATTTCGCGCCAGTTGGCGCAACTGCTTGGTGGCGATCTTCAGTTGGTGAGCAAAGAGGATCAAGGGAGTACGTTTACGCTTTATTTGCCCGAAACTTTTGAAGAAAACAAGAATCAGGAGTCAGGAGTCATTCATGAGAAATCAGGAGTAGGGAGTCAGACGTTCAGGAGTCAGAAGTCAGAAATTGTAGGCGTTCAGGAATCAGGCCTCCGGCCTCATGCTTCAAGCGTGCCTTCAACAGCGCAAACTGCTGCCCTCATGTCTAGTGAAACCATGACACCCATTGCGCTTAACGAAGAAGCGATATCGGCTGAGCCGATTGCAGATGATAGAGATGATCTGAAACCTCAGGATAAAACGCTTTTAATCGTTGAAGATGATGGTAAGTTCTCTCACATTCTGATGGAACTGGCTAGGGATAAGGGCTTTAAATGTCTTATTGCGACTGATGGCAAAACGGGTTTGCAACTTGCTGAACAATACCAACCTCATGCTGTTGTGCTTGATGTGGGTTTACCTAAAATGGATGGTTGGAGCGTCATGGATAAACTGAAAGAGAATCCCAAGACGCGGCATATTCCTGTACATTTTATGTCGGCTTCTGATCAAGAAATGGATGCGAAAAAAATGGGTGCGATCGGCTATTTACTCAAACCTATTAACATGAAAGCGCTTGGGGAGGCTTTCAGAAAAATAGAACGGTTTATTAGCGATAGCGTAAAAAACCTGTTAGTCGTCGTGGACGATAAACCACGCCAACAAGACATACTTGATTTAGTTGGGAGTGCCAATATTCACTCAAAGATCGCGATAAATCAAGCGGAAGCATTACAACAATTGAATACCGCGCAATTTGATTGTATTATTCTGGATTTAGAGGTTGAACAAGGCTCGGGTATCCACTTGCTTGAGCAATTGCGTTATGAAGAGAAACTGTGTCAGATTCCGGTGATTATTTATGCAGATCGCGATCTGGAACAAGAGGAAGAAAGCGTCTTACAACAATGCGCTAATGATCTGACAATCAAAGCAGTACGTTCACCAGAACGTTTGTTAGACGAAGCGATGCTATTTCTCCATCAAGTGGAAGATCAGTTACCCAAGGATAAACGTCAGATGCTACGAATGGTGCATGATAAAGAAGCTATCCTGAGAGATAAGAAGATATTAATAGTAGATGATGATGCCCGCAATGTTTTTGCTTTGGTAACGGTGCTGGAAGACAAAGATATGGAAGTGGTTGTGGGTAAAAACGGTCAAGAAGGTTTACGATTACTGGAAAAACACCCTGACGTTTCTCTCGTATTAATGGATATAATGATGCCCGAAATGGACGGCTATGAAGCGATACATCACATTCGGGCCCAAGCCCGTTACCGTAAACTGCCTATTATTGCGCTAACAGCGAAAGCGATGAAAGGGGATAAAGCGAAATGTATAGAAGTCGGTGCGAATGACTATCTTGCGAAACCGGTGGATACAGATAAACTGATTTCACTCATGCGAGTTTGGTTATATCGGTAGAGACGCTATTGCGAAGCGTCTCTGATACATCGCGTCTGTGATGCCTCGCGTCTGTGATGCCTCGCGTCTCTACTATGTTTGGTTATATGGGTAGAGACGCGATGCTCGCGTCTCTGATGCCTCGCGTCTCTATGATAAACATAACATTTAGAACAACATGAAACAGAGACGCGAGGCATTTAGAACAACATGAAACAGAGACGCGAGGCATCGCGTCTCTACGCGATGGATTTAGAACAACATGAAACAGAGACGCGAGGCATCGCGTCTCTACTATAGAACAACATGAAACCTCTACAAACATTACTCATCAGCCAATTGGCTGCGATGCTGATTTTTCCAGCGATGCTGTGGGCGGTAACGCCCTGTGAAGAGGCGAATGATTATGTCACAGAAGTTGAGTATTTGGACAGCCTCATCCACCGAACGCTGCAAAAAGACTTACTTCAACAAGCCCTCACCTTGTGCCCGAATCATCCAGAAGCGCATAATCATCTTGCTGTGATTTTGGCACTGGAAAACAAAAACAGCGAGGCGCTTTATCATTTCCAACAGGCCCTGAAAACACGGCCTGATTCTCCACAAGCTTGGTTTGGCATTGGGGAGCTTTATTATCAACAAAATCAATGGCCTTTAAGTTTGGCAGCTTATTTACAGGTTTGCACGAGGCATCAAAAGGCGCGTCAACGTGTGGCTGAGTTATTGCGTGATAGCCGCTATCGTATCACGGATGCTAACAGGGTATTAAACTATGACAGTTTGATATTACTTTATGACAAAAAACGACTCCAACGTCTTCATCAAAAAGTAGCGCGATGTCGAAACCAGGATCGCAGTATCGCGCCTGATGTCAATACTGTTAGGGCCATTTTACAACCCATTGTAGTGTTCCAAATCATTGACTTTGAAGAAGATGAACAGGATTTCACTGAAGTTTTGAATGAGCAACTGGATAACATGGCTTTGATATTCACTGAAATGAAGGTAAAGCATGTTATCATTCGAGGATATGCCGATAATCCCGCTTTTAGCAGTAAAGCGAAAGCGGCGCGTTATCGCCCGTGGCAGAAATCACAAGATCGCGCTAAAGCGGTTAAAACCGCGTTGAGTCAACGCGGTATTGCAGAAAAGCGAATAAAAACGTATGGTTATGGCGACACACGGCCTGTTGTGAGAGGCCATGATGAGGTAGCGTGGGTTTCAAATCAGCGTGTGGAAATTGAAGTGCGTTATTGAGGTAATATCAGTTAATACAACAAAAACGGGTTGCCTAGTGCAAGAGAGCGAAAATATCGAGACCCCATCAGCCAACAGCTTTTCACGCTTTCACGCAAAGCAAAAGTTTCGCTTCGCTCAACTTTTGCGTGAAAAAGATTTTGCGCGCAAAATCTTTGGCGTGAAAATAAGTACTGAAGCACAAATAAACAGGTATTTTACAGCAAAGGCTTGCTCATGCCCCTCTTCTTGGTTGTTTCTTTTAATTAAAATACCTGAAAATTTATGGTTCAGTACTTAATAACTGGAGTAAAGAGGTTTTTCCGGCACCATTGAGGCCCGCTATGACAATAGTCTCTAAAGTTTCTCCATTACTATCCGTAAAATCTAGCGTCACGTCATTAAACATTTTGTAATTTTTAATCTGAATTTTCCTGATTTTCATATTGAATATCACTTTGTATTTTTGTTCATTAATTAAATGTTAGTTTGACCGAGTTTTATCGTTCCCTGAAAACCTGACAGGTTTTAAAAACCTGTCAGGTTTGGCCGATTATAGCGTTTCCCGATTGAATGAAGTACAAATTTGATTTTAGTAAAAAATTTATTTTGCCGTTTTTGGAATGCATGTTAAGTACTGAAGCACAAATAAACAGGTATTTTGGGCATGAGCAAGGGATTGCCCCTACAACCGTACCCGTAGGGGCAATCCCTTGCTCATGCCCCGGTTGTTTCTATTAAAATACCTGAAAATTTATGGTTCAGTACTTATTTTGCCGTTTTTGGAGTGCATGTTATTTTGCGTCGGTGCATAAGTGTACTTTATTCAATCGGGAAACGCTAGAATTGATATCGGGCGTTGCGACTGGATAAGATATCCACACAGTCTGTTGATAATTGACAATTGAAAACCTGACAGGTTTGGCCGATTAATTGATATCGGGCGTTGCGACTGGATAAAATATCCACACAGTCTCTTGATAATTGATAATTGATAATTGATAACTGATTTTCAGGCAAAAGTTTCGCTCCGCGAAACTTTTGCCTGAAACTGATAACTGATTTTCACATTTCACGCAAAAGTTGCGCGCAACTTTTGCGTGAAATACAGTTTTGCGCGCAAAACTTTTGCGTGAAACTGATAACTGAAAACCCATGCAAAAAGAAATTGAAACCAAATTAGCCAGAGCGCGTACTAAGCTGATTATGGATAAACCTTTTTTGGGGGCTTTGGTATTGCGTTTGCCTATGCTGGCCGCTGAACCTAAATGGTGTCCGACTACGGCGACTGATGCGCGCCGTTTTTATTATATTTCACTTAAGAAGTTTTTGCGCGCAAAAACATTATTTAGCTTCGCTGATCTTCGATTCACGCGCGCGGTGAAGCGAAGCGCTTTGTAGCGCGTGAAATGTGAAATAGGGATTTGGCTTGTGATTATGCTATCAATCCCTTCACAACAAAGAGGGTTTAACACCAGCGCCCGGTGTGTGGGTTGATGAAAAAAGCCATGAAGGGATAATGGCCGAGGAAATCTATCCGATTATTTCAGAGAATAACAGCGGATAGGGCCGTTTATGAAAATGAGGCTTCAGGGCAAACAGATGGGCAGTGATTTTTCTGAGCGCCCTAATTATATATGACAATGGGGGCGCAAAATTTTCAGTTTATAACACTCAATATCGGAAATTATGATAGACTTATTGAGCAAATTTCATTAATGGGGAGTTAGTCATGCAAACTATTGAATTTACGACAGAATCACGCGATGGCATGATTTCAATACCAAAACAGTATAAGGATTGGTTTAGAAAATCTTTTAAAGTCATTTTAAAGGAAAATAAGGAATCCACACCCCTTACCTCATCACAAGACCGCATAAATGAAGAGGTTAAAAGTTTTTTTGAAAATATCCAAATTGATTTAAGCCAGTACCGTTTTAATAGGGATGAAGCCAATGAACGATAATCATTGTTTTGCTGATACTAATGTTTTAATCTATGCTGTAGACAATGAGAGTCCAAAAAAGCAAATGGCTATTGAATTGTTACTTGTTAAGAAATTTCATAACATTGCAAAAAGATATTCTATAAAACTTTTATAACTTGAGAAGTATTTAAAAACTTCTTCTTTCGTTATTTGTCCTCTTAATTTTTCTAATTGCTTGGAAATCTTTTTTCTTTCTTCAGTTAAGCCACGATGATTGAGCTGAAAAAACTCAAGTGTCGATTCAGCACGCTCTTTATCGCTTGGGCTTAAACTGTGTTTAGGATAGATTTCACCCGTCAGATGGTAATTAAAAAAATCATTAGGATTATCTAAAACAGGGTTAATAATTTTGTTATAATCAGCTAACCTAATATTTTGATCTTTATAATTTGAACATCTGCCAACTGAATTACACGATACCAATAAATTATTATAATCAAGCGTCAATTTGGGAAATAAATGTCTGGTTTTAAAGTGATCGATATTCGATTTTTCAGATGTTTCATCAATCTCTTTCTCACAATAAGCACAAAGTATGAATTGTTCCTCCAATAAGATATGTTCCCGCAGTGCTTTTCTAATACCATTTATATGCCGATCTTTCCAAGCATCAGATTGTAATGGCCGTTCAACCTTCTGCTTAGCTCTTTCAAAATAATCCGGCGGATTACTTTTTGTTATTTTAAACACTTTTCTCTCTCATACGCATTTCAAGTTTCAATAAGTTTAAATCGACATCCTTTGAACCTAAATGCTTTTCAAGTTCCTGCCATAAACTTTTAAACTCCTCCGTTTTAAACTGATCAGAGGCAATCAGTTCTTTGATTGTGCCAAGCTGCTCTTCTACTTTTGGTGTTCTTAAATGCTTGACTCCCATAATATCCGTTAATATTTGGCTAAACTCAAGGCCATAGCTTTGGTCAAAACTATCGAATATTTCAACTTTCCCTTTATTGAAATTCAGCAGTCTTATGCTATTGCTTTTAGCACTGGCTAATATATGGGGTGAATGGGTTGCCAATATGATCTGGTTATTATTCTTGTCTGCAAAATTTTCATACTGTTGCAATATGTGATTTTGCCAAGTTGGGTGTAAGGATAATTCCGGCTCATCAATAAGAATAAGGCTATTTTTAATTTCACTCAGATACAGATACAGCACTTTCGTTAACAGAGTCTTTTCCCCGGTAGAAAGCGCATCAATACCAAAACGTTCACCATTCTGATTTTCAAAATAAATCTCTTTGTTCCTATCCAACCCGCTAAAGTTGATCCCCAAACCCAACTCAGAGAAGATTTCACTGATATTCTGACGCAACTCTCCGTAAGCCTCACTGGCTTTTAAGTCTCGTTCAAACATTAACTCATCAATATAGCTTTTAATCTTTTCTTCTAAATCGACTAGATTGCCAAAATCAACCGGACAATAAATCACACTGCTTTTATATTCTCGAATACCATTAGTCTGTTTCTTTTTACTGTCTTTATAAATGGTTAATGGTTCACCATTTAAATAAATTTCAAGATATTCCTCACCATCGAACTTCGGGCTGGTATCAAAACCACCAATATATTCCAAAAGCGTTGTCTTGCCACTGCCATTAATACCAGCAAGAACGGTAACAGATGGCAATTTATTGTCTTTATCTAAAAAATTCAGTTTAAAGTCATAGAACATTTTGTAGTGATTAATATACAGTGTTCTGATTTTAAGTCCTTGTTTGTTTAAATCGGGTGCCATAACGCTGCTATACCACTGGTTAATATATTGATACGTTGGGGTATATCTATTGACCGATTTTTTTAAAGTGCCTCTGGGGGAGGGAAAATCATTCTTAACCTCATCCATAAAAGCAATGACTTTGATATTGCGGCGATGTGGAAACCAGTCCAAATCCTTATTCACCTTTTTAATATAGTCGTACTCGCCAATCACCTCAACCAAAGCAATCGGCCGACTTCCATGCTTGATCAAAACAATATCGCATAGACTCATTGCTTGTTTAAATTGAGCGATTTGCCCCTTGCCTTCCGGCCAGTCACCTAAGCCAATAACCTGCTTTTGTTCCAGAATCTTTCTTTCAGGGTTAAAATGGGGGGCATTGGGGTGTAATTGCATATGCCAATAGGTCATAAAAATACCTTAATTCAAATAATACAAAACGATAGCAGAGAACAGATAGCCTGATTCGTGCCATAATTGATTATTTTTGATTATAACTTGTTGAAAACTCTTTTGATATGAATTTGACTGATTGTTTTGAATTTTGGGGAGGTTGTAGTTTGACAACGTCATATTTAAATCATTTGTAGGGTGGGTATTCGCTGTGCGAAAACCCACCAAGCGCCTGATAACAGCCTCTCAGTGTATTTAATTGCCACCAAAAGAAGTACGTTTTTGTTTATATGTTTGATTTTACGGGTTTTATTCGCGTAATCCTTTTCACTTGATGCCTAAACGTGGTAAAAAAACACCACAGTTTTAGCCAAAAAATGGAGCGCGTATTATGACAGCTTAAAATTAAAATGAAAACCTGACAGGTTTTCAAAACCTGTCAGGTTTGGCCGATTAATTGATATCGGGAGTTGCGACTGGATAAAATATCCACACCGTCTGTTGATAACTGATAACTGATAACTGATAACTGATAACCCATGCAAAAAGAGATTGAAACCAAATTAGCCAGGGCTCGTACTAAGCTGATTATGGATAAACCCTTTTTAGGGGCCTTGGTATTGCGTTTGCCTATGCTGGCCGCTGAACCTAAATGGTGTCCGACTACGGCCACTGATGCACGCCGATTTTATTATATTTCACTTAAGAAGTTTTTGCGCGCAAAAACAGAAGCGTGAAATGCTGATTATATTGACGTTTTGAGTGTGGATCAGGTGCAATTTGTCTTGGCCCATGAGGCCTTGTGCTTTATCGCATTTTGCTCGTTTTCCAAAATAGGAATATTAGACATTAGACCGATTAAATTTAAATGCTTGATTTCATTCAGTTTCTTAAAAATAGGACGGCTAATCAATAAGTTGTGTTAAATCGGTATAAACTCTATTGATGTCTGTTCCTAAAAAGTGGCCGACAAAGTTGCCCATTTAGGTAATTCGCTCTCTGTTGATAATCCAAACGGATTGCAACTAGAGTCCTGGTTGAGCAGTCCCAACCGTTGGCATTCAATCCCGCTTTTGCGGTTTCATGCAACCTTGTACTGTACGAAATGAAAGCAGTCCCATTGGGTCAAAATCACCTCCAAACCAAGGCTTGAAGACTCATTTACCAGCCTTCATTTCTCAATACCAGGTACGAGAAAACCTTTCTCGTCATGAGCCAACCTGACTCAAACCCTTATTATAGGATCACTGAGTACCTTTTTCAAGTGATTATAATTGTATTGGACAAATTGTCTAAGAAAGTCTAACTTTGTCCAACTTTAAAGTAGCAGTTAAATTACTCCTACAAGAAAGACAAGTCGTCAAGACAGAGGATTAATAGGAAGGGGGCAAAATGTTCTCAAGACTCTTGAAGGGGGGCGCATTCCCAAAAAAAGCTCATTATCAATCTTGGCGATCAGCAAAATAACATTCACTAAAAGCGGGCCGCAAAATGAATTTTTCACTAAAAGCGGGCAGCAAAATGAATTTTGCACTCCAAGCGGGCCGCAAAATGAATTTTTCACTAAAAGCGGGCAGCAAAATGAATTTTGCACTCCAAGTGGGCCGCAAAATGAATTTTGCACTAAAAGCGGCCGAAAAATGAATTTTTCACTAAAAACTGCCGAAAAATGAATTTTTCACTAAAAGCGGGCCGAAAAATTTATGAAAGCAAAATGACCCTTTTTTTGGGAATGCGCCCCTTGAAGGGTACACATTTTGAGAAAAAAAAACCGTTCAATCACAGCCATTCTGCCCAGAAAGCTATATGATCATTGTTGCTAATTTAATGGGCCCAGAGCCGAATACCAGAAAAATATCTAAAGTCTCGTTTATTATAGGTATAAAAGGGCACATCATAAGTCATTGCCGTTGCCGCAATGATTGCATCTGCTAATTTTAATTGATGAGATAATGAATATTGTTTAACCAAATCGGTTGCCGTCTCTAAAATATCTTGATTAATTTCCAAACGATGAAAAAGCGTTAATTTTTGTTCAACTTTTTTCAATTCTTGTTTGTTATGCACGCCTTGCAATAATTCCATCTCAATAATGCTATTTACAAAAAGAGTAAAGTGCTCTTCTTTTAACAGCTTAGATAAGAGTAAATCATTTTCATTAATCAAATCAATGATGACACAGGTATCACATAATAACGTTTTATTCATCTTCTTTCCCAAGCTTTTTCTCTTAATTCTTTGGCATATTCAGCACTATTTTTGACATGGGCAAAAGGCTTAACATGAGTTAAGTCTTCTGTCATGTCGCATTGAATTGGCGTTGAGTGGGCAAAGGGATCTAACTTTTTGACTGAGATCGCAGTCTCTTTTTTAGTTTGCCGAGAATTAACATATTTTTTGACCAGAAATTCGATGTAGTCTAATACCTCTTGTTGCAGATTTTCTGGTAATAGCTCAAATTGTAAAACGAGTTGTTTTTCCATTTTTTTGAAATGAGTGATGTGAAAGAGAATAGTCACTAAATAAAATAGTGATTGTCAATTCATGTCAAGCAAACTGCAATTTAAGACTTGATATAGCCATCCCTTCTGGATTTGTCAATTTGCTCCCACGACTTTAAACATTTTCAAGCTTAGTAACTCCATCAAATTAACCGTAATAAATAAAATCACTTCACACTTTTTTTTAAAGCGGCGTAATGACAGTTTAAAGATATCAATTAATTGTTATATCACAACTTTGTGATGCCTGGTTAATTAAAAGCGCACACATTTGACGTGGCCCACATTTTTGGTGTTACTGATAACTGCCTCTCATTGGATTGCCAACGATAGTTTTTTTAAAGGCTTGATTTTATAAGTTTTATTCACGTCAGTCTTTTCAGTCAAGGCGTAAATGTGGCAAAAAAACACCACAGTTCCATTTAGCCAGAAAATAGAGCGCGTATTATGACAAATTAATATAAAAAGGAAAAGAGGCCTAGAGGCGAAATCTAACCGATAAAAGAACACTTATCGTATTAATGACTAATTATCAATTATCAATGACTTTGAAAACCTGACAGGTTTTCAAAACCTGTCAGGTTTGGCCGATTAATTGATATCGGGCGTTGCGACTGGATAAAATATCCACACAGTCTGTTGATAATTGATAATTGATAATTGATAACTGATAACTGATAACTGACAACCCATGCAAAAAGAGATTGAAACGAAATTAGCGAGAGCCCGTACTAAGTTGATTATGGATAAACCCTTTTTAGGGGCCTTGGTATTGCGTTTACCGATGCTGGCCGCTGAACCGAAATGGTGTCCGACTACGGCGACTGATGCGCGGCGTTTTTATTATAATCCTGATTATATTGAGGTTTTGAGTGTGGAGCAGGTGCAATTTGTCTTGGCCCATGAGGCCTTACATTGTGCGTTATCGCATTTTGCTCGCCGTCAACATCGTCAGAAATTTCGTTGGGATTTGGCTTGTGATTATGCTATTAATCCCTTATTACTCAAGGAGGGTTTAACGCCACCGCCTGGTGTGTGGGTTGATGAAAGCCATGAAGGGATGACGGCCGAAGAAATTTATCCCACTATTGATGAGAATAATAGCGATGAACCAATGGATAGGCATGTTTATGAAAATGAGGCTTGGGGGCAAACCGATGGGCAAGGGAGTGATTTGAATAAGCAGCCTGATGATTCTGGCGATAAGCCTGGGCAGTCGTGCGATGAGCAGGACGACAATCAACAGGCCCCGAGTCTTGGGCAGCCGGAGGTGAAAGAACAGTCTGCTGGTGTACCGCAACCGCCTCCTTTAAATGATAATGAGCGCCAAAATCTTGATGTCCAATGGCAACAACGTTTAGCGGGTGCGGCGCAACAAGCTATGCAATCGGGTAAACTGGGTGGCGCGATGGCGCGAATGGTTGATCATCTCTTGCAACCGCAATTACCTTGGCGTATGTTGTTGGCGCGTTATATGACAATGGGGGCCCGAAACGATTATACTTATACGCGCCCTTCACGACGCGAGGGAACGGCGATTTTTCCCAGTTTACGCTCTACTCAATTAGATATCGTGGTGGCTTTAGATATCAGCGGTTCGGTGAGTGATGAGGAAATCGCGCACTGTTTGGCCGAAATCAATGCGATTAAAGGCCAGTTGTCGGCGAAAATCACGTTATTGGCTTGCGATGCCAAATTGGCAGAGGGGGGGCCTTGGATATATGAACCTTGGGAAGAGTTTACCGCGCCCCGTGATTTGATTGGCGGTGGGGGCACTTCTTTTAAACCGGTATTTGAATATGTTGAGCGCGAATTGCAATCACCTGATTTATTGGTTTATTTTAGCGATGCGGAAGGGGAATTTCCGCCAACTATGCCAGCTTATCCTGTGATATGGTTAGTGAAGGGTAAACAAAAAGTGCCTTGGGGGCAGCGGATTCAATTGAATTGATTGTCAGTTATCAGTTATCAGTTATAAGTTATCAAAGGATAGCACGCTGATTGAACTGATTGTCATGATTGATGCTGATTATTTAAAATGGATAGAACGCTGATTGAACTGATTGTCATGATTTACGCTGATTGAACAAATAATTCACAATGCACGTTTGATTGTTTTTTGCTTCGCAATTCACTTTAAAAATAAATAAGGACAAATGAATGACTAATACTGAACCGGTTCCTGAAACCGATACTTCTGCTAAATTGTCTAAATTCAAAGACTTAGGCCATCAGGCACATCGTGTCATTAAGCCTTTACAAAGTCAAGTTATGCCACAAGTCCGGCGCTTTTCTCATGCGCTTAATGAGCAATATCGTAAGATAGATTTGAAACATGAACCCAAACAACGCCGTTTTTTTGTGGCGACGGTGACGCTTTTTATTGTTTGGATGTTGTTAGTCGGTACGCTGACTTGGAGCGAAATAGGGGTGGGTTTGATGGTTGCCGCGTTGACTGCGTGGTTGTCAAGCAACCATTTAGCTTTTACTGATCATATTAAATTCAGTCCAACTATGCCTTTGCATATTTTGCGATATCTACACGTTTTTTTTGTCGCTTTAGTACGTGCTAATATTGATATGGCACGTCGAGTACTCTCACCTCGTTTGCCAATTAACCCCGTTTTGGTTGAAGTGGAAACACAACTGCACTCTTCCTTGGGCAAATTAATGCTTGCTAACAGTATTACGCTTACTCCGGGCACATTAACAATAGATGTTGTGGAAAATCGTTTACAAGTGCATTGGGTAGACAGTACGCCTGGTGAAGATTTAGAATCGGCTACCCATGCGATTGCAGAATCTTTTGAACGTCATTTACGGGAATTTCTTGAATGAACCTACATTTATACTTAGAAATCTTCGGCTTGATTTTAATAGTCGGTGCATTAGTGTTGGGGCTATGGCGCTTATTTAAGGGCCCGACAGTACCTGATCGTGTTGTCGCGGCAGATACTTTGGCCATTATTGTAACGGCCGGTTTAGTTTGGCTGGCTAGTCAATTAGATAACCCGATTTATTTGGATATCGCGCTGGTTTATGGGGTATTGGCTTTTGTTGCGGTTGTCGCGATAGCGCGTGCGATTGAAGGATCGCATCGTTGAATACTCAAAACAGAAAGAGAAGGTAGTACAACGGATGACGTGGATAAACGGATTAAAACAAGGGCGAACACATAGCTTCACTCCTACGCCAATTGTTGGGGCGCACCAGCGTGTTCGCTCTCCCCTTTCATAGGTAGTACAACGAATGACGTGGATAAACGAATTAAAACAAGAAAGTCTCCAAAATCCGTTAAGGTAGTACAACGGATGACGTGGATAAACGAATTAAAACAAGAAAGTCTCCAAAATCCGTTAAGGTAGTACAAGGAATGACGTGGATAAACGAATTAAAACAAGAAAGTCTCCAAAATCCGTTATAATCAGAAAAATTTGAGGCCTTATCCGTTTATCCACGTCATCCGTTGTACTCCCCATCATTCGTTGTACTGATTAACATAATATAAATTAACGCCATGATAATACTTGGAAACCTCTTTATAATACTCGGCGCAGCCTTTTTATTTTTAGGCGCATTAGGATTGGTACGTATGCCAGATGTTTACAACCGCATTCAAGCGGGAACAAAAGCCGTCACACTGGGCTCATTAGCCCTCCTGTTCGGCGTAGCCTTCCATCACCCCGCTTGGTTGCCTAAATTGTTATTGATTGCGCTGTTCATTTTACTCACTTCACCAGTGGGCTCATCTACCATTGCCCGTGCAGCTTATTTAGCCGGTTTAAAACCATTCACCCTCTCATCCAAAGAAAAAACCCGCTACTTAAGTCAGCAGGAGGAAAGCTAATGTTATTTTGGATCGCCTTAATCAGTGTAAGCGTTATGCTAGGCGCTGCTTTTGCCGTACTCTTTTTAAAAAATTATTTAGCCGCTATCGCAGCCATTTCCGTCGTATCCCTAGCCCTATCCGTCTTATTTGTTGTACTACAAGCCCCTGATGTCGCTTTAACAGAAGCCGCCGTTGGCACAGGCATCAGTGGTGTTATCCTCGCTTTAACCTTACGCCGTGTAGGCCTTTGGAAAATTGAAACGCCTGACGAAAACGAAAAACATTAATTTAAATGGTGGGCAACAAAAAACACGTTACCCACCCTACATTAATTTAAATAAATGGTGGGCAACAAAAAACACGTTACCCACCCTACATTAATTTAAATAAATGGTGGGCAACATAAAGACGTTACCCACCCTACAAAAAAAGGAGACATTCATCAATGAATTTACGTGAAATCACGAGTCTGATTTTCATCTTTGGCTTAGGTTTTCTCTTATACGCGGTATTGAAAACCTTGCCTTATGGTGAAATCGTCACAGGTATCGGGCCTGTCATTCTTGATCGGGCCCCTGAAGAAGTCGGAACGGCTAATATCGTCGCTTCCGTATTACTCGCCTATCGCGGCCTAGATACACTGGGCGAATTAACCGTTTTATTTGTCGCCGCAACGGCCATAGGTTTGGTATTAGGGCAACGTCGCCCTGATACACCATACGATCCTGAAGCCGGTTTTATCTTGCGTAGCGCGGCTGATCTGTTATTTCCCTTTCTCATTGTTGTTGGGGCTTATATCATATTACATGGACATCTCACCCCTGGCGGTGGATTCCAAGGCGGGGCGATTTTAGCAGCCGCTTTTTTTATCCCGCTTTTAGCCTCACCGGCTAGTTCACTCAACCATCACGTCAGTAGTTTGATTGAAGGTTTAGCGGGTGCGGCCTTTATCATTATTGGCCTCATTGCACTGTTCGGAAAAGAGTATTTTCTAGCGCCCCTATTTGGAACCGGTGAAGTGGGGGAATTATTTTCTGCTGGTAGTTTACCTTTGCTATATTTGGCCGTTGGATTGAAAGTTGGTGCCGAATTAGCAGGCTTATTAGCGCGTCTTTCAGAAACAGAAGCAAGTGATTAATTAATGGAAAATATCATGACAATAGAAGAAACAGCTTGGATATATATCTTATCTTATTCTGGTGCCCTCGGCCTCATCCTATTAGGCATTATCGGCATGGTTATCTCTCGACATCTGATTCGCATCATACTCGGATTAATGCTACTCGAAGCTGGTGTGAACCTCTTTTTGATCACGATAGGCTATCGCGCCAATGGCGTTGCCCCTATTTTAGTAGATGGACAAGTGCCCGCTGCAATCATGGTAGATCCAATACCACAAGCACTGGTACTCACTGCCATTGTTATTGGGGTTGCTGTTCAAGCTTTAGCACTCGCGCTAGTCGTGAAAACGTATAAAGCCTATGGCACATTGGATACTCAAGAATTGGCAGAGAAAATTGCCCAAGAAAGTGGGACGCGCATCGTTGATGGCATACCCGTCTCCCTACCCGTACCCGCTACTCGACAACTCGTGGAGGAAAAATCAGCATGAATGCTATTTGGTTAGTCGCTTTACCATTACTCGGCGCATTTCTATTGCCTATTATATACCGTCGAAGCACGATGCTGGGCTATTGGACAGGCCCCTTCATATTGCTTGTCAATCTCGCAATCGCTTTTGAAATCTGGCGTAGCATTACCCCTGAACAAGGGCCACACAGTATTGCTATGGGCGGTTTTAAGGCACCTTTAGGCATTGTTTTTTATGTGGATAAATTAGCCTTATTATTTATCATCATGGTTGTGCTAGGCACACTGATACTCTGGCTAGGCAATAAAATCGGGAAAATTCGAGAAGAAACCTTGCTATTATTGATTGTCGGCGGCAGTTGTGGGCTCGCCCTTTCAGGCGATTTATTTAATATTTACGTCTTCTACGAAATCGTTGCCGTCGCTTCCTACGGTTTAGCCGCCAGCCGAGGTACAGGTGCCGGCTATGCCGCCAGCTTACGCTTTCTCATATTAAGTGCATTAGGCTCCTCGCTGCTATTACTCGGCATCGCCTTGATTTATGCTGTCACTGGCACCTTGAATTTATCCCACCTTGCCGAACTCGCTCCTGAACACTTAAATAATACCGTCGGGTTAGTCGCTTTCGCGCTCATGTTAATCGGATTGGGTGTCAAAGCTGAACTGTTTCCCATCAATACTTGGGTACCGGAAGTCTATGCCACTGCGCCTCCGCGTGTTTCGGCACTACTTGGCGGCATCATATCCAAATTAGCGTTATTAGTCATATTACGGTTTCTCGTATTGATTTACGCCGACAACACCGAAGCACATTTATTATTACTGAACTTAGGCATTTTAGGCGTGATCAGCGGCGAATTAGCTGCCCTACGGGCAACCGACTTACGGCAAGTACTGGCTTACTCCTCTATTGCACAACTGGGTTTAGTCGCCATCGCCTTTGCCATACCCGGCCCAGCCGGAATCATGGCAGGAACCGCTTTAGCCCTACATCACGCCATCGTCAAACCCGCCTTATTTATGTTTATTGAAGCATGGGGCGGACAATTAAGCCGCTTAGCCGGTGCCGCAAAAGTGTCCATGCTGAACAGCATACTCTTTTTAGTGCTCACCCTATCACTGGTAGGCATCCCCCCCCTTCCCGGATTTTGGGCCAAATTGTTATTGCTCAAAGGCGCATTAGCCCTAGAAAACAGTTGGTATATTTTTGCAATCGCAATCGTCTTAATAGCCACCGTGATAGAAACAGCCTATTTCATACGCATTGCGCGTTTAATGTTTCAACACGACAAACCTGAAAAACCCGTCAGCGCACTCGAATCACGAGAACTCGCACCTGCCCTTGCGTTACTTGGCCTACTCCTGTTTAGCGCCTTAGCTGTCGGCCCAATTGGTAAAAGTTTAACAGCAGTCGCTTCTGAAGCAGCGGATAAAAACGTGTATATCGAACACACTTCACCTGTTTTTCATGAGTCTTTCAAAAGCAGTACAAAGCCGTAAGTATTTGAATAGATAGTCTTTGTAGGGTGGGTAAAGATTGTTGCCCACCTGAACCCTTATTTGTAGGGTGGGTAACCTGTTTTTGTTGTCCCCCATTCCCCTTCCAGAGTTTGCTAAAGTAAAAAAATGAGTAACCTATCTAACTCAAATAGTGAATACATCAGCTTTTTTGCTGAAATTAAGGAGCGCATACGCCGTTCTCAATATAAGGCCCTTAAATCGGTCAATAAAGAATTAATACAGCTTTATTGGGACATTGGGCAAATGATTGTAGATAAACAGCAACGGCTTGGTTGGGGAAAATCTGTTGTTGAACAGCTTTCAAAAGATATATTGAAAGAATATCCCGGCATTAAAGGTTTTTCTGTACGAAACCTTTGGAATATGAGGCTGTTTTATTCAGAATTACAGCAAAATGAAAAACTGCAACCACTGGTTGCAGAAATTAGCTGGACTAAAAATATCCTAATTCTAACCAAATGCAAAGATTCTTTAGAACGGGAATTTTACCTGTTGCATGTCAAAAAGTTTGGTTGGACTAAGGATGTACTGGTTCATCAGATTGAAAATAAAACCTACGAAAAATATCTGCTGAATCAAACCAATTTCGACCAAACCCTACCTGAAAAATACCAGCATCAAGCAAAGTTAGCGGTAAAAGATCATTACACTTTCGATTTTTTGGAACTGGCAGAGGAACACAGCGAACATGAATTAGAACAAGCTCTGGTACGGAACATACGCAAATTTCTGATCGAAATGGGCCCCTGGTTTACCTTTGTCGGCAACCAATTTAGAGTAGAGATTTCAGAAAAAGAATATTATATTGATTTGCTTCTCTTTCATCGGAAATTAAAACGATTTGTTGCTTTGGAACTCAAAATTGGAGAGTTTAAACCAGAATACAAGGGAAAAATGGAGTTTTACCTGACTGTTCTGAACGAACAATATAAAGAAGACCATGAAAATGATGCCATCGGCATTATTGTTTGCAAAAGTAAAGACAAAACTATCGTGGAATATTCACTTAAAACAACGACGCAACCTATTGGCGTAGCAACCTATAGCACCTCGTCTTCCCTACCGGAAGAATACCGTCAATATCTACCCGCACCAGAAGTCATTGCAGACAGATTAGCTATTGTTAAAGATTTGTTTGGTGATAAAGATGAAAAATAAGCACGTATCGGGTTAGCTGATTCATGGCGAATTGAATGAACCTATTGCGCTGATACTTGTGATTTTCGTTATGAAAGCTTTCAAAGAATGGAAAAACACCATTAATTTCTTAAATTCTAGCAATTTTTATACACTGCACGCGGTTATAAATTTAAACTTTTATGTATTTAGCTTCGCTGGCCTTCGGCTCACGCTAAAGTTTAGCGTAGCACACCGAAGGTTCGCTGCGTGAAATGGTGGGTAACGTGTTTTTGTTGCCGGCCCCATCTTATTTTAATTATTGTAATCCATCATTAGCCCACGCCAGCACATAATTGCGGTAAGCCTCCCAAATCTCGGGGAAACGGGTTACATTTGGAATATGGTTGACTTCCAATAAATGCTTAGAGCCTTCTTTTGTGATAATGTAATCATTGGCAACAATCTCAAGCCCAATTGCTTTTTGGATGGTGCGCGTATCGGCCAACAATTCCTCATCAACCGCCATAAAAGAAGCGTTAGAGGCGTGAATTGACTTAAGCCAGCTATCTCCTTCAAGACCGATTTGCCAGTATTGTTCCCCAATAATAACAATACGCACCGCTTGACCAGGCAAAAAATTCTCAATAATACAGGCCTCTTCACTTTGCCAAGTCTCTGTAAAACGGGCTTTATTCTCGCCACAGTGCCAATTGCCCCATTTGGCAACGCGCTCTATCTGCGACTCAAACGATACCCTTGGCCCGGCATACCCTCGTTGAAGCGATCCAAAGCGTGTATGCGCCAAAGCCCGAACCAAACAGGGAAATTTTAGCCGACAATCCATCATTCCCCGTGGATTGGGTAGGCAAGGGCCTCCCCACAAAGCCAAGGCGGTGATAAAATCTAGATCATCTTCAAAAATACCCTGAAAAACCACCTTTGAAACTGGCAACATCCGCGCCCCACTATTTGACTCCACCAAAAGCTGCCCCTCTTTAACCATAATCTGCGGTAACATCTCGTAAGCGACAACACGCATATCAAGCCGATTTTGAATATCTGTATATTCAGGTTCATCTAAACCAACCAAGCAAATTCGTTCAACCATAATCACATCCCTCCTTTTTTTAGCATAATATAAATTAATACAATATTGTTTATAGAGATGAGGATAGCGTTTAATATACTCCGATGCAGACAATGTTGATTATTCAATATGCCGTGCTACTTCTGTTTTGTCATATTGTGATTCCTCTTGTTGTTTAAAAATAAATGTATTTCACGCTAAAGTTTCGCTCCGCGAAACTTTAGCGTGAAATGGTGGGTAAGTTCGTTTCGACGAAGTCGAAACGAACTTGCCCACCATCTATAGCGTTTCCCGATTGGGTTAAATACAAACATTTTATGCCTCCTCCATGCAACCCCAGGTGAAACCTGGGGCTATTCATATTCAACCTCTTCGGGGCCTTAGCATTTTAATCTTTTTTATGATTGATTTTGTATTTTATTCAATCGGGAAACGCTATAAGAGATGGTGGGCAAGATGGTGGGCAAGCGAGCAAGATGGTGGGCAAGATGGTGGGCAAGCGAGCAAGATGGTGGGCAAGATGGTGGGCAAATTCGTTTCGACGCGGGGCGTCGAAACGAACTTACCCACCCTACATTTTTATTTGATGTAAGTCACACCAGTCTCTTCAGGTACTGTCAGGGTACCCACTTCCTTGACATAATTGACAAACGATTCGGCATAGTCAAAATAGGTATCAATACCTCGCCCATCTTCTACAACTTGAGCAAAGGTGCTATAACCATCTAGGCCGTTGGTGAGAAAAGCAATCGTTCCCACTTTGTACATTTGAGCCAGCTCAAGAGGCAACCATTTACCGGCCTTATCTCGGATATCAAGCTGGGTAACACGTTGATTCAAAGGACGTTTGGCTTCAATCGTATAGCGGATACTGGCACCATAAGGAAAAGAACCGTCGGAACCGCCCTTATCCAAGTAATTACTCAAGGCATCTTCAAGCACTTGTTTGACTTCAGCCCCGCTCATTTCCAACACGTAAAGGGTGTTAGTGAACGGCAGTAAGGTGTAGGCCGTTTCAATGGTAATATCACCCTTGGCTAGATCAATACGCACCCCACCGGCATTTTGGATAATGAGATCAGCGTCATAGTTTCGACTGTTCAATTGCCAGAGATAGGCTTCTGCAACGACAGGGACAATCTGGCTGCCATTGGGTAGTTCAACACCCGATTCATGAGTGCCGGGGATACGGATATGCAATAAGTTCTCAGCGGCTTCCCCAATTACTTCTTGGGAGAGTTTTTCTACCTGTTCAGTATAACCCGCCAATTGTTGGGCTATGATGGGATCAGGTTTGACAATGTCGATATTGGGGTTGTTGGCAATAATAGCCTCAATATTGGCTTGTGTCTTAGCATCCACCGGTTTTCTCTCGCCATTGGTATCCCACTGTTGAAAACTATCGCCAACCAGCAAAACCGGATTGCCTTCACATTCTGTGACAAGCCCTTTGTCATCAAAAGCCACATTCAAAGAACCCACCACATAAGAATATTGCCATGCGTGGGCAATACAAACCGGTTCACCACGAGGTGAAGTGACTTGGGTGGGATAAGGGCCTTTTGAAGTCAGGCCAAGCTCGGTTAAGTCACCTAAAAGTGTGTGGGAATCCCCGCCAATAATCACATCAATGCCGCCAACCTGTTTGGCAAGGGCCTGATCTTGGGTATAGCCGTAATGGGTCATCAGGATGATTTTATTGATGCCCTTGTCTTCGAGTTCTTTAACCATTTTTGTGGCCGTTTCGACTTCACCCGAGAACTTTAAGTCCTTACCGGGTGAGGAACTATAAAGGGTTTTCAGGGTGTCTATGCCAATCAGCCCGACTTGTTCACCACCCACCTCTTTAATCAGGTAAGGCTTAACCAGTCCTTTCAATTCCGCACTTTGAGAAAAATCGATATTAGCCGCAATGGCCGGGAAATTGGCCTGTTTGAGAAAGTTCGCTAATACGGCATTGCCATCATCAAATTCATGGTTGCCCAACTCAAAGGCATCAAAGCCGACTGTGTTCATCAGTTTCACATCAGCATCACCTTTAAATAAGGTATAGTACAGTGTACCTTGCAACGCATCCCCGCTGTGGAGTACCAGCGGATTTACCGCACTGTTTCTCAGTTCCTTAATTTTGGCAGCGACTCTGGCAAAACCGCCCAGTTTAACCCGCGTTTCTACGCTGTCAAATTTCAGATCATAGTCTTCTTCCACCAAATGGGAATGATGATCATCAATGTGGAGCAAGTGAACACGAAAAGGGGTGTTCGTGGTGGAACTGGCCTGATTCTCATCCTGACAGCCCTGCGTTCCAAAAATCAGAACGCCTGTTAAGACAGGCACAAGAGGTAATCTCTTGTTTGTAAAAGGTTTTGTCATATTGTGATTCCTATTGTTGTTTAAAAATAAATGTAGGGTGGGTAAGTTCGTTTCGACGGAGTCGAAACGAACTTGCCCACCATCTAAGTTTTGGTGTTTGTCAAAGGCCTCTAAAATACGGATTAAAAAATGTTATTTAACAATAGCGAAGGTATTGAATGTGAATAGAACATTAATATCAGTAAAACTCAAAACTGGCGTGAACATTGACTGTTCATTATTTCACATTTCACGCTAAAGTTTCGCTCGCGAAACTTTAGCGTGAAATACAGTTTCGCTACGCGAAACTTTTGCGTGAAATATAGTTTTGTTCAAAAGTTCAGGTGTCCAGAATTTATCTATTTTTGGCCTTGGGCAACTTGGGCAACTTATACTGCTTAAAGCATGGTACGATTTATCGCGGCCCCCTTTATCCCCTTTCACCTACTCATAAAGCATAATATCCCCAATGATTTGGGCCCATTCGCCAAATTCAGGCACTTCAAATAACACCGAGCCTATGGCACGTTGCATATCCGAAACTAACATCACACCCATCTCACGGTGTTTAAATCGCCCAGCGAATTTAAGTATATTACCATAAATCTGTTGGCAATTCGCTTTATCTTGAGAACGAATCGCCAATCCGACTAGGGCTGCTGCAACCGCATATTTTAAATCAATTTCTTGAGGCGGTTGCACAGGTTCGCCCCGTAAAATGGCCTCTAAATCAGGCAGCTTATCTAAATTAGCAATAAACGCATTTAATTCAATGCCCGCCGCCGGGCCCACACAAGCTTGTAAAGCCCCTAACAATAAATCAGGATGATCACCAAATTTTTGTAAGGCACGATGTGCAAATTCCCATGATCGTGGCGAGGGAAAAGCGACAGGATTATGGGCCGGATCAAAATCGAATAATAATTCGGGACGAAATCTTAAAAAGGCAATGATTTTGTCATCGATTTCATGTTGATAAGCCCAAGCTACCCAATCATCTAAATAAACATCGACATCAAAATGAGAAAAACGATTCGCTAAAGGGGCCGGCATCGTATACGTCACGCCCCGATCACCTTGACGATTACCGGCCGCGATAATGGCCCAGCCTTCAGGCACTTCGTACTCGCCTAAACGGCGATCTAAAATCAACTGATAAGCGGCCGCCGAGACACTGGGCACAGCTGAAGTGATTTCATCTAAAAATAAAATGCCTCTCGAAGCATGGCGCTTCACATCAGGCAATAAGGCCGGCACAGCCCATTCAACATGATTATCGACTCGAAATGGAATACCGCGTAAATCACTCGGTTCCATTTGCGAAAGGCGAATATCGATCACAGGCGCATGATGTTTGGCGGCCACTTGTGCAACAATTTGAGATTTCCCCACACCAGGCGGCCCCCATAACATCACCGGAGTATGATAGCCTTCATAAGTGCTTAAAAATTCACGTTCTAATATAATGCTTAATTGGGCAGGGCGCATAGTTTTGTTTAATAGAATAGAGGATTAATGGCTTGTGTTGAATGGCAGAATAATTTTTATTATATAAGATACTCAAATAATTACGCCAAAGTTCGATCTGAAAAGCAATCATGTAGTACAACGGATTAACGGAATAAACGGATTGACTCAATGCGATTAATAAACTAATTCGGGGATGAAGTTAATCCGCTGTACTATATATTTCAATAACTTAAAGAAAACTGATAGATAGATGCTAAGTCAAAAATCCAATCGCTGTGACAAATCAACTGATTATTGCTACTCTTTTAGTTAATACTATCCCAATTAACTTAATAAGAGGCGATTAGCCATGTTGAATTTTGAACTCTATTTTAAACCGCGCCTTTGCATGAAGGCCTTACGCCTAGTCACTTTTCCACTGATATTGGCCACATTATTGATATGGCAATCAGCCTTTGCCGCTATCAGTATCACAGCTGGCAATGATCAACAAGTGAATGCTGGTTTGGCCTCTGCGGATATTGTTTTTGCCCTCACGGATGAACACGGGAATCCAAGCACAGGTGTCACGGTGAATTTTACCCTAGCCGATTCTGAGGGCAATACCATTGAAAACGGTTTAACCCCTGATATCGCTATCAGTGATGATAAAGGGGAAATGTCTACTCGTCTTGTGGGTAGGGGCAGTCTGGGTGATTACACGATCACAGCGATTTTTGGAACCGATGCCGCGCAAACCGCGCAGGCGCGTATCACAGTCATACCCGGCAGCGTTGTTCATTTGACAACGATTGAAGGCCAGCATCAAAAGATTTCCAAAGGAAAGCCTTCTGCAAACATCCATTTTGCCTTAACCGACGCTTTCAATAATAGGGTACCAGGGCAAGTCGTTAATTTCTATGTCAAAACGCCAACAGGTGAAACCACTAACACCAGACTCGATCCCAGTACAGCAACCAGCAATGCCTACGGACAGGTTACAACGCGCTTAGCCATCACCGATCTGAAAGGCACTTATACCATAACGGCCGCATTAGCCAATTCAGGTACACTGATCGCGCACGCTTTTGTACAAATCATACCCGCCGCAGCGGCTATCACGGTTATCAATGGCAGTAGTCAAATGGTACCCGCTGGCGCAGAATCGAGCGATATCACCTTTTCAGTCATTGATGAACAAGGCAATCCCAAAACCGGCCTCACCGTCAATTTTAATCTAGTCGATCCAAAGGGGAATCCCATCAATGAAGACGGATTAACCGCTTATACGGCCGACACCGATGATAATGGGCAAGCCATTACCCGTCTCAAAGGCACGCACACCGTCGGCAATCATACCCTGACAGGCGTATTAGAAAACAATACTGCACTGTTCATTGGCACATCAGTCATAGTTGTCGCAGGTAGCGCCGCTCAATTGACAGTGATTGAAGGCGACAATCAAACCATCCCAGGCGGCAAAACATCAGAAACGATCCATTTCAAATTGACCGATGCCTTCAAGAATGCCCTATTAGGAGAAGTGATCAATTTTCAACTCAAAACGCCAACAGGAGAGTTGATCGGCACCGGGCT
>Ga0164315_10000164_pt1 | contig 40476 bp, 40 predicted proteins | sample GuaBasSedimGuay6_FD_113737 | JGI IMG/M metagenome (GOLD analysis project Ga0164315, IMG submission 113737) | Subseafloor sediment microbial communities from Guaymas Basin, Gulf of California, Mexico - Guay6, Core 4569-2, 0-3 cm | ecosystem: Environmental > Aquatic > Marine > Hydrothermal vents... | reverse complement strand
TTATGGTGAACCCGGATATGTGACCCGACTGCAAACACTGACATTTAGTTTGGGTAAGTTGATGCGCTTTCTCGGCGAGTTGACTGCTGTGGGCGGGGGAAGCCACCAGGAAGCAGTTTACGATGGGGTCAAAGTGGCGATCAAAAAAGGTGGTTGGCGACTCGGTGCGAAGAAAGTCATTATCGTGCTTGGCGATGCGCCACCACACAAGAAAGCAATTTCCCCGCTGTTAGCTATTAACAAAGCATTTGCTCGGGATGGCGGTCAAATATCAGCACTTGATGTCAGTCGTGATGCCAATCCAGAATTACTTGAGGCGATGTTGGGACGGCCGGTGAATCGGGCTTTTTATTCAGGTAAACCGATGCTTGATTTCCAGCTTCTGGCAGAAGCCGGCGGCGGTATCGCCGCGACAATGGATGGTGATACCAAGGTAACTCGGCAGCTGATGTCACTGATTATGGGTGGGCAGTTTGCTCGGGAAATGGCCTTGCTGCTGGAGGGGTTGTAGCGGTGCGGCGAATTATCAATTTGATCTTGTTCTGTCTGGTGATACTTGGCAGTACACAGGTCTACGGAGCTACCTCTCTGCTTAGTCTTAAAGAAGAGGTGTTGAGGGTCGAATCTGTTAGCGAAGCAAAAAAGCTGGCTGACCGTCTGATGAAGCTCGCCCGTGGAGATCTTGCTGAACTGAGTGCAAAAGACTTTGTGTTGATTGCAGATAGTTACGGGGCTCTGGTCTCGCGAACACGGGAAATTGGTGGTAGTGGAGCAGATTTCAAGAAGTTGATGGATCGTGCCGAGACTTTGCGTAACAGGTGTCGTGAAAAGGTTCGAGCCCTGGAAAGAGAGACGGGAGATGATGAAGTGCGTCTTGAAGCGCTGTATCGATCCGATATCTGGCATGACATTAATTATGCTCTATCGGCGTTTGGGTATTGGCGAGCATGGGCATTGTTAGGTATCGCCCACGGCAAGACGGGGGAGCGAGATCAGGTGAGCTGGCTTAACAAGGCCGAAAGTGGTTTCCAGGCGTCTTCTGTGCGTATTCTTTATCCCGGTATTGTATATGGCAGTTGGCTAGGAATGGGTTATGTTGCTCAGGCTCGTGGCGATAGCGCGACGGCAGAAAAGCGTTTTAGCCGGCTGGTGCAGGCTCTGGTAAGTGACCCGACTAACCCGGTTAGAGAAATCGCAGAATCTGAATTAACTCTGCTGGCGATTCGCCGTGGAGAAATCACCCCGGCTAAAGCGATGAAAGGTACACCACTTACGCCGAGCATGGCCAATGTTTATCTCGAAGAGGCTTTTGTGCTCTTGCAGCAACAACGGGATACCAGTACCGGTGCCATTGAAGCGGGAGCGCGGCTGAAGAAATTGATTGCTGAAGGTTACCTGAACACTGCGTTGGCCAATCGTATCCTGTCCTATCGGGATGAAATCGTGGGGCAGGATCTGGGTGTGTTTTCACCGTACGTTGATGCTGAATTTGCCTATGCCTATCAGCAATATGACACGACTGTGTTGAAGTACCGTGACTTTGAGAAAAATGGTGGATTGAAGATGCTCATCAATCTGCGCACATTACAATACCATTACACGGTTGCGTTATTGAAAATACACCAATATCACCAGGCGATGACAGAGGCCGAGAAGCTGAGCCAGCAATCAGATCTTCCACCGGCGGTCGTCGCTGCGCTACCAAAACTGTCCTTCCTGATTGCTCGAGCTTTGCACCAACAGAAAGGTAGCAATCGTAACCGAGTTAGAGTACTGCGTTCTGCCAAGCATTTTCTTACCAAAAGCCCAGGTGATGCCGATATAGGAGCTGCCCACCTGGCGTTGGGAGAGCTGAGCTTTGATCCAGACCGGGCCAAGCACCATATGCAACAGGCCAGGCGGGATTCCAGTCTGAAAGGTTCTATAGCGTTGACAGGGTTAAAAAGAACCATAAACGCATTTAACCTGGCTACCGCTGCTGGTGATTATCCCGCGCAACGGCGGCACGCTAAACAGGTATTGAAAAACCTCCAGGACTTGCCGCGCAATATGCGAAAAAAACTCTGGGTGCGTGCAGTGACCCTGCAAATGCAAACGGTGCTTGATCAGAACCTGGAAGAAGTACTAAAAGAAATAGAAAATATCTACACCATGGCAGCAAAAGATCAAAATTTACAACTGGATGACAGCGCAAAACGGGTATTGCTGTGGTCTAAATTGCGGGCGCTAGACAAAGCTGGAAAGCAACAACAGTTGCTGTTATTTATTGGTAGTCTGGTTGGGCCGGGTATGGATAGTGCCGTGCAAAAAGAGGTTTACCAGTTTTTGATTGAAAAAGAACGCCTTGGTCAATTTGCTCAGTTAGCAGAGCTGGCAGAAGCTTTCTATCCAGCACTGGAGGGGCAAACCCAGGATCAGCGGCAATTACGTTTGTTGCAAATCCGTGTTGCTACGGCGCTCGGACAGCAGATTGAGGCGTTTAACATGGCTAAAGCAATGATTCGGGAATTTCCTAATTCTGGAGACGCCTGGGTTACTTACGCGGAAACAGCTGAAGCCATCGATGATACGTTCACAGCTGAGCGGGCCTGGGCAAAAATAACCAGCGCTCAGCCGGACGGCTCGCCTCGCTGGCGAGAAGCTATGGGGCGTAGAATCGAACTATTAGCTGGTTCTGGTGATCGAATAGAGGATCTTTGTGCAGTCATTAATGAGGCCAGGCGTTATCAACACCTGGCCGCAAAGGTCGAGCAACTTGAGCTCAGAGAGCGCAGTGAACAGTATAAATGTGTACGTTAAAGCAGATATCAAATAACATGAAATAAATAGTTTTTTGTTAGCCAAATTGAAATCCGCCAATACAAAAATATTTGCGGATGTTGAGATTTTAGTTGGCGAGCATAGCTCAATCGTTACAGGCGATGGGCATAGATAACCAGGGAGTCGCAATGAGAATTCGTAAATATGATGTCGATTACAGTCGCCGCCATTTCCTCGGCCAGCTGACTAAAGGGATGCTAGCTACGGGTGTGCTGACACCACTGTGGCCTGCTATAGCAGATACCGGCAGTATCGCGGGGGTGTACCCAGATGAACTGATGTCTATTGATGCTTATACCGGCGGCAAGATCAAAACTGGCGATATGATCACCGCTGACAATGTACAGTACGTCAAGGATTTGCTGGATCCTATTCGCTACACTCAAGTTGCCCAAATGGGGCGGCAAATGCGCATGATTGATACGACCAGCGACATTATGTCGCTCAGCCCCTGGGAATATAACGAGGCGACATTACGCAATCAGGGTCAGGCCATCTTCGATGCCAACGGCAATGTTGTTACCCGTGAGGGTAAGCCATGGATCGGTGGCAACCCGTTTCCCGATCCCAAAACAGCCATTGAAGTATTTGCAGGGATTACCCTTAGCTGGGGGCGTCACGATGCATCTTTCTACGCAATCAAGGAAGCGGATGTTGGCCCGGGCGGGGATGTTGAGTATTCCTACGAACTTTGCTGGGTAGAACTGGCCCCGGTGGGGCGAGTAGTTCTTGATCCGAAGCCTTATTGGCCAGGGCATGAAGACAAGCTGCGCTATCAAACGGTATTTTTTGTAAGACCCAACGATATTAGCGGTACTTCATTTCTTAGTGTCTGGCACTATGATCAACGTCGTTTCCCGGATCTGAACGGATACCTGCCTGCCTTTAAACGGGTGCGGCGTTTTCCCAGTAACCAGCGTTTCGAGCCCCTGATTCCAGGTTCTTCGTTGTATTTATCCGATGCCTGGACGGCCGGTGACCCTTTCATGACCTGGGGCAATTATAAAATAGTGGGTCGTGGCCCGGCGCTGGCTGCAGTATCGCGTAGTTGGCAGGGCAACCATGAGAACTGGGAACACACCACCCATGGCGGGCCCAAAGGGAACACGTTTTGGGATATGGACGTGGAGCTGGTGCCTGAGGCTATTGTAGTAGATGCCGAACCGGTCAAGTTTCCGCGTGCGCCGATCAGCAAGAAGCGAGTGTGGTTTGATGCGCGTACCCTGGCGCCTTTGTCAATGGTCTCCTTTGATCGGCGTGGTGAGATGTTCCGCTCCTTTGATGGTGCGGGCTCGTTGTACACAGATGGTACTAACACCGTTTACGATGGTAAGCATCCTTATGCATCGTGGACCAGAGTTCATGCCCACAATATCCAGACCAATCGTATGACCCGGCTGGAACAGGTGAAGCGCATTTCCGGTGGCCACGAGACCAAAGTGAATACTGAAGGTATGTACGACAAATATCTTACCCAGGCAGCGCTGAGAAGATTAGGAAAATAATGGGTTACGATTGCAAAGTGTCCCGCAGATAGCGAAATAATTTGCGTTTTTTTGCTGGCGCCTGATCAGTGGCTATTTCCTTGCGAGCCTGACGAATCAGTTGTCTCAAGTGCTGGCGATCGAGTTCGGGGTGGTTGTTGATTAATTCGTTCAGGGCCTGGTCACCATCCTTAATAAGTTTGTCGCGGATTATTTCCAGGCGTTGAAAGCGTTGTCTGAAAAAACGCTTATCGTCTTCAAACCGCGCAAGAGTTTCCGCAATTTGCTGGTGATTTTCGGAGCGCATGAGTTTGCCTATATATTGAAATTGCCGCCGGCGGGCTTCCCTTTGTTTTAGCCTTTTGGCGAGATCAAGCGCTTCGCGCAACTGATTAGACAGAGGCAGTTGGGAAAACTGATCTGCGGGCAGATTAAGCAGATCCTCACCAAGTTTTTGCAGGGTGGTCATTTCCCGTTTGCGGGCAGACTTGCTTATATAGGTGTCGTCGAGCTCAATTTCATGCTCAGAGGGCTGGTCAGCCATGGTTGTACTCGGTCAGGTATAAAAAATGGTTGTACTCGGTCAGATATAAAAATGATTGTTCTCATTCATACATAAAAAATCGTTGCCAGGCCCAGGAAAGAAAAAAAGCCGACCACATCGGTGATGGTGGTCAGCATGACACCGCCAGCCAACGCCGGGTCGATATTGATAGACTTTAGGATCACTGGTAGCAACGAACCAGAGACGGCGGCGGTCAGTAAATTAATGGCCATAGCAGCAGCGATAATATAGCCGATCAGACTATCGTCAAACCACCATGAAGCCAGCACACCAATAACGGTAGCCCACAGCATGGCGTTGAGTGTGGCGGATATAAATTCCTTGCTTAATAGCCAGCGCAGATTATTGCGACTAACCTGTCCCAGGGCCATGCCGCGAATCACTACAGTTAGGGTCTGGCTACCCGCGACGCCGCCCATGCTGGCGACGATTGGCATCAGGATGGCGAGGGCTACCACCTTGTCCAGAGTACCTTCGAACATATTGATGACCACCGAAGCGAGCACAGCGGTGCAAAGGTTAATGCCGAGCCAGATGGCGCGGCGCGGTGCCGAACGTTTTACTGAAGTAAAGGTTTCCTCTTCATCGCTGAGGCCGACAAGACCGAATAAGGAGTGCTCGGCATCTTCAATGATTACGTCAACCACATCATCAATGGTGATGCGGCCAAGCAGATTACCCAGATCATTGACCACCGGCGCAGACACCCAGTCATGACGTTCAAACATATGCGCCACTTCCGATGCCGACAGTTGCGCAGGTATGGCTTCGGTTGAAGTGTTCATGACTTCACGGACGGTAATATTGGGGCTGGAAGTGAGTATTTTGCCCAGAGGTAAGGTGCCCAAAAAGGTATCGTTGCGATTGACTACAAAAATGCTGTCGGTGATATCTGGTAATTCTTCGTGGCGACGTAAATAACGCAATATCACATCGATAGTCAGATCCGGGCGCACAGTGATGGTGTCAGTATTCATCAGGCCACCGGCACTGTCTTCGTCGTAGGGCAGAATGCTCTCTACCCGTTGCCGATCCTGATTGTCCATGGCTTCCAGGACTTTGGGAATTATCCTGTCTGGAAGTTGCTGGAGGATATCGGCAACGTCATCTGCATCCAGACCGGCCACCAGGGCTGCCATTTGATTGCTGCTCATGCCCTGCAAGAATTCTTTCTGCAGGTCTTCGCTCAACCCGCCAAACACTTCCCCTTCAACTTCTGAGTCAATGAGCTCCCACAACAGGCGTCGCACCTTGGTGGGTGATGATTCGATATAGTGGACGATGTCCATTGGCGCCATGTTATTTAGATCATGGCGAAGCTGATTGAGAATGCCGGGGTCGACGATGCTTTCGTCAATAAGGGACAGCAAAGACAGTTGATCGGTATTTTTCTGGCTTGCCGGCATCCCGTTTGGGCTCCTGATGTCAGGTGATAATCTGGTGTGTGGATATATACCGCGTAGCCGCTATTCTACAGGTGCTCAGTGTGTATTCGAAACGAATTGCTGGCCCTCATCCAAATTACTGGCCTTCACCAAAGTAGTCGGCGATTAGTGTGCGTACCTGTTGCTGGGCCTCCTGTTCGTCCTCGCCTTCAAACTCAAAGTGGAGGACGGTGCCCTGGTTTGCAGCGAGTAACATCAATGACATAACGCTCTTGGCGTCGATGAGCTTATCGCTATGGCCAGCTTTTATCGAGCTGGCAAAATGGTTGCATGTCGCAGCAAGCTTCGCTGCAGCTCGAGCATGCAGGCCCAATTTGTTGATAATAGTAATCTGTTCTTTGATCATGAACCTATAAATGCCTGAGGGTGGTACAGCTGTCAAATATTACCACCATTGATTAACAGAGATCAGTTTTCCAGCTCTCTATGCTGCACCTGTATATTGGGAAATTGCTGGTCAAATTGCAGAGCCAGTTGGTTGCATACATAAACCGAACGGTGCTGGCCACCAGTGCAGCCCACAGCGATGGTGAGATAACTTCTATTGGTGGAGGCGAAACGGGGGATCCAACGACACAGAAAGCCATTCAGGTCGGCGAGCATGGCGGCTACTTCGGTTTGTGTATCGAGGAACTCAATGACCGGTTCGTCACCACCGTTGTACTGGCGTAACTCTTTTTTCCAGTATGGATTAGGCAGGCAACGTACATCAAATACATAATCCGCATCTACGGGTACACCGTGTTTAAAGGCAAAGGACTGGAACAGCACTGCCATGCCACCGGATGCGGCGGGTACAATTTGTTTTTTAATCAAATCACGGAGCTGATGGAGGGTCATATTGCTGGTATCAATACGCCGGTCGGCGATCGCAGCAATGGGCTTGAGGATCTGAAGATCCAGTGCGATAGCTTTTTTTAAATCAATCGATTCAGAACTGAGTGGGTGACGTCTGCGGGTCTCACTAAAACGACGGATCAAGGCGTTAACGCTGGCGTCCAGGAAAAGCACTTCACAATCAATTCCAGAGGCTTTGAGCTGGTCGAGAATAACTGGAAACTGATCCAGTTTGCCCGATATGTTACGTGCATCAATGCCAATGGCCACCTTGCCAGGGCTGTTCGGATTGCTGTGCTGCAAGTGCTCAAAAAGGCTGGCGAGCATACCGGCTGGCAGGTTGTCGATGCAGGTAAAGCCGACGTCCTCAAGGACGTGTAGTACGGTGCTTTTACCAGAGCCAGAACGTCCACTGACTACTATAAGCCGAGTGTTATCCGCCCTGGTCATTGTTAATGTCCTGTCGTGGCTATCTGGTATAGCTTGTCATTGGACTGGCAATTGCGGAGTTTCTCCCGCACCTCGCTCGATTGTAATAACTCGGCAATGCTGGATAACACCTGCAGGTGCTCATCGTTCTGTTGATCGGGAACGATGAGCGCAAAAATCAGATCGACGGCAGCGTCATCGATAGCATCGAAGTCTACCGGCGTCTGCAGTTTAAGTAATACGCCAGTGATTTCTGGGCAGCCTGGCACGCGGCAGTGAGGTATAGCTATGCCTTCGCCTATGGCAGTGCTGCCCAAACGTTCCCTGCTCAATAGATCATGGTACACATCATCTGCATCTATAAAGTCGGTGTTTTCCTCCAGGAATGTGGAAATAAATTCGAGTACTCTCTTTTTGCTTACCCCAGGTGCGTTGCAGCATGTTCGTTCTGGTGTGAGCACTTCAGCGATGTTCATGGTGGTTGCTAGCGGCCGCGCAATTTTTCTTTGCGTTTAATGAGTTGGCGGTCAAGCTTGTCGACAAGGCCATCAATTGCGGCATAGAGATCTTCATGTTCGCTATCGGCAAAAAATTCACCGCCGTTGCCGTGTACAGTTGCTTCAGCTTTTTGCACCAGTTTTTCGACAGATAAAATGACCGAAATACTGGTGATGTTATCGTTGTGGCGTTCCAGTCGAGCTATTTTATTGGTGACATAGTCATGGATGGGATCAGTGATGTCGAGGTGGTGGCCATTGATATTCAACTGCATGTGGTGCTCCTTTACAGGTGGTCGTTGTTGCGGGTTGCATGATTACGCACTTTGTTTAAAGCGCTTTCTGTCACTAGAAGAAGGGATGCGCATGCTTTCGCGGTATTTGGCAACGGTACGGCGCGCCACCTGAATGCCTTCCGTCTGCAGCATGACACTCAGTTTGCTGTCACTGAGGGGTTTGTTGGTGGGTTCGCTTGCTATCATTCGCTTCAGCATAGCGCGAATCGCCGTTGATGAACACTCGCCACCAGCGGCGGTGCTAACGTGACTGGAGAAGAAATATTTAAGCTCGTATACACCTCTCGGTGTATCGATGTATTTTTGGGTGGTTACCCTGGAGATGGTTGATTCATGGAGGTCGAGTAGCTCAGCAATGTCCGCCAGTACCATGGGTGTCATGGCTTCGGGGCCGTGTTCGAGAAAGCCTTGCTGCTTTTCGACAATACTACGGCTTACCCGCATCAGCGTTTCGTTGCGGCTTTCCAGGCTGCGCAAAAACCAGCGCGCTTCCTGTAAGTGATCACGCAAAAAAGTGTTGTCTTTACTATTGTCGGCGCGTTGTACGAGCCCGGCGTATTGTTGATTTATACCTAACCTGGGCGCGAGATCACCATTTAATGTTACCAACCAGCGGTCACCCACTTTGGTGACAGTGACATCGGGTTCGACGTATTCTCCTGCTTTGCCAGTAATTCCTTCGCCTGGCCGTGGAGAAAGCGTTTGAATCAAGCTGATCATGGCCTCTACAGAGCTTTCATCGAAACCCGACTTGCGCATCAGCAGCGGGAAGTTTCGTTCGGCAATTGCTGGTAGGTATTGATCCACCAACTTTCTGGTTTCTTTTACCCAGGGGGTTTCCGGGCTTAATTGACTCAGTTGAATAAGCAGAGATTCTCGCAGATCGGTTGCCGCCACCCCCGGAGGGTCGAACTGTTGTATCCGATGCAGGACAGCAATCGCTTCATCCAGCCCAATCGCCCCATCCTCTTCATCCACTGTGCAGTCATCCAGCGCACCGTCACCGGAGGTATCGTTATCAGAGGTGCCGGCACCAGCATCGCCGTCACGGTTTTTATAGCTCGATTGCCACAGTTCTTCTATTGGGGTTTCAAGAAATCCATCATCATTAACGTTGTCGATAATGATGCCACCAATAAGCCGGTCGATATCAGATAGTGGTGTGAGGTTAAGCTGCCATAGTAAGTGATCACGCAGGGATTCAGTGACGCTGTGAAACTCGTCAAAGTTGCGGCTTTCCGAATGGCTTGATGATGTGTTGGTGGATGACGCATTGCCGGTATTGGCTGGCGCTGTATTGGTGTAGATATCCTCCCACTGAGCATCTATCGGCAGCTCGTCGGGAATTTCTTTGCTCCATTCGTAATCGTCTTGTTCTTTTGGGAGGGCTTCCGAGGTTTTTTCCTGCTGCTCAGCGCTTTGCTCCATTTCCTCTGCTAGTTCAAGCATGGGGTTAGAATACAAAGCTTGCTGGATCTCCAGGTGCAGATCGACCGACGACAACTGCAACAATTTAATGGCTTGCTGCAATTGTGGGGTCATCGATAATTGATGACCGATTCGTAGTTGCAGACCCTGTTTCATGGTTGGCGTGATAGCTCTCAGCATTATTCTGAAGGCTAAGTGTAGCCCCGCGACAGGGGCGAATCAATTAGTAAAGCAATTACTGTGCCGAAAGGTTGTTTTCTGTGCTGAAAGGTTGTTTAGAGCGAAAAATGTTCGCCCAGGTAAACCCTGCGGACATTGGCATCAGCGAGAATATCTTCAGCGGCTCCCTGGGCGATAACTCTGCCATCATCGACTATGTACGCATGCTCGCAAATATCCAGGGTTTCACGAACATTGTGGTCGGTTATCAAAATTCCAATGCCTCTCTCACAAAGGTGAGTGATGATTTGCTTTATGTCGTTTACGGAAATGGGATCGACACCGGCAAATGGCTCGTCTAGTAAGACAAAAGCGGGTTCCATGGCCAGCGCACGGGCGATTTCGACTCGCCGTCGTTCGCCACCAGACAAACTCATGCCCAGCTGATCACGAATATGGGTTATATGAAATTCTTCCAGTAATTCTTCTAATTTTTCCTGCCGCTGTGTGGGACTTAATTTTTTGCGAACTTCAAGAATAGCCATGATGTTGTTTTCAACACTGAGGCGACGAAATATGGATGCTTCCTGGGGTAAGTAACCTATGCCGCGGTGAGCGCGCCCATGCATCGGCAAGTGGGTAATGTCTTCATCATCAATAAGAATTTGACCGGCATTTTGGCGCACTAGACCCACAATCATATAAAAACATGTGGTTTTACCTGCACCGTTTGGTCCAAGTAAACCGACTATCTGGCCGCTGGAGACCGTTAAAGAAACGTCATTCACCACACTCTTTTTGCGGTAACTTTTAGCTAGCTGTCGTGCCTGCAACTGCGCCATTAATCAGCTTCCTGCTGCTGGCTCGGCGGGATAACCATTTTGATGCGCTGCTTTCCGGAGATATCACCACGGGCCTCAACCAGCTCCTGTATGAGATCGTAGTTGATAAGCTCGCCGGTTAGCGTTGAACCTGCCTGAGTAAGACTGGCGTTGGTAATCAACGTGATCATGTCTTTGTTCAGCTCGTAGCGGATAGTGTTAGCGCGGGCGATGACCAGGCCGTCCTCGGGCTCCGGTTGTTGCTGGTAATGGGCGGGTACGCCGATGCAAACAATTTTACTCACCTTGCCTTCTACGGTATGTACAGTCACCTTGTCGGCTCTGATATTAATGGTGCCCTGGATTATATTGACCGCGCCCTCATAGGTGGTTATTCCGGTTTTGTCATTGCGCTGCGCTCGGTCGGATTCAATATTAATGGGCTGTTGGCGATCACTGGGCAATGCGAATACGGCAGGCATGGCTAGTATATTAGCCATGAAAGGTGTTATTACCCACATTATTACCCAGGAAAGAATACGTCTAATATGCTGCATGACGAGTGCTCTTAACAGTTGACATCAATTGGAAAACCTCTTGCTCAAAATCTGCTTTCATGCCGATTCCGGTGGTAACTTCTCCAGGTGAAGTCAAGGTCACATGGCGATCCGATTCGGCAACATTGAGGTCTGGATAATAAGTTAATTCCGAGGTGTTAAACTCCCTGGTACCTGCAGGTATCTCCTGCTGGGCATGAACGTTGCGTTGCATGACAATTTTTTCACCCTGATTGAATACCACGCCAACCTCTGCGTTGAGCACCCATGGAGGTGCCTGCGGTGTATCACCATTGGCCTGTAGATTCGGCTTATCCATGACAAATTTATTCTCGGATTTAAAAAACTGACCACGTTGTGTGTTGAGGATAAAAGTTTCGACGCCTTGCTCGTTGAATTTGTGTGTCTCGCTATTGATCATATAACTGTCTGCCCTGGACAGAGTTGCTGCAGGTGTTTTTTCTTTGCTAAGAAAAACCCCGGGGGCAGAGTCCCAAAAAACCACAAATATGCCCAGAGCAACGGCGATAACAACGGCCATCAGCGTGTTTTTCATGACCAATATTCCCGCTGCGAATGAATCATGCGAAGCTCGCTACGAGTTGTTCTAGCTTACCCTGTGCTTTTAGTATAAATTCCGCCGCTTCGCGTACCGCACCGCCGCCGCCGCAATATTGTGACTGCCACCCGGCACTTTCAAGCAACACGTGATTGGCGTCAGCGACAGTCATACCCAGGCCCACCCGTTTTATGACTGCTAAATCGGGCAAATCATCACCCATAAAAGCAACTTGCGTTATGCTTAGTGGCAAGTTATCGAGTAATTCCTGCAGCGCAGTCAATTTATCTTCGCGCCCCTGTATTACTCTGTCGATGCCAAGTTCTGCACAGCGTCTGGTTAATAATGATGAACTGCGTCCGGTAATGATGCCAACTTCGACGCCACCGCGCTGCAGGAGTTTAATCCCCAGGCCATCTTTGATGTTAAATGCTTTGTATTCGTTGCCGTCGTCACCATAATAAAGCTGACCATTGGTCAATACCCCGTCTACGTCCAGCAGTAACAAACGAATATTTTGCGCCGCTGCTACTGCCGATTGGGCATTCACTACATGACTCCGGCACGGAGAATATCATGCATGTGTACTATCCCCTGTGGATACTGGTTGTCATCTACAACAATGACAGCTGTAATCTTGTGATCCTCCATAATTTTCAGGGCCTCAGCCGCGAGCATTTCCCGATTTACTGTCTGCGAGTTGCGGGTCATGACTTCTCTGGTGCGAATACTGTTGATGTCAACTTTATCATCGACAGCACGGCGCAGGTCACCGTCAGTAAAGACGCCAATTAATTCATTGTTGGCATTGACCACAGCGGTAAGACCGAAACCTTTGGCAGTCATTTCCAGTAGTGCGTCGCTGAGTAGCGTTGTCTCGGTGACCAGGGGGATTTGTTGTCCGCTATGCATAATGTCACTGACGCGAACTAAAAGTTTGCGTCCCAGGGTGCCTCCTGGGTGTGAAAAAGCAAAATCTTCAGCGGTAAAACCCCGCGCTTCGAGCAGGGCTATCGCCAGCGCATCACCAGTGACCAGTGTCACAGTCGTGCTCGTGGTTGGTGCCAGGCCGAGAGGACAGGCCTCCTGACTAACACTGATATCAAGATTGATATCAGCCGCTTTCGCGAGGGTTGATGACGGGTTGCCGGTCATGCTGATTAAGGGGATGTTAAGCCGTTTTATCAGTGGTAACAGGGTGACTACCTCGGCGGTATTGCCCGAGTTTGAGATGGCAATGACTACGTCAATATCAGTAATCATACCCAGATCGCCGTGACTGGCTTCACCGGGGTGGACAAAGAAAGATGGCGTCCCGGTGCTGGCAAATGTTGAGGCGATCTTGTTGGCGATGTGTCCGGATTTACCCATGCCAGTGATGATCGTGCGGCCTTGACAGGCTAGAATAAGTTCACAGGTTTTTACAAACGTTGGGCCGATACGTTCTTGCAACAAGTTTACGGCCAGGGCTTCCATATTAATGGTGCGCAGAGCGGGGGTGATAAAATCTATCTCGGGCATAGGACCTGATTTCAAATGATTGTGTGGGCTGGCAGTGTGGATTGCCCGTATGGATTGAAAGCTGCGCGTTGCCCCAGTATAACGATCCGTAGCCTTTCAGTCAGCTAGCTGGTGGGCACCAGTATAATAAAGTAAGTGAAGTAAGTGGCGATCATGATCAGGCCGAACCTTCTCGACAGGTAAGCCGTTTCGATACAGTTACGACGGTACTTAAAGGCTATCGTTCCGACCAGCGCTATTGTAAACAGGCAGACTGCCAGATAATCTCGGAAAAACACCATCGGTTCCAGTTGCAGGGGAGAAATCACACCGGCAATGGGCATGACCAGTAGAAAATTAAACATGTTGGAGCCAAAGACATTGCCAATAGCGATATCGTGGTGACCACGCAGTGCGCCGGCAACCGATGCGGCAAGTTCGGGCAGACTGGTGCCAATAGCTAGTACGGTCAGGCCGATGACCAGTTCGCTCATACCCAGTTCAAATGCTACGATTTTGGCACCCCATACCAGCACTCTGGAAGCCAGCAACATCGTTATCAGGCCGACCAGAAACCCAACGATGGCTGCGCGGGTAGATACCTCAATTATCTCCTCTGTAAATTCTTTTTCTTCCTGGTCAGGGTGTGCCTTTTTGTATTTGATGGTGGCCCATAACAACAAAGGGAGGACTAGCAACATCAGTATACTTTCTGCACGACCAAGCCTCGCGTTATAAAGGCAGAGGCCGGTCAATATGGTCACTAATATTAGCGCCGGCCCTTCCTGGGATACCAGGTGTCGTTGTGCAGGCATGGGAGCAACCAGTGCGGTGATACCCAGCACCAGGCCGATGTTGGCAAGGTTGGAGCCAAGAGCGTTACCGATAGCCAGCTCTCCCGCATCCTGTAAAGCAGCATTCACTGATACGATAACTTCGGGAGCGGAGGTGCCGAATGCGACGATGGTCAGACCGATAACAATTGGCGAAATACCCAGCTTTTTAGCGCTACTTGCGGCAGCGATAATAAATCGATCAGCACCCCAAACCAGGCCAATCAGCCCAATAATTAACGCGCCGGATGCCGGTATTAATCCACTCATCCCGATTTAATGCCCCTCTTTTGGTGATATTACAATTGCCGAGAATTTAACAATATATGGGCAGCCGCCCCCTCACTTTGATTTCCACAAAAAGGCGCGGGAATGGTATAGTGCGTGGCCCTAAAAGTCAGCTATTCGACAGGAAAAAGTTAATGCAGATTATTCGTGATGGAATTCGCGACGGAATTAGCGACGGAAACTAGCTGGCGGAGAAGGGGAACGGGTCAGGGTAGAAAAAATGCCTGCTGGCTGACTGACGCGCTGCAAATATTGTCCTGATTCGGTAACTGGTAACTGGTAACTGGTAACTGGTAACTGGTAAGCGGTAAGCGGTAAGAGAGGAAATTATTGAATATGAGACAATGGTTAAAAATATCGGTGGGTTTCGCGATGCTGGCAGCTTTGTTGTCAGCTGCCACAGCGATTGCCGCGTCAACGGCTGACAGCAGTGATAATGCGTCAATTACGTCCCCCTATCTGCTTATCGAAGATATAACCGCTGAGGTACTGGCAAAAATAGATGTACACCGCAGAAAAATTGATTCCAGTAAGACCGAGGCTGAAAAAAAGCAGCAAATGAACTGTTATTTTGATGATATTGAAGCGAGCCTCGACAGCGTGGTTGATTTTATCTGGATAGCGCGCAATGTTATGGGTCCATACAGGAAAACATCTACGTCTGCTCAACGTGAAGCCTTTGCTGAGGTGTTTCGGACAGGCCTGGTGGAGACCTATGGGCGAGGCTTGCTGGCTTACAGTGATGAGGAAATTGTGGTCTTGCCTGGGGGTGAAGATTATACCGGAAAACGTAAGGTTTCAGTCCGTCAGGAAGTGCGCAGTGCCGATGGCAATCACCCGCTCGAATACACCATGGGTCTCAATAAAGCCGGGCATTGGCGTATAATCAATGTCATTATTAATGGCATCAATCTTGGCAAAACTTTTCGTAACCAATTTGTACAGGACTCGCAAAAAAACGACGGCAACATCGATCGAGTGATTGCAAATTGGGGCTCTGAGGTAATTTAATCGCTGCACTCCTAAAACCGACCTACTATTAAAACCGACTTACTATGAATATAGACATAATCAAACAACTATTGATCGATGCCCTTGGGGATTGTGAGGTTTTCGTGGAAGGTGAAGGTAATCATTTGACGGTCACTGCGATTGGCGAGGTGTTTGAAGGTAAGCGGTCTGTCCAGCGACAGCAGCACGTTTATGCCATTCTCAAAGACTACATTGCTGAAGGTACAATCCACGCAGTGAATATGAAAACTTACACGCCGTCTGAATGGCAGGCCGTTTGAGTCTGAATATCGTCTACAAATTCAATTTGAAATCATCTATCGCTGCTGGCAGCCTCCTTGAAAAAAAAGGTTGTCAATGTGGCGATAGAGATCATCCTCAGGCTATTTTAAATGGATAAGCTACTGATCACTGGTGGAGTGCCCCTGCGTGGGGAAATTCGCATATCCGGGGCCAAGAATGCGGCCTTGCCGATTCTGGCTGCGGCATTATTGGCAGATGAGCCGGTGACAGTTTCTAACTTGCCGCATCTACACGATATCACCACCATGATTGAGTTGCTGGGCTGCATGGGGGTGAGTGTTGTACTCGATGAAAGAATGCGCGTCGAGGTGGACGCCACCACCATCCACAGTTTCAGCGCGCCTTATGAGCTGGTGAAAACCATGCGCGCATCGATTCTGGTACTGGGTCCACTGCTGAGTCGTTTTGGTGAAGCTCGTGTGTCCTTTCCCGGTGGCTGTGCAATAGGTAGTCGTCCGGTTGACCAGCATCTCCGTGGGTTTGAGAAAATGGGCGCAGAAATACACATCGATGGTGGTTATATTAACGCCAGCGTCGATGGCAAGCTCAAAGGCGCGCATATTTTGATGGACATGGTGACAGTTGGCGGTACCGAAAACCTGTTGATGGCCGCAACCCTGGCGGAAGGACAAACCATTATTGAAAATGCAGCTCGTGAGCCAGAGGTGGTTGATCTCGCCAATTGTCTGAACGTGTTGGGTGGTGATATCGAAGGTGCGGGCACCGACACAATTGTGATCAACGGCGTTGCCCGATTGCACGGTGGCGACTATACAATCATGCCTGATCGAATCGAAACTGGCACATATCTGGCTGCCTGTGCGGCAACCCGCGGCCATATTAAGTTAAAAGACACAGATCCACATCTTTTAGAGTCCGTACTGTTAAAACTCGAAGAAACCGGTGCAGAAATTACTACTGGTAAAGACTGGATAGAGATGGACACCGGTGGACGACGACCGCGGGCTGTACAGTTGCGCACCGCACCGTATCCGGCGTTCCCAACAGACATGCAGGCACAACTGACGGCTGTCAATGCTGTTGCCGAAGGTGTGGGGACAATTACTGAAACCATCTTTGAAAACCGTCTTATACAAACCCATGAACTGGTGAGGATGGGTGCGCATATTGCTCTGGAAGGTAACACCGCTATAGTTACGGGTGTGGAAAATCTTACTGGTGCGCCAGTTATGGCGTCCGACCTGCGCGCATCAGCAAGTTTGGTTATTGCCGGGCTGGTGGCGAAGGGCGAAACGTTGGTTGACCGCATTTACCATATTGACCGCGGTTACGAATGTATCGAAGAAAAAATGCAACAATTGGGCGCAAATATTCGCCGTATTCCGGATTAAAGCTTCCTTTAGGTCTTTGCCCGAGGGATGATTTTGCTTTCGTGCAAAGGCCTCTCCTTAAATACTTTTTAGAGTGATGTGATAAGCAAAGCCCATGATAACGCCGATGATTACAATAGCTCTGACCAAGGGCCGTATACTCAGGGAAACACTACCTCTGCTGGCTAAAATTGGCATTGAACCCGATGAGGATATCTCCACCAGTCGTAAACTGATGTTTGCGACCAGTCGTGATGATGTGCGCTTGCTGGTTTTGCGTGGTGTGGATGTCCCTACCTACGTGCAATTTGGTGCCGCAGATCTGGGCGTGGCTGGCAAAGACACGCTGATGGAACATGGCGGCAATGGTTATTATGAACCCCTCGATCTGCGTATTTCCCGTTGTCGGCTGATGACGGCTGGGATCGTTGGCGCTCGTCGGCCTACGGGCCGCATCCGCGTGGCCACGAAATATCTCAACGTCGCGCGTCGTTACTACGCTGAGTGTGGACGGCAGGCGGACGTGATTAAACTCTACGGTGCTATGGAGCTGGCTCCGCTGGTTGCCCTGTGCGATGAAATTGTCGACATTGTTGATACCGGTAACACCCTGAAGGCGAATGGTTTGGCGCCTCGTGAAGCCATCGCCGATATTAGTTCGCGATTGATTGTTAACAAGGGCGCGCTGAAAATTAAACATGCCAGTATTCAACCGCTGATTAATCAATTAAGTGCCGTTGTCCAGCAAGGGAGCGGCTGAACTATGGTTGGCGCGCAAACGAATCGTCTAAATATTGTTCGTCTAACTACAGGTGATGAGGCTTTTGAGACTAGTTTCGCTACCCTTATGGAGCATAACGAAGCCACTGACGCGCAGCTAAACCGGGATGTTCTGGATATTCTTACGCAGGTGCGCGAGCAAGGCGACCGCGCAGTACTCAATTACACGCGACGATTTGATGAACGTCCGGCGCTTACTATTGAGAACCTGGAAATATCAGCGCAGCAAATGAGTTCAGCACTCACGCAGATCACTACAGAGCAACGCGAGGCGCTGACCGTCGCAGCTACCCGTATTCGCAACTACCATGAGCATCAAACGCAGCAATCCTGGCAATTTGAAGAGGCCGACGGCACTGTTCTCGGCCAGCGCATTAACGCATTGCAGCGGGTGGGGATATATGTGCCCGGCGGCAAGGCCAGCTATCCATCGACAGTGTTGATGAATGCCATCCCGGCTCGTGTGGCGGGTGTTGAAGAGATCATTATGACCGTGCCGGCCCCCGGCGATAGTATCAATCCACTGGTGCTGGCGGCGGCTGAATTAGTGGGTGTCAATCGGGTATTTACGGTTGGTGGCGCCCAGGCTATTGCCGCTTTGTGTTACGGCACCGAGACGATCCCCTCGGTAGATAAAATTGTTGGTCCGGGCAATCGCTACGTGGCCGCTGCCAAGAAAGCCGTATTTGGTCAGGTAGGGCTGGATATGGTCGCGGGTCCCTCAGAGATACTGGTGATAAGTGATGCTGGTACCAACCCGGAGTGGATTGCTATGGATCTGTTCTCCCAGGCAGAACATGATGAGGAAGCCCAGGCAATTCTCATTAGCCCGGATGGCGAATTTCTTGATCAGGTGTTGCGCTGCATGGAAGCCCTGCTGCCGACAATGGAAAGACAGGCAATTATTCGTGCTGCCATGGAGCGTCGCGGGGCTTTGATCAAAGTGTCAGATATGGATGAAGCGGTTGCGTTGGCCAATCGTATAGCGCCGGAGCATCTGCAATTGGCTGTCGATGAACCGGCGACCTTGCTGGCCGATGTGCGCCACGCAGGCGCTGTATTTTTGGGGAGGCACACACCGGAGGCCCTGGGTGATTACTGCGCGGGCTCCAATCACGTTTTACCAACCTCGACGACGGCCAGGTTTTCTTCGCCACTGGGCGTCTACGATTTCCAGAAACGTACATCGGTCATTGCTTGCAGTCCGGCCGGTGCGGCGACATTGGCAAAAACAGCCTCTGTACTTGCTCGCAGCGAATCATTGACCGCACATGCCCGCTCTGCCGAGTATAGACTTCAGGAGTAAGTGGTGAGCAGCCCATTATGGAGTGATTTTGTTGGCCATCTAGAACCCTACGTGCCGGGTGAGCAGCCTGGGCAAGCCGACCTGGTAAAATTAAATACCAATGAGAACCCCTATGGCCCGTCGCCGAAGGTGTTGAGCGCTATTAAGGATGCGGTATCAGATGAGCTGCGCCTTTATCCTCCTCCGGGGGCGGATGAGCTCAGGACGGCCATAGCTGATTATTACGATTTGCAACAAAATCAGGTTTTTGTGGGCAATGGCTCAGATGAAGTTCTCGCGCACACGTTTAACGGGCTGCTCGATCACGAGTTACCGATTTTGTTTGCCGACATCACCTATAGCTTTTACCCGGTGTACTGCAACCTTTATCAGATCGATCACGAAACAGTTCCTCTGGATGACGCGCTGTGTCTTCGAGTTGCCGATTACGCTCGGCCCAATGGTGGCGTCGTCCTCGCCAATCCCAATGCGCCAACTGGACGCCTGCTAACACTGGCAGAAATTGAAACAGTGGTGGAGGGTAGTTCCGACAGGGTGGTCGTTGTGGATGAGGCCTATATCGATTTTGGCGGTGAAAGTGCAGTTTCACTGATCGAGCGCCACCGGAATTTACTGGTGGTACAGACTTTGTCGAAGTCGCGGTCATTGGCAGGGCTGCGGATCGGTTTTGCCATGGGTGACAGTGAGCTCATAGAGGCGCTCGAAAGGGTGAAAAACAGTTTTAATTCTTATCCACTTGATCGTCTTGCGATCGCGGCAGGGATTGCAGCTTTTGCTGACGATGAATATTTCCAGAATATCTGCGCTGCCGTAATACGTGACCGTGAGGCACTGGTAGTGCGTCTGCTCGAGCTGGGATTCGAGGTGATTCCGTCAGCGGCGAACTTTGTTTTTGTTCGTCACTCCCAATACGATGCCGCTAAACTGAGCCGGCAACTAAGAGACAAAAACATTATTGTGCGTCACTTCGCGCAAGCACCGGTAGCACAATACTTGCGTATCACCATCGGTACCGAGCAACAAATGAATGTGTTGGTGGATGCGTTAACTACAATTATTCGCTAGTCGCGGGCGGTGTCAGACCTTTCCTTAGTTTGGCTGATTTACCTGCGGACGGGTACCGGCAATCGCTGCGATGGTGAGGCGACTATCATGGCGAACGATGTCGAGCTGTATAGGGTCACCCGGGCTGAGTTGGGCGATTAAATTCATACTGTTGGCACCGTCGCTGATGCGTTCGCCGTTAATATGGGTGACTACGTCACCGGGCTTCAGGTCACTTTCAAAAGCGGGGCTGGCAGGGTGGACATCAGTTATCAGCAAAGCGGTCGGAGGTTCAATACCGAGCTGGCTGGCAATTTGTGGTGCTAATTGACGAGCTTCGACACCGAGCCAGCCGCGAATGACCCTGCCGTTTTTAATGATATCTTCCAGTACTTTGATAGCGGTTTTAGCCGGAATGGCAAAACCGATGCCCACAGAAGAAGTCTCATTGAGAATGGCGGAGTTGATGCCGACTAAATCGCCATACACATCGACCAGCGCACCGCCGGAATTTCCCGGATTGATAGATGCATCGGTTTGAATGAAGTTTTCAAAAGTATTGAGGCCGAGATCCTTGCGACCGGTAGCGCTAATAATGCCCTGGGACACTGATTGCCCGACACCGAATGGATTACCAATGGCCAGTACGATATCACCCACCTGTGGATGTTTCGAAGCCGTTACAGTGCTGGGTGTGAGGTCGTCGAGGGCAATGCTAAGGACCGCCAGGTCAGTTTCGGGGTCTGTGCCAACGATTGTTGCCTTCGCTTCGCGGCCATCGTAAAGCAGGATAATAATTTCATCGGCGCCATTGACGACGTGGTGGTTGGTGAGAATAAATCCATCGGCAGTCATAATAACGCCGGAACCAAGGGAGGATTCCATTCTTTGTTGTTGCGGAACATTACGGTTGTTAAAAAAACGCTGAAAAAAGGGGTCATTCAGCAATGGGTGCCGTTTTTCGGTAAGTTTTTTGCGAGTATATATATTAACAACAGAGGGCGCTGCGTGGCGCACGGCAGTAGCGTAGGATGAAACCACTTCCGTCGTGGCGCCGCCATTAGTTGCCACAGGCGCTGTGTCGACGCCGTTGACCAGCCGGTCTTCGCCGGTAAAGTGCGGAAGCAGCATTACCACAATGGTGGCGGCCAGCAAACCGGTGAGTACTGGCCAGCCAAACTCATTAAAAAATTTCAAATTGCGGACCCTTAGGGTTTGCATTTTGTTTGATGGTATTATGCCACAAAGCGTATACCTAAACCCTGCAGGCAGGTGGACGAAGAAGCCCACCTGCCTGCGCTGCAAGGCTTGTAATTATATGGTCTTGTATCCCGTAGCTTAATGCTGCGACGGCGCATCCCGCGTCACAGAAGCTGGCATATCAACTTAACAAAGGAGTAAAAAACCGATGAGTGGACTGGTAAAACCCCATGGTAGCGATCAACTAAAACCCTTACTGCTGTCAGGTCAGGCCTTACAGGAAGAATTAAAGCGAGCCGAGACTTTACCTAAAGTGACACTTCAGTCTCGCGAAGTCGGTGACCTGATCATGCTTGGCATTGGTGGCTTTACTCCACTTGATGGCTTTATGGGTAAAGCTGACTGGCGCGGCGTGTGTGATGATATGCGCATGACTAGTGGTTTATTCTGGCCTATCCCGGTGACTTTGTCCGTCAGCGAAGAGCAGGCAGCGACTCTGTCTGAGGGTGCGGATGTCGCTCTTATTGCTGGTGAAACAGGTGAGGTAATGGGTAGCATGACCATCACCGAAAAATACCAGATCGATAAAGCTCACGAGTGTCAGCAGGTGTTCAAAACTACCGATGTGGATCACCCCGGCGTAAAAATGGTCATGGACCAGGGAGAGGTTAATCTGAGTGGTCCGGTTAAGGTGTTTTCTCAGGGAGGATTTCCAGCGCAATATCCAGGCATATATATGACGCCTGAGGAAACGCGTGCGTACTTCGATGAAAAGGGCTGGTCAACCGTCGCGGCCTTTCAGACCCGTAATCCCATGCACCGGTCCCACGAATATCTGACCAAAATTGCCATTGAGATTTGTGATGGCGTGATGGTTCATTCACTGCTTGGTAAGCTCAAGGCAGGTGATATTCCGGCGGATGTGCGCCAGGAAGCCATTGGTACACTGCTGGATAATTATTTTGTAGACAACACCGTCGTGCAATCGGGTTATCCGCTGGATATGCGCTACGCGGGACCCAGAGAAGCTCTGCTGCATGCGCTATTTCGGCAGAACTACGGTTGTTCCCACCTCATCGTCGGTCGTGATCATGCGGGTGTCGGTGATTACTACGGCCCCTTTGATGCTCACCATATTTTTGATGAGATTCCCGCTGATGCTTTGCAGACCGTACCGCTAAAGATCGACTGGACGTTCTGGTGTAACCGCTGTGCGACCATGGCCTCTATGCGTACCTGCCCACACGGAGGGGACGATAGAGTATTGGTATCGGGTACAAAGTTACGCAAAGCTTTGTCAGAAGGTGGTGAAGTTGAAGATAACTTTTCACGACCTGAAGTGCTTGAAATCTTACGAGCCTACTACGCAGGGCTCAGTGATGAAGATAATGTTGAGGTAACGCTGTCAGGCCATTCGGCTACCTGAAGAGCTGCTGATTAAATCTGCGCGAAGCAGGCTCTAACCGACTGGAGCCTGTTTCGTGAACTGTACCGGGTAACGCGCTGGCCACTTAGCCCACTTTGAGGAGAGGGTCCGGTTTATCCTGGTTGGTATCGTCTTCGGACATTGCGTCGTCAATGGGGCTTGTTGCGGCAAAGCCATAACCTTCGCTTAGCACACCGTTGCTGGGGGCATAATCTTTGGGAGCCTGGGGTTGTCCCATTCCGTTAGCTTCAGGCAAAACTAATTCTAATTGCACTGAACCGGCTTCAGCCAATCGGCGGCCAGTTTCGGGGTTTGCCAGCTTTGCTGCGCTATCGGCCAGATGCTGATGAAGTTCGGCATAGCAGGCGGTAAGATTTTTGGTAAGCTCAGACGTTTTAACAAAACTCTCAATGACATCGTGTTGGTAGGCCACAGAAGTTTTCTGATTTTGTTGTAATTCCTGGGTCAGGTGGCGCTTTTGTCTGGCCGGCGAGGAAAAGGCGCGAGTTAGCAGAATGCCGATAACAAGACCAGCACCGAGGCTGGCAAGCGCGATGGTAAGTAATTCGGTGCTAAATTCGGCATTCATAGCATTAGTTCCTGTCAGCTAGGCGTGGGAAAGTGGAGCGTGAGTTTAGCCTAAAAAAGGGTGCCTGGTCGACCAGCTCGCGGTGAGTCGGCTACTATTTCACTTATATAGTCGAGCTAGAGCTGGCTAAAAGTAAGGAGCACGTAACGATGGCACGATCTTCACCGACCAGTATTGATGGCCCAGCAGGTAAACTGGAGCTTGTTCAGGAGGTTGCCAACCCTCAGGGACCTCTGTTTGATAGTGGCTTTTGCGCGGTTGTTTGCCACCCCCACCCGCTTTACGGGGGCACAATGGACAATAAAGTTGTCACTACCCTGGCCAGGGCCTATCGTGAGTTGGGCGTGCCCACAGTACGTTTTAATTTCCGCGGTGTCGGTGGCAGTGAGGGCGTACATGACAATGCCGCTGGTGAAGCCGACGACTTACAGGCGGTGGCCGAATGGTTGCAGGCGCAATTGCCCGACAGCCGCTTGCTACTGGCGGGGTTTTCCTTTGGCACGGCTGTGGTGGCTGCTGGCAGTTCTCGCCTGGGTGCACACCACATAACCTTGATAGCGCCTCCCGTAGAACGTTATAGCTTCGCCCCGCAGGGGCATTTCGCCTGTCCCGCGCTTGTTATTCTCGGTGACGATGACGAATTGGTTGATTTGCAAAGCACCAGGAAGTGGGCAGAGCAGTTAACATCGTCGGTGGAAATATTGGTCGTGGCGGGGGCCAGCCATTTTTTTGATGGCCAGCTATCGGCGTTGAGCAATCAATTGACGCCGATGTTATTGGAGGCTCTCCTGTAATCCTGTCTTTGCAGGGCGTCGCTCAGGGCACTGCCAGTTAGGAAGTGCCAGTTAGGATGTTCCAGTTGGAAGGTGTTCCAGTTGGAAGGTTGTGTCAGCTGCTGTCTAAAGGTAGAGTGCATCGCTATTTTTTCCGCTATCCCTTGTTCAGGCGATGCAATATTCGGGCAATGCAATTCTGTTAATTTGGAAATGACTCTTACGCCATTACAGCGCTATCAACAGGATTTGCGGCAGGAGGGTTTTTTCGAAGACGCATCTCAGGCGCGGGTCGTTAAAAAACTGCAGGTATTGCATGACGAGTTGGTGCTTGCTGCCGACACGAAGGGTAGCCTGTGGAACCGCTTGTTGGGCAGGCAGCGTGTTACTCCAGTCAAGGGTATATATTTGTGGGGTGGAGTAGGTTGTGGCAAGACCTACCTGATGGATAGTTTCTACGAAAGTCTGCCGTTTCAACAGAAAATGCGTGTTCATTTTCATCGTTTTATGAAACGCGTACATCGTGACCTCACTGAGTTGGCCGGCCACAAAAACCCCCTTGAAAAGGTTGCTGCAGGAATCGCCAACGAAACCAGGGTGATTTGTTTTGACGAGTTTTTTGTCGCCGATATCGCCGACGCGATGTTGCTGGGAACACTTATAGATCAACTCTTTGCTCGCGGTGTCACACTGGTTGCTACCTCTAATATAATTCCTGACAAACTCTACGAAAACGGTCTGCAGAGGCAGCGTTTCCGGTCGGCCATCAAGTCGATCAAGAAATACTGCGATGTAGTGAATCTCGACAGCGGTATGGATTACCGTTTGCGTGTGCTTACTCAGGCCAGGCTTTATCACTGGCCGTTGGGTGACCAGGCGAATGCATCATTGTTTGACGCTTTTAACAAGCTGGTACCGACACTTGAAGAAGTACGAAAAGGTGTTTTTATCGAGGTCGAAGGGCGCGATATTCAGTGTCGATATGTCGGCGAAGACGTTATCTGGTTCGATTTCGATGCTCTGTGCGCTGGGCCTCGTAGCCAAAATGACTACATTGAACTGGCCAGGGAATTCCATGCCGTATTGATTAGCCTGGTACCTGAAATGGATGGTCAACGGGATGATGAAGCGAGACGCTTTATCAATATGATCGATGAGTTTTATGACCGTAATGTCAAAGTGGTGATATCGGCAGCAGTCAACCTTGAGGGAATTTACAGGGGTGGGAATCTGGCTTTTGAGTTCCAACGCACCCGCAGTCGTCTGCTGGAAATGCAAAGCGAAGAGTACCTCGCTCGTCCTCATCGGGCTTAAATGAACAAAAAGCACCATTTGCCGATGCTAAATCGAAAGAAACCCGGGTTTTTGCTCTTGAAAAGCCTTGCGCTCATCGGTAGAATTCGCGCTCGCTTTACTAAGCCAGCACAAATCAGACGGGACTTCCATGAAGACATATAGCGCCAGAGCTGAGACCGTACAGCGCGATTGGTACGTAGTCGATGCGGCCGAGAAAACGCTGGGTCGTTTAGCCAGCCAGATAGCCAGTCGTTTGCGCGGCAAGCACAAGCCTGAATATACGCCCCACGTTGACACCGGTGATTACATTGTTGTTGTTAACTGTGAAAAAGTCCGCGTTACCGGCAAGAAGACGACCGATAAGATTTACTACCACCACACCGGATATCCGGGCGGAATTAAAGACATCAGTTTCGAAAAATTAATCGAAAAGGCACCTGAGAGAGTTTTGGAAAAGGCCGTTAAGGGCATGTTGCCGAAAGGACCTCTGGGCCGCGAGATGTTTAAAAAACTTAAAGTGTATGCTGGCACAGAGCATCCACATGCAGCCCAACAGCCACAAGAATTAAACATTTGAGGTATTGAGCATGGCAGACACCTATTACGGCACGGGCCGACGAAAAACATCCTCCGCACGAGTTTTTATGACTCGTGGCACGGGTAATATTACGATTAACGACCGCACTATCGAGCAATATTTTGGTCGTGAAGTGGCGCGGATGATTGTGCGTCAGCCTCTGGTAACAGTCGACGCGTCTGATACCTTTGATTTGAAAGTCACAGTTAAAGGTGGTGGCAGCTTTGGTCAGGCGGGCGCTATTCGGCACGGTCTGGCGAGAGCACTGTTGCAATACGATGAAGCATTGCGCTCACCGTTGCGGCAAGCTGGCTTTTTAACTCGCGATGCTCGCGAAGTGGAACGGAAAAAGGTTGGTTTGCACAAAGCGCGCAAACGTCCACAATTCTCAAAACGTTAAGTTTCTTTGTACGATATTTGAATTAGCCCAGCTGTATGTTGGGCTTTTTTTTGTTTTAAAACAGCAGGTTGCGGAGATGTCAGGTGATTATCGCTTGCCATTTTTGGGATTTATTATTACCATAGCACGCCTTTTTTATGCGCATGCATACAGGTGTGCAGGGACTGTTTCCCAGTAACTCGGCCTGTCTTTTTTCTGTAGCTTAGGGGAGCTCATATGAGCAATGACGGTGTCAATCAAGGGCGTCGCCGCTTTTTGACTGGAGCCACTTGCGTGGTCGGTGCAGCTGGAGCCGCAGGAGCGGCAATTCCATTTGTTGGTTCGTGGTTTCCAAGCGCCAAAGCCAAGGCGGCAGGTGCGCCGGTATCAATAAATATCGGCAAAATTGAACCGGGGCAGATGGTTGTTGAAGAATGGCGCGGTCAGCCCGTATATATTGTCCGACGCTCTGCCGAGGCCCTTGCGGCTCTGGAACAGGAGACAGACAGGTTAGCGGACCCAGAGTCTGAAAAGTCCGTACAACCCGCATATGTAGATCCACAGAATCGTGCTATCAAGGCTGAATATCTGATTATGGTAGGTTTGTGTACGCACCTGGGTTGCGCGCCAATGTATCGACCGGATGTGGGCGCGGCTGATTTAGGTGGTGATGAATGGCTGGGAGGCTTTTTTTGCCCCTGTCACGGATCCAAGTTTGATCTGGCGGGACGTGTCTACAAAAGCGTTCCAGCACCGCTCAATTTAGTGGTGCCGCCGCATAGCTATGAGAGCGAAAATGTTGTGGTGATAGGTATTGACGAGGAGGCAGCATCATGAAGTGGCTAGTCGCATTGTGGGGCTGGGTTGATGATCGGCTGCCGGTAGAGCGCGCGTGGAATACCCACATGGCGAAGTACTACGCTCCCAAGAACTTCAACTTCTGGTATTTCTTTGGCGTACTGTCAATGTTGGTCATGGCCAACCAGTTCCTTACTGGTATCTGGCTGACCATGAGCTTTGAGCCATCCTCCGAAGATGCTTTTGCCTCTGTCGAATATATAATGCGCGATGTCGATCTTGGCTGGATATTGCGCTACATGCATTCCACCGGAGCCTCGGCATTCTTTCTGGTGATATATCTACACATGTTTCGCGGCTTGCTTTATGGCTCTTATAAAGCGCCCCGTGAACTGGTGTGGTTGTTTGGTATGGCCATCTTTCTGGCGCTGATGGCAGAGGGATTCCTTGGTTATGTTTTGCCCTGGGGACAAATGTCTTACTGGGGTGCGCAGGTGATCATCTCACTGTTTGGAGCGATCCCCTACATTGGCGAGGCAATTGTCGAATGGGTGCGGGGTGACTACCTGATTTCCGGCATCACTCTCAATCGGTTTTTCGCCCTGCATGTGGTAGCGGTGCCCATTGTTCTGTTAGGCCTGGTGGTGCTTCATTTGCTGGCTTTGCATGAGGTCGGGTCTAACAACCCCGATGGTATAGAGATTAAGAAGAACAAGGACGAAAACGGGATTCCTCTGGATGGCATACCCTTCCATCCCTACTACACGGTACATGACCTGGTGCCAATAGTGGTTTTCCTTTTTGTATTCTGTTTTATCGTTTTCTTTATGCCGGAAATGGGCGGCTACTTTATTGAGTACGCTAATTTCGAAATAGCCAACCCCTTGAAAACGCCGGAGCATATAGCGCCTGTCTGGTACTTTACGCCCTTCTACTCGATGCTGCGGGCAGTGACGTTTGAACTTGGGCCCTTAACCGCCAAGTTCCTGGGGTTTCTAGTGATGGCGGCGGCGGTCGCTATTCTGTTTGTTCTGCCCTGGCTGGATCGTAGCCCCGTCAAATCTATCCGCTACAAAGGCAATATGAGCAAAGTGGCGGTAGTGGTATTTGCCGCATCGTTTGTCATCCTCGGTGTCCTGGGTGTAAAAGCTCCAACACCTGAGAGAACAGGTCTGGCACAGATTTGTACCGTGTTGTATTTCCTGTTTTTCCTGGCGATGCCGATATGGACGAGCTTTGAAAAGACACGACAGGAACCCGACCGCGTCACTATGGATGGCGGTATGGGATTTTGGCGGGCAATGGGCGTGTTGTTTATAATTATCGGCCTGGTAGTCGTGCCCCTCAAAGCGGTTGGTTCCGAAGCCAGTCACGACTGTGGCACTATTTCCTGCGATGCGTTCGAAGCAGATGGTGACGATAAAGCGTCTTTACAGCGCGGTGCCCAAATTTTTGTTAACTATTGCATGGGCTGTCATTCCGCCAAATATTCGCGCTGGGAGCGGGTTGCCGATGACCTCGGTGTTCCTCATGGTATGTTCATGGACAGCCTTATGTTTACCGATCAGAAGATTGGTCAGCTCATGCAAATTTCCATGCCTGTGCCCCTTGCCAAACAATGGTTCGGTGTCCCCCCTCCTGATCTGACTCTGGTGACGCGGGCGCGGTCGCCGCAGTGGGTGTACACATATTTGCGTAATTTTTATGCTGATGACAGTCGACCATACGGCGTTAACAATAAAGTTTTTAAAGATGTGGGCATGCCCCACGCCTTGCTTGATTTACAGGGTCTACCCGTGTGTGCTCCGGGTCCTGAGTTGGCTTCTAACGGTGGTGTTAAAGTCGATCCGCTGACCAGTGAGCCGATTTTGGCCGATCCCTGTGGTACTTATGAACTGGTCGATGGCAAGCTGTCGGCCGACGAGTATGATGTAGCTGTTTACGATCTGGTTAACTTCCTGTCTTACCTCGCAAATCCTGTTGCCGGCGAAAGTCGGAAAATAGGGGTTTATGTATTGCTTTTCCTTCTCTTTTTGCTGGTTTGGGTGTGGTTGTTGAATAGAGAGTACTGGAAGGATGTCCATTAACCGGGTACGAATGCTCATCATCAATACTGACGATAAATGCTTCAATAACTAACCTAAGGTGCCTCTGATGGGGATTGTTTCGAAACGGTCATCAATGACTTTGTACTCTGATCCGGCAAGTCACTATTGCCACCGAGTGCGCATTGTTTTGGCGGAAAAAGGTGTGTCCGTCGAAATTGAAAATGTTGACCCCGATCAGGTGGGGGAGGCGCTTCTTGAAGTAAATCCTTATGGTACCGCGCCTGCCCTGGTAGACCGGGACCTGTCACTTTATGAATCAAAGGTGATGATGGAATACCTCGACGAACGCTTTCCACACCCTCCATTATTACCGGTATATCCCGTATCGAGAGCGCTGCATCGCCAATTTATGCACCGCATTGAACGTGACTGGTGCACAAAAGTTGATCTGATTCTGGGTCAGGCTGATAGCGCAGCAGCTACGACAGCGCGTAAGGAACTGCGCGATAGTCTACTGGGTATTGCCCCGTTATTTGTCGAACACCCGTATTTTATGCACGATGAGTTCACTCTGGTAGATTGCTGTATGGCTCCTTTGCTATGGCGTCTGGAAGCTCTCGGTATTAAATTGCCCACTGGTAAACAGGTTAAGCCGTTGCTAGCCTATATGCAGCGGCTTTTCGAGCGGCCAGCATTCAGTGAAAGCCTGACTGAGGCAGAACGAGAAATGAATACCTGAATTTGTGGTTCTGTTACTTGTGTTGACCGCTTATGCGGTAATCATACGCCAGTTATACGGTAATTATGCGGTAAGAAAGATAAGCAAACATGATGGCTATGACCTCAAATCGACCTTACCTTATTCGTGCCTTTTTCGAATGGATAGTGGATAACGGCTGCACGCCTCATCTCGTTGTTAATGCTCTCGCAGAGGGAGTGCAAGTGCCGCAAAATCATGTTACCGACGACCAGATCGTACTCAATATTGCCCCCCGCGCCGTGGTGGGATTCGATATAGATAATAACCGCGTAAGTTTTAGTACTCGCTTTGGTGGATTACCTACCGACATCCATGTTCCAATTCATGCGGTGATGGGCATTTATGCTCAGGAGAATGGACAGGGTATGGTTTTTGAACCGGAAGAAGCGCCACCATTAACGCCGCCCGATAAACCTGCTCCCGGTGGTGGAAGTGGCGGAAAACCTCGGCTACGAGTGGTTGAATAAAGGGTGGTAGCAGGCGCACGTACCAGCGCCGCATAAATCAGAGCACTAGCTAGAGAACTAACTAGAGTGCTGGTAGTAAGACTCACAAAAATAGCTTGAAATGATGGAGGCAATGATGACTGATCAACTTGTTATTTGCGGATATGCACGTACCCCAATGGGCGGCATGATGGGTGCCCTGGCAAATATGCCATCCCCACAACTCGGTTCTGCGGCAATAGCGGCCGCTTTACAACGTGCCGGTGTCGATAAAGATGCTGTCGATGAAGTGTTAATGGGCTGCGTACTACCAGCCGGTGTCGGGCAGTCGCCGGCGCGGCAGGCGGCATTGGGCGCTGACCTGCCGGTCGGTGTTGGCACCACCACTGTCAATAAGATGTGTGGCTCGGGAATGAAAACAGTGATGATGGCCTGCGATACCCTTAGTGCCGGGCAATCCGATATTGTGGTGGCAGGTGGTATGGAAAGTATGAGCAACGCGCCCTACATACTTAACAAGGCCCGTAGCGGTTATCGGATAGGCCACGGTGAAATGCTTGACCACATGTACATAGACGGCTTACAGGATGCTTATACCGGCGGTCTTATGGGTGTATTTGCGGAGCAATGCGCGGATAAATTTGAATTCACTCGTGAAGAACAGGATGGCTACGCTCTGGAATCACTGCGCCGGGCCAATCAGGCGATTGCCGACGGCAATTTTAAAGCTGAGATCGAACCCGTTACAGTGAAGGATCGAAAGTCAGAAACGGTCGTGGATACTGATGAGCAGCCTGGCAACGCCAGGCCCGAAAAAATACCTAACCTTGGCCCTGCCTTCAGGGAAAACGGTACTGTTACCGCAGCTAATTCAAGTTCAATTTCCGACGGTGCCGCCGCACTTGTGCTAACGCGACAGAGTGTGGCGGATGAGAAAGGACTGACGCCGATTGCCGTTATTCGCGGTTATAGCCAGTTTGCCCAGGAACCGGAATGGTTCACTACGGCACCGGTAGGCGCCATAGAAAAGTTGTTTAAAAAAACAGGCTGGTCTGTTGAAGATGTTGATTTGTTTGAAATTAACGAAGCCTTTGCAGTGGTTGCTCTGGCTGCCATGCGAGAGTTGGGCTTGCCGCATGACAAAGTTAATGTCCACGGTGGTGCCTGTGCTCTTGGCCATCCACTGGGTGCCAGCGGTGCGAGGATTATCGTAACCTTGCTCGGGGCATTACAGACTTATGGAAAGAAAAAGGGTGTCGCAAGTCTGTGCATCGGTGGTGGCGAAGCAACGGCAGTCGCCGTAGAAATGCTATAGCCACGGTGCGCATTCATACAATAAGAACTGTTTGAAATAATAAATTTGAAATAATAAAAAAGCCTGGCAATGTCGGGCTTTTTTGTTGCTCGCTTTTATTGCTCGCTGTTATTTCTTGGTAATGAGCGCAAGCAAAATATGCGAGCGCCAGGCCCTGGAATCTGCTTGTTCTGTTGAAATCTCAGCGGGGGCATCCACACCATGGATAGCGACATCAACCGGCCGAAATCCCAGATAGAAAGCATCAGCGCTATCACCCTGGTAATACAGGATATGGCAGCGAGTGTAGCTTTTTATGAAGCCCTGGATATGACGGTTCGCTACGGCGGTAAACTGGCCAGGTTCACCAGCTTATACGCCGGATCCTGTTACGTGAATCTGGTAGTCGATAACCAGACGGAACAGCGGGGGTTTTGGGGGCGGGTGATATTTTACGTGAGTAGCGTCGATGCTCTCTACGAGCAAATCGTCGCAGCTGGCTATCGGACAGAGACCCGGCCGACGGATGCCAGTTGGGGAGAGCGGTATTTTCATGTTCGCGACCCGGACAATCATGAGTTAAGCTTCGCGCGCTTGGTGACCAGGAAGACGCAATGCTAAATAGCACTTAACTTACTTGAAAGCGCGATAAATGAATTTGATAACAAAAACAGGCTAGCCTGCGAGGCTATTATTTTTGTTTCTGCCATGAAGAGAATGCACTAGATGACTATCGAAAACCTGCAATTTGACCCCACCGATCCCGCTATTATCGATAATCCTTTCCCGCTGTTTGCTCAGCTACAGCAGGATGCGCCCGTTCACTGGAGTGACAAGGCTCGTGGCTGGGTCGTGACTCGCTTCGAAGATTGCAAGGCCATCTTGCTGAATAAGCGGTTTTCGTCGGAGCGCATGAAACCTTTCTTTGAATCCCTGAGTGAAGAGCAGCGCGCCCGCGTTAAAAATCTGGAGTCATCGGTAGGCCTGTGGGCAGTGTTCCTCGACCCGCCGGACCACACACGTCTGCGCGGCCTGTTAAACCGTAGTTTTACTTCGCAGGCAGTCAACGACATGGCGCCTAATATTGCCGACATCGTCCATGATTTGATTGACAAAGCGTCTGCGCAACCACAGCTAGAATTTATCCGTGATATTGCTTACCGGATTCCCGCAGCGGTGATTATGGAAATGCTTGGTGCGCCGCGCTCCGAAATGGAAAATTTTAAAACCTGGTCCGATGAACTGGGTCTTTTTGTAGGTAGTTCAAGGGTGACAGCCGACAAGTACGCACGCGCTGAGGCTGCTGTCATGCGCATGAGTGAAGCATTTCAGGACCTGATCGCTGAGCGTCGTCTCAAGCCAAGAGCAGATCTTATTACGGATTTAATTCGTGCGGAGGAAAATGGCAAGGTCCTCGACGAACAGGAATTAATCGCCACCTGCATACTGCTGTTATTCGCTGGGCACGAAACCACCGGCAACATGCTCGGTACCGGCATGTACTATTTTATGAAGCACCCGGAACAGTGGCAAGATTTACGTGAGCATCCGCAACTCGGTGAACAGACAACGGAAGAAGTATTGCGCTATGACGGTCCCAATGCCGCCGTTACTCGCGTCGCCAGTCAAGACATAGAATTCCGTGGCCACCATATCAAAAAAGGCCAGCGCGTATTTGCCATGATCAATGCTGCCAATCGTGACCCCGCGATGTTTAAAGATCCCCAGCGCTTTGATATCCGCCGCACTGCCAACGGTAGTGCCGCTTTAGGGCAGTTTGCCTTTGGCCACGGCATACACTTTTGTATTGGTGCGCCGCTGGCCCGTCTGGAAGGGCGTATTGCCTTTCCTATTTTTGCGCAACGTATTATTAATCCTCGCCTGGTGGGCGACGAGCCCCACTGGTTTGATAGTCTGAGCTTTCGTGGTCTGACGGAATTACCCATTACCTGTGAATTCCGTGCTCGACAGGGGTCGTAACAGGCTGGGTTATCAAGTGCTCGCATTTTGGTAGTCACTCCGGGGGGTGGCTCGCGGATGGAATGTGGTCTTCCAGCGCCGGCAAATATTGGTTTAGACTAGCCTGTCGATAGCAAACAATTAGCAGAATAAAGGGACTCAAACGATGTATCCAGGTAAATGGGCTCAGGAATGTCCAGATAAAGCAGCAGTGATTCACTCAGTCACCGGCGCTAGCACAAGCTATAAAGAACTCAATGATCGCTCCAATCAGCTGGCTCAGCTGATGTGGGATAAGGGTTTGCGGCCGGGAGATCATGTCGCCATCTTTATGGAAAACAACCTGCGGTATTTTGAAGTGATCTGGGCGGCGATGCGTTCAGGGTTGTATTTGACGACGATTAATCAATATCTCACCGACGAAGAAGCTGGCTATATTCTCGACAATTGCGGCGCTAAAGTGATTGTTTCGTCCCAGGCCATGTCTGAGGTAGCTGGCCATCTGCATCAATTTGCGCCGAACTGTGACATCTGGCTGATGGTTGATGGCGTGGTTGATGACTATCAGTGCTACGAAGATGCCATTGCCCAATATCCCACCGAAGCCCTCGCCGACGAGCCTGCGGGTCAGTTTATGCTCTACAGCTCAGGCACCACCGGGCGACCGAAGGGTATTATTCGGCCCATGTCCAAACACAAGATTGCCGATGATGCCGGGGCGGTTGGCGGTATGCAAAAAGCGTTGTGGGCTGTTACCGAAGATTCTGTATATTTGTCGCCGGCGCCTTTGTACCACTCCGCGCCTCTGTCATTTTGCACAGGCATTCAGGCCCTGGGCGGCACGGTGGTAATGATGCCGAAATTCAATGAAGAAGGTGCGCTTGCAGCCATCGAAAAGTACCGGGTAAGCCACAGCCAGTGGGTGCCGACCATGTTTACCCGCATATTAAAAATGCCTTTTGAGCTGCGCACTAAATACGATTTGTCCTCCCACAAAGTGGCGGTTCATGCCGCAGCGCCCTGTCCAGAGGGTATTAAACGGCAGATGTTCGACTGGTGGGGGCCGATAATTTACGAATACTACGGGGGCACCGAACTCAACGGCCTGACTCACTGCCGCCCTGAAGAATGGCTGGCGCATCCGGGTACCGTGGGTAAACCCATACTGGGGATTCTTCATATCTGTGATGAAGAGGGCAAAGAGCTGCCCACCGGAGAGGCCGGTCTGGTTTATTTTGAGCTGCCAAAAATGTCTTTCAGCTATCACAATGACGAGGGTAAAACCAGGGACTCTCAGCATCCAGAGCACAACAACTGGAGCGCTTTGGGCGACGTGGGCTACGTTGATGAGGACGGCTTTTTATATCTCACTGACCGCGCCACCTTTATGATTATTTCCGGTGGTGTGAATATCTATCCCCAGGAAATCGAAGACGCGCTGGTGATGCACGATAAGATCGCCGACGTGGCGGTGTTCGGTGTGCCCCATGAAGAAATGGGCGAAGAAGTTAAAGCCGTCGTACAAACGGCGCCGGGTGTGGTCGGCGATGATGACCTTGCCGCAGAGATTCTCGCCTATGCGCGAGAACATATTGCTCACTACAAATGCCCGAGAAGTGTGGATTTTATGGACGAGTTGCCGCGATTGCCAACGGGCAAACTGTACAAGCGACTGGTTAAGGATCCTTACTGGGGTAAAACAGATTCCCGTATTGTGTGAATGCCCAATGATAGTTGGCCACTGAAATGACGAGCCGAGGATGTGATCATAAGTTTTTATTAAGTCTGGCATCCCTCGCAGTTAGATGCAGGCAGTATGGCACTTGCTTGACAGATGGTACCTACGAACCTAGTGTTACACTCCCAATCATAAGTGTTTTACCCCCAATCATATAAGGAGAGCAGCGATGAAGGCCGCCGTACTAGAAGCATTTAAAACCCCAATGAAAATGCATAACAACTGGCCAGACCCAGAATGTGGGCCAGCGGAAGCAATTATTAAAGTCGAAGCCAATGGTATTTGCCGAAGCGACTGGCATGTTTGCGAAGGCGATTGGGAGTGGATAGGGCTGCAGCCCGAACTGCCCCACGTCATAGGCCATGAATACTGCGGTATTGTCGAGGAGGTAGGTGCACAGGTCACCAGCTTCAGGAAAGGCGATCGCGTTATATGTCCATTTAATTTTGGCTGTGGCAACTGTGAGTTTTGTCATTCCGGCCACCAGAATACCTGCACAAATTTCGAGGGTGCCGGTTTTGTGCAACCCGGTGGTTATGGGGAGTATGCGGTAGTCTCCAGAGCTGATATAAATCTTGTAGCATTGCCAGAATCCATACCATTTGTGGAGGCAGCCAGCATGGGCTGCCGGTTTATGACCTCATTCCACGGCATTGTTGATCAGGCGCAGGTGGGTGCTGGGGACTGGGTCGCCATTCACGGTTGTGGTGGTATTGGTCTCGCTGCCACGCAAATAGCCACCGCTCTTGGTGCCAATGTCATTGCTGTTGATATCAACGATGAAAGTCTGGCGGTAGCCAAACAAATGGGTGCCCTGCATACAGTTAACGCTGCCAAAGATGACGCTCCGGCCGCTGTGGTTGAACTGAGCGGTGGTGGTGCCAATGTTTCAGTGGATGCTCTGGGCATTGCAACTACCTGCTTAAACTCCGTTATGAGTCTGCGCAGCCGAGGCCGCCATTTGCAAATTGGCCTTACCACTCAGGCAGAGAAAGGTTTTGTTTCTCTGCCTGTCGATATTATGGTGGCGAGGGAGCTACAGTTTGTTGGTACCATCGGTATGCAACCGCAGCGTTATCCGTCAATGCTCAACATGGTGGAGTCCGGCAAGTTGACGCCCGGCAGAATGGTTACCAACGTTATACCTATAGAAGAAGCTGCTGGTGTGATAACGTCAATGGGCAACTATGGCACGGTAGGGACCACTGTAGTAAAGTGGTAATCTGCTTACACCCGGCTGAAAACAGTTTTACTGGCCATGGTCTGGTTCTATCCACATAACCCCGCACATAACCCCGCGTACAGCGGGGTTATGTTTATCCGTCTTAATGATATACGTTTACTCTGCGGCATTATTTTTTGGTGATGTTTTTGGCGATGTTTTGGGTGATGTGACGTGTGCAGTGGCATCCCAAACCATGCCGCGCTCCGCGGGCATCCCCAGTAATTCGACAGGGTCATGTTTTTCGATATGCCCCCATTGGCCTTTATAGATACTGTAACCCAGTAGCTCCTGGAGACGGCGTGGAAGTTCGCGGATACGCTCGTCGGGCAGTCCCAGCATTATATTTTCCTGGGGACGGGTCCAGCCTGCGCAATAAGCGAAGACCAGACCGACACGAGGTTTTGTTGAGTGGTTAGCGCCGCCCCCATGCCAGAGTTGGCTGTCAAAAAACAGGGCGCTCCCGGCGCTGAATTCCATGGCAATGGCTTCTGGTACCTCACGCCCGTAGGCGGGGGCTTCAGAGCGCAGATGGCTCCCCGGTACCAGGCGAGTAGCACCGTTGTCTGCTGTGTAATCTGAAACGGCGAGCATACAGGCTAGTGAGATAGGAACGTGGGGGCGGGGCAGGTTTAGTAGTTGGGTGTCGGAGTGGATGGGCTGGGCGGTTTCGCCGGGATGTATCATCATCGCGCCAATCGAAGAGAGCAGAAGGCCATCGTCAAGAACACCTTCGGCCACGGATAGCAACTTTTTGTGGATTGGGATTTGTTCAAAGATGCGGCCATATTTGAGGAGATTAAAGAGGCGAGAAGTTCGCAGGCCCTCAAATTCATTCTGGCAGAGAGGAAGTTTCCCCTGAGCCGTCAAAATATCGATGCTATTTTGTAATTCTGCCACCAGAGCTGGTTCTATAGCATCCTCAACGATGCAATATCCATCCCGTGCAATAGCATCGACATGGTTCTGGGCATTGAATTTATTATTTGTGCTCACATCGGTGCTCCTGTGTGTCAGCCTGAAAATAGCAAACCTTAATTTCAGCTATCACTGTCAAATATCCCATTTGTTAAGTCGCTAATCATCCTTGTTATCACTTTAGTTATTTCTTTTTAATAGCTTAACTTATAGCCTGGTCACTTAATCAAGAGCTTGCTTAAGTGTTACCTGCAGGGAACCAGTACACAGGTGGAGTTCCAGGGATTAGTTCAAATGTGCGGGACTCAAAAGCCCTTAAATCCCGCCAGCCATCGCAGCGCTTGTCATAGGCCAGTGCGGCATATGCACACAGCGCCGCATCGCGCTCATGATCATTGTTGAAATCGAGTCTGGATAGGAAGTCGGTTACTTTGGGCCAGGTAGTTAACAATGCCCCGGGATGGGACTCAGTGATGAGCACCTCCGGCCAACGCTCCCGAGTCAGGGCCGCAACCATTACCCCCTGTGCAAGACACGCACCACGCAGTGAGTTAACGGAGCTTACCGTGCTGGAAGGTCCTCCCCGAGACAGTACGCAGCCTCGCACGATGTTGTCAGCGTTTCTTTCAGCGTTCGCTGACCAGTACATAGGCGCAGCAATGCCAATAGCTAAAGGAATGCCAATAGCTGGCAGATAGTTGCTGACTGTTGAGGCCGCCGCATCGAAGGCTTCGCCTGCCGTTGAACAAGTGCCTGAGTTGAATTCGGTAATCTTGTCATCATCTGCCAGCACCAAAGAAAACCATCCAAAAGCCATGGTGCCACCCGGAGCAAAGCCAAGGAAAATACGCTTCATATCTGGCCGCTGTTTACTGTCAGTAGCAGTGGGGGGCACGGGTAACGTTCTGGGGATTTAGGCATTATATTTTTGCCAGTCTGCCCTCAACAGTAATATGGGCCGGAGAGTTATCTTGATCCGAATCAGCATAACCTCAACCGGTCTTTTCGGGCTCCCTGGGCGCATTCGGCGTTTTCTGCCCCAGCAGACGGCCCATAATATCCTTGATATCAATATGCTCGCCAGTGAGCATGCTGGTTAATAACTCACCTCCGAGTACCTGGGGTGCGATGATCATATCGGGGTGTACTCGTCGAACCCGGTTGAGATGTTTGGCCTCGTTAACCGCTGCCACGGTCCTGGCTTTGGTTTTTAACTCCTTGACCGCAAGGATAACAAATGCATTTTCTGAGTCGTCGTTCATTAATGCGAGTATTCCTTTCGCCTGCTCGGCACCCGCTTTTCGCAGGGTTTCCAGATCACCGCCGTCTCCGGTCACGATATCGACATCCGCATCGGCGAACTGGGCGCCGTCGGCTTCACTCTTGACGATTACGGTCACCTGTTCGCCACGGGCAGTGAGGTCGCGATAAGTGTTATTTGCCAGGGCGCTGAAGCCGATGATGATATAGTGGTCATTACGTGTCACTTTGGCGTTTCTCCCAGTAAGCTGTTGAATCTTGCCAACCATGGCGGGTATCAGCGTAGCGCCGATGGCGGTCGACAACAAGGTGAGGCTGAGGACGATAACCGATGCCATGAACAGCCGTGCAGTGGCCGTGGCTGGTGTGAAATCGCCAAAGCCAACAGTCGAGACGGTAACCACCGCGACATAGGTCGCATCACTCAGGTTGTTGATGTGCGGCGAAAACTGATCGCCCAGCTGATAGGTGCCTAGTACGGTATAGCCAACTAGAACTACCACCGCGACCAGCGCTGCCATGGTGCCGAAGCGGACACTACTGCGATCAAAATACCGATAGCTTGCCAGCAGGCATCCTGTAAGTACGAAATGGTAGCTAATCAAGCCGACTCTGGTCGATATATCGGCCGACGTGAACAGCACCACTATCCCGATAGTCGATACCAGGACCGATAGCAACCACGCTGTCCGGGACTGCACCCATAATCCCACCGATATGATCAGCAGGAACACGCCAATAGCTAGATGGGCAGTGCCGGACAGACTGACATCGACAAGATCCTGCCGAATGCTCCCAGGCGTGCGTAGGTGAAAGTAGAGGCCAATTGCATGGTCGATTATCGACATAATATGCAGAAGGCCGAGCAGCGCTACAGCCAGCGCGATCGGCCCCCTGGGGAACCAGGCTTTTTTGGATAGCCTGACCATGACTTTGCCAGCACGGGCTCGTAAAGTCTTCAGCATTGTTTAACCGAACTCGACGTGCGGGAACTCAATGTCCTGGTGGCTCATCGTAGCCTGATCCAACGTACGTTAGCCCAGCGTACCTTATGCCACAGTACCCTATGCCACAGTACCCTATGCCACAGTGCCTTATGCCACTGCTCGTTAGTTCGTCGCGCTGGCCGGGCCGGTATTTCAGAGTTCATCAAATTGTTAACTGCCTTTCAGGTTTAGCCAATAAATCTTAATGCAGAGCGAGAGCTTCGCACAGAGACTTACGTTGAAGGCATTCTACTGCAATTACTCAAAAGCGACACAAATATACAGCGGGGTTGATAGCAGCAGTGAGATCCTCAGCTCTGTCTTTTGTTGATTACGATGTTCGTTGTACGGATAATGCTTCCCGGGGGAAACCGTCGCAGTAGAGTCCCCGCTTACTGCAGGAAAAGTGCCGGGAAAGCATAGCAATGTTCTTGTCGACAAAAATGAAAGAAGCGATCAAGACAGCCCTGGCAATGACCATCGCCTATGGCGTCGGTTTGCAGATGGGTTGGGA